>Ga0302253_1001133_pt1 | contig 17449 bp, 17 predicted proteins | sample AAG_RA_Trp_MG_FD_193537 | JGI IMG/M metagenome (GOLD analysis project Ga0302253, IMG submission 193537) | Enriched activated sludge microbial communities from anaerobic digester in WTTP, New Holstein, Wisconsin, United States - AAG_RA_Trp | ecosystem: Engineered > Bioreactor > Anaerobic >...
ATCTCCTGCCCTGCAGGAACCCCGGCGCCAGCCCACTCACCTCACGCACTACTGATGCCACCGGCCTGGCTGCTCATGTGCAGGCTTGATGAGAGATGAGGCGCAACCAGAACAAAGAGACTCCCGGCCGGTGAGATCTCCCAGGATACCACCAGAAGAAAGGGGATACTAGTCCGTGAATGCAATCGAAGTGGAGCACCTCACCAAAAGGTTTGGCACTGTCACTGCAGTTGACGATATCAGCCTCTCCGTGCAGAATGGCGGGATCTTCGGATTCCTCGGACCGAATGGTGCAGGGAAGACCACCACCATCCGCCTGATCACCGGAGTCCTGACGCCCGATGCAGGGAGTGCCCGGATCAGGGGTATCGACATCCACCGCCACCCGATCGATGCCAAGATGCAGATGGGGGTCATCCCGGAGAGCAGCACCGTCTATGGTGATCTCTCCGCTGAACAGAACCTGCACCTGACCGGGAAGATGTACGGGATGCCCCGGCCGATCCGGGAAGAGCGGGTTGACGAACTCCTCACAAAGATGGGTCTCCTGGCACAGCGGAAATACCCGGTCCGGACCTTTTCGAAGGGGATGAAACAGCGGGTCAGTATCGCCTGCGCAATCATGCACCGGCCCGCTGTCCTGTTCCTTGATGAGCCGACAAGCGGGCTCGATGTCCAGAGCCGGAGACTGGTGGTCGAGACGATACACCAGATGAACGAGTAGGGCAGTACCGTATTCCTCACCACCCATAACATCGAGGAGGCAAACACCCTCTGCAGGACCGTCTGCATCATCAACCGGGGAAGGATTGTTGCACAGGATAGCCCGGAGCGTCTCAGGAGGATGTTTGAGGCCACCCAGTCGGTGGAGGTCTCGTTCTCTCGGGGCGTCCGGAACGATTTCTTCCAGGCAGAGGGGATCATCCGGGCTGAGCCCTGCGGCGACAAGTGGCGGATCTACACGGACAACCCTGACCGTGTGGTAAAATACCTTGTCAGCCGGGCCGACCGGGAGTCACTCGGGATCACGTCGCTTGCCATCACCGGCCCCAGCCTCGAAGAGACTTTTGTCCAGCTGACGGGGTGCACATGAAAACACCTGTGGTGTTCCTCCGGGGCATTCTTACCATCTGTGAGAAGAACATCCTCCTGTACTACACAAAACCCCCGGTGCTGATGTTCGGCATCCTCTTCCCGATCTTCATGTTCCTCGCCTTCTTCGTTGGCCGGAACCTCGACCTCGTTCTGTTCTTCCCGGGGTTTCTCGCGATGATGCTCTTTTTCACCGCATCATCAGTTGGTCCCCTCATCACCCCATGGGAGAAGCGGGAGAAGACCTATGAGCGGCTCCTCTCATACCCGGTCATCCCAGAGAGCATTATCATTGGTGATATCCTGGCGGGTGCGATCTTCGGCCTGGGCATCTCCCTGATCATCTGGATAGTAAGTACCCTGTTCATTCCAATGCACATCATCAATCCCGCCCTGTTCCTGTTCACCTTCGTGCTGGGGACGATCGCATGCTCCTCCCTTGGCGCCCTGCTGGCCTCCCCTGCCTCCAACAGTCCGCCGAACGTGATGATCTTTTCAAACCTGATACGCTTCCCACTCATCTTCATATCAGGGATATTCATACCGCTTTCCCAGATGCAGGGGCTCTCCCTTGCCCTTGCCTCCTGTTCACCGCTCACGTACGTGGTGGATCTCTTCAATGCAGCGATATCCGGGGGATCGTTCTTCTCTCCCCTCCTTGACGGGGGCGTGCTCATTGCTGCCACCGTTCTGTTCATCCTGCTCGCCCGGTTCATCCAGGTACGTAACCTGGTCAAGGGACTGTGAAAAGGGTTCGGACCCGGGCTGCTGCAAGAACAGTCATATAGTCGAGGAAACTGGTGTATCGCAACAAGGAACCGATCACTGATTGTGAAGAGCGGGAAAGGGATACCCCGACCTGCTACCGGATGTTCACCGGATCATAAGAACGGACACATTCCGACCGGAAACGGTACACTGATTGGATTGTGGACCTCAGGAAAGCCGGGGTCAGCGGGAATGTGAGGATACAAGGGGGCATAGTTTAGTATTCCAGACGAAATTTCCCACAGGATCCGGAAAAGAACACGTCTTTTTTACAGCAAAGGTGGGTAGTGCAGCTCCGTTGCCCAAACAGTGTAACCGGGCTGCTGCTCAGGCAGAAGTTCGCCTGGCCGCAAAGGAATATTCAATTAGCCGCGGGGGATAACACCCTACAATGAAAGGTGATGACGTTATGACTGACGATGCCAGGAACCCGGCAAAGGCCGGGATGAACCAGGGACCAACCGGCAGAGGAAGGTCCATCCGGGACTGGTGGCCGAACCAGGTGAACCTGAAGATGCTCCACCAGCACTCCCCCCTGTCCAATCCGATGGGCAGGGAGTTCAACTACGCTGAGGAGTTCAAGACACTCGACCTCACAGCCGTGAAATCGGACCTGCGGGCGCTGATGACCGAATCGCAGGACTGGTGGCCGGCGGATTTCGGCCACTACGGCCCCCTGTTCATCCGCATGGCATGGCACAGCGCCGGCACGTACCGCGTTGGTGATGGCCGTGGCGGCGCCGGTTCCGCCCAGCAGCGTTTCCCGCCCCTCAACAGCTGGCCCGATAACGCGAATCTCGATAAAGCACGCCGGCTGCTCTGGCCGATCAAGCAGAAGTATGGCCGCAAAATCTCGTGGGCCGACCTCCTGATCCTTGCCGGCAACGTCGCCCTTGAATCGATGGGATTCAGGACCTTCGGCTTCGCCGGCGGCCGTGAGGATGCCTGGGAACCGGACGAGAGTGTCTATTGGGGTGCAGAGAACGAGTGGCTGGGTGACAAACGGTATTCCGGCGACCGGAAGCTCGAAAATCCGCTCGCTGCCGTGCAGATGGGCCTGATTTACGTCAATCCTGAGGGTCCGAATGGCAACCCGGATCCGGTCGCGGCGGCCAGGGATATCAGGGAGGTCTTCGCCCGGATGGCAATGAACGACGAAGAGACGGTTGCGCTGATCGCCGGCGGTCATGCGTTTGGCAAGACCCATGGTGCCGGCCCCGCATCACACGTCGGGCCGGAGCCCGACGCGGCCCCCATCGAGGAGCAGGGCCTCGGGTGGAAGAGCAGTTACGGCACCGGCAAAGGGAATGATGCGATCACCGGTGGCCCGGAAGTGATCTGGACCCAGACGCCGATCAAGTGGAGCAACAACTTCTTCCGGAACCTGTTCACGTTTGAGTGGGAACTGGAAAAGAGTCCTGCCGGCGCATACCAGTGGAAGCCGAAGGGCGGCGCCGGTGCCGGGAGTGTGCCGGATCCCCATGATCCCTCGAAGCGTCGCGCTCCGGGCATGCTGACCACCGACCTTGCCCTCCGGTTCGACCCAGTCTACGAGAAGATATCCCGGCGCTTCTACGAGCACCCGGAGCAGATGGCAGATGCATTCGCCCGGGCGTGGTTCAAGCTGACCCACCGCGACATGGGTCCACGTTCCCGCTATCTCGGCCCGGAAGTTCCCGCAGAAGAACTCATCTGGCAGGACCCTATCCCTGCCGTCGATCACCCCCTGATCGATGCGAAGGACATCGCATCCCTCAAGGCCATGATCCTTGCCACCGGCCTTTCGGTCTCAGCGCTGGTCTCGACCGCCTGGGCATCGGCGTCCACCTTCCGGGGCTCCGACAAGCGCGGCGGTGCCAACGGTGCCCGTATCCGCCTCGCACCGCAGAAGGACTGGGAGGTCAACCAGCCTCCCCGGCTGGCGAAGGTGCTCGGGACCCTTGAGGGCATACAACGGGAGTTCAACAGTAAAGCCACGGGCGGTAAGAAGGTCTCATTGGCTGACCTGATCGTGCTGGCCGGTTGTGCCGGTGTCGAGCAGGCCGCAAAAAATGCTGGTCATTCGGTGACGGTCCCCTTCACTCCGGGACGCATGGACGCCTCCCGGGAGCAGACCGATGTGGACTCCTTCGCTGTGCTCGAGCCGAAGGCGGATGGTTTCCGCAACTACCTGAAGGGCAAGTATTCTGTATCGGCAGAGGAGTTGCTGGTCGACAAGGCACAACTGCTGACCCTCACCGCACCCGAGATTACGGTGCTCATCGGAGGCATGCGGGTGCTGGACACCAATGTCGGACAGACGCGTCACGGCATCTTCACCAAGCGGCCGGAGGCGCTCACAAACGACTTCTTCGTGAACCTGCTCGATATGGGCACGGAGTGGAAAGCAGTCTCGAAGGACGCTGATCTCTTTGAAGGGCGCGATCGAAAGACGGGAGAGGTCAGATGGACCGGCACGCGTGTCGACTTGATCTTCGGTTCGAATGCCCAGATCCGGGCTCTCGCAGAGGTCTATGCAAGCGCAGACGCAAAAGGGAAGTTCATTGAGGACTTCGTGGCAGCCTGGGCCAAGGTGATGAACCTTGATCGCTTCGATCTCCACCGGTGATAGCACAGTACCCTCAACGGGGGAACACCTCACGAATGCAGATCAGGGACCCCAGCAGTGAAGGGGAAAAGGGCGGGGGCAGTGAAGGATCTGCCTCCTGGACCGCCGCGTCTCATCTCGTGGAATATCACGCTCAAATGTCCCCTGAAGTGCACCCACTGCTACGTGAGAGCAGGGGAGCACGAAGCGGCAGGAGTGCTCTCCACGGACGAGGCACTGGGGGTGATCGACCAGATACGGCACGTCGGGACGCCTGTTGTCGTCCTCTCCGGGGGAGAGCCACTCATGCGGACCGATCTCTGCACCATTGCCCGCTATGGTACTGATCGCGGGCTCCGGATGGTGATGGGCACCAGCGGGTACTTCCTCGACCGTGCCATGGCAGCACGGCTGAGGGATGCAGGGATACGGGCTGTTGCCGTCAGCATCGACTCGGCAGACCCTGCCGTCCATGACTCGTTCCGTGGCGTCAGCGGCGCCTGGGAGAAGGCAGTGCAGGGAATACAGAACTGCCGTGATGAGGGCATCAGTGTCCAGATCAACATGACCGTGATGCGGCCCTCTGCCAGGGAAGTACAATCCGTCGTGGAGCTCGGAACCATGCTGGGGGTGGCGGACTACCAGGTCTTCTTCCCGGTTCCCACGGGACGGGCCCAGGGTGCAGGCCTGTTGGATCCCCTGGCATATGAAGAGGTGATCCGCCAGGTGCTCCTGAAGTACCGGGACTCCCGTGTGAACCTCCGACCGACCTGTGCCCCGCAGTTCCTGCGGATTGCCGCGGAGCTCGGGATCGACCACCCGGCATGGGGGCGGGGCTGTATCGCCGGGATCCGCTATTGTCGTATCTACGCGGACGGGGAGGTCACCCCCTGTCCCTACCTGCCGGTCAGTGCCGGTAATGTCCGGGAGACCCCGTTTCGCGAGATATGGGAACATTCACCGATCTTCTCTGCCCTCCGTGATCCCGACCTGCTGACCGGAAAATGTGGCCGGTGTGAATACAAGGTCATATGCGGCGGCTGCCGTGCCCGGGCATACCGGGGAATGGAAGTGGTTTCCCCGCGCTGGTGTGACGGCCTTGAGAAGCCGGGGGCGACAGCAGGAGACCTATGCTCCGAGGACCCCTGGTGCCCCTACGAGCCGGGGGGGAGTCATGAACGCTCCACCCCAGCCTGATGCCCTCGACATCTGCATCCTCGATGCACTCCAGCAGGAGATCCCGCTCGTTGCCCGGCCATGGGAAGATCTGGCAGGCAGGCTCGGCATCCCGGAATCCGTGCTTCTGGAACGGCTGGAGCGGCTCCGCCATGCCGGGATCCTGAGGGGAATCTCTCCAATTATCGAATCCCGGCCTCTGGGCCTCACTGCTGCCACGCTTGTCGCCATGCCGGTGCCCGGGGAACGAATCCGCGAGGTGGCCGGCCTGATCAGCGAATACCCTGAAGTGTCGCACAACTTCCGGCGCGACCACCATTACTCACTCTGGTTTACCCTCTCGGCAAAGGATACTAGGTCACTCCACGCAGTTCTCGAGGAAATAGTCACGCGGACGGGGTTTTCGGATACCGATATTCTCAACCTGCCGACCATCCGGAAGATCAAGATCGATGTCCGGTTCCCACTCACAGGGAAGCAGAGCGGAGGGATCGATGGAACCGCGTGACCTGCAGGTCCTTGCCGCCCTTGAAGGTGGTCTTCCCCTTGTCCCTGATCCCTACGGGGAGATCGGCAGAAAGCTCGGTATGTCCGGTGATGAAGTCCTGGAAAGAGTGCAGACACTGCGGGATGCCTGCATCATCCGCAGGTTCCGGGCACGGATCAACCAGCGTCTCCTCGGTATCACTGCAAATGCCCTTGTCGCGTGGCATTGCAATGGACAGGCCGCGGAGCAGGCTGGAGCGATCCTGTCAGCCTTTCCCGGGGTCACCCACTGTTATGAACGACAGCCGGTTCCGGGAAAGTGGGACTACACCCTCTACACGGTCCACCACGGCTTTTCACGGGAAGAGGTGCAGGAAGAGGTCCGGATGATAGCAGACAGGGCAGGCCTTCACGAGTATGTTGTCCTTTTCAGCACCGATGAATTCAAGCGTGTACCGAACGTCCGGATCAGGGAGAACGGGGGAGGTATCGGGTGAACCGAATCACGCAGTGCATGCATGGCAGGGGCACCGTGAGTGAAGTGATGAAACACCGCCATGGTCAGCCGGGTGAGGTCCCGAGCCGGTACCTTGCATTCTCTGGCATGCCACGACCGGTCATATTCTGGAACCTCACCGACCGCTGCAACCTCTCCTGCGTGCACTGCTACAGCCGCTCGGGGCCTGGTCACGATATCACCGGTGAATTGACCACGGGGGAGGCACTGGACCTGATCGATGACCTTGCGCGATCGGGGATCCCCCTCATCCTCTTTTCCGGGGGAGAACCACTCCTGCGCCATGACCTCTGGGAGCTTGCGCGTCATGCCAGGGATCGAGGGATCAGGACCGCGCTCAGCACCAATGGTACTCTCATTGACACGGAGATAGCGGGAAAAATACGTGAAAGCGGGATTGGATACGTCGGTATCTCACTGGATGGTGCAACGGCAGCCACCCATGACCGATTCAGGGGGACCCCCGGTGCATTTGACCGATCGATCGCAGCGTTTTCCCACTGCCTCGACTCGGGCGTCAGGTGCGGGGTGCGGGTAACGCTGACGCGGGAGAATGCTGGTGAACTGGGCGCCCTTATCGACCTTGCACGGCGTATTGTGGCTTCCCGGTTCTGCCTCTACTGGCTCGTCCCGAGCGGCCGGGGCGGGGAGGGTTATGCACGCCTCCAGCTCGGCAGCCAGGAAGTACAGGATGCCCTCGATCTGCTCTACCGGACCGCGAAAGAGACGGCCCCGGGGGTTATGGAATTTCTGACCGTTGATGCCCCGCAGGACTGCATTCATCTTCTCCATTCGATGAAACAGGACTCATCCCCGGACCTGCAGGATGCGGAACAGCTCCTCAAATCCCTGAACGGGGGCTGCAGTGCCGGCATCCGGGTGGCAAATATCGATCCTATGGGGAACGTCTACCCCTGCCAATTTGCGAGGGATCTGGAGTTCCTCATCGGAAATATCCGGGAACGGCCATTCTCATCGATTTGGTCGGACAATACGAACCAGGTCCTGTCCAGGTTCCGGAACAAAAAAGCATCCATCGGCGGGAGATGCAGCACGTGCCCCTATTTTGAATTGTGCGGGGGAGGATGCCGGGTGCGGGCTTATGCCGTTTCGGGGAATTTTTTTGATGAAGATCCCTTCTGTTTTGTCAACCCGGAAAACCCCTGAATCCCCAGGTTCCCCCCTCCTTCCCTGATCCGGACTTTTCTTTTGAGGGTATCATACCGTTTGCCCCAACAATTTTTTCAGGGAACTGGCTCAGGATGACAATCCCCGGGTTGAGGTATCCCGCAATGAGGTTGTGGCAGCACGTGCCCTTATACGGGACCCGGCCGCACCCGGACAAGCATGCTTCGGGATAGGCGCCAAAAAAGGGGGATGTACAGGTCTTTTCGAATCGGGACCGGTACTGGACTATCGCGGGTCCTGGGACCAAAGGGACGAGGGATCGGAACCGGGATCAGCAACTGGAAGGCAGAATAGATCCTGGATCGTGACCAGATTCCATATCCAGGAAGAACCAGTCACCATCGGTCTTTTCCTGTTATATCAGGCCGATACCATCTTCCCCATCAGCGTGATATCCAATCACTGGAATGATCCTGGCATTCATCCTCTTCATCATCGGGCTGATCCTGCTGCTCAAAGGTGCGGAGGTTGCGGTCAGTGGAGCAGAAGGTCTTGCATTCCGGATGGGAGTGTCAGCGACCACGATTGGGCTCACAGTGGTCGCATTCGGTACTTCACTCCCCGAATTCTTTGTCACAACGGAGGCATTTTACACCGGCACCTACGAGATCGGGCTTGCCAACATCAACGGGAGCAATATCGCAAACATCGGTCTCATCCTGGCCCTCTGTGTCCTTCTCAATCCCTCCATCACATCCTCCCGGCACCTGCGCCCCCGTTTCCTGAAAGATTCGCTCCTGATGCTTGCTGCAACGCTCCTGTATGCGGTGCTTTCCCTGAGGGGGCTGATCGACTGGATCACGGGGCTTGCATTCCTGGTTCTGTTCTTCGTTATCCTCTTTTTTATCAGAAAGAACTGCCACGATGATATGACGAATCCCCCTGCTGAAACGAGGTATCCCCTGGTCAAAACGGTCCTTGGGCTTGGAGCAGTCATCCTTGGATCCCATCTCCTCCTCACCTCCGCGGTCGACATTGCAGCGATCCTGGGTATCCCTGAATATATCATAGGCCTGTCCCTGGTTGCTATCGGAACCTCTCTCCCCGAGCTTGCCACTTCGCTTATTGCCGCCGTCAAGAACAGTCCGGCCATCTCGGTGGGGAACATTGTCGGCAGCAATATCTTCAATATCCTCTTCATCCTCGGGATAAACTCGCTCTTTACCACCATTCCGATACCAGGATATACCGACATCCTTGTCATGACGGGATTTGCAGCCGGGATCTTCGGGCTCTATTTTGGATCAAGGACACAGACCCGGATCTGGGCACTGGCTCTCCTTGTTTTGTATGGTCTTTTCATAGCAATGGTTTTCGCGGCAGCGTAAACCGGAAGAAAAGTGATGGATGGGAAATAATTGATGAAGAAATACCGGAGTAGGATCAAATTTAACCGGTTTTACAATCAGAAAAGAAGAAGTCAATGATATTCCTTCGGACTATTCCTCGCACTGATTCCCGTTCATGAACATGAATTAACTGCAGAACTATCAGGATCCTGTTTCCTCATCCACACCCTCTGATCTTTCATCTCCCCCGGTCGGCACGCTGATCCCGCAATGGTACTCGTCTTCCGTGCACCAGACCTCGATCTCGGGCGATTCGGGGGTTCCCCCAAGCGGCCGTTCCCGCCCGGGAACCACCTGCTCTTCACGAACCACCTGCCCGTTCTTCATCCGGTAGACAAGCCGGAACTCCCACGTGTCCCCGAGCGTGACCGCCCGGTCGAAATAGACCTCCCGGGCGAGACCATAGGAGCAGTAGAGGGCGGGGGAGATCTCGAACAGGACTCCCCGCATGTAGCGTTTGACGTACCACCGGAGGTCAGCAACAAGGGAGAGTGCACTACCGAGTGAGGTAACCGTGATGGCAACCCCTGACGGGGTCTCCACCGGGCGGTAGAACCGGAGTGCCTCCCGGCTCGTCTCAGAGCTTGAGAGTTCATGATACAGGGCGACGCCATCCTTGGGAAGGAAGAGGAGGTTCATGGATCTGTTGCAGATACTTTGGTCACCCGGAATTTATAGGCTCCCCGGTTGGATGCCAATCAGCGAAAGAAATAGGTGCTGATCACGATACTGACTGACAGCGGGACCACCCAGTTTCAGGAGATACCTCCACGTGTAGGAACCTCTCAAAAAACCGGGACAATTCATTTGGCCATGCTGGTGAGGAGACGATGTAAGCATGCCGTAGAAGGTGCGGATGCGTATCATCGGGTCATGCTGGTGAGGAGAGGTGCATAACAAATGTGTGACCGGGAAGAGTCCCTAAATGTCATCCGGTGTGGCAACCGCTCCTTCATGACGCAACATCCATGAATCCAGGACAAAAAAAGGGGTTATGTATACATCCGGAGATCAGTGACGACCTCCGCTTTCACTTTCCGGACCGCTTTCTCAAAGTCCTCCTCAGTGACCCCGTCCGCCTCCCTCCGGACCGCCATCATGCCGGCCTCACGGCAGACTGCCTGGAGATCAGCCCCCGTCGCGTTTTCGGTCATGTCGACAATCCGGTCGAGATCCACATCGATCAGAGTCATCTTCCTCGAGTGTATCCCGAGGATTGCCTTCCGGCCGGCCTTGTCCGGGAGTGGGATTGCAATGACCCGGTCGAAACGGCCGGGGCGGAGGAGGGCCGGATCCAGCATGTCGACACGGTTGGTGGCAGCCATGATCCGGACATCGCCCCGGTTATCGAACCCGTCCATCTCCGCGAGGAGCTGCATCAGGGTCCGCTGGACCTCGGCACTTCCGGAAGTGCCATCGTTGGTGCGGGTGCTCCCGACTGCATCGATCTCGTCAATGAAGACGATCGTGGGTGCCTTTTCCCTGGCAAGCGAGAAGAGCTCGCGGACCAGCTGCGCCCCTTCGCCGATGTACTTGTGGACGAGCTCGCTCCCTGACATCCGGATGAATGTCGCCTTCGCTTCGTGGGCAACCGCCTTTGCTATCAGGGTCTTTCCTGTTCCCGGTGGACCATAGAGCAGGATCCCCTTCGGGGGTTCCACCCCGATCCGTGCGAAGATCTCGGGCTTGGTGAGCGGATACTCCACCGCTTCCCGCACCTCCTCGATCTCCTTCTCGAGTCCCCCAACATGATCAAAGGTCATGTCCGGCGATTCCTCAAGCTCCATCACCCGGACCCGGGAGTCAAAAATGTTCCCGACAATACGGACGATAGAGAGTGCGTTGTTGACCGCGACCTTGGTCCCCGGCTTGAGCTGGCTGAAGAGCTCATCGTTCACATGCGTGATGTATTCCTGGTTATTCCCCTGCTGCCTGAGGTATACCTCGCCTTTTCCCAAAAGATCGATCACTACGGCGACAAAAAGGGGCATCCTCTTGAGCTGATTGTTCTCCCGCTTGAGCTGGGCATTGTCCCGGGCCAGCTCATCGTTCCTTACCTTGAGGTCAAGGAGCTGGGACTCGAGGTCCTGTGCCTTCAGCTGCCAGCTGAGTTCAGACTCACCCGATGGGGTGAGGATGGTTTCTTCCATTATACTATTATATTCGGATTCCTACCATTTATTAGGTGTGATTTTGATAGTCCATGGGCGAGGGATATCACGGGGGAGAGGGACAGGCGAGCTCCTCGTCAGTCCTGCTGCCATCTCCTTCCTCTCCGGAGTTGATCCTGACACGGGTATCATCGTTGAGAAGGGGCATCCTCTTGAAGGGGAGAGCATCACCGGAAAGGTCCTCGCCTTCCCACATGGGAAAGGATCGACGGTAGGATCGTATGTCCTCTATGCCCTGAAGAGGAACAAAAAAGCCCCTGCGGGCATCATCAATACAAGGGCGGATCCCATCATTGCTGTAGGTGCGATCATGGGCAAGATCCCCATGGTAGACCAACCTGAAGAGGACATCATGCAACTCCGGAACGGGACCTGCATCACCGTAGATGGCGATACGGGAACGATCGAATACGATCAGGATGGCATACCCTGAACCCCCAGGTTGAACAATTTTTTAAACCTGTTCGATTTATAGAGTCTCTGTTATGCAGAACCAGGTTCTGTTCTTCATCCTTCTGTCGGCTATGGCTCTCCTCTGTGCAGGCTGCACGGAAAGTATACCCGGAATACCCCCGGGCAGCCAACCGGACAGTATGACACCGGGTCCGACCGTCACCATGCCGCCCGGCCAGTCAGTCACGGTCCAGATAAACGAGAAAGATCCCATAACAGCGACCATCAAAGTCATCTTTGCCGGGGGAGAAGGACAGATAGCCACCAGGGATATCCTTGTCCGCCTCACGCGGTCGGATGGAGAGGTGATTATCGAGCACCTTACGGCCGAGATGCAGGACGAGGTGGATATCCAGGGGACGAAGGAGTCCGACCGGATCGAGGTGTATGTGACACTGAATACCGGGAAGACCTATAAGATCATCGACCAGCTCGTGCCTTACCGGACCCGGGGATAGCGCCCCCTTCCTTTTTTTATCCCGGACAAGACACTACCACAGAAATGAAGGTACACTGGAGGTTCACCAGCGGGACCAGGAATACCTACGCCGCCCTCTATGCGGCGTGTGAACGTGAGGGTATCCTGCTTTCGCCTGTCAGTGCACCAGCCCCTGATATCACCTGTTACAGCCTCAGTTCGCTGAATGCCACTTCCCTTCTTACGGAGATTGAAGCGGGGGACTGTATTACTATTGCGGGAGGACCCTACGCTACGGCATGCTACCGGGAAGTGGCAGAGAAGGCGGACTACGTGGTTGTCGGAGAAGGCGAACGTACCCTGCCGGAACTCCTCTTTGCGATCGAAAAGGGAACCGCCGATACGGTCCCGGGCGTAGCCACCCGCCACGGCTTCCGGCCTGCCGACAGCATGGTCCGTCTAGATGCCTGGCCCCCGTTTTCGCAGATGAAAGGATACGTGGAGCTATCCAGGGGATGCCCGTTCTCCTGCGCCTATTGCCAGACCCCAAGGATCTTCGGCCATGCCATGCGGCACAGGAGCATCGATGAGGTTGCCCGGTACGCCTCGCGGTACCGGGATGCACGGTTCGTCACTCCGAATGCCCTCGCCTATGGTTCCGACGGCAGACGGCCCTGCCTCGCCAAGGTGGAACGGCTCCTGAAACGGCTCCGGAACAATATCTATCTCGGGACGTTTCCTAGCGAGGTCCGGCCCGAGTTCGTGTCCGAAGAGGCACTCTCCCTGATCACCAGGTATTGTGCCAACACCAGTCTTCAGTTCGGCGCCCAGTCAGGGAGTGACAGCGTGCTTGAGCATCTGAAGCGCGGGCACTCGGTCGATGATGTCATCCATGCGGTGGAGCTGTGCCGCGACGCTGGCCTCAAGCCGGTGGTCGATGTGATCGTAGGATTTCCTTTTGAGACTGACGAAGACCAGCGCGCGACGGCCGATCTGATCCGCTGGATCAGTACATATGGGACGGTCCACGCGCACCTCTTTCTCCCGTTGCCAGGAACTCCTCTCGAAAAGACCAGCCCGGTCCCGCTCATCCCTGAGCTCTCCCACCTGCTCGGATCGCTTGCACTGAAGGGGAAAGTAACCGGATCATGGAGGGATCCAAGGATATCCTTTTGTGGTTCATGTTCGAATGATAGAGCATGATGGATGTCCTGCTTCTGGCAGACCTTCACGGTGAATACGGAAAACTCGATCCATTCCTTGATCTGAATCCCGATGCAGTCTTTATTGCAGGGGATCTTACCAACATGGGTCCTGCCGAATCGGTGACCGACGTTCTTGACAGAATCGATGTTCCTTGCTTTGCAGTTCCTGGTAACTGCGATCCACGGGAGACGATCGATGTCCTGGAACAGTCCGACTGTGTCTGCCTCCATGGCGCACAGATCAACCTTGGAAAGATCTCGATCTGCGGGATTGGAGGGTCGAATCCCACCCCCTTCAGCACGCTCTTTGAACTGACCGACAAGCAGATCGATGACCTTCTTCACAAGGTCCTCCAAAAGCGCGAACTGGCGATGCACAACGTCCTGATCAGCCATGCACCTCCCTACGGCCTTCTCGACCAGGCCAACGGGAACCATGTCGGGAGCCAGAGTGTGCGCCGTCACCTCACCAGCTTCGACCTGGTCTGCTGTGCCCATATCCACGAGGAGCGGGGCATCGCCATCGAAGAGGGGGTAAAAGTAGTCAACCCGGGTATGGCGGCGCTGGGCGACGGAGCCATGATCCACTTCGGCAACGAACCGAAGGAGATCGAGATCGAACTGATCACGGTCTAGACGGGAGCAGCTCCGGATATATGGTGAGGATCGGTTCCCCCTCTATCACGAGATCGAACTGATCACGGTCTAGACGGGAGCAGCTCCGGATATATGGTGAGGATCGGTTCCCCCTCTATCACGAGATCGAACTGATCACGGTGCAGACTGGAGCAGCTCCAGATACGAGGAGAGGATCGGCTCTCCCTCTACCCCGAGCTCCTCAGCGATCTCACGGATGAATTCCTCAGGATGGTCGTATCCCGGACTCCCCGGTGCTTCGATCTCAACAAACGATCCGAGGCCCTTCACCTCATCGAGGGATACGGTAGCTCCGCGGTAGGAATAATATTCCCTCCATTTCTCTACCTCAGCTGCGGGGAAAAATCCAAGACGGGAGAGGATCAGCTCTATCATCTCCCCTGATTCCACGACACAGTTCAGTTCCTCTCTGGCCTTGAGCCGGAACTCCTTTCTTTTCTCACCTTTGTAGGTGAGGATGCAGGATCCCCCGGCGTATCGCAGCCGGAGCGCTTCATCGGTCTGGCGAAAATCCCGGTGGGGGGAGTTGTAATAGATGTCCCTCTCATGAACCCGTTCAGGAACGCCCTCATGGCAATTGAGGAGCCGCTCCCGGATGGGTGCAAGGTCAGGAACCCGGGCTTTTATCTCGACTTCAAGCATGCCGTTTCCACAGGTATGTCTCTTCATCGCTATGTTAGCCTGTTGGTTGGAGCAGGAGAACGGGTGGTTCTGGTGATACCAATGGTTATGTATCTGCGGAATATAACTGATTGGTATGAAACCGGTCTTGATCTGCCTCTTCCTGATAGGGTTCTCTCTTGCGGGTTCGGTATCGGCTTCCGGGAATGCATCTGATTATGACTGGTATGGCTTGCTCATTGAAGCAAATCCATATGCAGGATGCCCCAGCTGTGTCTTCGCCTACGATAATGATGGCCTTCTCGATCCCAATCCCTACGCCGGATGTCCTGTCTGCGTCTTTGCATACGATGATGACGGGCTCCTTGACACCAATCCCTTCGCAGGGTGCCCCACCTGTGTCTTCTCCTATGATGATGACGGGCTCCCTGACCCCAATCCCTACGCAGGGTGCCCCACCTGTTCTTTCATATTCGATACAGGTATCGAATCAGACCTGAACTCCCCGGACAGCTGCCCGACCTGTGGAACTACACAATCCTCGCTGAAAACCGGGTACTCCTCCCTTAGCATATCATCGAATAATGCACCCGGATCCACACTCTATTCATTTGCAAACGGGACTCCCATTCCTGCGGATTATGTCTGTCCCATCCATGGGATTTACTGCCCGGATGACCCCCGTCCCATCGAAGATCGGCCGGGGTATGCTGATATTGTGTCCTATGAAAAGCCTGCCATGGTCTCACGAACCCTCCCGGAGACCACAGCGGAGTTTATGGAGCTGTTCACTACTGCAGTGTCGATCCCAAAATCGGGTCGCATGGATGGGATCCTCTACCGGTCTCGTTAGGGCCATCCCTCTTTTTTCAGCAAAAGTCCTGTCAGATCTCTTCCGACTCAACGCCTTCTTCTTCGTCCGATTCCTCGGGACATGATACACTATCAGGGATTCATCCTCTCCGCCTGGCTGAGGATACTGCATGGGCACCCTGGCATACACCCATTCCTGATCCAGGGTGGATACAATAATGTGATATCCCGCCCTTGTATGAGGAAGAGGTTCAGTTCATGGCACTACAGGAAGGAGACTTTATTACCTTGAGTTATACCGGCAGTATCGCGGGGAGCGTTTTTGATACCACCGATGAAGAGGTAGCAAAGGAGGCAGGGATCTACACCCCGGAGGGACTGTACGGCCCGGTGACCATCCGTGTCGGGAGCCACCATGTTATCCTCGGCCTTGACGAAGCCCTCGTTGGAAAAGAGGTGGGATTTGAAGGAGAGGTCGATGTCGGACCGGACAAGGCGTTCGGCCCTCATGATCCAAAGAAAGTGGAGGCGTTCAACAAGAATGCCTTCAAGGACAAGCCGAGGCTCGGTATGCACCTCAGCGTTGAGGAGAAGGGAGAGGGGACCGTTGTCGATGTCATCGGCAACAGGGTCCTCCTTGACTTCAACCACCCCTTTGCCGGCAAGGAGCTCCATTACTGGTACAGGATCGAAAGCCAGGTGACCTCGGTCGAGGAGAAGGTCAACGGGCTCATCCGCCTCTATGCCGGCCGGGACATGGAGACCGCGTTTGCTGATGGCATACTCACGATCACCCTCCCTCCGGGTATCAACTATGATCGTCGGTGGGTGCTCTGGAGAAGCCGCGTTATCGGGGAATCGCTTGAGCACATCCCGGAGATCAACGAAATTACCCTCGTCGAGACATTTAAGAGGAAAGAAGAAGCGGAGTAATCCGTTACCACTCTTTTTTTTCAGATTCACGTATTGTTCACCCTTTTTGAGGCGTCATAGTCAGAATACCGTCCGTATCAAATCAGCCGGCACATCCACCAGCGAACAGCCATTCACTTTCCAGGATGCCGGATCCCCTCAATCGTTCTCCGGAAAAATGGAGGCCATCAGCTATGCTATCATGTCAGAGAACGATAGTACTATGGTAATCGTATGCGGGCAAACGAACCAAGAAATCCCCAGAAATATTGGCAGGAGGATTACAATAAGTGGTGGAACCGGATGAACGGCACCCCTTTGAAAGAGAATCCTGTGATTGTCGGTTCTGAACGGAAAAAGTAGGATCAATCTGAACTAGTTACTTTTTTCCTTCTCCCTTCATGCCATCGTTGCAAGATATCCTCCCACAGTGAGATTCCCGTCAGCTACGTGAGCGATGAACAGGATTCCGGAAGATGAGGAGGAGGTAATCCATCCTGCCAATGAAATGGAGGTGACCCGTGTTTTGAGCAGCCTCTAAAAAAGAGGGAGCACCTGGATCCGGCAGGTAAGACCCGGTGTACGAAAGGATAGCACGATTCAATAATAGGAGATTTTTCAGGGTGAGTGGTAGAACATGGACTTTAGAGCTATTTTTTGGGATTCTGTCGCACTGATACGTAGTTCCTTCCGGAAAAAATGAAGAAAATCCCTGCTGAGTCAGTGCCCTTCACTCCGGCCGGGCGATCCCGCCAAACCCAGAGCTGCATCTTACGTCACCGAACGTCTGGGGAACAAACCGAAACCTCTTTTATGGGAATCGCACAATGAAGTTCTGTTCTGCATAGAACATTCGCCCCACCTGGAGCACAGCGGGATCCTCTCATTGGGAGCCTTCCAGAAGGGTTTTATGGTGCAGGACAAAACCCTCCGCGAGTTCTGCAACTCGCGCTACCTTGAAAAAGCCTGGTCACCTCGGCCTCCCCTTTCGCCGGGGTGATGAAGGCATTTTTCTTCCTGATGATGTGAAGGAGCA
>Ga0302253_1001134_pt1 | contig 17448 bp, 14 predicted proteins | sample AAG_RA_Trp_MG_FD_193537 | JGI IMG/M metagenome (GOLD analysis project Ga0302253, IMG submission 193537) | Enriched activated sludge microbial communities from anaerobic digester in WTTP, New Holstein, Wisconsin, United States - AAG_RA_Trp | ecosystem: Engineered > Bioreactor > Anaerobic >...
ACGCTGCATCAGCAAATTCTCCGGGAAAGGAAAGGAGGCGGTGCATGAAGCGATTTCTCTTCTTATTCATTTCCATCTTCCTCTGTATTTCGATAACCCCTTCCTTCGGCATGGAACCGGCATCAATTACCGGTCTCTGGTGGAATCAGGAAAAAAGTGCTCAGATTGAAATTTATGAATCGACAGGTCGTATTTACGGCAAAATTGTATCTCTCAAGGAACCTGTCTATCCGTCGGATGATCCTCTGGGGATGGCGGGGCGTCCGAAGATCGACCGCAACAATCCCGACCCTCTGAAGCGCAAACGCCCGCTTGTGGGACTGCTGATCCTCGATGCGTTTCGTCGGACGGGAGATCGGACCTGGGAAGACGGTTTCATTTACGATCCCAAAAACGGCAAGACCTACCGCTGCAGAATGACGCTGGACACACCAAACACCCTTTTCGTGAGGGGTTTTATCGGTTTTTCCCTTTTGGGAAGAACAACCACCTGGACCCGTGGGAAATGAGTCTACCATGTACCTTATGCGACCGTGATCACGAGAGATGGCACAAAAAAATGATTTTGTCGCCTCAGCGCGCATATAGGCTATATCGGGCACAGTGAATCCGCGAACCAAATACGCCATTCTCATCCTCCTGCTGGCGGCGAACCTGCTCAATTATATCGACAGACAGATTCTTTTTGCCGTCTTTCCCCTGATCAAGGCTGATTTCCGCCTATCGGACACACAACTCGGCCTTCTCGGATCCGCCTTCATGCTTTCCTATATGTTTTTCGCACCCATTTTAGGATGGCTCGGAGATCACATCCGGCATGTCCGCCTGGCGTCAATGGGTCTGGCTTTCTGGAGCATGGCCACGGCCCTGTCCGGAATCGCCGTCACTTACGGCACCCTGCTTTTTTCCCGTGCTTTGGTCGGAATCGGCGAAGCCAGTTTCGGTGTGGTTTCCCCGGGGATCCTGTCCGAGGTTTTCTCCCGAGAGGTCCGCGGACGCATTTTATCTTTTTTTTATCTGGCAATACCTGTGGGAAGCGCCCTGGGTTATCTTTTGGGCGGGATCCTTGCCTTCCATTACGGGTGGCAGGCGGCTTTCCTTCTGGTGGCCTTGCCCGGTCTTTTCCTTGTCATCCCTATTTGGCGAATCCCCTTAAAAACGCCGCATACCGCAGCGGATCATCCTGCTGTCTGCAGGTCCTTTTCATACGAACCCTACAGGGCGCTCTTACGGAACCGTTCCTATATTCTCAATGCGCTGGCCATGGCGGCCATGACCTTTGCCCTGGGAGGTCTGGCCCAGTGGATACCGAGTTTCATCTACCGCTATCATCATCTCGACATTATGGCGGCCAATACGGTTTTCGGCGCCATCACCGTTGCCGCCGGCATCACCGGCACCCTACTGGGCGGCTGGCTGGGAGATGTCTTTCAGAAAAAAACTCAAAAGGGGTATCTCCTTGTTTCGGCCGCGGGTTTTTTCCTGAGCATTCCCTGTTGCATCTTCGCCATTCTGACCCCCCATTTAACCGCCTGTATGTTTGCCATTTTTTTGGCCGAATGCCTCCTTTTTCTCAACACGGGTCCCCTCAACACCGTCATCGTCAACGTCGCCCACCCGCTGTACCGCGCCACGGCCTTCGCTGTGAATATTTTTTTCATTCATGCCTTGGGTGATGCGATCTCGCCTACCATCATCGGCTGGCTTTCCGATCTGTACGAACTGCGTTTAGCGATGTTGATCGCACCGCTGTTCATTTTTCTGGCTTTACTCTTTTGTCTTGTCTGCTGTCGGTTTATCGATGAAGATACATCACGGATCGAGACCATGTGTGCCGACCAGACATAAGATTTCTGCTATATGATAAGATTATGAGCATGGATCATACGCAAAAAAAATGAAAGGCGTATCGTTATGACAAGGATTGAAGCGGTTATTTTCGACTTTGACGGCACTCTGGCCGAGCTGCACCTTGACTTCGGTGAAATGCGTGCCGCAATTGCCGATCTGCTTATCCAATACAATCTGCCATCACATGAATTTGAGCATTTTTACCTTCTGGAAATGATCGAGGCCGGGGAAAAGCGTCTGGCTGATAGCGCCGCCAAAAGCGGCGAGGCCTTCCGGAGGGATGCCATGGCATGTATTGAGCAGATGGAAATCCAAGCGGCCGGCCGGTCCAATTTATTCGCCGGCGTCAAAGAGATGCTAAAGGAAATCAGAAATCAGTCCGTCCTTACGGGAATTATTACCAGAAACTGTCACCGCGCCGTACAGACCGTTTTCCCGGATTACGGGAACTACGTCGATGGGCTGATCAGTCGGGAAATGACGCAACATGTCAAACCGGATCCGGGTCATCTGACGGAAATATTATCCCTGCTGAACATTCCGGCACAACGTTGTCTGATGGTCGGAGATCATCCCATTGACGTTCAAATCGGCAAAGAACTCGGTACCTACACCGCCGCCGTCTTAACAGGCACGGGAAAACATGAAGACTTAAGACACGCCCGGCCGGATTTTCTCTTACATAATGTATTGGAAATACGACAAGTTATTCCCTTAATTCGCCCAAGTTATTGATTTTACATCATCTCAGAATTGCAAATTTGCGTACACTTTTAGTTGACTTCTTCCACTTAAAAAGTTTATGAGAAGCCCTGCCTTGCAGGCAGATTACATAGATAATAATAGTCATTACTTATATTTACAAAGAGGGTGCATGATCAACAAAGACGTTTTTCGCGAATATGATATCCGTGGCCTGGTGGATACAGACCTGACTCCGGATTTTGTTGTCTGCCTGGGTCAGGCCATCGGCACGTACGCAGCAAATCACGCTGTAAACAAACTCAGCCTGGGGCGTGATTGCCGGCTCAGTTCCGGCTTGTTTCGTGATGCCTTGAGCCGTGGCTTAAACCTGTCCGGAATCGATGTCGTGGATATTGGTTTTTGCACAACACCCATGCTCTATTTTTCCATCCGCCATCTCGATCTGGGGGGCGGTGTGATGATCACCGGAAGTCATAACCCGCCGGATTTCAACGGATTCAAAATCTGTATTGGTCCGGACACGATTTACGGCAGTGAAATTCAGAAACTATACGGGATCATGGTGCAACAGGATTTTATCTCCGGCGCCGGAGAAATTAAACAGGTCGATATATCGGCGGATTATGAAGATTATCTCTTCCAAAACGTCACGATTAAAACACCGCTTACGGTCGCTCTGGACGGCGGAAACGGCACGGGCGGTTTTTTTGCCCTGCCCTTGCTCCGCCGCTTCGGCTGTCGCGTTCTGGATATCTATTGCGATCCGGATGGAAAATTCCCCCATCATTTTCCCGATCCCACCGTACCCGAAAATCTCAATGAATTGGTCCGTGTTGTCCTGGAGAATAAAGCCGATCTTGGAATCGGCTACGATGGTGACGCGGACAGAATCGGCGTCGTGACGGATCAGGGGGAGATCCTCTGGGGGGATGAACTCCTGCTGCTCTTTTCTCGATTCGTACTGCAGGAAAATCCAGGCGCCACCATTATCGGCGAGGTCAAATGCTCGTATAAACTCTACGAAGACATCGCCAGGCATGGCGGCCGGCCGATTATGTGGAAGGCCGGCCATTCGTTGATCAAGGGAAAAATGAAGGAGGAACACGCCCTTCTGGCCGGGGAAATGAGCGGACACGTGTTTTTCGCCGATCGTTATTTCGGTTACGACGACGCCGTGTACGCCACCATCCGACTGTTGGAAATTCTTTCCCGGACAGGCAAAAAACTAAGCGAACTTCTGGCGGACGTGCCCAAAACCTACGCCACCCCCGAAATCAGGGTGGATTGTCCAGACACGATCAAATTCAGCATGGTGGATGCGGTCAAAAGTCACTTCCGGGACAAATATGAGATGAACGATATAGACGGATTACGCATCTCTTTTCCCGATGGCTGGGGTTTGCTCCGTGCTTCCAATACCCAGCCGGTCATCGTTTTGCGTTTTGAGGCGACGACGGAAGCGCGGCTCCACGAAATACGCCGTCTTTTCGAATCGGTCCTGCAAGAGAAAATGGCCGCACAGCATGCATGATTACGATCCCGACCGTTCTTAACAGGATGCTGCCCCATCGGCGCTGTATTGTGTCAGGGCTAAAATGACATGATTGGCAGCCATCAAACCGAAAATCGCCGGTAACGTCGGGTGACTGGGCAGGACCTGCCGGTTACGTCCCCGCAGATAGGTTCCCGTTTGCGCCAGTGTCGGAGTTGACAACAAAGCCTGGGGCTTGCGAACGGTTTCCGTCGAATAAACCACCGGGATATCGGCGCTGATCTGACGCCTGTGCAGATGTCTTCTCATGGTCCGTGCTAATGGACACATCGTTGTGTTTTCCAGCGCATCGATGCGAATCCGGCAGGGATCTGTTCTGCCCGAGGCGCCCATGGACGAAATGATCGGAATCCCCTTTTCCTGACAACAGCGACTGAGTTCGATTTTCGGGTTCAGACTGTCGATGGCGTCGATGACATAATCCAGATCGCTGGTAATCAGGTCCGCTTCGGTATCATGATGAAAAAACGCCATACGCGCATCGATCCGGAGTTCCGGATTGATCTGGAGATAGCGGTCCCGGGCTGCTTCCACTTTGGGTACATTTAAATTCGTTGCCAGGGCGATCAATTGGCGATTAACGTCCGAGGCGGTCACACGGTCGCAATCAATGATCCGTATTTTACCGATGCCGGCCCTCACCATGGCCTCCGCCGCCGAGGCCCCCACACCTCCCAATCCGACCACCGCGACAAAACTTTTTTGCAGTCTCGCAAATCCGGCCTCGCCATAGAGCATCCGGTTACGAACAAACAGGTCCAGGGAATGCGTCATGATCAGCCCTCAAACGTTAATTTTAAATAATCTTTTGGCATTTTCCGTACTCTCCCTGCCGATATCCTCGACCTTTATATTTCGTAATTCAGCTATTTTATGTGCGATTTCAAAAATATGCCTTGGCTCCACTTCCGAAGCGATTGTGCTTTCCGTGGCAATTGAGGGGGCATCCGTTTCGAGCAGATAGCGGTCGCGGGGAACCGCGGCGGCGTTTTTGTGGTATTTTCGCGCCGATTTTCTTGTGACGGAACCTGAAAAAGATATATAGAACCCCAGATCGATAAATCTATCCATCAATTCCCGACTACCGGAAAAGGAGTGCATAACGCCCCGGATCTTTCCTTGATAACCGGCCAGGACTTGATAGAGCGCTTCAAAAGCTTTACGGCAGTGAATAATGATGGGCAATTGATATGCAATAGCAAGGTCGATTTGTTCAATAAATACCTGTATCTGCTTGTCTTGATTATTGAATTCGACGCCGAAATCCAGTCCTATTTCACCGACGGCAACGGCATCGCCCCGTTTCAGGTATGTTTTAAGTAAGTTAACGTCATCATATTCGTCAACAAACCAGGGGTGGATGCCGAAAGCCGGGAAAATAAATCCCGGGTTATTCAAAGCCAGTGTTTCGGTTCGCGCCAGCGAGTTGAAGTCATAGGCGGGTACGATGCAGGCATCAATTGAGGCTTGTTTTGCCCTGACGATTACCGCGTCAATTTTTTCCCCAAAAACGGTTTCATTCAAATGTGCATGGGTATCAATAAACATAAATGAACACCTGATCTTTATCCGAGAATAATCCTTGACCTTTTTTTCGCACCTATGAAATATCATCTATAAAACGCATCTTTCCTGATAATCCAGCTTTTTTATCAGCTGACTTCATGGCGGGAGGAGAAAACACGTCACACCGATGATGCGCGAATTCATGAGTCAACAGTTGGATTATATTTTCTTCTTCTACGGCCTCGCCTTCATTGTTCTCGGGTTTTTTACCCTGGCACTGAATCGAATTGATAAAGATCGACTCCCCTGGCGCTGGCTGATCCACTTCTGTTTTTTCCACGGCATCAACGAATGGCTGGAGATGTTTGCCATCAGCCTGGGAGATCATTTTTCTTTTTCACTTTTTCGCCTTTTCATCCTGGGTGCATCTTTTGCCTGCCTTCTCGAATTCAGCAGAATAGGTCTTCAATTTCTAAAAAACATCAAGATCTCACCCTTGGTTATTATTGTGCTGTTATCAATCAGCTCCGTGGGATTGCTGGATGGACTGCAGGGACTATGCGTGACGATCCGCTATACCATAGGTCTGACGGGTGCTATTGCCGCCGCCTTGACACTTTGGTTTTTTCGCCGGCAGTACCATCCTCAGAGCAAAGCTTTAGCCGTTGCCGTGATTGCATTTGCTTTATACGCCGTCTTCACAGGACTCATTGTCCCTGCGGCAGCGCTCTACCCTGCCCTCTGGATTAATCAGGAAGCGTTTCTCCATGTCGTGGGCCTGCCGGTTCAGTTGTTCCGCGGCATGCTTGCTTTCATCATTACGATGGCCTTCTGGAACTTTTACCTTGAACTGCGAAAACAATTGCTGGTTTCCTATGTCCATAAAGAGATGAAATTGGGAATGATTATAGCCGTTCTGCTCATTTTTACCGTCGCAACAGGTTCGATCTGCACATACTATTTTGGTCAAAAGAAAGCCGATTATTTAAAGAATAACCTGCTTCTGCGGGTGCAACTGGCTGCTGCCAGTCTTGACCCGGCCGTCCTCAAGAAACTGAAATGGGATGAATCCGATCTTCTTTCGGCGGATTACAAATATCTAAAAAGCAAGATGATCCAATTCCAGAAGGCAACTCCGGACAGTCGCTTTGTCTGCCTCATGGGGTATCACAATCAACGAACCTATGTTCTTGCCGACTCCGAATCTCTTGCTTCTCCGGATTATTCACCTCCCGGACAATATTATGCCGAAGCCTCCGCCGACTATATTCATCTGCTGGGAAGCACCAGGCAAGATGTAATCGGCCCGTTGCATGATCGCTGGGGATCATGGATTACCGGGGTCGCGCCTGTTGTTCGGTTTGACGATAGAATCATCCACGTTGTTTTCGATTTTGACGCAGCCAATTGGGTCAATGACGTGAAACGAACCCGTTTGATCCCGATCATGCTGACGCTCATGATCGCCATGATGTTACTGACTTTTTTCCTCATGTACCAGCACAGTATCGATACACGGGAGGCGCTGGCGGCGTCTGAAATGACTCTGCGCCGTGTTTTCGACCATGTTTATGACGCGATTATTGTCCATGACGAAACAGGCCGCATCATTGACGCGAACGATCGGATGTTGAGTCTTTACGGCGTATCACGTCAGCAAATCGGTGGGCTTTCGATTATTGAAGATCTCTCCGCCAGGGGTAACGCCGTGGATGCCATGACCGAAATCTGGCGGAAAGTTCTGGACGGTGACAGTTATCTTTGTGAATGGATAGCCCGCAGACCCCACGACGGCTCGGAATTTCCGGTGGAGGTCCATCTCTGCCGGATGGATCTTTCCGCCAAGCCTGTTATCGTGGCTACGGTAAGGGACTTGACGCTTCACAAAAACGCTGAAGAAGAACGTAATATCCTGCACGAACAGTTTCTTCAGGCCCAGAAAATGGAATCCGTCGGTCGTCTGGCCGGCGGCGTCGCCCACGATTTCAACAACATGCTGGCCGCGATTCTCGGCTATGCCGAACTGACCCTTGAATACATGACGCCGGACGGCGCACCGCACCGGGAATGCCTTTTGGAAATTCAAAAGGCCGGTGAACGGGCCAAGGCTTTGACCCGTCAACTGCTGGCCTTCGGGCGCAAGCAGGTTCTGGAATTCAAGGTCGTTAATCTGAACCAGGTAATCAAGGACTTCGAAAAACTCATGAAACGACTGATCGGCGAGGATATCGATGTTCGGACGAATCTTTCCGTGACCTTGCCGTCCATCATGGCGGACGTGTCACAACTCGAACAAATCCTCCTAAATCTGGCCGTGAATGCCCGTGACGCCATGCCGCAGGGTGGAAAGCTGAGCATTTCAACAGAACGCATCGATCTTACACAGGAATATACAAGAGTTCACCCTGATGTTAAACCGGGACAGTATGTACTTTTGACCTTTTCCGACACGGGAAGCGGGATGGAGGATGATACGAGATCACGGGTTTTTGAGCCGTTTTTTACAACCAAGGATATGGGGAAAGGGACAGGCCTTGGGCTGTCGACGGTTTATGGCATTGTCACGCAACACGGGGGACATATCGATGTCGCCAGCACCGTCGGTCAGGGTACAACCTTCAGGATCGTCTTTCCCATCACGCACAACATGGAAGAACCGTCTCCAATGGTTGACCCCATTCATACGGACATCCCACGCCGGTCGCTCCATGTTCTGGTCGTCGAAGACGATCCAGCCATTCGCCTGCTCACCTGCCGTTTCCTGGATCAACTGGGTCATCGTGTCCTGGAAGCGCTGGATGTAAAAGACGCCATTCGCATCTGTACCGAGCACCGCAGCGCCATTGATGTCCTGTTGACGGACGTGGTCATGCCGGAGTTGACGGGACGCCAGCTTTACGAACATGTTCGCGAGTTTTCACCCGGTATGTGCGTCATCTATATGTCCGGCTATCCGGAACAGGTAATTGCCCATCACGGCGTTTTGTCAAAGGGAACCTTCTTTCTGCAAAAGCCCTTCTCGTCTTATGATCTTTCGCGCATCTTACAGGAAGTATTCAAAAATGCTTAAATGAAACAGGTACGTATTCCCCCTTTTCTATCTCTTTTCCAGTGATCTCAGTAGGGTGTCCATTTTCTGCAGTTCATCCCCGTATCCGCTCCAATTATTCTGTCTCAGCATCTCCTGGGCTTTTCGATAATGATTCAGGGCCTCCAGGGCTATCTCCCGGTCCGTCGTAACTTTGGCGGCCGGCGCCGTTTCCGTCTCCAGGGGTGTTTCTTTCATCAATTGTCCCCCAAAGATTCTTTGCAGAGCAAGTTCGAGATTTTCCTCCATGGCGATCGTATTTCCGAAAGCGACGATCACACGCTTCAATTCAGGCAGCTGCCCTTTCTCCGCCGCCAGGTAAAGCGGCTCGACATAAAGAATCGACTTTTCGATGGGAATGGCCAGCAGGCTCCCCCGGATCACTTGAGATCCCGACTGGTTCCATAGGGACAACTGCTTCGATATTTCCGTATCCTGATCGATTCTGGCCTCAATCTGCCTCGGACCGTAAACCAGTCTCTGCTTGGGAAAATTGTAGACAATCAGCTTCCCGTAGTCGGGTGCATCGCAACGGGCAGCCATCCAGGCGGACATGTTGTCCTTATTGCTGGGTGTAAAGGGCAGCAGCAAAATAAACTCTTCCTTCTTGCCTTCCGGGAGTTTCATGATTGTATAATAAGGTTCCATTTCCTGCTCGCCGCCCCCGGCAATTTTACCGGGAATCGACCAGAGGTCCTCCTTGTTATAGAAAACCTGAGGATCTTCCATGTGGTAGGCCCGGTACATCAGGGCCTGGATGGTCAGCATCCCCTGAGGATAGCGCATATGGGATTTCAGATCCGCCGGCATGGCATCCATCGGCTGAAATATGCCGGAAAAAATGCGGGCATAGGTCCGAATGATCGGATCATTCGCATCGCTGATGTAGAGATTGACCGTGCCGTCATAGGCATCGACGATCGCCTTGACGGAGTTTCTCACGTAATTACCCAGATTCTCGACGGGTTCCGAATAGGGATAGCGATCGGTGACGGTATAACCGTCAAGCACCCATACCAGGCGCCCTTCCTTTGAAATAACGAGATAGGGATCGGCGTCCAAGCGCAGGAAGGGGACGATTTTCCCCACACGCTGCTTGATCTGCCGATGGTACATAATCCGGCTTTCGTTGGTGATATCGTCGGACAGAAGGATGGTGATCGATCCGAAACGAATTGCATAAAGGATCTTCCGCCAGAAACTGAGGGGCACGCCGCCCTTCCCCTCATATTTGGCATAGACATTCTTGTCTCCCACTGGATAGTCGAACTCCGGTCTTTTCGCCCTGACAAACACATATTCGTTCGACTGCTCGCCATAGTAAATTTCCGGCCGGCTGATCCGCACGTCCGTCACGGCAACCGGCGGAATATCCTTGATGAAAAACTCCGGGAGGCCCTCCTTCGTGATGCGGTTCACCGGTCCCAGGACGACGCCGTAGCCGTGGGTATAGGTCAAGTGTTCGTTCACCCATGTGCGGGACGGCAAGGCGCTGTAGGATAACTCCCGCGGCGAAAGCATGACCTGGCGATACTCATTGTTGATCATGTAGCGGTCGTTATCCACATCGATGAATTTGTAATAGGTCCGGATTTCCTGAAGCTGGCTGTAAGTCTGCAAAAGTGGTCCGTGATCCCACAGGCGGATGTTTTTAACAGTGAGATCGTTCTTCTGCAGATCCGTCTGGGTGAGACTTGCCTCCACGGGAAATTCCCGATCCTCGATATTGTTCAGGTGGTAGGCCAGCCGGGTATATTTGATATTGTGTTCCAAAAACGGTTTTTCCAGAACAATTTCATTCGGCAGCACCTTGAATTTCTGGACCATATTGGGATAAATCCCCTTACCGATCATGGAAACAGCCAGAAGGGCCACAATGGCGGCCACAGGTATCTTCCAATTGTCTGTGAACGCATAGACTAAGATGGACAGCGCGGCCAGAAGGTTCATGACAATCATGAACCGCAGCACCCAGATCTGCGTGGTCGCATCCGTATACCCCGGCCCGAAGACCACACCGCGCTTGATGAAGATCAACTGATACAGATCAATCCAGGCGCCGAGAATCCCGAGGAAAAACAAACCGGAAAAAAGGATCAGGAGATGGGTGCGTACGGGCGGTGCAATTTTCCAGGTCCGCGGGGGAATAAAGAGAAAAGCCCCCCGAACAAAGTAGAGAATACTCGTACCGATAATTACCAAAATGGCCATGAAGGAAAGCCATTGATAAACGCTGACGATAAAGGGCAGATGAAAGACGTAGAATCCGATATCTTTCTGATAAAGCGGATCCGGTAAACCAAAGGGAAGACCCTGCAGAAAAAGCAGGTACTCCTTCCATTGCACCGCCGCGCTCATTCCCATGAACACGGAAACAGCCACGGAAAGAACCGCGATCAGGGGTACCAGGGAACGCTCTCCGATAAGCTGCAGGGATGGAATTTGCATGCCCATATATTCGGAGTAATTATTTTTTCGGGCGATTTTCTCGGCAAGATACAAATTCCCCCCGAACAGCACCAGGAATATCGCGCCGGTTATGCATCCTAAGGTCAGTTTGGCCAGCAGGGTGACCCAGAAAACCGCTTCGTATTTTACCTCCTGAAACCAAAACCAGTCCGTGACCAGCCATGCCGTTTCAAAAAAGCCGACTATGGCCAGCAGCACAACGATGAACAAAGCTGTTCTGATCCTGTTCTTTAATTGTCCCGGTTCCTTCAAGCCCCTGTACATGGATTTCCCTCATTATTCGACTGGTTATGAATGAATGCCGCCTCCAGTTACGCCGCAGCTTCGCCCTGCAATAGGTTTCCAACCTAACAGATTCATATTTTATCTTCAAATGCTAATTTCACCTTGCTTGACCGGCCATGTTCGATTAGATTTCAGCGGTAAGAACGACTAAAACCGAGGATAGAAAATCATGAACCAGAACGCCATCGCCGCCGCCATGTCCAATTCCGACTTTTATCCCTCCCGGCCTGAATCCGTGGAGGTCATCCAGACCCACATTTCCTGGGTTTTTATCGCCGGAGACGAGGTGTTCAAGGTAAAAAAGGCCGTTGACTTCGGCTTTCTGGATTTCACCACCTTGGAAAAAAGAAAGTTTTACTGCGAGGAAGAGGTCCGTTTGAACCGCCGCTTGGCGCCGCAGGTCTATCGGGGCGTGGTGGAGATTTCTCAAGACCGTGAAGGAAAGATTGTTCTGGGCAAAGCGGAGACGGTCCTGGACTATGCGGTGCATATGAATCGAATCCCCGCTGACAAAATGCTGAAAAAACTCCTGCGCCAAGGGGATTTCGATTCGCAGATTATCCCAGCCGTCGCCCGGAAACTCGTCGATTTTCACCGGAATGCGGATACAGGCGGTATTATCGATGAAACCGGAGGAATCGAAACGGTGCGCCGCAATCACGAGGAGAACTTCTCCCAGACCGCATCGTTCATCGGCCGTACCCTGTCGGCTTTCCGGCATGGATTTATCCGCGCCTATGCGCGAACATTCCTCGACGATCATGAAGACCTCTTCCGAAAACGCGTCCGGGAACACAAAATTCGTGACTGCCACGGTGATCTGCACCTGGAACATATCGTCATCACCGATGACCAGATCATCATTTTCGACTGCATCGAATTCAATGAACGCTTCCGTTTCGGTGACGTTGCGGCGGAAGTGGCTTTCCTCGCCATGGATCTCGACTTCAACGGTTACCGTGAATTATCCAAATTTTTTGTCCAGGCCTATCTCGACGCTTCCGGCGATCAGGATCTCGGAATATTGATTCCCTTCTATCAATGCTATTACGCTTTCGTCCGCGGAAAGGTTACGGGTTTTCGTCTTTATGATTCCCAGATCAGTCGGGAAGAGCGCGACGCGGCGACCTGCACGGCGGAAAAATATTTCGAACTTGCCTTATCTTACGCCTTTTCCTTTACCAAACCGACCCTGATCCTCATGGCCGGCTTGATGGGCAGTGGAAAAAGCGTCATCGCACGAGAATTATCAAGGATAACGGGAGTATCCATCATCCAGATGGACGTGATTCGGAAGGAGCTATGCGACCTGACGCCGACGGAACGGCGTCTCGATGATTTCGGTGTGGGGATTTACAGCGAGGATTTCACTCAGCATGTGTATGAGCAAGCTTTTGCGACGGCAAAAAATTTGCTGACATCGGGAAAATCGGTCATCGTTGACGCGTCCTTTAAAAGACAAGGGCATCGCGCGGCTGCTTATAACGTGATTCAAGACATGGAAGCGGATTTTTTTGTGCTGGAATGCACCTGCTCTGATGACTGCGCCCGGGAAAGGCTGGCCCGGAGAATTCAAGATAAAAATGAAGCGTCGGATGGACGCCCGGAAATTTACGATGCCCAGAAAGAGGATTTCGACGCCGTTTCCGAATTTCCACCTTCAGTACACCTGAAACTTGATACGTCGGCTCCGCTGTCAGACTGCATCGATCAGGTTATTGCTTTTCTGTCAAAAGCGGGGCAAGAAAATTCCCTCTTATGATTTCGGCGTCTCCTCGGCTGGCGGATTTGGTTCCTCAACCGGCTCCGCCTTTTGCTCCAACGGCGGTTCACTTGCCTGCTCGGGGCTCGGCTCGACCGCTTTTTCCGTTGCCGGTGCGGAAATCTCTTGAGACATCTGCTCCGTTACCTTCTCCGGTACGTCCTTTGTCTCCGAAGATGGTTGGGTTGTCTCCTCAAGTGGTGCGGCAATCGTTTTTTCCGGCTCTGGTGCGGGGGCCGGTTTGGCCGTCTGCTCCGGTTCCTTTTTCGGTTCGGGTTTGACTTCCGGTGCCGGTTCTGTTTTGGCCTTTTCTTCCAAGCTCTTCGCCTGTTCCTCGGCCAGCATACGGCGGGCTTCGGCAATATAATACTTGACCTTGTAATCGAGGCCGATGTTCGGAAAATCTCGGGCGATCACCTCGAATCGATTCAGAGCCGCCTTATATTTTTTACTCTTAAAGTAGAACTCTCCGACATAAAATTCGTTTTCCGCCAGCTTCGTTTTCACTTCCTGGAGCGCCTTTTCCGCCATAACGGCAAACGGGCTTTTCGGATAGCGCGAAATCAGCCGTTCAAAATCCGCTTTCGCCTTCCAGGTTTCTGTCTGGTCGCGGTCAATCGTATCCGTCAGTTTATACCGGCTCATCCCCATTTGGTAGAGGGCGTAGGGCACATTTTCGTCCGTGGGATGCCGGTTGACAAATTCGTCGTAGGCGAGGTAGGCCTCGGTATAAGCCTCGTTGCTGAAGTGCGCATCGGCGATACCGATTTCCGCTAAAACGGCGATATCTTCCAGGGGATATTCGTCTTTCACGCGCTGGAAGATGGTGATGGCTTTTTCATATTTCTTTTTCTGATATAACTCGCTTCCCTGCTGATAAAGTCCCTGTGGCGTCGCGCGGGTCATGCTTTTGTCCTGCATCCAGCTGAACAATGAACAACCGGATAAAGTGATTGATAAAGCAAGACAAAAAAGAAAAACAAAACTGCGTTTCATATGTTTTCCTGCCTTCTTTTTATAGAGCCTTCTTGACAAATTCTTCCAACCTTTCCTTGGGCACAAGACCGACCAGTCGATCAAGGGGTTTTCCTTCCTTAAAAAGTATCAACGTGGGAATACTCATGACGCCGTACTGAGCGGTCACTTTGGGATTTTCATCGATATTGATCTTGCTGACCTTGACCTGGTTCTTGAATTGATCGGCCACCTCTTCGATGATCGGCCCCAGAGCCCGGCAAGGTCCGCACCAGGTGGCCCAGAAATCGACGAGGGTCGGTTTGTCCGCCTTGAGAATATCCGTTTCAAAGCTGTCGTCTGTGACATGCAAAATCATCTTTTCGTCCGCCATAATACATTGCCTCCACATTGTTCTTTAATGTTAAATCGCTTATGACACAGAATTTACGGCCAAGTCAAACCCTATTTAACCCTCTATCTATATGCGTATTTTGACTTCTTTCCCCCGAATATGCTATGCAAATAACAAAAAACGGGGAGCGAACCATGAGGAAACTGGCCATTCTATCCGGCACCATGCCTCTTCTGGATCTGGGCATGTTCGATCATCTGAAAAAGCAATCCTATGACGACGCATCGGGTCATGTCGCCCTGCTCTCCGGAGACGATTTAATTTTTATCCCCAGGCACGGTCAACACCGAGACGCCTTCACCCCTCCTCACCTCGTCAACCATCTCGCCCACTTCCGGACGCTTTCCCAATTGGGTGTTCACGAAGTGATCGGCATTTATTCAACGGGATCACTGAAAGCCGACATGGGTCCCGGCACCCTGGTCGTCCCCGATGATTTCATCTGCCTGTACCCGACGCCGACCTCGGTAACCGATACGCCTAACCACATCACCCCGGTTATCGACGCCGGGGTTCGCCTGGGATTGATTCATGCAGCCTGGGCGCGGGCCATCGACGTTCTCGACGGCGGGGTTTACTGGCAAACTGCCGGCCCCCGCCTGGAAACCAAAGCCGAAATTCGTATGATGTCAAACCGTGCGGATATGGTGGGGATGACCCTCGCCAGCGAAGCGGTGCTGGCACGGGAATTCGGTATGGCCTTCGGCGCCGTGTGCTCCATTGACAACTTTGCCCACGGCGTCGGCGCGGGAGATCTGAAAGACGACGATATCCGCATCCAGGCCAAACGGAATGCGGAAAAGATCGGCCGGATCGTCAGCCGTTACATCGAAGATTTTCGCCTTAGAACGCCCCCAACTGACAGGGCTTGATCTTGATCTTCAGGGCTTCGCAGGCCTCGGATACGGCCATGCGCGGCAGATTGAGTTCATCGGCGACCAGCCAGGATTTTAAACAGGATAGCTTTCCGTCCTGCAATTTTTCCTCGATTGCACGCTTTAAGCGCTCATCAACGGTTGCGGCCGCCCGGACAATTCTCTTATCCGGGCTGAAACCGAATAGCCCCATCTGACAAAAGCTGATTCGTTTTTCCAGAAGGTCCAGTACCACCCCGACCTCCGAAATCGTCTTTCCGGTTTCTAAGGCAATGGCGACCGCCTCGGCGCAGGTGATGACATCCCCTTTCGCCTTCCGACTGATCAAACGGGCAAGCTGTTCATCAATTTGTGTGTCCGCCGGATGCTTGGCGGCGTAGTGTCCCTGGTCCTGATGGGCCATGATGCCTTCTTTCTAATATTTCGTATAGTGAAACGGCTCGGCTGACGTCAGCCCCTCCGTGTCCAGCGTCTTAAAGTTGTTTTTCTCGATGAGTTTTTCCGCTTTTTCGATCTGATCGACGTCCACCACGAAGATGGCCCGTTCATAACTTTCCACGACAAAGCCGTAGGCGTTGTTCACATTGATGTTTTCCTTATAGAGAAGCTGGGTCAGCCGGTCGAGTCCGCCCGGCTTGTCATCCAGTTCCACCGCCAGGACGTCCCGCATCTGAACCATCATCCCTGCAGCCGTCAGGACCTTCTGCGCCTTTTTCGGATCGTCCACGAGGAGATTGATCACACCGAACGTGTCGGATGTCGAAATCGTGGTGGCCCGGATATTGATTTTTTCCTTAGCCAGGATATGAGTCACCGCGGCCAGTCTACCCGGCTTGTTCTCCGCGAATATCGAAATCTGCTGTGCAATCATCGTGTCATTCCTCCCCTTTACGATTTTCAATCTTCCCGGTTATCGATCACCCGCTTGGCTTTTCCCTCTGTCTGGGGCAAACTTTCCGGCTCGACCAGGTCGACCCGCGGCGTAATCAGAAGGTCGCTTTTCAATTCGTTCACGATCGTCTTCCGCAGGGCCTCCAACTGCTTGAGATCTCCCGTGAAATACTCGCGCTGGACCTCCACCTTGACGATCATGTCGTCATTGAACCCTTTTCGCTCCAAGATAATCTGGAAGTTGTTGCCGACGCCCTGTATGCCCATCAGTTTCTTTTCGATCTGAATGGGAAAGATATTGACCCCCTTGAGGATCATCATGTCGTCCGTCCGCCCCTTGATCCTTTCGATCCGGCGGTGGGTCCGGCCGCAGGGGCACGCGCCGGGAATGATCCGGGTCAGGTCCTTGGTCCGGTAACGCAGGATCGGCATGCCGTCACGCGTCAGAGTCGTCATGACGAGTTCCCCTTCCTGGCCGTCCGGAACCGGTTCGAGCGTGACCGGGTCGATGATTTCAACGATGTAGGCGTCTTCCCAGATATGGAGCCCGTTCTGTTCGGGACATTCAAAGGCGACACCGGGTCCGCTCATTTCGGATAAACCGTAGGAATTGAAGGCCTTGACCCCGTAGAAATCCTCGATTCGCTTGCGCATTTTCTCAGAATGGGGTTCCGCACCGATGAAGGCGATGCGCAGGCGTGTGTCTTTCTTCGGATCGACGCCGACTTCCTCAAAAACTGTGGTCAAATGAAGGGCGTAACTTGGAATGATATGAATGGCTGTCGTGTCAAAATCCTGCATCAACTGGATCTGCCGCTTGCTGTTTCCCGGCCCCGCCGGAATCACCAGAGCGCCCAGTCTTTCCGCCCCGTAGTGGAACCCGAGACCGCCCGTGAACAGGGCGTAGGTCATCATGTTCTGAAAGACGTCGCTTTTGCGCATCCCCGCCATGTACATGCAGCGGGCGAGCTGATTGGTCCAACTGTCGATATCCTTCTGAGTATGGAAAATAACCGTCGCCCGGCCGGTGGTGCCCGATGAGGAGTGCATGCGGACGATTTCGTCTTTCGATACGGCCAGAAAACCATAGGGCCA
>Ga0302253_1001137_pt1 | contig 17433 bp, 17 predicted proteins | sample AAG_RA_Trp_MG_FD_193537 | JGI IMG/M metagenome (GOLD analysis project Ga0302253, IMG submission 193537) | Enriched activated sludge microbial communities from anaerobic digester in WTTP, New Holstein, Wisconsin, United States - AAG_RA_Trp | ecosystem: Engineered > Bioreactor > Anaerobic >...
GTCGCGGGGGGGCTCGTCGCGGTAACCTTTGATCAGGGGATATCCTTTCAGTTCCCCGACCATGTCGTTGATCTCGTCGTCACTGACCGGAAGGACCCGGAGGGAGACATCCCGGAGCAGTTCCACCATCTTCCCGCCAAGCCCGACGGTGAGTATGCGGCCAAACGCCGGATCGATCTTTCCGCCGATGATGAGTTCCAGCCCGGGCGGCAGCTGCTGCTCGACAAGAATGCCGGCAATGCGGGCATCCGGGGCACGGGAGTGCACACTGTCCATGATCCGTTTAAAAACAGCACGCACTTCCTCCGCAGAGCTGACGCCAATGACGACCCCGCCGGCATCGCTCTTGTGGACAATCTCCGGAGAAACAACCTTCATGACAACCGGGTACCCGATTGCATCGGCAGCCCTGACGGCTTCTTCGGGAGTAGTAGTAAGCGAATGGTTCGGGACCGGTATGGTATGGGCGGCAAGCAGAGCATAGCCTTCGGCTTCAGAGAGGAGTGTCCGGGTCATCGCAACCTGTCCTGAAATAGAATAGTCGGGAACGGTTTAAAGGGTGATGGCTTGAGACCCTTATCAGTGCGGCACATCAGATCCCGTATGCCCTGTTCTCCCGCAGGCAGGTCTCCATGTCTGTAAGCACGGTCGGTATGGCCTCCCCCCGGGAAATCCGCCCGGCAATCCGCTCCGCAAGGCACCCGTTCTCGATCCTGTCCCGGACTATCGGGAGGTAGGTGCGTTCATCTGGTGTCGCATTCCGCCACGCAAGGTCATACAACTGCCGCAGCTCGTCTTTCAGCCCTGCTGTCCCCTGCCGGATTGCCCGCTCTGTCATGTCCAGGAGCGCGTCCTGCCCGGTCTCCACCGGGAGGGAATGACATCGCAGGAGCGGGCGGACAAACGCGGCGAACGCCATATCGGAACGGATCGACTCCTGTTCATCCAGCGCTTTAACCTCCAGGCACTTGCGCGAGAAGCGTACGATGAGACCGGACGAGTCCACCCACTCCTCGCAGAGGATACCTGCATCGCGGGACCGGAGTTCGCGCCAGATGCTCTCCATCCGGCGTTTGTGATCGGCAACTGTCCGAATCTTCTCCGGGATGATCCCGCCGCATATCGTCGGGATCTCTTTCTGGTTCTGCCGGTAAAATATGAGCCGGTTATCACAGGACCCGGTCAGCCTCCCTTCCACTACCGGTGATGAGGCCGTGATCGCAATGAGGTACGGGAGCAGCGAGCGGATCCGGTTGAATAAAAAGATCAGTTCCCTGCTGTCCCTGAAGGAGAGATTGATCTGGAGAGCCTGGATGTTCAGCCACCCGTGCTGCCGGATATCGAAGAGCCGGTCATAGGTCCGGTAATACTCCCCCTCGTCATGGTCCCAGACCGGGATCTCGCTGACCCGGTCTGTCGGGTGCATCCCGAGGCCGAGAAGACGGTACCGGTTGCCGAAGATCCGGTAAAACCGTGACAGGCCGCTATTCAGCTGCGATTCCAGCGCTGCGATCTCCTCTGCGGGTGATCGCGGGACTATCTCTATCACGGTCTTCTGGAGTTCCTTTGCAAGCCTGACATCCCCGAACAGGATCTCGCTCTCATAACTGCCGCAGACCTCCTTTATGATCTGGTCGGATACCGGAAGCGGGTGGAACCCGCTGTCGTTGATGGAAAATTCGTGTTCAGTACCGATTGTCATGCTGCGCCTGGTATATACGCGGGATCTCCGCGACTTTTTCCGTTTCCGGTTCCTCGATTTGGCAGATTGCGGCCAGTTCATCCTCGCGCAGGTCAGAAACAAGGCGGGTGATACTCCTGACTGCCGCGGCATACTGCTGGCCATATGCTTCGGGGAACTCTTTGAACAGCCGTACCAGCGGACAGATCGTCTCGTATTTCAGGAATATCCGGATGGTTTTACGGGTCACATCGAACGTGAACGGGCCTGCGATGCACGTCTCCGGCTTGAAGGCATGGATACTGCATTTCCCCCCTTTGCAGAGCATGCATGTCCCGTCATCGCAGGTTTTTACGAAGCGGTACCCGTTCTGCCCGAATACCGCCTCCGGAACACCCTGTGCAACGAGCCTTCGGTAACATTCCTCCGAGATCGGGGGCTGTGCACCATTACAGCAGTGCCCTCCGCAAAGCATGCAGATGGCCTCTGCACGCGTTATCCAGTCGTCAGTCATGGTATCATCAGGCAGTGAGGTGTTCTACGATCTGTTCGAAGACGCGGGGATAGCAGTCATCCTCTCCGCTCTCGATGGAGGGGTTGTCGTTCACCTCGATCACGTACGCGCTGCCATTCGTATTCTTGATATCAACACCATACAGCCCGTGGCCTATGGCATTGGCGGCGTCAATCCCAAGCCTGATGACATGCGCAGGCACGTCCTCTTCCGGCACGCTCTCGACGCCGCAGTATACGATATGTCCGTTCACCGATGCCTGGATCTTGAAGGTCACCGAGGGGATGGTATACTTGCAGGCGTACAGGAACCTGCCATCGAGAACTCCGACCCGCCAGTCATATTTGCTCTCGATATACTGCTGGACCACGATCCAGTCCGAAAGCCGGATGAACCGTCGTGCAACCCGGAAGAACCCGGCAATGTCGCTGACCTTCTCGACCCGGAGCGAGAACGATGTCGAGGGCTCCTTGAGGATGAGGGGTGAGCCCATCTCATCAAAGAGTCTTGTGACACACTCAACAGTCAGGTCAGCTTTCGAGAGAAAGGCCGTTTTCGGGAGCGAGACTCCGGCCCGGATCAGGTGGGAGTACATATTGATCTTGTCCGAGCAGATCCGGATGGACTGCGGGTCGTCGATGACCGGTATGTTATGGAACGCTGCCATCCGTGCGGCGACAAACGTGACGTTCATCGGGTCGGTCCGTGCCCGGATGAAGAGCGCGTCCATTTTCTGGATCTTGCCGATATCCACCGGGAAGATGAAGTCAACGTCATGCCCCATTTCCTCTGCCACATCCCGGCACCGGATGAGGGCTCCCAGCTGCTCCGCGTTTGACAGGGTCTTCCGGTCAACAAAAATCCCAAGCCTGCTCATAGGAACTCCTGCTTTGAGAGGTACGCGGAAAGGATCGCGCGCTCTTCATCGGACAACTGCGAGGACTTGACCGGCGAGATCGAGGAGAGGAGGTACCGCTCCCCTGCTCGGACGTATACGATGGTGACAAGCGGGATATGGAAGAGCTCGTAGACCTGCCGTGCCAGATCCGCAATGCGGGTGCACCTGCCCGCAGTCCTGCCGAAGATGGAGGTGCAGGACCCGATCTCCGCTCCTTCAGGCAGTTTCTGGTAGCAGAAGGGATACTTCCCCCGGTTGGTGATATGCTTCACGAACTCCTTTGCCTTCAGGGTGTCCCGGACAACAGCATATTCCAGCGCTGTTGCATAGTAGTTGAGCCCGTAGAGGATGGCAGGAAGCGGGGTGTACGCCTGCGAGATGCCCCACGCGCAGACCGGAATGCCGGCAAGGTGCGCCTGTTCGAGGCAGACCGGGACAACATAGGCATCGATGACGGATGCACTGGACGGCAGCACGGCCTTTCCCTCAAGTTCGAGGCGGAGGATCGTGTAATAGGGTTCGGTCTTGTAGGAGTAGTTCGCGCTCACCACATGAAGAATATGGTCACGCCAGACCGTGTAGAGCGCGTCCCGCGAGAGGGAGTATTCCTTTCGTGCGGCCGCACCCCGGACAGGATGCCGCGCCGGGGGTGCCTGGGTTTCTGCTGCGGTGGTTGACGGCAGCAGGGTATCCGGCCGGATAAGGGGAACACAGGAGCCGGGTACGGGGGGAACGCTGACGGCTCCCCCGCGGTGGTTCCCGTTGAACGGTGAGTTCATGGGATGATCCGCTCCCCCGTTGCCGTTTGCGCCCCGTGTTTGCCGGGCAGGCAGACAAAACAGTCAACATCTCTACCGGTTACAAAAGAGGACCGCCGATGGTTCTCTTCATCATCATCGTTTGTATCGGACTCTGTCATAGAGAACACTAATCCGGCATCAGGACGCCGGATTATCGTTACCAACGTTATACCAGCAGAGGTTTAAAAGAATTATGCATGCAGGTGGAAAATCCCGTACCGGAACCGGAAAAAAATCACTGCTAATAATACAAAAATCAGCGCTCTGCGAGGCCCTGCTATCGCGAGCCTGCTCCGCCCCATCACGTTTTCCGAGAAGGATCCGCACGTGTCCCGGTCCCGGGGGAAGGTTGATATCATCTTATAACCAGTAGTAATCAGCAATGCACGTACCAACTCCCGAGGAACTCCGGGCACGCCGCGAGGCGCTAGGCATGCGGCAGACCGAGCTGGCACGACGCGCCGGCATCAGCCAGTCCATGGTTGCACGGATCGAGGCGGGCAATGTGGACCCCCGGGTCAGCACGCTCAACAAGATCATTGTTGTCCTCAACAGCGCGGAACCAAAGAAAATCCGGGCCGCCCAGATCATGCACACCCCCGTCCTCTCGGTCCAGCCGCAGGACGCGATCAGCCGTGCCGTAGAGATCTTCGAGAAGAACAACATCTCGCAGCTGCCGGTCATCGAGCGCGGTATCCCGGTGGGCTGCATCTCCGAGGCGGTTATCGTCAAGGCCATTGAGCAGCAGCGCCTCCACAAGACCCACCTCTTCTTTGTCCGGGACTTCATGGAGCCCGGTTTCCCGACCGTTCCCCCCGACATGGATGTCGAGACCGTAGTGAACATCCTGCAGCAGAACCACGCGGTACTTGTCGTTGACGGGAGGATCGTAAAAGGTGTCATCACCAAGCACGACCTCATCTCCCTCATTATGTGAAGAGGCCGGTGCTTCTCTTCTCCTTTTTATGAGTGAAACGGGCACCAATTCCCGAAAAAACTCTCCCGCACCACAAAAAAGTATTTAACGTATATTACCAAGCGATTATTATCGTGGTTACCTGACCGCGATGAGGAGTTTTACATGGCGGAAGAATCATCCGAGATCAGCAGCATGACGGTAATCGGGATCGGCGTTGTTTTGTTTATCATCATCGTGGGAGTCTGGTACCTTTTCCTGAAGTAACCCGACTCCCTGTCATTTTTTAAAAAAGGTTCAGAGTTTTGATACAAGGTCACGGAGTACCGCGGCCGGTTCTTTTGATTTTACCACGCTTGAGGCAAGGAGGACACCGTCCGTTCCCAGGTCCACGGCAATCTTCACGCACTCCCCCGACTGGATGCCGGCCCCGGTGAGCACTTTGACATTTGGGTTCACAGCATGGACGGCTGCAACGGACCTTTTGATAATATCAGGATTTGCTTTCGAGACTGAGACCCCGCTGCCGATCAGTTCCGGTGGTTCGATGGCAACGTAATCGGGGGCAAGGGCTGCCGCACCGGCGCTCGTGCTCTCGTTGTTCGAGCAGACAACCGAGATGAGTTTCTGGCTTTTGAGGCCGCGGACCGATGCCTCGATGTCGGCGATGGTCAGCCGCCGTTCGGAGTGGTTGACGAGGGACCCGGCGGCACCGGCAACCCGGATGGCTTCGACCGTAATATGCCCGGTGTTCGCACCCGGTTCGCAACCGTCGACATGCTGGGCATAGACCGGAATGGAGAAGTGGTGGCAGAGAGGGTGGAGGTCGATATATCCCGGGGCAACCCCGATGGTCACCCCGCTCTCCTGGCTGACAGCCTGCGCAGCCTGTGCGATCATGTGGGCACGGTTGCCCATCCCTTCCTTGTACGTTTTTAAGTTAACGAGAATCAGTGGTGATGACATGGCTAATGTCCTCCGTTATTTTTCAAGGAGAATAATTACACCTTTTGGCTGGGGTATGATGAATATTTGGAATTGCAGCAGGAGCCGCGGGTTGTTGCAGGTTACTCCTTCAGCCCGCGGATGAAGTGACCCGCGGTGATGCCGCCAAGCGAGAGGGCTTTTACCCGCTCCTTCAGGTCCCGCAGTTTTCCATTCCCGGGTGACCCGGGTTCTCCGATTACATTGATCGCATCGCGGTACAGGCGGGTGTTTGCGGCAGCGTACGCTGCCGGCCGGAACCGTGCGTCGATGATAATCTCAGCGATCCTGGCATCGCGGATTTCCGGAAGCAGATCGATGAGGCAGAGCTCGGCGGCATTGGCGATCCGTGTCCGACAGTCCGCGCCTTCATGGAGGGGGAAGACCCGCCCGGTCTCATCCCGGAGCACAACCATCCTGCCCTTGTCCCCGCGGCACTGGCGCACCAGGCGTGCGATGCAGTCTTCGGTCACCAGCGCCTCGCTGCTTCCCTGCACGATGAGGGCAAATTTGGGAACCTCCCCAGAGCCTGCGGCTGATGCAGTAAGTTCCGCAATATCCGTCCGGGACAACTCGGAGGAGAGCGTCAGGACACTGTACCGCGGTGCGCTCCGGGTGGCTGCAGCATGGTTGAAGATATTCAGCCCGGCACCGCCGTAAATGGTTATGCCGGGACAGGCCCGTGCGATTGCGTGCGAGGTGCCGGGATTTTCGGACATGCAGAGAGCGAGCCCATCGTGTTCAGTATCCCGGATCTCAGAGAGAATTCTTTCCAGCTCGTCATCGTGCAGGATGCGGGGGAGTTTCAGCACGAACCGGGCATTGGTATTCCGGCAGGCATCCATAGCTTCCCGGATCTGCACGCGGAGGAAACCCTCGGGACACCTGTTCCCGCAGCTATGTCGTTCCGATGGGATGGCGGGTTCGAACAGGATTGCATCGGCGCCCCCGTCCCGTGCTCCGCGGACAGAGTCTGGAGAGTCAGTGATCACTGCAATCCGGAGCCTGCCAGCAACTTCGCGAACGTTCCTTGCAGGTCGGGATCGCCCGGATTTTTGGGCCTTCAGGGTTTCCCGCACCTTCGCGATATCTTCGGGAGACGGGCGGTATGAGGCAGCGAGTTGTTCGCCGGCCCTGCGGAAGAACTCCCGGCGCATGTCATTGAGGAGTGCCATCGGGGCGAACAGGCCGCCACCGTAATGGATGGTACAGGTCCGGACAACAAACGGCGTTCCCCCGGTCTTGCTGAACTGCTCCTCCAGCTGGCCGGCTGTGAGGGGGCGGGTTGTGGCCGGCTCAAGTGCCTGTTCTGGACGATAGGAGATCGGAATGGTTTTGCCATCGGGGCGTGTGACTGATCCGTCAATGGCGACAGATCCGCTGCTGCTGACCGCAATCTCCATGTCAGCGGAGAGCGGGCGCAGTAATTCCGCCGGGGGTTTTGCGATGATCCTCCGTGCCCGGGCATCGAAGCCGGGAGAGGAGGTGAGGTACACGAGTGCGCCTTCCGGCACCGGAGCTGGGACGGGGAGCTGGTATCCCCGGGGGGAAGGTTTTGCAGCAGCATTCAGTGCAAACCCGAGCTCGCGGCCCGCCTCCCCGGGCAGGGTGATGAGGAGGCCGTCCCCGGGCACGGGAGTGACGGGACAGGATGGCCGGATAAATGCCGTTTTGCTCTTCCCGTCGTATCGCTCTACCCGGCCAACAGCAAGGCCGCGGTTGTCCGGAGCATCCCTGCCCATCAGTTTCCCGTAGCGGTCGCCAAACAGGTACCCGTCCGTGAATTCCCGGTTGAACGCCATGAGGAGATCGCGATAATCTTCCCGGGACGGTTCCCAGGTCCCTGCTGCGATGGCATCGAGCGCCCGCCGGTACGTGGAGACAACCATGGCGACATATTCCGGTGATTTCATCCGCCCTTCGATCTTCAACGATGCGACCGGTGATTTGACCAGGTCCGGCAGGTGCTGGTACGTGCAGAGGTCTTTTGGCGAGAGGAGATACTTCTCCTTCAGCGGGATTTCTTTGAGGTTCTCCGGCCTGCCATACGCATCGGTCTCCCCCTGCACCAGCGTATACGGCTTCCGGCACGGCTGGGCGCACATGCCTCTGTTCCCGCTCCGCCCCCCGATCACGGACGAGAGGAGGCACTGGCCCGAGTACCCGTAGCAGAGCGCGCCGTGGGCGAAGACCTCGAGCCCGGTATTGGTGTCTTTTGTCTTCTCCGCAATCCGTTCCACTTCGTACAGCGAAAGTTCCCGGGCAAGGACGACCCGCGAGAACCCCTGATCAGCGGCCCACCGGACGCCGTCACTGTTGTGGATTGTCATCTGGGTCGATACATGGAGGGGGAGGTCGGGGAGATACTCGCGTGCCAGCGCAGCAAGCCCGGTGTCCTGCACCAGGACCGCGTCAACGCCAATGGACCAGAGCCACAAGAGGTACTCCAGCACCCTGTCGAGCTCGCGGTCGTGGATGAGCGTGTTGACCGTGACGTACACGCGGATCCCGTACGAATGGGCGTAGCGCACCGCCTCCTCGATCTCCGTATCCGAGAAATTGGCAGCGTACTTCCGTGCCCCGAACCGTTTCCCGCTCAGGTACACGGCGTCAGCGCCCGCAGCAACCGCTGCCCTCAGGGCTTCGGGAGAGCCGGCCGGGGCAAGGAGCTCGGGGAGAGTATGGGCGCGGGGATTCATGGGTGCACCATTCCTGGAAGAGTGACCTGCAGCAGGCCGACCGTGAGGACAACGGTAATGGCAAGGGCAATAAGGTACCCGATCATCGTGACAAGGAGGGCATGGTCCTCCCTCCAGCCAAGCACCCAGGATGCCGGCGCATTGATGTACACCCCGAGAAGGATCTCGCACGGGATGAGGGCGAGGATGCCATACTTCTCGATGCTTTTCGACTGGTGCACGTACTGCCGGCTCTTTTCCAGGAACTGCCGGACCGGTTCATACGTGTGGCCGATGGTGTCGAAGATGTCGTAGAGCGCAAGGAAGATCCCGATCTCGGTGCAGATGAGGACAAACGAGACAAAGAGCGGGGAGAGGCCGAGCGCGATGCCGACCGGCACCGCCCCGTACTCGATGATGAGCCCGCTGCCGACGAGGGCAAGCGTTGCGTGAAGGGGGATGGAGAAGGCAAACGCAGCAGCAAGCGGGATGATGAGCGCAACAAGCACGCCGCGTCCGAGCGCTGCCACAACGTGCCGCAGGAATGTCTGCCGGTCCCAGAGTTCCATTAAGTATCATGGTATGGTTGCCCTGCCGGGCATAAACAGGTTTCATTTCCCCCATCAGGCTGTATACGGCTGAGGCAGTGCATGGTGATTGGACGGGCAGTGTCCACTACATTTACCGGGAGGCATCTTTTTGTGAAACGCCCCCCAACCATGAAGTACATGAAGATAGTTGCCGCCCTCACGGACCCCGCGAAAGCAGCCCTCGCGGAACAGCAGGGTGCCGATCTGATCGAACTGCGAATCGATCTGTACGAAGGGGACGTGGTGCAGCAGGTCAGGGACGCAAAGGCAGCCACATCACTTCCCGTTATCGTCACGCTCCGCTCCGCGCAGGAAGGCGGTCGTTTCTTCGGGACACCGGAAGAGTGGATGAAGAAAATCGAACCGCTCCTCCCCTTCGCAGACTATGTTGATGTCGAGCAGTCGTTTGCCCGGGCTGCTCCTTCAATACGGGACGCGGGAAAGAAGATCATCGCCTCGCACCACACGGCCCAGATGGTGCCGCTCTATATCCTCTTTGTCATGGAGCGCGAGCTCCGGGCGTACGGCGACATCCCCAAGATCGTGGTCACCCCGCAGGGCGATGCGGATGTGATCGAACTCCTCACCTTCACACAGGCCGCAAACAAACCAATCTGCACCGGCGTGATGGGCGGCCAGTTCCGGCACGCAAGGGCCATGCTCCCCCTCATGGGCTCCGAGTTCGTGTACTGCCACATGGGCGATGCGACAGCCGAGGGCCAGTACTCGGTGGAGGAGTTCGGGCAGCTCCGGAAGATCCTGTGCCGCTGACCAGAATACGCTGCGTGGCTGATCGTTAAACCGGAAAAGATATCTGTCGTCATTCTCAAGGGGATTACATGGCAGATCCAAATCCCGACAGCTCTTTTTCGTCAGATTACAAATCATGGCAGGACGCGGAGATCCGGCGGCAGGATGAACTTGTCCGGATGAGCCGGCTTGCACAGACCGCCCGCGGGACCATGGAGTATGCCCTCCTTGGCGAGGGCCCGGCAGTCCTGGGGATCCATGGCGGGCCCGGAGGGTTCGACCAGGCTCTCTTCCTTTTCGATTACGTGGCCGCAAACGGCTTCTCGCTCCTTGCTCCAAGCCGGCCGGGCTACCTGGGGACGCCCCTCTCCACCGGGAAGACGCCCGAAGAGCAGGCAGATGCATGTGCAGCGCTCTTAGACACGCTCGGGATCGACAAGGTCTCGCTGATCTTCGGCTCCGCTGGTGGTGCATCGGGATATCTCTTTGCCATCCGCCACCCGGACCGGGTTCGCTGCCTGGTTGCCATCGATGCCGTTGTCTCGAAATATCCCCTCCCTGCCAATGCCGGCGCCCTTGCCGAAGCGATCTTCCTGTCCGGGCCTGGCGAACAGGTAATCAGCTATCTCTCCACGCATTACCCGGAGAAGACCCTTCACGAACTCCTCCACCAGGAGTCACTCCTCCGCCCGGAGGAGATTGAGAGGCAGGTGAAAACAGCCCGGAACGATCCCATCCAGATGCGGCTGCTGCTCCGGCTGGTGCGGTCCATGTCGGAATATCCGCGGAGAAAGGCGGGCGTTGAGAATGACCTGGAGCAGTTCGCCCGGCTTCCTGATCTCCCCGTGGAGAAGATCTGCTGCCCTGCGCTCATCATCCACGGGACCCATGACAGCGATGTTCTTTTCTACCACGGGGTCTATGCACGGACGAACATACCCGCTGCCGAGGATCTCTGGGTCCGCGAGGGTTCGCATCTCTGTGCATGGATCTCGCCTCAGGCCCGCGAGGTGCAGGCCCGGATCCTGGCGTTCCTGCAGAAATACCGGTAATTGTGGTTTTGCGAAAACCATCTCCTTTTTGTGATTTTTCATCACTCCGGCGAAAGCCAGAAATAGGAAAAACCACAAGCGTTCCGGTATGAAGTCATCAGCAATTGCTCTTACCGGTTTGCTGCTCGTGCTTGCCGTACTCTTTGCCGGTTGCACATCCGGAACAGAAGCACCCCCGGCAACCACTGTTGCAACGACCGCGACGCCAATCCCCACAACGCTGACCGCCACAGCCACCCCGACGCCCACCAGTCCGGCCGATGCCCCGATCGATGTGCCCCCGGAAGCACAGGCTGTGACCCTCGAACTGACCAAGGATCGCCCGACATCAGAACTGCACCTCCTCTACCAGGGCGGCCCCGGGATCCAGTTCACCCAGAAGATCGTGATGTGGGTCTTCAAGGATGACGGGACCTATACAGAATATGTCATGAGCAACGGCAAGCGGCCCTCGGCCGGAGACGAGATCGTTGCGAAGGGTACGCGGGGCGGCGACCGCTGCGTGGTGTTCGTGACATCGGGCGGGGTCGTGTACAAGGTGATTGACAAGAAGCTGTACTCGGATATATGAGGGATAAAAACCAGTATTATTTTTGAAATGTTACAGGATTTTATTGTAATTTAGAATATTCCCTGACGATATCTTCGAAATACCTGGATGCAAAAATGTAGAAATTGCGATTCCACCCCCTCCCCGCCGAAGCGGGGAGTCGCTCGCACGCCTTCCGGGTGCTCGCTGGGCAAGGACCTGTACGAAAATTCTCGAACAGGTAATACGGAGACATCATCTGCGCCCCCTGCCCCCTTGGGGGCTGGGATGGCGCAATGGGGGGACGATCTTTTAAGAACCTGATATAATGTCAATTATTTTCGATATTTCACTTTTTTCATTCCCGGTACTTCCTCTGTTCGAGCACCGCATCCACGAGCACGAGCGCGAGCATTGCTTCCGCTACCGGAATGATCCGCGGCACGATGCAGGGATCATGACGCCCTTTCACGGTAATGGACGCATCGTTCCCGCTTGCATCGATCGTCTTCTGGGGCTTTGCAATGGAAGCCGTGGGTTTCACGGCAATTCGGACCACGATTTCCTGCCCTGATGAGATGCCGCCGAGGATACCTCCCGCATTGTTGGAGAGGAAGCCGCCTTTTGTGATCGGGTCGTTGTTTTCGCTGCCGAACCGGCCCGCCACGGCAAAGCCGGCCCCGATCTCCACGCCTTTCACAGCGCCGATACCCATCATGGCGCCCGCGATTGCTGCGTCCAGTTTCGAAAAGACCGGGTCGCCAAGTCCTGCCGGGCAGCCCTTTGCAACGATCTCAGCAATACCTCCGACCGAATCGCCGGCATTCTTTGCGGCAAGGATCTCGGACTCGATCTCCTGTGCTCCCGTCCTTCCGTGGACGGAGACGATATGCCCCTTGATCGTGATCCCCAGTGATTTGAGGTATTTCTCTGCAACGGCCCCGGCCGCGACACGCCCAATCGTCTCACGCCCGGAGCTCCTGCCGCCACCACGGTAATCGCGGATCCCATACTTCTGCTGGAACGTGAAGTCCGCGTGGCCCGGCCGGAAGAGGTTCTTCATCTCTTCATAGTCATGCGAATGCGCGTCATGATTCCTCACGATGAGGGTGATGGGTGTGCCCGTGGTCTTCCCGTCAAAGACCCCGGAGAGGATCTCAACTTTGTCGCTCTCCTGCCGGGGCGAGACAAGCGGCGAGGTGCCGGGTTTTCTTTTGTCCAGCGCGGGCTGGATGTCTGGTTCGGATAGGGCCATGCCCGGGGGGCAGCCGTCAATAACAACGCCGAGTGCAGCACCGTGGCTCTCGCCAAACGTGGTGATGCGGAAATTTGTGCCAAAGGTGTTCATGGGAGATACTTCCTCATCGTTTCATCGGGAACGTCGATCCCGAACCAAAGCCAGAACTGTTCTTTTGCCTGTTCGAGGAAAAGACCCGTGCCCGTAATCGTCGTGCAGCCCTTTGCCCGGGCCATGCCGATAAGCGGGGTGATGGGGGGCGTGTACACGAGGTCGTAGACCGTGAGATCGGGATAGAGCTGGCTCTCGGCGAGCGGGCTCCGGGTGTCCGGTTCCATGCCAAGCGTTGTGGTGTTCACGACAAGGTCCGGTCTGATGGTGTCGAACGTGTCCCAGGCAGCCCAGCGGCAGCCGAAGCGCTGTGCCAGTTCCTTTGCGCGTTCGGGCGTGCGGTTCAGGATGGTGACATCCATATCGAGATCCTTCAGCGCGTACGCTGCTGCCGACGCAACGCCGCCCGCGCCGAGCAGCACGGCCTTTGAACCCTTCATCGTCACGAGCGGCTTTCGTATGCCAAGCCAGTCCGTGTTGTACCCGATGGCGCTCCCGCAGGCAAAGACCACGGTATTCACCGCCCCGATCTGCTGCGCTGCGTGCTCGTCCACCTCGTCGCAGTATGCTATCACGTCCTGCTTGAACGGGGTGGTGACCGAGAGGCCCTTTGCACCGATGGATTTTGCCACCTCTACAATCTGGTCGAGCTCCGGGTCCTCGAAGAGCGTATAGTAGTTGTTCAGCCCGTATTCCCCGAAGAGCCCGTTGAAGAGGGTGGGACCTTTGCTGTGGGCGCACGGGTATCCCGCGACCCCGAGAAGTCGGGTCTCGGGATCGGAGGGCGGGTCGTGCAGGAGACCCTCCAGCCGCCGGAGTCCGGGTGCCGGAATCCTCCCGCTGCGGAAGAACGCGAGCGCTTCTTTCCGTGCTGCCGGGGGTGCTGTTCCGTTCTGCAGGAGACCGGCAATCTTTGATGCCGCCGTCTCCACAGTCGTATCGCTCGTGTCGAAACAGAAATCCGAGGATGCGTAATAGTTCTGCCGGCGCCGGTCCATCATCACGGCAATCTCCTCCCTCAGGGGAAGGCCCGTGAGCGGGGGGCGGGATGAGTGGTTGATCCGCTTCTCGATCGTGTCGATGTCCGCGGTGAGGAGGATGACGGTGCTGCCGCGCCGGAGGTTCTCCATGTTGCGCGGGTCCGTGACGATCCCGCCGCCGGTCCCGATAATTGCGTCCGCTGCCGGGAGCGAGGCGGTCACTTCGCGCTCGATGTCGCGGAACCGCTCTTCGCCGTCCTCGTGGAAGATGTCGGGGATGGATCTGCCGGTCCTCTGCTCGACGAGTGTGTCCGTGTCGATGAACGGCACGGAGTATATCTTCGAGAGTTCCTTCCCTATTCCGGTCTTGCCGGTGCCCCGGTAGCCCGTCAGCACGATCCGTCTCATGGTATGAGGCCCTTCATTGCATCCCAGAACCCCGGAAACGACTTGTTCACGCACTCCGCGCCCGTGATCTCGATCCCGCCGACAGCAAGCCCGAGAATGGCAAAGCTCATCGCAGTCCGGTGGTCGTTTGCGGGGTCGATGGTGCCCCCGTGGAGCGGGGCGGGACGGATGGTGATGGAATCGTCATCCACACTCACGTCCCCGCCCAGAGCCCGGAGGCGTTCCGCGGTTCCATTGATACGGTCGCTCTCCTTGAACTTTAAATGACTGATTCCCGTGATGGTGGTCGGGGTCGATGCCCGGGCAGCGACCATGCAGAGCGTCTGGACGGTGTCGGGCGATGCGGACATGTCGAACGTTATCCCGTGGAGTGCACCGGTGCCTTCGACCGTTGCCTCGTCCTTCCCGTACGTTACCCTGCATCCCATGGCCGCGAGCGCGTCCAGGAACCGGCGGTCGCCCTGCACGGAATTCGGTGCAAGCTTCGTTACGGTTACTTTGCCGCCGCAGAGTGCTGCGATGGCGAAGAAGTACGAGGCCGAGGAGTAGTCACCTTCGATGGTGTAGCGCCGTCCCTTGTACGTATGGGTGTTGCTGACCGCGAACCGCTCGTACCCGTGTCGTGTGACGTTTGCGCCGAATGCTTCCATCACCGCGAGCGTGATATCGAGGTACGATGCCGATGCCGGGGGCGACGGGATCGTGACAACGACTTCCTGCTCCGCACAGGGAGCGGCCATGAGGATGGAGGAGATGAACTGGCTGCTGACCGAGCCGTCGATCTCGACCGGCCCGCCGCGGAGTTTCCCGCTCACTTCCAGCGGTGGGTATCCCGGCTCTTTCTGGAACTCAACCGTGCCGCCCAGTGCTGGCAATGCCTCTGCAAGCGGCCCGATCGGGCGCTCCTGCATCCGTGTGCTGCCCGTGAGGGTGACCGGGTTGTTGCAGAGCAGGGCGAGCGTTGTGAGGAGCCGGAGGCTTGTCCCCGAGTTGTCGAGGTCGAGCGTTGTCGGGTTTTTGTCTTTGAACGCGCCGTTGCAGCCGGTGACGATGAGCCGGTTCGGCTGCTCCTCGATCGCTACGCCGAGGCGCCGGAGGGCCGTTGCCGTCAGCCGCGTGTCCTCGGCATCCAGCGGGCGGAAGATCGTTGTCTTCCCGCTGGCAAGTGCTCCCGCGATCAGGGCCCGGTGCGTGAAGCTCTTCGAGGGCGGGGCGGCGAAGGACAGGTCGACCTTGCCGTGCCGCTGCACGCACTTGTTCATGGCGGGACCTCCGTCTTCCGGTAACAGCCGAGTTCCTTGATGTTCGTGATCTCTTTCAGCGCTGCGAGTGCTTCGGGAGTTTTGGGCGTCCACGCAAGGTCGAGGAAGAAGACATAGTTCCCGATCCCCCGCTTGGACGGCCGCGACTCGATGCGCGAGAGGTTGATCCCGCGGGAGGCAAAGACCTCCAGCAGGTCGTGGAGGAGGCCGGACCGGTCCGTGCTCGGGTCGATCAAGACACTGCACTTCTCCGGTCGTTTGTTGTGGGCCGGCTCGCGTGCGATCCGGACAAACCGCGTGGTGTTGGTTTTGCTGTTCTCGGTGTTCCGCACAATGACGGGCATCTTGTAGAGCGTCGCTGCCGTCTCCGAGAGGATGGCCCCGGCATTGGGGGTCTTCTTCGCCTCGCGGGCGCTCGATGCATTGCTGCTCGTGTGGATGACCGGAAGTCCCCACTTCTCGATCCTGTCGCTGCACTGCTCGTGCGTCTGCGGGTGGGCGTAGATAATCCGCATCTTTTTCATGGACACCAGCGAGGCGAGGTTGTGGTGGACGGGCAGGTACATCTCCGCGGTGATGAAGAGTGGAAACCGTGCCAGGCCGTCCTGCGTCTCGCCGACCCCTCCTGCTTCCGAGTTCTCGATGGGCACGATCCCCTCGCCCTCCCCGCGTTCCACGGCGGCCATGATGCTCCGGATGGTGGGGAGGAGGACGATCTCGTCGTTCTTCTTTTTTAGCTTCAGCGCCAGCTCGTGCGAGAAGGTGCCCTCGGGCCCGAGCGTGAGGATCTTCATTTCTCCACCATGCAGTCAATCAGGGTATCGGTCATCTTCTGGCCTTCCTGGCAGTAATTCCCGAGATGGCGGCTGTTCCGCTCGAAGAATTCCCGGAAGCGTTCCGGGTCCTTACTGTTCACGACTTCCGCAAGTTCGGTTGCCGAAGCCCGGCACCCGGCAAGCACGTCCGGCACGAACGGGTTCTGCTGGAGGATGTCTGCGTAGAGCGCAGGGTCCTGCGAGAGGAGCCGGCCCATGAGCGAGAGCTCGATCTGGTACACGGGGCTCGTGAATGCCTGCGTTGCCCGGATATCCATGTTGAGGCGCCGTATGGTGTCGGCCATGCAGAGCGTGACATAGTGCGTGAGGCCCTGGACAACGGCGACCATCCTGTCGTGATCCTCTGGTGTCGTGATGGTGCACGTGGCGCCTTCGTCCCGGAAGATTCTGAGCAGGGACTCTGTCCGTGCCCCGGCGGCCCGGGCCGGGCAGGCAATGATGGTCTGGCCTTTGATCGAGCTGACCGTGGGGCCGAACATCGGGTGGAGCCCGATGACATCCGCCTTCGACGCGAGCATGGCTTCCACGGGTTTCACCTTGAGGGAGGTGAAATCGCAGAGGAGCTGGTCGTTTCTCATGAGCGGGGCGATCTCCGCGATGATGCGGCACGTGTCGTGAATGGGAACGGAGACGATCACGATGTCGCAGGTCTTTGCAAGGTCTGCGTTCTTCAGACCGGTTTTCCGTCCCGAGACGAGCACGTCAAAGCCCGCCCGCTCAAAGACCGGGACAAAGAGCCTCCCCATCTTCCCGGTGCCGCCGATGATTCCGAGTTTCATGTTATTTCTCGCGGATCGTCTCTTTGACCGCTATGCCAAAATGCCTGCCGCCTTCGAGCACGGTGCCAAGGATCTTGTCGCCGGTCTTTAACTGGACAACCGAGATCGCTTTCCCGTCCTCGCCCACGAGCCGGATGGTCTCGGCGTTCTGGAGGATGAGGCTCACCTTGTCTTTTCCGCTCGCTGCTTCCACGAGGAGCAGGGGCCGGCGCTCGATCTTGGTCCGGCCGATGATCGCGGAGTGCACTTTGCCGTCTGCACCGGATACGAGCACCGACCCGCCGATTGCAAGGTCCGAGAGGTACGCGGTCTTGCCGTCCGGGAGCAGGATGTACGCGTGGACTGCGCCGGCGTTCACGCGGAACGGGCGCGGGGCAACGTACGGATTTTCGAGCGTCTCGGCATGGACGAGGAGCATGGCGGACGAG
>Ga0302253_1001138_pt1 | contig 17415 bp, 20 predicted proteins | sample AAG_RA_Trp_MG_FD_193537 | JGI IMG/M metagenome (GOLD analysis project Ga0302253, IMG submission 193537) | Enriched activated sludge microbial communities from anaerobic digester in WTTP, New Holstein, Wisconsin, United States - AAG_RA_Trp | ecosystem: Engineered > Bioreactor > Anaerobic >...
CTGTACTAAGATATATTTCTAAGTATTATATTTCCTCAAACAGTTCTGGTCACGTGCGAAAGATGGGTTACATTGCTTTTCGTCAAATCTCGGCATCAAAAAGGCCATTTTTCCTTGCTTCATTCACATCAGATCACCAACTCCCCACTCCCCCAGCCTCTCGTCGCTTCCGGGACCGGCACTGCTACGGCCCCACGCTCCTCGTCCTCCGGACCGGCCTCCTCCTCTCCCAGGGGAGAGGCAGTGATCATGAAGGATGCCCTTCGGGCCAGAATCGGTGTACCGGAATTTCACAGACCGCCCGGTTGACCTGCCGGACGGCGAAGCGGAGCGAGAGCGGAGCAGGCCGGCCGGGAAAGTCAAGCCTGGCGGTCGTCATCAAGAACAAAACAGCCACCACCAGCGGAGCGTAGGCCGCCACCGAACGCAGTGAGGGCGTCGCCGGAGCGGAGCGATAGAAGATCCCGACTAACTCCCCCGCAGGGCAAGCCCTCGATACGAGCGGAAGCGAGTCGTGGGCGATGCCCGGAGGGCCGCCTAGACTGTCTGACACTTTGTATTTATGTGTTTTCATGCACTTTCATACACTTTCACGGTGCTTGGTATCCCTTTATAACATCACATAGCCCAGTAGTATATGGTGACAACACCAATGCACAACCAAACAATCTTTGAACACATCGGGGCTGCGCGACTCTTTGGCGGCTCCATGCGGATCGACATCAAGACCATGCAGGCAGTCATCGCAAAGTCCGATGTTTCCCTGCTGATGGATAACGCCCCGGTGGATATCTTCGACATCAGCGATGTGATGAAGGCTGCCGGCGATGCCGACCCGGTGGGAAGGGCATGGATCACTCGGTCCGGCCGGGCCGTGATGTATACCATCAACGGCATGAAGTACATCTCTCCCCTCGCCCAGGTGAAGGGCATTATCTCAGGGGACCGGAAGTATGCCAACGTCTCTATCCTGAGGGAAATGTCAGGGGGTCCACTCCCCCTCACTTCCCAGGCTGTCGCCGGGGTGACCGCATGAGCACCCACCAAAGTGTGCACGATGTGATTCCCCTCAAGGACCTGCAGCGGATCAGTGCCCTCCAGGAGCGGGCCGCGATACTCGAGCACCAGGCCTTCGTCATGGAGTCAGAGGCCCAGGACCTCCGGATCAGGGCGGATGACATCGTGGAAGGCTACCGCTCCCAGGTGAAGAAATACGGCTGGGAAGCCTGCCGGCTTGAGGCAGAGCGACAGAACACCATCTCCTGGCACTTTGACCCGTTGCCCGGCCAGGGGGCGAAGGCATGAAGATCACCATGACCAGAGGAGGGGTTCTCACCCTCCCTGGTAGTTTGGCCCGGTTTGGTGCACATCTCGGGGTGATCAGTCCAGGCTGTGAGCTAACCCATGTCATCAAGGGCGGAGGACTCTGGAAGGTCAATTCCTCCGGGAGCATATACGAGCACCTAGGCATCATCGACCGGATCGAGGTGTGACGATGGCCGAGGAGCAGATTATCACCATCAAAAAGATCCTTGAGGGCCAGGCCTTTCAGGACAGCATCGAGATCGGGACGCCGGGAAAGGGTGGATCTGTCAAGATCTACGGCGACTTCGGGGACCCGGCCGGGTTCGAGTCCCGGATCCGGGAGGCGGTCCGCCTCCGGAAGTTGACAGGAGACCTCCTGGAGGGGTCCCCATGATCTCCCTTTTCGAGGACCTGAAGCACCTGGCCACATGCAACGAGAAGGTCTCCTGCAGCCCAACTGCCGAGTGCTCCGAGTGCGCCATGAATCACCCGGTTCATGGATGTGTGTCCTGCATCATTGTCGAAACACTGGAATACTGGAGGGAGAGACAATGAGCACCTGCGAGAAGGAAGACCCGGGGATGCAGAGTGAATCCCTGGCCTCTCCCTTCGGCGAGGTCATCTTTGCCTATACGCGTTCGGATGCCATCCGGGATGGAGTCCTCGTAGAGATTCCCGCCGGGCTCTGCAGGGAGGCCGGGTTCTCTGTCCCGGTCGCCGTGACTGCGTCGGTGTGGTACCTAATCGACCCTGGCAACCTGGAAGAGATGCTGGGGCAGAGCGTGGAGGGGAGGACCTGGGACCTGCTCTGGATGTGCGGGTGTGCCGCTCGGTCCTCCCGGGGGCAACACCGATCTGTGGTCCTGTTCTCCTGCACGTTTCTCCTCGCCGAAGAGATCCGCGACGGAAGCGTGATTACAGAACACAGGACTGTGACCCTCAGGGCCGCGTGTGGTCCCGGCGATGATGGGGAGCCAGTCGTCACCATTATGCTCCCGGGGGAAGATTGAGAAAATGGATGTGGCTTTACACGGAGGCGGGGTAATGTCCCCGGCACCCACTTTTTACACGACGGACGAGGTCGCCGAGATCCTCAAGGTGAAGGCTAAGACCGTCCGCGACATGATCGCTCGGAAGCAGATCAAGGCCCTGAAGATCGGTCGGGAATACCGGATCAGCGAAGAACAGCTGCAGCAGTTTATCGACGAGAACCAGGCGTGACCGGGGAATTCCCAGTGCCCCAACATCAAAGCACAACCAATGGTATCGACAGGCACCGGCTGCAGCCCGGTCGATAATGAATAGGATTGCAGTATTTATCACCTTTTACCATTGCAGAATTTTCTATTCATGAAATCCCCGCCAACCGCCTCCCGCCCGGTCCGCCACGACTCGCTCCCGCTCGTTCCGAGGCGTCCCTCTCCCGCCCACTTCCTGCTCTGTTATCCTCTGACGCTCGTCAGCACCGCGACCTTGCTTCGCTCAGTAACCGGGTGCTTCCTCGCTGCTGCCCGGTACGCTTCCTGCCCGAAGGGGAATATCATAATCACTGCCTCTCCTTCTTGGAGAGGAGGAGCCCGGCCCGAAAGGGTGCGGAGAGAGGGGGATACTCGCCTATCCCCCGGCGTGACGCAACGGCGGAGGAGTGGCGGTGTTATGGTCAAATTTTTAAAACCTACTCTCAACTACAAAAAAGAGTAAAAACCAACCACACGTGTGACCAAAAAAAGATAAGATGTTGATAGTAATTTTCCGATTAATCTCACTTTTGTACTTTTTTTACTGCCAATATTTCAGGAATTTGATATCCTCCAAGTGCCTGAACTATAGATTGGACATAGGGAACCTGACGTGTCATGCTTGGTGAAACGGACGGATCTAACCTCTGCGTCTTTCTTCCAAGTTGTGCCTGCCCGGTTGCAATGAAATATAAAAAATCCTCTTTGCCCAAGTTCCATTGAGAATTTATCCTGAGATGAACGATGTTCCAATTATTTGGATTGGGATATAGTACCGCTTTTGTTTCCGGTAAATTAACAGGATTACCTTTCTGAGAATTAGACAAGTTTACAACGAGTTGCCAAAGTTTGTCACAGGCTATCGAAGAGGCCGGGCATTCACGACAAAAGCGATTGGTCGGTGGGAATCCCGTTCCCTTGTAATATTTACAAAATTTTGTGTCCATACATAAAACTCACTTTATATATTATTGTTCTATCAGCGTCTCCGTGGCTTCCTTTTTTTTTCACTATGAATTTTGATCATTCCACTTTCACCTTCCCCCCAGTTCTTCTTCAAATACCCCCACAGCAACCTGAGGTGCATGCCACCGAATCTCTCCCTCTCAGATCATACGATATTCCAGGACAACGAAGTGCTCGAATTCGACCATTTCCCGGAACAATTCAACCACCGGGAAGCCCAGATGAAAGACCTGGTATCTTGCCTGGGCCCAGCCCTCCACGGTGCCAAGCCGGTCAATATCATCCTACGAGGCCTGCCTGGGACCGGGAAGACCATATGCGTCAAGCGAATCTTTGCAGAAGTAGAAGAAGCCACGAAAAGGATCATCCCTGTCTATGTGAACTGCCATATTGACAAGACCCTCTTCGACATTTTATCTAGGATTCATCTCCGGATATTTGGGAACTCCCCTTCCAATTCGGAATATGCCAGCCAACAGATACATCGAAAGATTGGGAAGGCTATGATGGAACGAAACGTGGTTCTGGTAGTCTGCCTCGATGATGTGAATTATCTGCTACCGGACAATGTATTCAATTCCGTTCTCTCTTTCCTTCTCCTCACTCAGGAAGCGTATCCTGGCACGAAGGCAGGAATCATTGCGACGGTAAACAACCTTGAAACAGACTTCTCCCGGGAACTTGATCCAAACGTGATGTCAGTCTTCCGGCCGAAGGAGATCAACTTCCCGCTGTATACCCGGGATGAAATCCATGGCATTCTGCAGGACCGGATTCGAAAAGCCTTCCGCCCCGGAGCAATATCCGACGAGATACTGAACCTTATTGTTGACCGGACCGTGTCCTGTGGAGATCTCCGCGTGGGGCTTGATCTTCTCCGGACTGCCGTTCTATATGCAGATCAGGAAGGATCTATGGAGGTCAGCAGTGAGCAGGTAAAATCCGCGTATAGAGACTCAAAAAATATGCAACCGGAACCCCCGGTCATGAGCCTGGCCGCTCCCGAGTTAGGCCTCCTTACCCATCTTGTGAACCTGATAACCGAAGACCCGGACTCCCACATGACTTCAGATATGCTTTACGAATCAGCGCTGGTACAGATGGAAATCAGCCCTGTCGAATTTCAGCAATGGATCAGGAAATTCCACGAGATGCGGCTGATTCACGTGAGGGAAAGAACCGTGGGGCGCTTTAAGAAAATCCAGGAGATTACCCTTCTTTATGACCCGATGAAGGTGATAGAGGCATGCGGATGAGTGGGGGATTCATCCTGCCCTGGCGTGCAGCGACGAGCACGATGCGGAGCATGGTGCGAGGAGCGAGATGGATCAGGCGACGGCGAGGAGCGTTGTGACGAACCCGTGGCCGTCATCATGAACACTGAGAACCGAGAGAAGCAGGCCTGTGATGTGAGCGGAGCGGAATGGAGGAGCACCGGACGATCAGGAGGAGCGGACGGAAGGGAGCGGAGACGAACATTCCGGGCCGTCTTAGTATCCCATACAACCTGATTCTATTCGGGTAGAACGAGGAGAAAAGTCAATGCAAGAACCAGAAGTAAGGAGGGGGGTGGATTACACGGACCTTGCCGCGAGTGCTACATCCTCTTCCTTGATTGTTTTTCGTCCTGCATGTATTGCTAACTTGTTTGATTCTTTCACAAGACACGCAAGATAATCTTCTGCCTTTGCGACAAGAGCGATAGTAGCGTCACTGCCAACACGCTCTGCTCCATTTTTCTTTGCAAGCCTCGCAACGGCTGCAAGAGGTAATTCTGCCACCTTAAATGCCTCAATTCAATAATGCGTGAGATAGTATTTATAAATTTCCCAAAAAAGGCCAATCCATTGAGAAAAACAATCCTATTCTTAACAAACAAGAAGTGACCGATTCGTTCTGGTCATAATTGTTAACATCATCGGAAAGCACTATTGTGCATGGATTGGGTGATATATTGTGGTATTCTTTTACTGTGTGTTGTTTTCACAGCAGGATGCACCGATTTTTCACCAGGTATTCACTCCCCCTCTACTACTTTCTTAACTGCAACATCTACTCCAGCCCCTGCAGAAAGTCTCGAAGAAAGGAATGTGCGGATATCCGAAGAAATTGTGAAAAAATATCATGAAACTCATGCCAAGAATGAGTCTGAAATATTGGAATGTGGAGATATGGCACGTGATGTCTGGGATCTACTAGAAACTGAAGGAATTCACTCGAAAATAATGATTGGAAGGCTAGATCGAGAAGTGGCCAATATATCAGAAGCGGACCACGCCTGGGTCGTAGCAGAAATCGCTCCCAACAAGTGGTTAGCCCTTGATCCAACCGAGGGACAACCTGTAACGAATCCTCTGTATTATATCGGGTGGCATTTTGCCACGCCAATCGATTTCAGAAGTTATGAACAACTCCTCACTCAATTCAATGACCAATCTTCAAAATACGGAGCAGAACGACTGAAATATCAACTTATGATTGAGGAATATAATAGTGCAGGGATTCTTGTCAAGATTGAAATGAACGACAAGGTTCAGGCTCAAAAAACAATTGTGGAACAACGACAGGAAGAAATGAGCGATACTCTCGAAAAAATGCTGCTTTTGGTTGAAAGTTATTGGTGAATTCTGCTTTTCTGCTATTGAACCAAGGCCCCCGGAAGTACCGGACGAGAGGAGAAACGGACCGGTAACCGGAGCAAGCATGGGGGGCGTAAAAATAGCCTTTAGATCATATGATATCGATCGCGATTAATTCCTCAATTTTTTCCTCTTCCTCTTCTTCCTGTTTCCGCCTCTTTTTTTCTGAATGGTTATTGGATGTGTTCCTACTAAAAAAATTCAACATCCACTCAAGTAGTCTCATATTTTCAATCTCCTAAGGTTCTCCTGATATGACAAATAGTTGAATAAAACTTAAAATGATCTGGGTAAATAGCAATACCTGGAAAACGAATAATTTAGGTCGGGTTCGTCTTGTCAAACATTGCTGAAAAAGTCCAATTTTATCGCAATAAATTATTGGATTTATCTTTTCGGAATCAATTAATCAATTATCGTCCTAAAAAAATCCGGTCGATTGCATTTCAAAATATAGATCCTAAAGAAGCTTATACGAATTTAGTATTGAATAAAAGGAAACCTCAAATAAAATCACTTCAACTGCATTATCAAAGATCCCCAGGCAGAGGCCTGTCCGTATCCCCTGAAGAGGGGAGATTATTCACACTCTATTCAGAATTGAATGTCGAGGATCTTAGTTACCGATTGTTGAGTTTGCATAAACAATCATTGACCGCCATCGAAGAACAGGGATATACTATTCTCTTTCTGGCTTTAGGATTTTTAGAATGGTATGAGCCAACAAGTCCTGAAAAAATGCTCAAGGCACCATTAGTCTTGATTCCTGTAGAAATGACCCGTGAACGGGCCCGTAACATTTATAGGATTATCTGGACCGAAGAGGATATTTTTACAAATATTACTCTGAAAACGAAATTATCAGAGTTGGGAGTAACACTACCCGAATTCGAGATGGGAGAGAATGGTGCAGATATCGAGGGGTATTTCAGATTGGTGCAAGAGTGCATCAAATATCTTGAGACCTGGAAAGTTATTCCTCACGAATCTTATCTCGATTTATTCAGTTTTTCCAAATTAATCATGTATAATGATCTTGATCCAAGTCGTTGGCCAAGTGAAAAAAGTTTGTTTGAAAATCCTATTCTCAACCAAATTTTCAATCCAGAATCCTGTAACGATAGTGATGGTAGTGGATTTGATGAATCTGAAGTTGATTTACGTTTGACTTCATTGAATACGTATTTTGTCCGGGATGCAGACTCTTCACAAATTGCAGTAATCGAAGATAGTAAATCTGGCAGGAATCTCATTGTTGAAGGACCGCCAGGAACGGGAAAGTCGCAAACAATCACGAATATTATTGCTGAACTTCTCGCATCGCATAAATCGGTGCTCTTTGTAAGTGAGAAGATGGCAGCGTTGAGAGTCGTAAAGGATCGATTAGATAAGGTAGGCCTTGGAGAATATTGCCTTGAGCTTCACAGCCATAAAGCAAAAAAGATGGATATTATTGTTCAATTGCGGAATACCGCTGAACAACCTAAGCGTTCTATTCATTATGATGAGAATGCATTCCACGAACTTGAACACTTGAAATCTGAATTGAATGATTATTCTAAGGCTATCTCAACCCCTGTCGGCAAGAGAAACCTCACGCCCCATGTAGTGATGGGTAAAAGTGATCTTTTACGGAAGCATTTTGAAAACCGTGCTAAAGAAATTCCTCGTTTTGATTTTGAAAATGTAGAAGAGATCCATGAATCTGAATGGGGACGTGCTAATTCGCGTCTTTTACAAATCAAACACATTCTCCCTAAACTAGGATTATTCTCGACAAATCCCTGGAGAGGTACATCCCCTGGAGTAATACTACCTTCAGATGTAGATAATGTAAAAGGGAGGATAGGGGAGTCTAGAAAAAATCTCTATGAATTTCTTGATTCTCTTGAGCATTTGGTGTCAGAATGCGGAATGGCTCCAATTTATTCCTATGATGATTTAAGAAATTCCATCAATGCAATAAAGATCCTCAAAACATCAAATCCAGTCGATGAGAATATTTTACTTAATCCTGAATGGAATTCGCCTAATGAAAACGCCCTCAAGTTAATTGATTTGCTTCGACGCTATAGGACCTCAAGGGAGACAATTTTACAAAAATTAAAACCATCAGTAATCAAAAAACAGGATCTCCAACCATTAATTCAGGAATTTAGTACCCTATCGCAGTCTTATATCAAACTTTTCAATTCACGATATAGATATCTTAAAAACACAATTGTCTCTCAATACCTCCAAAAACCGAGGATAAGCGATGAAGAAATCGTTCGTGATCTTCAATTCGCTCAGAAAATTATCCAAATGCGAGATACAATCCGGAATTCTCATAATTCAGGCATTTCATTATTTGGATCATATTGGCATGATGAAGAGAGCGATCCGGATGCACTCGAAGAGTTCAAAGAATGGATAGTGAAATTCCGATATGAGATTATCCAGGAAAAATTGACCGAAAAAGCCGCCCGCATCGTAAGTAAAGGAATAAAATCAGAAGATATTGACAGTTTGGTAAAGCAAGTATTGAGTGCCTATCAGGTCTTTAATACCACTTTCCAATCGTTATCTGAAACCCTCCATATCAATCCAAAGGTGGTGTTTGGGGAGCCCATTGAGAAAATTCCATTTAAAGAAATTGAGAACCAATTCCGAAAATGGGAGCAAAATATTCATTCTCTTGTGTATTGGAGCAATTATATCCAATTTAAAATAGATTGTCAAAATTCTCTTGGGCACTATATCATTCCCTTGATAGAATCCGATACCCTTGGACCAGACGACATCATCCCCTGTTTTGAGATTAATTATTATGATTCGCTACTACGTCTCGCATTTTCTGAACGTCCTGCACTCCAACAATTTTTTGGAATTTCGCATGAAGATAAAATTAGAAGATTCCGCGAACTCGATGATAAGGTCATTCGATATAACAGACTTCGATTACAATCCATTCTCATCAACAATCTCCCTGATCTGTCGATGGGGTCTTACGGAGATGTACAAAAGGAGATACTCATCAGGGAGTTCAATAAGAAAAAGAGACATTTACCGATTCGGACCCTTCTGACCAATGCAGGAGAACTCATTCGGGATATCAAACCATGTTTTATGATGAGCCCACTGTCAGTGGCGCAGTATTTAGATCCACGAGCCATCAAACCATTTGATGTGGTTATTTTTGATGAGGCTAGTCAGGTCCGCCCTGAAGATGCCCTTGGTGCTCTGTTACGAGGAAATTCAACTGTAATAATGGGAGATTCCCGTCAGTTACCCCCAACTTCATTTTTTGATAAGTTGGTGGAAATAGAAGAAGAATTCAATGAGGAATCTCCTGATTATGCAGTTGAAATGGAGAGTATCCTGAATTTATGCAAAACCGGTATTCCCTCGAAAACCCTTCGCTGGCACTATCGGAGTCGGCATGAATCATTAATTGCAGTATCCAACCGGGAATTTTATGAAAATAAGCTCATGGTGTATCCCTCACCTATGAAAGAATCAGAGAATTTAGGCTTAAAGCTCGTTCACTTACCTGATACACGCTATGACCGTGGCCGTTCACGCACAAATCGACAAGAAGCAAAAGTGGTTGCCCATCACGTAATTGAACACTTTTCTCAACACCCTGAAAAAAGTCTCATGGTTGGGACATTTAGCGTTGCGCAACAACAAGCAGTTCAAGACGAAATTGAGAAAATACGCGATAGGCACCCCGGAATGGAGTCTTTCTTCACTGGGACAGATGGAGAAACTTTTGCGGTGAAGAATTTGGAGACGATTCAAGGTGATGAACGAGATGTGGTCTATATAAGCGTAGGCTATGGGATAGATGAAACAGGTCGACTTTCCTCAAATTTTGGTCCATTGAATCGAGACGGGGGAGAAAGACGATTGAATGTCCTTGTAACCCGTGCCCGGGAAAAATGTGTTGTTTTTTCTAATTTCAAAGCCATTGATTTAGACTCATCAAAAACTACAGCAAGAGGAGTGAGAATCCTACAATCATTCCTTCATTATGCAGAACATGGTGATTTCCCTCTCACAACAACACACCTTGAAGATACCGAGTCACCATTTGAAACTGAGGTCTTTGAATTTCTCAAATCCAAAGGTTACTCTGTTCATCCCCAAGTAGGATGTGCGGGTTTTCGAATTGATTTTGGCATTGTGGACCCAAAATTTCCTGGAAAATATGTGCTTGGCATCGAGTGCGATGGTGCGATGTATCACTCTTCGCCAGTTGCTCGTGATCGGGATAAAATCAGACAGCGCATTCTTGAGGGATTAGACTGGAATTTGTATCGGATCTGGTCAACTGATTGGTACCGTAATCCAGTAGAAAGTGAAAAGGCATTATTGAATGCTGTGAATGCTGCATTGATACTTGAATGATATAATGAAACCATCTGATTTTCTAATCCATTTTTATTCAATTCTTGTTATTGTGGTTTTGTTTGAAGTTTTTACTGTTTTTATTTTTTTATGGAATTTTTTATCTGTAAAAAATATTTTTGATAGTCAACTATTAGGGGTCATAATAGGTGGTTTTATTGCTATTCTCTCAGGCTATTTACTCTGGATAATCCGGGAAATACATAATATTCGAAATATTTCCAAGGGATTTCTAACAGAAATAAGAAACTATGACGATTGGATAAATCAAATTGTCCCGAGATATCAAAACAATACACGCTCATTTATTTTTGATACTACTCTGGAACGGCCCATTATCACAGATAATTCATTATATTTTATTTTTCGTCGTGAACTCTTCAAATTTAATGCTAAATTAATTGATTCTTTGTTAATTTTTTATTCTCATTTAATGACCGCAGAAGAAAATCGAAAAAGTGCATTGTATGTCTTTAAAAATAATCCGACAGACATAGGAGGAGGTTCCGAATACCAAATTAATATGGTTGAAGCACTTAAAAGTGCAAAATCTCAAATTCCAGATACAATAGATCAATTGACGGGTATTATCAATAGAAATTCAATTTCCCTGTTCTTCTATCTTTATCTAAAAAAATAATTCGGGATTACCCCCTCCCACCTCCCTTCACCAGCCCGTACTCCACCTCGTAGAAGCACCCAGGCACTGAAATGAAATAGCTGACCTTCTTCTGCTCCTCCGCCTCGGCAATCTGTTTCAGCAAGGATGCCTGCTCATCGGGCTTGTGATTGAAGGTCACCCATCGCTTGGTCTCATCGCTCATCTTCCAGGACCTGGCCGGGACCGATTCCGGAGGCTTGGTCACCGAATCGTCGGACGGATCAAAGAAAGAAACAAGTTCGTTCTTCTGTGACTCCGTGGTCCACTGAATGGCCTCGGCGATCTCTTTCTCAACGACCGCTTCCTCCCGGGCCTCGACCGCCTGGCTCTTCTGCCGGTGCTGCCAGTAGGCGACGATGGCCGCCACTAACGCCACAAGCAGCTCAAAAATCTGGACAAGTTCTTGTTCCATAGCATTCACCTCCAGGGGGAGGTCCCGCCGTCAGAGGGAAGTGGTGAGAGGTCACCGCTTCCCCAGGTTCTGCTCCATCTGGTCATGCATCATGGTGATGATCCTGAGGATGACAAAGAGCATCATCAGGCTCCCGACGCACATACCGAGGAGGAACATGAATCCTTCATCCATGGTCCCTCCCTCCCTGGAAAGGGATAGTTACTGTTCGTTGCTCACGCCAGTGCGGGCACCGTGTCGGCCCATGCCTCGATGACTGCGAGGATTGCATCCGCTTCGAAGGACGTGACGCGGACCTCTTCGCGGGCGAATGCTACGAAGTAGATCTCGCCGCTGGGATCGTGGCACTTGATGGTGACCGAATAGCGTTCTGCCTCAGGGTCGTTGGCCGGGTCCCCGCCCATGGCTGCGGTCATCTCAACATCGCCGAGGATCTCGGACTTCACGGTGTTGAAGCCTGCCACGGTGGGGGCACGGGCGGTCATGGTACCCGTGGTCTTCGCATCGTCGTCCTGGTAGACGATCCGGGCGGTATAGCTCTCCCGGGTCTTCTCCATCGCCGGCATGGGACCACTCGAGGTCTCGTACGCGGTACACCCGAACGGGTTGTCGGTCAGGACTGCCTGCACGATAGTGTTGAAGGCAGTCACGTCGGCGATCGGGTTCGTGAGTTCCCTGACTGCCGACTTTACTACAGTCTGTGTGACAAAGTCTGCCATTTGCTGATACTCCTGCCCTCGATTGAGGGCTGGAGAGAGGGTGTATTTAAATTGGTTATAAATATTCAGTGCAGTATGCGATCAAGTTATAATTCTTTGATATTTTTTAAAAATAACGATGATGGACAGATTTTATATTGTTATCATTTTGATTTTGCACATTTTGTGGAACATTCATATGTCATCTTTGTAAATAGAGAATACTAATAGGTTGAAGGACGGTTCTTAAGATAAATGACTGATGTTCTCACTCCCACTCAGAGAAAATACAATATGTCGCAAATCAAGGGGAAGAACACCTCGCCAGAGATAATTATTCGTAAATTACTCTATTCAAAAGGAATCAGAGGCTATAGAATACATTACCCACTCATCGGGAAACCAGATATTGTGTTTATTAAAAGACGTCTTGTGGTTTTCATTGATGGGTGTTATTGGCATAAATGTCCCGAATGTTTCACCATTCCTCAAACAAGGACTGAATTCTGGTTAGAGAAGATTAATAAAAATGTTGCCAGGGACAATAAAATTAACCACCAATTGGTTAATGAAGGGTGGAAAGTACTCCGTTTTTGGGAACATGATGTGAGAAAGAATCCCGAAGAAATTGTTGACACGATAATTTCCGGGATAAAAGAAAGAACATCAGTTTAAGGATTCCCCATATCGATTTCAGATACGGATCTGGCAATAATCAAATCATCATTGCTATTGAGATTTATCTCGTATTCAACACGTTCAATACCCGCGGGTAATCCTCCAACTATACTACTGCGTAAAAGTCTTGGAAAATTATCAGTTACCTGAAATAACGCCTCATCTGAGACTCTAAAAGATAATTTATTGTATTCGTCTTCGTGTGCTGGAGAGTACCCCACTCTCACCAAGGCCGTTTCAAACTCAATAATTGCATCTGAATCATTTTCGAGTAATTTCTTAGCTTCCATTACAAGTGACGGCACTGTAACTAATGCCCCACCTTCTTCCCGGATTAACACACTGAACAATAATAAATCGCCTGCTTCAGGGGGTTCCAGTTGTTCAAGCCCATGAATATGGTGAATACGCCCTCGCGAGGATGAACTGGCCTTAACCTCTATTGAACGACCCGGCCATTCAAAATCGTGCCGGGCACCAGATGGACCCCTCCACCTCTGAATCGCTTCGATAGGTCCGACTGAGGGAATGAGCCAGTGAGTTAAAAACCATAATTCTGCTAAAAGCCCCACAATTTTTTCTCTGGAAAGCATTTCGCGGGGAATTTGGCCCCAAAACCTTCTCCATCTGGAAAGAACCCGCCTAACAATTTCTGATGGGGATTGTTTGGCCTTTGCCAGATCCGTCGCTATTTCCTGCCCAATTAAGTTAAATGCAGGATAACCTGCTGGATCGCGACATTCGATATCAAGATAACGTCCGGGCTCCTTTCCATGGATTTGAAGATCCCGGGTTACAACTGTCAAACCCCTGCTGTTTCGATCTTCTGTACCACTTTCACCTTGCTCAAGATGTATGAGAAAATGGCGCTTTTTTTCAACATCAACGGCACATAGAATTCTACAGGAAATTGTCGGTATGAACTGCTTTGCAATGAGTTTCTCACCAACAGGATTACTTCTTTCAATTTGTTCCCAGATATCGGAGATATCCGGTGTCATATCCGCGGCCTCCAACCCGCTGTACCTGTCAGATAAGCTTCTACAGGTTGGGGATTCGTAGATTCGGGAAATGAGATTGCCAACCCTATCAGATCAACGGAAAGAATTCCCTCTGGGTTTTCAAATAGCACTCTCCTTCCACCATTCAGATCCCTTTCATGACCGGAATATTTGCTAATGGGGTATAAGATCAACAGACCTTCCTCAGGTGATCTTGATCGTCTTGCAGCAATATCCTGTTTCAGTCCCTGTTGTTTGAACTGATTCATCTGGTTTATTTCATCGACTGTGAGACCAATCGCTTCATCGCCGGGATTTGTAATGACTCCTAACGATTCAGTATCCCGGAGACGTGTACGACTGATATTCCAGATTCTTCCACCCCGAATATCCCAGTTGGCTTCTCCTAATTTTTCATTGAGTGTCTCACGCATCCTGACTGTTACAGTCCATCGTGTCAATTCGCCTTGCTCCACCTGTCTTTCGATATAGCTCCTTATCAATTCAGGAGAGAACATTCCCGACCCACTATCTGAACGGAATCGTTCTAAAAATGAGATTATCTGATTTGCATCAACATTTTTCCATATTGGACCTTTTCTCTCCCATATTGCTGTATTAAGTAGTGAGAGAAATTCTCTAACTAATTGTAAATTCGACCGCTCTTGTTCTTCAAGGACATCAGGTCTGAAGAGTGGGAATTTAAATGTCTGAGCCCTTTCACCCGAATAACTTTGTGCAATTATTATCTCCCTGGAATGCCGCCGTTTTAGAGGGCTTGTTACCTGCAGGGAAGGGTGAGTTAGAATTCTCATTCCTGTTGATTCCGGAGTAAGTCCAAGATTTTCATATATTGAAATATCTTCTCTTAACTGATGTTCTACGAGAGCTAAATCACTGAAAAATCCGGCGAGTTCATCAGTCATGTAAATACGGGTAAGATCTTCATACCCACGGCGGAATCCAAACCACCGACCCATTTGCATAAGAGTATCATACATTAGTGTTCGACGAACAAAATAGCTCACTAACAGACCTTCGAGTGTTAAACCCCTGGATAGGCGGTCACCTCCTATTGCAATTGTTTTTAGGAACGGTTCCCGTTCATAATCAAGAACCTCCCCTGTTGCACTATTGATAGTCCTTACATAGACTGATTCAAGAAAATGTCCGATAAAAGGTTCAATACCTTCAAATGGAACATCCTGATCCGAATGAACAGATATCGTTACAGGACGGAAACAATCGTTCCATCTATGCATTAAAATATCCCGTATTCCATGCTGCTTCTGATATCTCCATTCATCTCGTATTTCCTGGAATCGCTGTTCAATTAATCCTGAAAGGCGACCCTGTTCCGCAATTAACCTGGTGACATGGATAAGCATTGTTGCAGGATGATCTGAACCCATTCTTTGTGACCTGGCAGCACCTGCTAGAATATAATCTAAAAGTGCGGATTCCAATGATGGGGGTATTGCTCCCCCGTCAATAGTATCAAGGTCGTTATCTGGTACATTTCTGACCACATCCAGACCGCAGGGTTCATTCTCACAGGCTGCATCTGCAATGCCAAAAAGGTCTTCAGCGCCAAAATACCCCTCCGGCTTTGGGAGGTCTATAATGAAATCCTTTGGATAGAGATCATTACTAAACGTCGGATCGAGTGCATCATGCGGAATAAGTATATTAGCGAAAGGAGTTGCGGTATATGCAACATAAGCGGATTTGGTAAATCGTTGAAGAAGCCGGCGGATTAACCCATTAATGACAGAAGGGGGTTCGTATTCTTCATCCGGGAGGAGATCATCCGCTCTATAGGTTCCTCTTGTATCCACACTTGCCTGATCTGCTTCATCATCAATCACTAGAAGGGGGATAGTCCTCAATACCTCTTCCGGAGCTTTATTCAACCAGTTTAGTAAACGTTTGAGAACAGTGCCGTTCTTTTTTATGACGAGCAGAACTGGTTGGGGACCTTGTAATGCTGCAGGATTCGCATATCCCGGACTGAAATCCCCATTAATATCATCTCTTGTAAATTCATGCCATTGTTTCCCAACAGGAGGAAGACGAACTGCATTCTCCCGTTGATCTGGGTATCCTACAAGTTCACGTTTTAGACGGATCTGTGTTTGAAGACGAAGTCCATTATCTATTCCCGAAAGAACGATAATTAAGCGATAACCGACATCAGTTGCTTTAGCAATTAGTGCTGTATAGTTTGCTGTTTTCCCGCTTTGAACATAACCCAGTACAAGTCCCCGGATATTGAATTGCTCATTTGATGGAGCTGATAACTGACCAAGTATACGATCGGTCACATTATCCAGCGATCGGATGGCTGGAATTTGCCATCTCCTTTTTGTAAGGAGATATTGACGTAATGTTGGCCAGAAATACCAGTCAGAACGATCAATTTGTCTTAACCATTCTTCGCGACTGGAATCAGCAAGAATTATCCGGGGAGGTTCAAGAACGATTATCTCCTCGGATCGTAATTCCTCCAGAATTTTCTCACGGAATTCTTGCGGAATGAGATCATTATTAATTGCGATATCTCTGGAAATACCGGTACCAATAATTGCTTTTACTAGTCCCAAAGCTTCGTTGAAATTCATATTTCATCTCATCCTATGATTGGAATTACACTACACGTGCATGTGTAAATTATCCCTTAATCGGCGAAACACCCTGATAATAACAGGCAATTCATCCGGTTCCGCAATTTCATTAATTTTTTCAGCGATTTGATCAAGTGTCCATAAACGTGGACTTGGATATGTAACCTCTTCGGAGTCAGTTGACACTTCAGAATTGTCCTGGTTCCCTGAAATACCGAAAATAAATGTAGTCTGTTCTGTATCCGTTCTGGGGTTTGTCAATACTGGATTTTTATTACGATTTTGATCCGAATTATTTTCAATAATTGGCGTAATGGATCTAGTCCTCTCAATTCCTGTTCTAATTCCGGTTTGACTGGGTCTGGATGATGGATTATCGTATGTATTTCTTGCTATGCGGACCACGTTTTCAATTGCTTCCTCAATCTCATCATGGATTTGGGCGGGTAAATATACCCTCATTTTTGAAACGTTTATTTTGAAAGCATCGTCAAGAACAGGCGAAAAATATAATGCAACACGGGCAAGTTTTGTGTGTTCATCGGGTGTTCGGAGCCTCGACCAACCACCACTTTGGATCATACGACCATTTCGATAGACATAGAATCCTTGTTGTTGATTCCATTTTTTGGGACCACTGGCATTCTCCCATGCATCACGAGTGGAGAAATCATCACGTGGCGGCAGGATGTAAGGTTCAAGGATTACTTGTAGCGTGCCAGAGTTTCTGTCCTAAAATAGTGACATAATTTATGTCCGCTTTCCAGAGCATCGAAAAGGTGCTTGCGGGTGAAAGCGACC
>Ga0302253_1001140_pt1 | contig 17370 bp, 10 predicted proteins | sample AAG_RA_Trp_MG_FD_193537 | JGI IMG/M metagenome (GOLD analysis project Ga0302253, IMG submission 193537) | Enriched activated sludge microbial communities from anaerobic digester in WTTP, New Holstein, Wisconsin, United States - AAG_RA_Trp | ecosystem: Engineered > Bioreactor > Anaerobic >...
AGGTCATCAAGAGCAAGGGCTACAAGGCCGTTGCCCTGCTGCATGACAACTCGTCCTACGCCAAGGGCCTCGCCGACGAGACCAAGGCTCTGCTCGACAAGGACGGCACCAAGATCGTGTTCTACGATGCCCTCACCCCCGGTGAGCGCGACTACACCGCCATCCTGACCAAGCTCAAGGCCGCCAACCCCGACATCATCTTCTTCACGGGCTACTACCCCGAAGTGGGCATGCTGCTGCGTCAGAAGGTGGAGATGAAGTGGAACGTGCCCATGATGGGTGGCGACGCCGCCAACAACCTCGACCTGGTCAAGATTGCGGGCAAGGCCGCCGCCAAGGGCTACTTCTTCCTCAGCCCGCCCGTGCCGCAGGACTTCGACACCGCCGAAGCCAAGGCCTTCCTCGCCGCCTACAAGGCCAAGCACAACGCCCTGCCCAACTCGGTGTGGTCTGTGCTTGCCGGTGACGCCTTCAAGGTCATCGTCGAAGCCGTGCAGAAGGGTGGCAAGGCCGACGGCGCCTCCATCGCCACGTACCTGAAGACCCAGCTCAAGAACTACCCCGGTCTTTCGGGGCAGATATCCTTCAACGAAAAGGGCGACCGCGTAGGCGACCTGTACCGCGTGTACGACGTCAACGCCGAAGGCGAATTCGTCCTGCAGCGTTAGCCTCAACGACCACACGGGGCGGCCTTGGGCCGCCCCTTTCGCGCGTGGCGCTTCCGGGCATCACGGTAGAGGGACACATGGAAGAATTCCTGCAACAGTTGACCAACGGCCTCGCGGTGGGGGGCATCTACGCCCTCATCGCCCTCGGGTACACCATGGTGTACGGCGTGCTCAAACTCATCAACTTCGCGCATGGCGACCTGTTCACCATCGGAGCCTATCTCGGGTTCACGGTGTTCGCCGCGCTGGGGCTTTCGGGGCATGTCTCCGGGGCGGTGGCCGTATTGCTGGTCACGACCATGGTCATGGGGCTTGTGGCACTCATCGGCTATCTGCTTGAACGTGTGGCCTACCGGCCATTGCGCTCGTCAAGCCGCCTCTCTGCCGTGGTCTCTGCGCTTGGTGCCTCCATCTTCTTCCAGAACGCCGTGATGCTCATCTACGGTGCCAAGTTCCAAGTCTACCCCAACGACATCAGGCCCACCATGGCCGTGAGCTTCTTCGGCATGGACATCCCTCTGGTGCGCATCATGATGTTCGGTGCTTCCGTGGCGCTCATGCTGCTTCTGCATTTCTTCATCCACCGCACCCGCACGGGCACTGCCATTCGCGCCGTGGCCATCGACCAGGGCGCGGCCAAGCTCATGGGCATCGACGTGAACCGGGTCATCGCGCTGGTGTTCATGATCGGCCCTGCACTGGGTGGCGCCGCAGGCGTCATGGTAGGCCTCTACTATGGGCAGATAGACTTCACCATGGGGTGGGTGTACGGCCTCAAGGCCTTCACCGCCGCCATCCTCGGTGGCATCGGCAACATCCCCGGTGCCATGGTGGGCGGTCTTCTGCTGGGCGTCATCGAGGCCCTCGGTGCGGCATACATCTCCATCGCGTGGAAAGACGCCATCGCCTTCCTCGTCCTCATCCTCATCCTGATCATCAGGCCCACGGGCCTTCTCGGCGAAAGGGTGGCCGACAAGATATGATATCGCGCAAGGCAAGCTACGCGGGGCTTGCGGTGCTCATCGCCGTGCTGCCCCTCTTTCTCGACCCCTACTGGACGGACGTGTGCGTGAGCATCGGCCTGTATGCCGTCCTCGCGCTGTCGCTGAACCTCATCCTCGGGCAGGCGGGCCTGTTCCACATGGGCCATGCCGCCTTCTATGCGGTGGGTGCCTATACGGCGGCCATCCTCAACACCGTCTACCATGTGCCCGTCCTGTGGACGATGCCTGTCGCCGGTCTGCTGGCGGCCCTCTTCGCACTGGTGGTGGCGCGGCCCATCATCCACCTGCGGGGTGACTATCTGCTCATCGTCACCATCGGCATCGTGGAGATTGTGCGTATCGCGCTCATCAACAACGTCTTCGGCATCACGGGCGGGGCCAACGGCATCTTCGGCATCTCGCGTCCCATGCTCTTCGGCTACAAGATATCCAAGCCCATCCAGTTCTATTACCTGATATGGACATGGGTCGCGATCAGCATCCTGCTCTTCAGGCGTCTTGAGTGCTCCCGCTTCGGCCGGGCGCTCAACTACATCAAGGAGGACGATGTGGCTGCCGAGGGCAGCGGGGTCGACACCGCCTACTACAAGCTTGCGGCCTTCGTTCTGGGGGCGCTGTGGGCGGGCATGACGGGTACGTTCTACGCCGCCAAGATGACCATCATCTCGCCGGAGTCCTTCTCGTTCTGGGAGTCGGTGGTGCTGTTCGCCATCGTCATCCTGGGCGGCGGGAGCAACCGTGGCGTGCTGCTGGGAGCCTTTCTGCTCATAGGCCTGCCTGAACTGTTCCGCGACTTCGCCAGTGCCCGGATGCTCATCTTCGGCCTTGCCATGGTCGTGATGATGATCTTCAGACCGCAAGGCATGTTGCCGCCCCTGCCGCGCAAGTACCGCATCGACAACCTGCTGCGTACGAAGGAGGCCGCATGAGCCTTCTCAGCCTGCGCAACCTGACCAAGACCTTTGGTGGTCTTGTGGCGGTCAACAGCGTCTCGTTCGACGTGGACGAGGGTTCCATCGTCGGTCTCATCGGCCCCAACGGGGCGGGCAAGACCACGGTGTTCAACCTCATCACCGGCAACTACAAGCCCGACTCGGGTGACATCTTCTTCGACGGCAGGGCCATCAAGGGGCTGCTCACGCACCGCATCGTGCAGATGGGCATCGCCCGCACCTTCCAGACCATACGGCTGTTCCAGAACATGTCGGTCATGGAGAACGTGCTGGCTGGCTGCCACTGCCGTATGACGGCAGGGGTGTTCTCGGCCATGCTGGGCACGGCGGGGCACCGGCGCGAAGAGAAACGGGCCATCGAGAGGGCCGTGCGCGAACTCGAGTTCGTGGGTCTCGCCGACCAGCACGACAACCTCGCCAAGAACCTCTCGTACGGGAACCAGCGGTTGCTCGAGATTGCGCGCGCCCTCGCCACCGACCCCCGGTTCATCATCCTCGACGAACCCGCGGGAGGCATGAACGACCAGGAGACGGCTGCCCTCATCGGCACCATACGCGCCATCCGCGACAGGGGCATATCCGTGCTGCTCATCGAGCACGACATGAGTCTGGTGATGAAGGTGTGCGAGAAGCTGGTGGTGCTCGAGTATGGCGCACTCATCGCCGAAGGTACGCCATCGGTCATCAAGCGCGACCCGCGTGTCATCGAAGCCTACCTCGGGGCCGATTCCGACATCTGATCCCGGAGATACAATGTTTCTCGAACTACGCAATCTGCATGTGAAATACGGCAATGTCGAAGCGCTGCACGGCATCGACATCCGGGTTGATGAAGGCGAAATCGTCACCATCCTCGGTGCCAACGGGGCGGGCAAGACCACCACGCTCATGAGCATAAGCGGTCTCGTGAAGCCGTCGGAAGGCGGGGTGTTCTTCAGGGACGAGCCGTTGCACAAGCTGCACAGCCATGAGGTCGTGGCACGTGGCATCACCCAGTCTCCCGAGGGGCGGCGGGTGTTCGGTACGCTTTCCGTGCTGGAGAACCTGTATCTTGGCGCGTTCACGTGCCGCGACAAGGCGCGGGTGGAGCGCACGCTGGGATGGATTTTCGAGCTCTTTCCCCGTCTTGAGGAACGCCGTGGGCAGCTGGCTGGCACGCTTTCCGGCGGTGAGCAGCAGATGCTCGCCATCGGTCGGGCGCTCATGGGCGACCCCAAGGTGCTGTTGCTCGACGAACCGTCGCTCGGCCTTGCCCCCATCCTCGTCAAGTCCATCTTCGACACGGTGCGCACCATCAATCAGTCAGGCGTCACCGTGGTGCTGGTGGAACAGAACGCCCGTGCCGCCCTCAAGCTGGCCACACGTGGTTACGTGATGGAGGTGGGCCGGGTGGTGATGGAAGACTCTGCCGCCTCGTTGCTTGCCAATCCCGAGGTGCAGGCGGCCTATCTGGGCGGTGGCGGCGAGTAGTACCTTGCCTTCGCCCCATTGTGTCTACAAGGAATGACGAAGCCCCCTCCAAGGGGGCTTCGTCATTGTGGCTGTCGAAGTCTCGTGCACGTCATGAAGCGGTTTGGTCTCACCACGCCACGTCGTGGCGCCACTCATGAGGGAAGAGCCCCGTTGCGTATGGAGGGGCATCTGCCGAGCGGGCAGCCGCGTATCTGGGCGGCCCCAGAAACGGGGCGTCAGCTGCCCATGCCCGTGAGGGTGAAGCGTTCACCGAGGGCGAGTCTTTCAAGCAGTGACCGGGCCTTCTCGGAAGGCATGGGCTTCGCGAAGAGAAAGCCCTGCATCCTCGTCGCCCCGAAGGCCATGAGGTTGGCTGCCTGCATGGTGGTCTCGACACCTTCGCATATGGCTTCAAGCCGCAGGTGCGACACGAGTTTCAGGATGGCCCGGACGATATGTTCGGCATCGCGCCCGTCATTCATGGCCCGGATGAAGCTGCGGTCGATCTTGACCGAATCGAGGGGGTAGTCCTGCAATGAGCCGAGGGATGAGTAGCCGGTGCCGAAATCGTCCAGCGAGAGGCGTACCCCGATTTCCTTCAGACCGGCCATGATGCTCTTGGCGACGCGCGGATTCTCCATGAGCAGCGATTCGGTGATTTCAAGGACGAGCAACTCGGGTGGCAGGCCAGTGGCGTCAAGGGCGGCTTCGACCTCTCGCAGCAGCTGCCTCGAAAGGAACTGGCGCGGCGAAAGGTTGACGTGAATGACCGGGTCGCCCTGCGGCAGGGTGCCCCGGATGGAGGCTGCAAAGGCACATGCCTTGTGCAGCATCGCCCTGCCAAGGGGGATGATGCGTCCCGTGTCTTCGGCGATGGGGATGAAGGTGGACGGGGGGATGTTGCCCAGCGTGGGGTGCTGCCAGCGTGCGAGAGCCTCGAATCCCTCAAGCGCACCGGATTCGAGATTGACGATGGGCTGGTAGTGGCATGACAGGTCTCCGTTGTCGATGGCCTGCCGCAGGTCGTTCTCAAGGCGCATGGCATGCAGCGCCTGTTCATGCATCCGGGAACCGAACACGCGTAGCTTGTCCTTGCCTGCCCGTTTCGCCTTGTACATGGCGATGTCGGCATCCCGCAGCACCTGATGCGGGTCGGTGTACCCCGAATTGCCGATGACGATGCCCATGCTGGCGGAGATGACAAGTTCGAACCCCTCGATGGTGAGCGGTTGCTTGATGCGTTCGAGGATGCGGCGCGCCATCTTGATGGCGAAACGCGGTGAGGGCGGCTCATGCACCAGCACGGTGAATTCGTCGCCGCTGATGCGCGCGACCGTATCGGTCTCCCTGATGTTGGCGGCGATGGCTGAAGCGATGATCGAGAGAAGGCCATCTCCGGCGGCATGTCCGAGGCTGTCGTTGATGACCTTGAACCTGTCGAGGTCGATGAACAGCACCGCGAAATTACGGTCGGGCGCGCGTCGGCAGGTGGCTATGGCGTGGGCCAGCCTGTCGAGGAACAGCACCCGGTTGGCCAGCCCGGTGAGGCTGTCATGAAAGGCGAGGTGCGTTATCTGTGCCTCGTTCCTCTTGCGTTCTGAAATATCGCGCGCAGTCAGGTGCAGCATCCTTCGTCCGCGTTGCATGACGGGTGACAGCGTCACCTCGCAGGGCACCTCGCTGCCGCCTGAACGCATGAATATCCATTCGAAGCGGCGATTGCCCAGCGGGGTGGTGTTCTCCACCTGGCGTGCGAACCCCTCGACCGAAGGGATGCCCCCCTCCTGCGCCGGCGGGAAGAATTCGATGAGCGGATGCGAGAGCAGGTCCTTTCTGTCGGCAACGCCAAGCAGCCGCGCAGCTGCGTCGTTGGCACTGGCGATGCTCTCGTCGAGGAGCAGGAGCATGGCATCGGGTGCCTGTTCATAGAGTAGCCGGAAAAACGCCTCGTTCTCCTGCAACGTGTGCGCAGCCTGTTCACGGTCGCGGATGAGTCTGTTGATGGCATGGCCGATGGCGGCGATTTCGTCATCGCCGTCAGCAGGTAGCGGTGAGCGGAAACCGGAGATGCGCACGCGCTCTATGTCGGCGGCGAGAGATGCGGCCCGCCGACCGACATGCTTCTGGAAAAGAACCTGTGCAGTGGCGGCCACAAGGGCTGTACCCACCAGGATCACGAGGCTGAAGAGCATGAGTGCCTTGTTCCCCTGTTCCGAGGCTTCGCGAGGCATCAATATGCGCATGGCGAGTCCGGGGTCGCCCTTGATATCCGTCAGTACCGCTAGGCCTTCCATGGTCGAGTCGTCCAGCGGCCTTACCTGCGGGTCCCTCTTTGCGGCGGACGTGAACAACGCTGCGACTTGCGGCGGGGTGTCATATGAGCCCGGAGTGAACAACTGGGCGGCATGGGGAAGAAGGTCGGAGAAGAACGGCGGTAACGCCCCGAGGGCATAACGTCCCCAGACGAGCCATCCACCGCGTCGCGTGGGGTCGGTACTGCGGGTTATGGGACGGGCACTGACGAAGAGAGGCCCCTCATACAGTGACAGCAAACCGGCAAAGGGGGCGTCGTTCGCAAGTTTGCGGCCAAGTTCACCCTGTGGGGCCAGTGCATCCGTCAGGTCTTTCGGGGGGTCGCGGAAGTAGCTGTTGTCCGCGCCGCGCATGCGGACAAGGATGGGCTGCCCTTGCGCGTCGTAGAAGGCCATGAGGTCGACGTCGTTGTCACTGAACGCCTGCAGGGTGACGTTGCGTTCTACGAAATCGGTATCCCTTCTGGTGACGAACTCGTAGCTGTCGTCCCACGCGGCCCAGTCGGCGCACTGGCGGTGCATGGCATCCCGGGAAGCCAGCAGGAGTGCCTGTGCCTGTCGGGTGGCCGAAAGGGCCTCGCGCGTTTCGATACGCGTGAACGAATCGACAAAGGCGTAGCGCGCAGTGACGAGGACAAGCGCCGTCAATGAGCACATGGCGGCGATGAAGAGCAGGGCGCTTTTCCGGGCGAGTGTCTGCATGGCGGATTCCGTCGACGTTTGTGGGCACATCGTAACGTGACACTGCAACGATGGGAAGCCCGATGACCAAACAATCATTGCCGATACCGGACGGATGCTGCTATATTTCGTTATAACCTTTCATCCGGCCGGGGGTCGTGTGTTCCTGCTCCGCGTCGTCCTGTTCCTGCTCATCTACGCGTCGCTTTCTGGGCCAGTGCTGGCTGCGGGAGAGAAGCGCGTGCTCGTGCTCGAATCGGGCTGGCATGACTGGCACTGGGCAGGAGAGTTCGCACGAGGTGTACACTGGGTTTTCGATGCGACACCCGGCGTCGATGTGGTGCAGAACCGTATCGACCTTCCCCATGCCACCACACCTTCCTATGAGGCCATGCTGGCCGACCTTCTGGTGGCCCGCTATCGCGATGACATGCCGGATGTCGTCATCGCCGGTGACGACAGGGTTTCGAAGTACCTCGATACCTACGGGGCGGACATCTTTCCGCATACCCCGAAAGTCTATTGCTACGTCCTGCCGGGGGGGGGCAGGGTTCAGGGCGTCCTCGCGGGGGGGGTGGTTTCGACACCCGACGTGGCGGGTACGCTGCTTCTGATGCGCCAGATGCAGCCGCGTCTTTCGCATGTGCTTGTCGTGAATGACAGGTCTTCAGGGACGGAGGTCATCGCAGATGAGGTGCGGCGGGCTGCGGCTACCGCCCTGCCGGGGGTGACGCTGGCGTTCATCGACCAGTGGACGGTCGCTGAACTGGCTGCCCGTCTGAGGAGCCTTTCGCCCGGGAGTGCGGTGCTGTTCACCTCCCTTGAGCAGGATGCGGTGGGCGTACGCATCGGGAGTCGCGACCTGCAGATGCTGACGGCCGTCTCCTCCGTCCCTGTCTACAGCCTGTGGGACTGGCATGTGCGGCTTGGTGCCGTGGGAGGTGTCGTTTCCGACGGCATGGGCGTCGGTGGCCGCATCGCCCGTATCGCCCAGCGCTGGCTGAACGGCCTTGAGCCGCATCTCGGTGTCGAAAGCACATCGATCAACATCACTCTTGTCGATGCGCTGACCATGGCGCGTTTCGGCCTCGCCACAGGCGGGCTGCCGGTCGGCGCGTCGGTGGTCAACAAACCCCCGGATATGCGTGAAGCGGCCCCCGGGCTCTTCTATGGCGGGCTTGTCGTACTGCTAGTGTTGTCTCTCGTCGTGGCCGGTCTTGGCCTGAATACCCTTCAGCGGCGCAAGGTCATGCGGCGTCTGTCAGCGGCGGAGTCGCGTTATCGGTCGCTGTTCGAAAACGCGCTGGAGGGTATCTTCAGGTTCTCTCCGACGCAGGGAATACTGGCGGCCAACCCTGCTTTCGCCTCCATGCTGGGCTATGGCGGTGTCGAAGGGCTGCTGGCCGATGCCGGTGGCAGCATGCACAGTCTTTTCGAGAGTGACGAAGAGTACGCCACGCTACTCTCGCGACTTGAAACGGACGAGGTCCTGCGCGGGGTCGAATGCCGCCTGCGCAGGCGCGACGGGACGAGTATCGTCGCGGCCCTGTCGTTGCGCGCTGACCGTGGGGCCGACGGGGACATCACTCTTGTCGAAGGGCGGGCTGTGGACGTCACGGCCGAGAAGCAGGCCCGCGCCGACCTCGAAGTGCAACGTGAACGGCTGCGGCTGGCCCTTGACGCTTCGCGTGACGGCATATGGGACTGGGATACCGTGAACGATACGGTGCACTTCAGTTCTCGGTATTTCACCATGCTCGGTTATGCCCCGGATGCGTTCGCGAACGAACTTGCCGTTTGGCTCGACCTGTTGCACCCGGAAGACCGGGACGAGGCCGTCGAGCGTGCCCGCCGTTTCGTCGAAGGGGTGGCTGATGGCGATGCCTATGAGACGACCTTCAGGCTGCGGGCGGCGGACGGGGCGTATCGCTGGGTTCTGTCACGCTCCATGGCTGCCGCACGCGACATGAATCGCCGCGCCATCCGTGTTGTGGGTGTGCATACGGACGTGACCGAATTGCGAGAGGCGCAAGAGCAGCTTGCGAGCTTCAACCGTGAGCTTGAAGAACGTGTCAAACAGCGTACCCGTGAACTTCGTGAGGCGAATCAGGCCCTCGAGTTCTCGCTGGATGCCGTACGGCGGATGCAGGACGAACTCGTCCAGTCCGAGAAGATGGCGTCGCTTGGAGGACTGGTTGCCGGAGTTGCCCACGAGATCAATACTCCTGTGGGCATAGGGGTCACTGCGGGGTCGTGGCTTGCCGAGAAGACCGAAGAACTCTCGCGGCAACTGGCTGCCAATACCATGCGCAAGTCCGACCTTGAACGGTACATCGAAACCGCGCGGGAATCGTCTGCGACCATTCTCTCCAACCTCAAGCGCGCGGCAGACCTCGTGCAGAGTTTCAAGCAGGTCGCCGTCGACCAGACCGCTGCTGAAGCCCGCGAGTTCAACCTGCGTCAGTTCCTTGATGAGGCACTGATGAGCCTGCGCCCCCGTTACAAGCGCACATCGCATACCGTGACCGTGGATGTGCCGGAAGACATCACGCTCTACAGCTATCCGGGTGACCTGATGCAGGTCGTCACCAACTTCATGACCAACAGTCTGCTGCATGGCTTCGAGGATATGGAGAACGGTCATATGCGGTTCGTCGCATCCTACGAGGGCGACAAGGTCGTTCTGGAATACAGCGACGACGGCAAGGGAATGGATGCCGACCATGTGGAGAGGGTCTTCGAACCGTTCTTCACCACCAAACGTGGGCATGGTGGCACTGGCCTTGGAATGCATATCGTCTACAACATCGTGACCCAGCGTTTGAAGGGAACCATCGTGTGCCGCAGTGCACCGGGCGAGGGTGCCGCTTTCAGGCTGGTGTTCCCGCGTGACGTTCGCAAGGGAGGGGGAAGTGGTGAACGATGAGCTGCTGTTCGCGCCTGAGGGGGCTGATTCGGAGGGGCGGGAGGCCGCTAGTGGCAGTCCGTGGAAGGTTCTTGTCATCGACGATGAGGAGGAGGTGCATGTCGTCACCCGCATGGTCCTCGGCGACATGCGTTTCGAAGGCAAGCCCATCGAGTGCCTGAGTGCCTACAGTGCCCGGGAGGGATTCGAGAAGTTGCGCGACAGCAAGGATGTCGCGCTGGTGCTTCTGGATGTCGTCATGGAGAGCAACCAGGCGGGTCTCGAACTCGTGCACCGCATCCGGGAGGAGCTTGGCAACCACGCCGTGCGCATCATCCTGCGCACCGGACAGCCGGGGCAGGCGCCGGAACGTGAAGTCATCACGCGGTATGACATCAATGATTACAAGCACAAGACGGAATTGACGGCCCAGCGGCTCTTCACCACGGTGGTGGCGGCCCTGCGAGGCTACCGCGACCTGCGGACGATAGAGCGCAACCGGCGCGGTCTCGAGCGTATCATCCATTCATCACGTGACATCTTCCGGTTGCAGAGCCTGCCGGATTTCATGTCCGGCGTCCTGACGCAACTCACTTCGTCACTCAGCGAGGAACCCTCGTCGTTCTACGCCGGTGTTTCGGGCATAGCGGCAGCCAATGGCGGCGACCATGGCTATCAGGTCTATTCCGCGACGGGCCGTTTTGCGGAGTGCGCCCGGCATTCGGCGTGCGAGGCGCTCGACGATACGACCCGCGGGGCCATCGAAAAGGCTCTGGCCACCCGCGAGAGCTATTTCACAGAGAATTCGTTCGTCGGCTATTTCCGTACCCCGCAAGGGGCCGAGAGCGTCTTCTACGTACAGGACGACCGCGTCATCAACGACCTCGACCGGAGCCTCATCGAGATTTTCGCGGGCAACGTGTCCATCGCGCTTGAGAACATCCACCTCAATCAGGAGATAGTGGACACCCAGAGGGAGGTGGTGCTCACGCTCGGCGAGGTGGTCGAGAACCGCTCGCATGAGGCTGCCAACCATGTGCGACGGGTGGCGGAGTATGCGGCGTGCATGGCTCGCCTTGCCGGATTGCCCGAAGAACAGGTGGCGATGCTGCGCATCGCCAGCCCCATGCACGATGTAGGCAAGATAGGCATTCCCGACAGTGTGCTCCTCAAGCCGGGACGCCTCGACGACGCAGAGATGGCCGTGATGCGGACCCACGCCGCCATCGGCGAGCGCATTCTCTCCGCCAGCACGCGACCCATCATGCAGGCTGCCGCCATCGTCGCAGGGCAGCATCATGAACGGTGGGATGGCGCCGGATATCCGCGTGGCACTTCGGGCGAGGACATCCACATCTACGGGCGCATCGTGGCGCTGGCAGACGTGTTCGACGCGCTGGTATGCCGCAGGGTGTACAAGGAACCGTGGCCGCGGGACAGGGTGGAGGCGCATTTCCGGGAACAGGCGGGAACGCATTTCGATCCCCGTCTGGCAGCGCTTCTTCTTGATAACATTCAGAAATTCTATGACATACTGAAGGCGTGGCCGGACGTGGTCGAGTAGGGATTCACTTGCCTTGCCTGTCGCGCTGTGCCAAACCTTCGCGCAGCAGAGGCCGCACGGCCCGGTACGCCGGGCCGTTCGCGTGAGTGATACCATCCATATAGCGAGGCAAGCACATGGCAAGCATAGGCACTCCCCTCACCCCTACGGCGACCCGCATCCTGCTGCTCGGTTCCGGCGAACTCGGACGCGAGGTGGCGCTCGAGGCCATGCGCCTCGGCGTCGAAGTCGTGGCCGTCGACCGCTATCCCAACGCCCCCGCCATGCAGGTGGCGCATCGCAGCCATGTGGTGTCCATGCTCGACGGTGCGGCCCTGCGTGCCATCATCGAGGCGGAGAAGCCCTACTGCATCGTGCCCGAAATCGAGGCCATCGCCACCGGTACGTTGCTGGAACTGGAACAGGAAGGCTACCGGGTGGTGCCCACTGCCCGTGCCGCGCGCCTGACCATGGACAGGGAGGGAATACGCCGCCTTGCCGCCGAAGAGCTTGGCCTGCCTACGTCGCCGTACCGTTTCGCCTCCACCGAAGAGGAATATCGCGCCGCCATCGAGACAGTGGGGTTGCCCTGCGTGGTGAAGCCGGTCATGAGTTCGTCGGGCAAGGGACAGAGCCTTGTGCGCACCCCGGCCGACATCGACTCGGCATGGGCCTATGCACAGACCGGCGGGCGTGCCGGGGCGGGGCGGGTCATCGTGGAGGGGTTCGTCGATTTCGACTATGAAATCACCCTGCTGACCGTGCGTCATGCCGGAGGCGTCACATTCTGCGACCCCATCGGGCATTTGCAGAAGGATGGCGACTATCGCGAATCGTGGCAGCCGCAGCCCATGGATGCCGTGGCGCTGGAGAAGGCCCGTGCCATGGCCGACGCCGTAACCGGTGCGCTTGGCGGCTGGGGCATCTTCGGTGTGGAACTTTTCGTACGCGGTGACGAGGTGTGGTTCAGCGAGGTCTCGCCCCGTCCTCACGACACCGGGCTGGTGACCCTCATCTCGCAGAACATGAGCGAATTCGCCTTGCATGTGCGTGCCATCCTCGGGCTGCCGGTGCCGTTGCTGCGGCAGAATGGCCCTGCCGCCTCGTGCGTCATCCTTGCCGAGGGCGATTCCGAGGCCCCTCGCTTCCATGGCGTGGATGCGGCATTGGCCGAACAGGACACCGCCCTCTGCCTCTTCGGCAAGCCCGAAGTGCATGGCAGGCGGCGCATGGGCGTCGCCCTTGCGCTGGGCGATGACATCGACGCAGCCCGCGCCAAGGCCCGCAGGGCCGCCGGGAGCGTGACCGTTGAACTGTAGGCGGCGCAGCTGGTGATGCCGGCGGCAGGAGGTCTGCACCTCTGCAACCGCGTTTCATCCGCGATGCTGTTTTGATCGAGGCCCCCGAAAGGGGGCTTCTTTGCGTCGAAAGACGGCTCAACATGGTATGGCACGTCTGCGTCAAGCCCCGGAAACGCTACAGGCCGGGGGGCCAATCCCCCCGGCCTGCGACCACATGACTCACCCAGGAGACGGGCGTTGTCAGCTAAGCGCGGGGGCAGGCCCCCGGGGCGTTGTCCGCGTCGCTGCCGCAGGGCGCGTCCACGGAGGGAGCATCGGCCTCGAAGAAGGCACGTGTCTCGGCGATGATGACACCGGACAGGCCCAGAAGGCCGATGAGGTTGGGAATGGCCATGAGACCGTTCACGATGTCGGCCAGCACCCATATGAGTTCGAGATGGACGAAGGCCCCGGCTGCCACAAGACCGATGAAGACCAGCCGGTAGGGAAGGATGCCGCGCACCCCGAAGAGGTATTCGGTGCAGCGTTCGCCGTAGTAGTTCCAGCCGAGAATGGTGGTGAAGGCGAAGAGGATGAGCCCCAGCGTCGCAGCATACTGGCCGAGGGATGATTCGAGTCCTGCGGCGAACGCCGCGTTGGTCATGGCTGCCCCTGCCAGCTGCGGGTCGTTCCATACCCCGGTGACGACCAGCACGAGGCCGGTCATGGTGCAGATGACGATGGTGTCGAAGAACGTGCCCGTCATGGAGATGAGCCCCTGACGCACACACGATTTCGTGCGGGCCGCCGCCGCCGCGATGGGGGCGGAACCAAGGCCCGATTCGTTCGAGAATACGCCGCGTGCCACACCCGCGCGCATGGCGGTGAGCACCGTCATGCCCGCTGCGCCCCCAAGGGCGGCCTGCGGGTTGAAGGCACTGTGCAGGATGAGCATCACGGCATCGGGAATGCGGTCGAGATGCATGACCAGCACGGCGCACGAGGCGATGATGTAGAAGACCGCCATGAAGGGGACGACCTTTTCGGCCACGCGGGCGATGGAACGCAGACCGCCCAGTGTCACCAGCGCCACGGTGGTGGTGAGTACGACGGCGGTGGCAAGCGGCGGAATGCCAAGCGACAGCGAGGCGGCGTCCTTGATGGCGTTGACCTGTGCGAAGGTGCCGATGCCGAAGAAGGCGACGAGGATGCCGCACAGCGCGAAGGCGCGTGCCAGCATACGGCTGCCGAGACCCCGTTCAAGGTAGTACATGGGGCCGCCCGACATCTGGCCGTTGGCGTCGGTGACGCGATACTTCACGGCCAGAAGGCCTTCTGCGTATTTGGTGGCCATGCCGAAGAACGCGGCCACCCACATCCAGAAAAGGGCACCGGGGCCGCCAGCCGCCACGGCGGTGGCCACGCCGACGATGTTGCCTGTGCCGATGGTGGCCGCCAGTGCGGTGCACAGCGCGGCGAACGACGACACGTCACCTTCCTCGTGGTGTTCGTCGTCACGACCGAAGACGTAGCGCAGGGCAAGCGGAAGCCTGACGACCTGAAGCAGGCCGAGGCGGATGGTAAGGTAGATGCCCGTACCCACCAGCAGGGCGAGTAGCGGCGGCCCCCAGACGAAGGCATTGACGGATTCGAAAAGCTGAAGCGTGGTCATGGTCCTACCGTGTCGTCTTGATGTCGACGGAGGATGACCCGCTACGGGCAGGAACTTCTGGAACGGGAAAGGGAGGACAGGGGCGCGTCAAGACGCACCCGTGCGATGGGAAGCCGATATCCGGCATGCCGCATGGGGGCGGCCCTCCCTCTGTCCTTTTACCTGAGAGTTTCACCGCCACATGGGGCGGCTTGCTCCTTCGGTGCCCCTTGCGGGGTCTCTCCAGAGGCTCGTCGGACAGCAGTCCTTTCGCCTGAAAGATTTACTTCGTCGGCGCCTCCCTCTGGGGGAGGTCTCTCCTGCTGTCGTCATCCGATTGTCGCAACGAAGCCCTTTAGCGCTTCAGCCCGCCGAAGGCAAGAGGGAAGGCGCAGCCCCTCTTGCATGAGGCGTCACAGGGGGCGTGCCCCGGCGAGTCGTTCGGCAAGGGCGGCAGGGTCCTGTATGGGGGCGGAGCAGGCGTTGTCCTGACAGAGCCATGCCGTTGTCTTGCCGTCGATGGGGGCGAGGTGCGACGTGAACGGCGCGAGCATCGCCAGCCGTTCGGCCGTGTTCCCGTCCCGCAGGTGCATGACCGTGTTGGGCGAGTATGAACGCCGTACGGCATCGAGCATGGCCTCGGTGTCGGGGGCCTGTGCCTCTCCGGCGATGATGACGAGTCGCCCCCCCGTGAGGGCGAAGTCCACCCCGCACAGGAACATGGCCGCCCCTAGCGGGTTGTGGCGCACTTGAGAGGCGAAGGCGCGGATGAGGCCATGCGCCTTCTCCTCGTACGAGGCGTCTCCCAGAAGCCGGGCAAGGCGCAGCAGATTGAGCAGTGCGGCTGCGTTCCCGGAAGGGAGGGCACCGTCGCGCGCCTCCTTGAGGCGCAAGGCGGCCGTGCGCGGGGCATCCGCCGGGGTATGCCAGTACCCGCCGTCGACCGGGTCGAGGAAACGGTCGTCTTGCGCGTGTTGCAGTCGTATGGCCTCCTCCAGCCACTGGGGCTGGTTGGTGGCGGTGTAGAGTTCGAGAAGGCCCCATATCACGAAGGCATAGTCGTCGAGAAAGCCCGGAGTGGAGCCCGTACCTTCGAAACGGCTGTGCAGCAGCCCGCCGTCCGGCGTGTGTTGCAGTGTCAGCACGGCATCGGCGAGGGATGCGGCGGCATCGGTCAGGTGGGGCGCGTCGAAGACATGCCCGCAACGCGCCAATGCCGCTATGGCAAGCCCGTTCCAGTCGGTGAGCAGTTTGTCGTCGCGGTGGGGGCGTCGACGGGTGGCGCGCAAGGAACGAAGCCCCGCGAGGATGTCGTCGTGCCGGAAGGCGAGTTCATCGGCGTCGATGCCTAGGGTCGTGGCGGCATCATCGCCAAGAGGCAGATGGAGCACGTTGTGCCCTTCGCGCCTGCCGGTGGACTCGTCGGCGATGTTGCCCTCGCCTGTGATGCCGAAAAGCCGCACGGCAAGGTCGGCGTTGTCTCCGGCGGCTTCACGTACTTCGTCGAAGGTGAAGGTGTAGAAGGCCCCTTCGCGTCGTTTCCCTTCCGGCGTGAGGCTGTCGGCGTCCTCTGCGGCGGCAAGTCCGCCACCGGACAGGGCCATGTCGCGCAGGATGTAGTCTGCGGTGGCAAGTGCCGCCTCGCGCATGTCATCCTCGCGAGTGGCAAGCCACGTCTCGGCGGTCGCCAGCATGAACATGGCCTGATCATGGAGCATCTTCTCGAAGTGGGGAAGCAGCCACCGGGCGTCGGTGCTGTAGCGGTGGATGCCGCCGCCCAGTCTGTCCCATAGTCCTCCCCGCAACATGCCGCGCAACGTGGCAAGGGCCATGTCCTGCGAACGTGAGTCGCCGGTGCGCCGCCCGTGGCGCAGCAGAAAGAGCAGCAGATGCGGCGAAGGGAACTTGGGTGCGCCACCGAAACCGCCATGGGCGGTGTCGAAGTTTGCGACAAGGTCGTTGAAGGCGGCCCGAAGGGTCCCGGCGGCTGGGGTGCGCCCGTCGGGCGGCGACTGCAGGAGTTCCGCTGCCCTCTCGCGCATGGCCTTGGCGATGTCAGCGGCGGAGGCTTCGACATCGGCACGGCGTGTGGCGTAGATGTCCCGCACACGGGGGATGAGGTCGAGAAGTCCCGCCCTTCCCCCGCGTGACCGTTTGGGCAGGTATGTGGCGGCGAAGAAGGGCGTACCGTCCGGCAGGGCGAAGATGGTCAGCGGCCAGCCGCCCGTGCCCGTCAGCATCTGACAGGCGTTCATGTAGAGGGCGTCGATGTCGGGCCTCTCCTCACGGTCGACCTTCACGCATACGAAACCCTCGTTGAGGGCCTGTGCGACCTCTGCATCCTCGAAGGACTCATGGGCCATGACATGGCACCAGTGGCAGGTGGAATAACCTACACTGACGAAGAGCGGGACATCACGTTCGCGGGCGAGGGCAAGTGCCGCCTCCCCCCATGGATGCCAGTCCACGGGGTTCTGGGCATGCTGGCGCAGGTAGGGGCTCGGGGCTGTGGCAAGACGATTGGGGCCGGTGGTCTGTAAGGGGGTCCGGGGGTCTGTCATGGGGCCTCCCGTTGTGTCTGTGTGTGCGTCTTGAGGGCGCCGCGCGTGTGCAATGGATGTGCGACTTTGCAACACCATAAGCATTACCGGGCGTTCCGTCACGTGCCGTATGCACCGGCGGCCATGATATGCAAAAATGGCTGACAGGGGGTGGCTGTCGGGCGCACCGTTTCGCACGTGTCGGGCAGAAGGCAGACCTTGGAGACTGGCTACGTGATACGGAGGCTTGGTGACGGGGGGATGCAACACGAGGGGGCAGCGTCGCCCGCATGGGGGGGCAGGCCCGCAGCAGGGAGGATGTCATGCCCGCACCGGATGTGTGTGGTCGCATTCCGTGAGGCGTGCGTTTTCATGTCTTGC
>Ga0302253_1001142_pt1 | contig 17367 bp, 18 predicted proteins | sample AAG_RA_Trp_MG_FD_193537 | JGI IMG/M metagenome (GOLD analysis project Ga0302253, IMG submission 193537) | Enriched activated sludge microbial communities from anaerobic digester in WTTP, New Holstein, Wisconsin, United States - AAG_RA_Trp | ecosystem: Engineered > Bioreactor > Anaerobic >...
AACGCTCTCTCTCGGTTATGGTAAGAAATGTGCCTGGCATAGGTTATAAGTCTGGGAGCACCTCCGAGCACTCCCGGAATTCCTCAAAAACGATCATTTATTCTCCCATGACTATTCGCTGAAAACGGTTGATAATGCTACAATGATTAGTATATAATTTTAGAGAAAAAGACGTTTTCAGAGAATGGAAAGAAAATCGCATGAAAGCTATCGGGTATCTCAGAGTTTCTACCAATGAACAAGACCTGGAAAAGAACAAGGCCGATATTCTGCATCTTGCGAATGACAAAAATCTGGGGAGAGTCCAATGGATAGAAGAAAAGATCTCCGGCAGAGTACACTGGAAAAAGCGCAAGATATCAGACATCATAAACGAGCTGCAGCCGGGAGATAATCTGATCGTGAGCGAACTGTCCAGGCTAGGGCGCTCTATGCTCGAATGTATGGAAATTCTCTCTATTGCCCTGCACAAAGGCATTCGTATATACGCCATCAAAGGCAACTGGCAGCTCGACAGTTCTATTCAGTCCAAAATTATTGCAATGGCGTTTTCGATGGCTACTGAAATTGAAAGAGAGCTCATCAGTCAAAGAACCAAGGAGGCTTTGAGAACGAAAGTTGAGAAAGGAGTGAAGCTGGGCAGACCACGCGGACCTGGTAAAAGCAAATTGGATCAATATCGACCGGAAATTGAAGCACTACTTGCCAATGGTTCGGCTCAAAAGTTCATAGCAAAGCGCTATAGGACTTCTGAATCAAATTTGCTTCGCTGGATAAGAAAACACGGATTAAAAAAGGCGAGGTAATAACAACGTGGAGGCTTTATACTCGCTTACGACTAGAGAGAAGCCATTTTTTCAAGATCGTTGTTTTTTGTCCAATTGCTATTAGAACCTCTACTTATCTGTTATACTGTGAGTGTTGCCTGCATTAGTTTTCATCCCTGGAGATTCATAAATGGCTGAAATGATCCCTGTGAAAGATGAGCTTGCACACCTCCGCTCAAGGGTGAAGGCTCTTGAAGAATCCGAAGCAAGGCTCAAATCCGCGGAGGTGGAGCGCGAAAAATGGCTCCACCAGACGAGAGAGAGAACCAAGGAGCTTGAGTGTCTCTACCATATATCAAGAATCGTGGATAAGCACGAAGCTCTTGAAGAGATCATACCCGAGATCGTGAAGAGGATCCCCGCCTCCTGGCAGTATCCCCGGTCCGCTGCCGCGAGAGTCCATCTGGACAACAGGGAATATCTCTCCCAGGGCTTCCGTGAGACCCCCTTTTCACAAAAATGCCCTGTCAGGATCTCATCCCGGGAGGCCGGATTCTTAGAGGTGTGCTATCTTGAGAAGATGCCGGACTGCGAGGAAGGCCCCTTTCTCATTGCCGAGAGAAATCTCCTGGAAGAGATTGCCGAGAGGCTGGGGAAAATCGCCGAGAGGAAACAGGCCGAGAGAGACCTGAGGCTCTCACAGGAAAAGCTGAGGGAGCTCTTTGAATACCTCCAGAACATGAGGGAGGACGAGAGAAAGCGCATCGCCCGCGAAATCCATGACGAGCTGGGGCAGACCCTCACCGCACTGAATATCGATGTGCACTGGCTGAAAAAGAAAATCGGGAAGGAAAACGCCCTGGTGCGGGAAAAGGCAGATTCGATGGCTGAGCTCATCGAGGTGACCATAGAGAACCTCCAGAGAATTATCTCGGAGCTGAGGCCGGTGTATCTGGAGCACCTGGGGCTCAATGCGGCGATAGCATGGCTTTCCAGGGACTTCCAGAAGCGCACGGGAATAACCTGCGAGCTGAAGGGCGGTATAAAAGGGTGCGCTCCCGGAAAGGAATTCTCCATAATGGTATACCGGATGGTCCAGGAGCTTCTTACCAACGTGACCCGCCACGCCAATGCCACGGAGGTGAGAATAGAGCTCTCCTCCAGGCGGCACATGCTCAATCTTTCCGTCACTGACAACGGCCGGGGGATCTCCGAGTCGCAGATCGCTCATGGGCACTCCATGGGACTGCTGGGATTGAGAGAGCGTGTAAACTACTGGGGAGGCGAGCTTTCCATAAAGGGGGTCCAGGGAAAGGGAACGGAGCTCATCATAAGGCTCCCTCTTGAAAAAGGGCCGAAAAAGGGAGTCATCAGGCTGCTCGTCGTCGATGACCATCCCATCACTCTCAGTGGACTGAGGCAGATCCTTGAAGAGGCCCCCGACATCATGATTACCGACGAGGCTGAAACGGGAGAGGACGCCCTCGAGAAAATAAAGAAGAACCTGTATGACATAATCGTTCTGGATATCATGCTCCCCGATATCAACGGCCTTGAGGTGCTAAGGCACATAAGGGCTCTCAAAATCAAATCTCCTGTGATAGTGTACAGCATGTACCCCGAGGAAAGCTATGCGCTCATTGCGATGAAGGCAGGTGCTTCAGGGTTTCTCACTAAAAAGAGTCTCCCTGACGAGCTTGTGAAGGCGATCCGCATGGTGGCTGAAGGCAAGAAATTTTTCAGCCCTGCCTGTGTTGAAAAATATGCCCTAGAGTTACGGCTGGGAAGCGAACCCTCCCCCCATGAGCGCCTTTCTTCCAGGGAATACCAGGTGATGCACCTTATCGCTACGGGCAAGACCGCCAAAGAAATAGCCTCAGAGCTCTCACTGAGCGTTAAGACCATCAGCACCTTTCGGTCCCACATCCTGGAAAAGATGAGCCTCGGCAGCAATGCCGAGATAATCCGTTACGCCATTGACCACAGGCTCATCTACTGAGTGCTCCTCATCCTTTGTCCTAGCCATGGTCAGATAAAACCCGATATACTTACCTTCACCCCCGTGGTAGGATCAGAAGTATCGAAATGCCTGTTTCTGTGCTGAGCGCCAAGATCTCCACAGGCTCGCGCTCCTGAAACGGGGTATACCAGGACAATGACCGCAGCTCATGCACCGGGAGGTGAAAACAATGGAACACCATATCGCCGCAATAGGCTCCGTGCTGTCAATTATTCCCTTCAGACTGCTCTGGAAAGATATCCGAGTGGACAGTACTCCGAGAGTCGGCAGCGAGGGCGAGGTCCTCCTCGCCGCCGTGACTCATCGGGATGGGGTACGGAAGCCCAGGGTACAGGACATTGACGGAAATCCCGTGGTGCTCTCCGACGGCGACAGGATAATAGGTACCCTGGGATACAGGGAATCAACGACTCACCTTCTTGGAAGGCCTCCCCTCGCTCCTCTCACAAGAGGCTCCGGGCTGGATCTACTCTCTGAGGGAGGGATGGTAGGAAAAGTCCTCTTCATTCCTCCCTCCATGGGAGAACCGGTGGCTCTGGTCCACGAGGGCTTCCTTGTGCATCGGTCCAGGATCCTCTCAATGAAGGACTTCGCTATCCCGGAGGGAGGGGTCACCACTCTTCCTCCCATGATTCTTGTCGCGGGCACTTCATCGGAGATAGGCAAGACCACCCTTACAGGGAAAATCATAGGCCTCCTGGCGGGAAAATTCGGAAAAAAGGTGTCATCGGTGATGATGAGCGGCACTGGAAGCAGGGCCGATGCCCTGAACCACTGGAAGGCCGGTGCATCCCACGCCCATTCCTTCATCGAGACAGGCCTCAATAATTCCTACCACTGCAGCGCCAAGCATTACCGCTGTGCAATGAGAAGCCTTCTGGGAAGGATCGCGGAAGAAGAAAAACCTGATTTCATTGTGGGCGAGCTAGGTGGAGACTTCACATGGGGCAACAACGACACGATTCTCCGCGACAGGCGGATAATGAAGCATGTAAAGCTCATAGTAGTGATCGTAAACGATGTGGTAGGGGCGAGAGGAACTCTGGAGCTTTTCAGGTCCTGGCACATTGAGGAGCCACCCGTCTTCGGCCATTCATGGGAGAGAAGCTACGGCGGAATGGCCGTGAGACTCCGGGAGCTGCTTGGGCAGAAAACCCTTAATGTCAATGACATGGCTTCAATTGAGCAGGCGGTAAGACAATGCCTTCCGGAGGGGAGGCTCGGCGTCTCAGGGCTCAGCAGGGTGGCCGCGGGAAGCTTCTCAATGGTATAAGAATGTCGCACCGATGAAAGAAAGCACACATGAAGGAGAGCAAACATGACTGATGCTGCAAGGAAGGCGATTAAGGCCCACCGGAAGGGCCTGGTAAGATTCCTGCGTGAGCTGGTGGCCATCCCGAGCGAAAGCGGCAGGGAAAAGCAGGTGATTGACAGGATCGGTTCCGAGATGGTGGACGCGCGCTTTGAGTCCATCAAGGTGGACGGAATGGGAAACATACTGGGCATGACAGGGAGAGGCCGGCACCTCATCGCCATGGATGCCCATGTAGACACCGTGGGAACGGGAGACAGGGGTCGATGGAAGTGGGATCCTTACCTGGGCAAGGAGGAAAAGGGGAAGATCTACGGCAGGGGCACCGTGGACCAGAAGGCCGGGATGGCAAGCCTTATCTATGGTGCCAGGCTCATCAACGATCTTGAGCTTTTTGACGACTACAGGCTGCTCATAGTGGGAAGCGTTCAGGAGGAAGACTGTGACGGGCTCTGCTGGCGGCACCTCATCGAAAGGGAGGGCATCAGGCCATCATGCGTGGTCATTACCGAGCCCACAGGCCTGAATATTCACAGGGGACACCGCGGCCGCATGGAGATTGATGTGACCACCCACGGGGTGGCTGCCCATGGCTCCATGCCCTCGCGGGGCGTGAATGCCGTCTATAAAATGACAAGGGTCATCAGAGAAGTAGAAAAACTGAATGAGGCGCTGGAGGAAGATCCCTTTCTCGGGAAAGGCACCGTGGCAGTCACCGACATACAGTGCAGCACCCCTTCACGCTGCGCCATTCCTGACCGGTGCACCATCACCCTGGACAGGAGGCTTTCAGGAAAGGCAGACCGGGACTCAGCCATTGAAGAGGTGAGAGAAGCGGTGAGAAACTCGGGAGTGGAGGCTCATGTGGAAATCCCCCTTTACCATACTCCAGGTTACCTTGGGACCTTCATGGAAACGGAACGGTATTTCCCCACCTGGACACTGCCCCTGGGGCATATTCTTCTTGAGGCAGCCTGCCAGACCTCCCGTTTCTGCTTCTCCCGCGAGCCCCAGGTGGGGAAATGGACCTTTTCGACTAACGGAACCGCCACCATGGGTATTCATGGCATTCCCACCATCGGATTCGGCCCTGGAGACGAACGGCTTGCCCATACAACAGACGAGCATGTCGCCGTGAGGCACCTGGTGCTGGCGGCCTTATGGTACGCCCATTTTCCCGCCATCTATGGGAGAATGAAAGGAGACAATTAATCAATGAATGACAACAGCAGCTCATACCAGTATCTCAAGTCTCTCCAGTTCAACCTTTTCAGGAAAGATCTCCTGCACACATGGGAACTGACCCATATGGAAATAATCGCCCTGCTAACCACGGCAGAGATCCTTAGGGACCTCTATATGTTGAACACATCGGTCAAGCTCTTCCAGAGCGGGCTTGCCGTGTCGCTCTTCAGGGATAAATCCACAAGGACGCGCCTTGCCTATTCATCGGCCTGCGACCTGCTGGGCCTCCAGCATCATGAGATTGATGAGCACAAGTCACAGAGGGAACACGGGGAATCGGTAAGGGAGACTGCTACAATGTGCTCGTTTCTCACCGAGTCAATCGGCATAAGAGACGATATGTTCCTGGGAAAAGGTAGCGCTTTCATGAAGGAAGTCGCATCGGCCTTCGAGGACTCCTACAGAAACGCGGTGAACATGCACCGCCCCGTGGTTATCAACCTTCAGTCCGATCTCGATCATCCCACGCAGACACTGGCAGATCTTCTCCATCTGAAGAAAAGCTTCAAAGGGCTGCAGAACCTCAAAGGCCGGAAAATGGTGGTGAGCTGGGCATATTCGCCGACTTATGGAAAGCCGCTCTCTGTCCCCCAGGGGCTAATCACGCTGATGAGCAGGTGGGGTATGGATGTCGTGCTTGCCTACCCCGAGGGCTATGAGCTGATGCCGGAGATCGTGTCAAAAGCCCGCGAGTTCTCCGAGAAGTCAGGTGGCTCATTCCGCATCTCCCATACCATGGAGGAAGCCTTCCAGGAAGCCGATGCCGTCTATCCGAAAAGCTGGGCGCCCCGTGAGATAATGGAGAGAAGGGTTTCCCTGGTGGAAGGCCGTGATGAAAAAGCTCTGAGAGATCTTGAGCGCCAGTGCATAGAAGAAAACAGCCGCCACAAGGACTGGATATGCAACGAGGCCATGATGAACCGCACCAGAGATGCCCTCTATCTGCACTGCCTTCCTGCCGATGTGCAGGGGCTGAACTGCAGTGACGGCGAGGTCACGAGGGGCGTTTTTGAGAAGCATCGCGTGAACACCTACAGGGAAGCTTCATATAAAGCATTCCTGATTGCAGCGGCCATTATTCTGAGCCGTTTTGAGAATCCCGGGGAACTCATGGAGAAACTGTGCCTCGCACAGTCTGCCCGGATCAATGCCGTCAATGCTTGAAAGAAGGTGTGATTATTGATAATGTACCGCCAGCGGTTCTTTTATAATGATTCAGGTGCCGAGGAAAAATCCGGTAAATCTTTTCAAAAAACCCTAAAATCTGGGATAATGCTTTCTGGATGAACAATGAGCTGAAATCAATTATCCTGTCCTGCACTCTCTTTGCCTGATCATCGGTAGACAGTCAGGACTCTATGCTCCTACCCGATGAGCTTCAGGTACTTCTCCACGACGCCGGGAGGAGGCGCGAGGTTCAGTTCCTTTTTGAGCGTCTCCTCGCACTTGTGGAAGAGCTTTATAGCCTCATTCTTGTTTTCATTGGCCATGTAGCTTTCCATGAGCCCTCCGTAAGCTTCCTCGAAACAGTTGTCAACGGCGAGAATCTTCTTCCAGTAGTCTATGCTCACCTCGTGCTTGTTCCTCTCCGCGAAGTACCTGGCAAGCCACGAGAGAAGATCGAGGTAGTTGTTTCTTGCCAGGAGGCGCATATCATCGCTCCATTCATCATAGGTTCCTTCCATGAATTCTCCGGTGACAAGCCTTTCTGCCTTCTGAAGCTCCGGGAGCCCCTCGTCCCACTGCCTGCGCTCAATACAATACCTTCCCCTGCTGAAATGTCTCTCAAACTCTTCCAGGTCTATCCACACAGGTATTTTCCTGTTCAACATATAGCGACCTTTCTTGTTGAGAAGCAGCTTCTTGGAAGCGGCGCCCAGCGAAGGAGCTAGGATCCTGCGTATCATGGAGATGCCGTTGTGGAGGGCATGGCGTCCCCTGTCCCCGAAATCGCACCAGAACATGTCAACAAGCTTGTCTTCACGCTCGCCGTCTCCTCTCCGGGAGGCCAGGTAGGCAAAGAGACTTTTTGCCTTGCGTGTTATCCATGCCTCGTCGCCAAGAAGGCTGTTCCCTGCCATTACCCTGAACTTGCCGAAAAAGAAGATTTGCAGCGGTACATATTCGGTGACAGCTCCTGTCGTGCCGATTGAAGAGAGAACCTTCGAGGCGCTTTCTGACACGAGCCTGTCAGAATCGGCCTGGGCTTTTACGAGAAGAGCTCTCGCCTTTACATCATTGAGTCCTTTCAGGATATTGATGACCTTGAGCTTCAGGGAAATCTCCTTTTCATCGGCCAGGCTTTCCAGGATGGCCACCAGGGTGCCCTGAGAGTTATGGAACAGTTTCTCGGTCTCGTTGATGAAGAGATCGTTCAAGAGGGCATGGCGTATCAACAATGCTGACAGGTCCCCATATTTTGCGAGCAGATCGTAAAAGCACTCCTTAATGACCGCATCAAGAAAACTTCTGAAAAGAGGGAGATACTCGTGACTTCCAGCCCTGTCAGTGCTCACGAGAAAGGCGGAGAGAAGAAGCTCCGCTTCACAGATGTGGTAAGATGACTCCCAGATTCGGAATATTTCAAGGGCGGCATGGAGGTCCTCCTCGACAGCATCACGTGATGCCATCTTGATTCTGCTGTATGCAGCGAGAAGAAGCACCTGTGCCCTCAGGAATTCAAAGGAGTGCTCACGGGCAATACGGTGTGCTTCAATGGCAAGCTCCAATGCTTCACGGTGCCTGCCGGAACGCTGAAGCATCGTTACTCTTCCCATGCGGGCCTGAATGGACATCTCCGGTGACTCACCGGAGGCGAGCACATCAAAGAGTTCCTCATAGGCCCATCGAACTTCACCATGCGTAACCCCCGATGTACATCGCGTACTCCCTACCCCTGATTACTTCAAAAAAAGTAAACCAGTCATAACTATCGATGTACATCGAGTACTGCGTTAAGGAACCTCACCGGTATCTGCCTCGGACTTCTTGGGAGCCGACAGCTGAGGCAGCACGCCAAACATTCCCCAGGGCGGCGTTTGCAGCATCGGCCACACCATAGTCCAGAACCGGGTCACAACTCCCTGAACATCATTCATCCTGCCGCCCAGGGCGTTCACATACTGCCGCATCTCCTCCTCATGCTCGACCAGGTGGACGTAGAGCTTCCGCAGCTCGGCAATCTCATCCGGGATCGCCGGGTCTGGAGCTGGCGATGGCGAAGGTGCCGGAGAAGGCTCTCCGGTTACAGCCTTTTCCACCATCCGGCGCGCCGTATCGCCAACGCTCTCGCCGTGAGCGGCAGCGATATCCTTCAGCTTCAGGTAAATCTCATCGGGCATCCTGAACGATACTACCTGCGTCTTATCTTCCGTCATTACCTCCACCACTCCATTCAGCATAGCATCAGGCGGTGACAACTGTATGTCAGCCCTGCAAATATCTCCGAAAACACTGTATACAGACCTGCATTACACATCTGCGCTGTAAACGGTGCCTGTTTACAGCGTATACGGCTCTTCACGCCAGCGTCACACTGTCTTCACCCACCTGTCAACCTCTTTGCGGAGCCTGTCCCTGTTGGCCAGATCGACGTGAATTCCGTAATACCCGCCGTCAATTCCATTCGTCACCTTGAACCACTTCTCCACCTGGCTCTGCTTGAACTGGCTGTACTTCCGCAGATCGCGCTTGCCGCGCTCGATCTCCTCGGGAGTGAAGAACCGCTTCAAATCATCCTGCGTCGCATCCAGCGCCGTTCCGCTCACATTCTCCTCTCCGAAGAATATGGAAAGCCCCATCTTCTTGATGAAGTTGCCTGCTATCTTCGCGCCCCAGGGATCGTAATCAGTAATCGCGCCTATCTTCACCGTCCCCACCTTGGCCCTCCGCAGCGCGTCATAAAAATACTCCATCGCCAGAAGCCCGGACTCACCCTTCGACGCGATGGCCGTTATGCCGTGCTCCTTAGCCGCATATTCACAGAGCCACCAGAGCCCTTCCTTCTCGGTGAAGAACACTATCCGGGCCCTCTTCTTGCCGATTATCCTGAAACCCTCACGCGGATCGTTGAACTCAAACTCATCCTGAAACCTGAATATGCCTTTCAGCACGAACACATCGACACACCGCGAAACCAGGTTCTGCAGATAGCCTTCCCTGTTTCTCCTCCAGACCTGCTCCACAAGTCCGGGCGCCTCGCGCTCGACAGCCGCCCGGAGCTCCTTCGGCGATCGCGCGCTCCCGCCCCACCACTTCAGCCGATCCGGATCGGCCTCGGCGCAGGCAATCATAATAACGCTGAGCGGCGGCTCGCGGTCCGACTCCAGAATATCCTTCGCGATATAGAAGGGCTCCATTATCCTGTACCAGAAAGTGCGCAGATTCCCCTTGATAGCCTCGTGCTCTTTCACCTTGATTTTAAGCCACTCCTGCCAGACCAGCGTCTTCACGCAGGCCGCGTCTGAAAGCCCTTGCCTTACAGGCACGCTTGCCGGCTTCTTCTTACGCTGGGGAAACATCGCCTGCAGCTCTTCACGCGACTTATCCCAGAGATCATTATCCCTGTCAAGATTAACACTTTCCCGCACCCAGCTCCTCTTCTCTCCATCGAGCGCTTTCAGAACCTTCGCTTCCATATCCTTCCACTTCATCGCCTGTCACCTCCACTGCTCATCCCGCAACACTCCAGAGGAAAACCCCCATCCTCACCGAACATCTCTCCCATGGGCAGAACGAAAAAACTACTTGCCGACACAATATCAGAGGAGCTCGACCTTCCGCTCTCCATTGGACGCCAGTTCATTCAGCGCGTCCTGGACCTCATCTCAGACGACATCGTATACACAGGCAGAGTCGAGCTGCGCGGATTCGGCACCTTCATAACCGCCTGGGTGCCGGCCCACACAACCACGCACCCGGCCACCGGAAAACCCGTCACAATCCCGAAAAGAAAGCTCGTGCGCTTCAGAGCCTCGGAACAGCTCAAAGGCCGAATCAACCCCAGGAAAAAAAGAACGGCGCGCCGCCGCACCGTCTGACCCCCCGCTATTTCTTACAGGTCAGTTTCATCCCGAAAAACCCTGACGAGGCTATGGAGAACCACTTCCCGTCATCGAGCTGGTAACTCGCCACCGTAAGCTCCGGCATATCCTCCTTCACCTGCGGCGTACAGTCTCCCGCGCACACCGCCCCTTTCAGGAAGATCGGCACCAGCTCCCGCGCCTTCTCCATAATGGCCTTCGCATCCTCATCCACCTTCTGAGAGGCGCCTTCTTCCGCCTGCGCCCTGCTCCCGGCCTGGTTCGTCCTGGAAATCGGACCCAGCTTGACAATCCACTCCTCGCCCGGACAACTGATCACCATCGTTACTCCACCCCTTTCTCATTCGCTTTCAAACTTTTTTCTTACGCTAAACACTACACACAAACCGCAAGTCTCTTCTCCGCTATGATGTGAATATATCCGCCGATCACATGCTCGGAAACCTTCCTGTCACGAAATATGGCAGTGCCTTCGGTCCTGGCCATCTCCGCAGCCTCATTCCTGAGCTGCGCCATCTCATCATCGGAAAGCTTCGCCAGATATTCCGCCACACGGCTCTTCAGCTCAGCCTCCTGACACCTCTTCTGCTCCAGGAGCTGCTTCTCTTCCTCATCCCGTTTCTTCCGCGCCGTGGTCTCCTGATAAGAGCCTGGCAGACTCCATCCCTCACGTATCGCCGAGATGAGCACGGCAGGCCGGTCCTTCGCATCCCTGTGCGGAAGCGCATCCACCTGCGCCTGTATGACTTCCCGCGAGAACTCCTTGAAAATCTTCTTCGCCATTGCCCTGGTCACGCCGATCTCCAGAAGCCTGGCGAGGAGAGGATCAGTTTCTCTGTCTGCAGGCTCAGGAACTGCTTTATTCCCGTTTTCTCCAGAGGCACCATCGGCCTCTGCCAGTTCTACCTTCCTGCCGAAAGTATAGATCACTTTCTCGGATGTACCATCAGAAGTCTTTTGATATTCTGCACTCTTTAAAAAACCCGCCTTTATGAGCTCTTCATGTGCCGGGTTCAATTTGTGCTTTATGAGAGAGGCATATTTATATACTTTCTCATCAAAACCTATATGGGTATAAGCTAAAGTTAAGAGGTCCATCCCAAATTTTTTCTTGCCATCGTATCTCTTCTTGTCCAGGTAACGGTAAAGCCTTTTCGTTATAGAACTGTCCAGCCTGTAATATGTTTTAACATCTATGCTCTTTATATACCCTGCATTGATGGACTCATATAATACCTGGTTCAGGTAAACATAACTGAAAGGGAAGGTGTCCTGTCTGGGTGTTTCAGGCTTTGAGCTATCAAATAATTCATAATTGTCTATTATGCCGAAGTTCTTTGTGACATAGCCTTTTCGAGCATTATCATATAAAGCATTGTCTGCTTTTATCCTCATACCTGAAAACCTGTCTAGTGCGTCTCCTATCCTCTGATAAGATCTTCCATTTATTTTCCATCCCATTATTTGACATAGTCTATACCGGGAGAAAAAGAGCTGTCTGCTCTTGAAGCCTTGCTCTTTGCCTAGAGCCAGGAGTGCCAGAAGCACATCATTATCCTGAGCCAAGGGAAGTCCATACTTGTCTGAACCTGTTACAGTCCATTCCCTCTTTATGATCTTCCCTCCATCACCTATTATGGTATCTGAAAATTCTATGGTCTTCAGCTCTGATTCATGCCTTTTTGAGAGGAGTGTGATGGGATATTCTACCAGGTTCATCTCATCCTTGCCGGTTTCCAGGACTGGCTCTTTCTGTCTCATGGGTCACCTCTTTTTGTTTTCAGGAAGCAACAACAAACTTTCCGGTGTTGTTCTACATAGTTCTAGATCTTGTTCTAAGATCTTGTTCCTCAGGAATCAAAGCATTGTTACACTAAGGCTACATGAGTGTGTTCTTTACTCAAAACACAATATTACTTTACTCAAAACACAATATTACTTTACTCAAAACACAATATTACTTTACTCAAAACACAATATTACTTCCCTTTCTTCCCTCAAATCACAGTACACAGACGTATCCCTGTGGATAACTTTTTTTTATTACATTGAAACCTTTATAGCATCAGACAAAATAAGTATTCCGTTGTCCCTTTTCTTTATCTGAAAGGCATGAGCCTTTAGCCACCATGAAGTATGCCCGCCTGGATGCCATGGGCCGGTCTCAGAGCCGTTCCACAGATCGCATTGTGCCGGAAAAATCGCTTCTATTTTCTCTCCCCTGGTGAATCTTTCTCCGCAAAGGTTACAAGGCCTTTCTGCCGTGAAAACGCATTTTCTCGCTATCACCTTCATGGTCCTGGAATCGGTGAGCTCCAGCTCGCCCGTTATGGTGCATTGCTCGTGAATCAGATGATTCTCTTTAATTGTGACAAATGAATACCTGTGAGCGCTCACTTGTACACGTCTCCCCTTGGGCCAAAATCCGTGACAACAACCTTCTTGTCTTCGTGATCGAAGCGGAACAGCGCTCTCCATTTCCCGACCCTTTGCCTGAATTTCCCCTTTTCTGGTCCTTTCATTCTTTTCACATCCGCATTCTTCGGGTCTGTAATCAGGGTTTTCAGAGTATCCCTCACATGTGCTTGCTCATCTGCTGGCAGTGAACTGATCTTCTTTTCGGCCCTTGACGTTATCTCCAGCTTCCATTCTTTTTCGCTATTCTCCACCAGCCAGCTCCTTTCTCACCTCTTTCCGGGACCGTGATTTTTCCGCCAGATACTCTTTCCACCCTTCCTCTTCGGACGCTCTTTCTTCATCAGTAAAAGGCTCGTCGTCTTCAGGCGCGGATTCAAAGATCTTTACAATATCTTCTTGTTTGTGTTTTTCTCTTTCGAGAAATTCGCTTGCTGCTCTCTCGAAAGCCCCGGTGACTGAAGAGTTGTTATTACTGGCCCAGTCTCGAATATTCGAAAGAATCGATGTATTGACAGTGATGTTCAACCGTGTTTTTTGGGCCCATTTTTCACCTCGTGCTCCTCTACAGGCGGGGCACAGACAGTTAGTCCTGTGGTTTCTTGCCCTGATAGCCATAACGTCACCTCACCCATACTTTACTACACACTATAGTAAAAATTTTAAACCAAACACTGCCACATTGTCAAGCCTCTCAAAAGTTGAATATCGTCAAATAGTAATTTGATGAAGCTCATTTAAGTCTTGGGATTTACTCTATTTTCCCCGTGGTTATGACGAAAGACGGTGATTTCCGCTTTTCGGCGCATCGTGAAAATCCGGCTTTGAGGAGAAATAGAAGGGATTTCAAGCTTCTTTGCGCTGGACGCGAAAAGTCAATTGTGCCCGTTGCAGAGCGCGTCGAAGAGTGTTATGTCGGAATAATATTCAATTCTATTTTATAATTTCGCAGCCATGTTGGGTTTTACCCAGCCCTGTATTAGTTACATCGCGTACTTTTCTTCTAGGAACAACTTCAGGTTGGCTCCACAGGCTCTCTTGATCTCCTGCCAGAATACTACTCGACATTTCAGCCGGGCGTTGATATCCTGTAGACACGATACCGTTTCCATATACTTCCTCGCAAGGTCCGGCCTTCGTTCGTCGCACAGCAGGATATGGCGTTTCCCGTACTGGAGAGCCGCTAGGAGATTACGAATGATCTGGTAGTTGTCGTATAGTGCGCCTCGCTTCATAGCTGTTGCGTAGAAATGCTTCGTCAATTCGTCGTACTGCTCGACTATCAATTCGCTTTTTTCAGTGAAGTCTTCTTCGGTTAGTTTCGCCTCGAAGAAGAGATCGTCCACTACCATATCGATTTCTGTGCGGTCAAGTTTCCCGTTCTTCAGCTTTACACCTGCTTTGAATCCAAACGAGGGAGCTAATTGGGTGACCTGCAGAAGATCCAGTATTCCTTTCCACTTCCCCACATCGGGATGGCAGAAGATGTTCATAAGTATGGCGTCGCTACTGTTTGACGATTGCATCTCATAAGCTCCGGGAACTGCCGGGTGCTTTTTCTTGGTGCGGGCATTCCATCCCGGATTCTTTTGAATCGCGGCGAAAGACTGCGGGTTGAAGTTGTCCGCCAATGTATCAAAAATGATGGATGCCATATGGGTTGAATTGACGTCGATCTTCTTCACCTTTGCATATTGTAAGGCAGACTTTCTTAGAGCTGACTCCAGTTCTCGATCGGTCATGTTTCTATCCTCTCAGTTCTAGATGGCTTCGAATGTAAACCTCGTTGGTCATTTTTACACAAACCCGCAAAAAGTCCAATAGAGCCGCCACTCAAGATCTTTTTTTCCAGAGCCTGCTCCACCATGATAGAGAGCGCTCATTCAGCAGATCCTCTTTGACCTTCTGTAGTTCCTGCTCTATTCTTTCCCGGCTCTGCTGCTCTGTCAGGAGTTTCCTCTCAACTTCCTCCAGGAGCTCTGCTTTCTGCTCCAGCTCTGAGAGCTTCACATCTTTCTCCTGCAGGATGGCAGGCAGAACTTCCAGAGGTGCCGGAAGCATCTTGATCTGCCGGTCCAGCTCCTCAAATTTGTAACGATACATCATAAGCCCCTGCAAGAGATTATCTCTTTCTTTTTGTTGCTGGAAAAAGGCTTCCGTGGGCATGGTCACCACTTGAGATATATCTGAGAAGTTCTCATGAGATACCCCCTGAGATATTAACTTCTCGTCCATCATGCTCTTGAGAACTTCATTGTGAATCTCCCAATAACCATGCCCATTAGAGCCCTGCTTTCTTACCTTCTCAAGTTTACCTCTGCTGATCATTAGTTGGAGTGCATGCACTGACTTACCCGTTATTTTACTGGCTTCTTTAAGAGATACCCACTCCTTTTCATTGAGAACTTGACTTCTCATTAACTTCTCACCTTCTTCTCATAGACTTCTCAAAATAAAAGAAACACGGACCATCATTATGATAGCCGTGTTCCCGCATGAGAAGTGTTCTTCAAAGGGGAGAAGAGTCCTGCTGCGACTAACCCTTTATTGAACCAGTGTTAATATTTAATATTAAGGAGCTTCGAATCTGTGACTACATGACGGACACTTAAGTTTATCAATAACTTCATTTCCACCAGCTCCGCCCACAAATGCTCCAATGATAGCTCCCGGTATTGTCCCAGCTAATCCTCCCCAAGGCCCCAAAACAATCCCTATCCTTGCTCCTAACAGAGCACCAGCAACAGCACCGCCAACAGCACCCCCGCCCCGTCCAATGTAGCTTGGATTATAGCTGAAACTTCTTCCACATTTGGGACAATGCGCTCGAGACATAATCCACCCCTCCTCATTAACGGATTCTGAAATGTTTCTCCCAAATTATACCACGGGGAATTTTTTTCGTAAATTGAGGCTAGGGTTTCGGAAAGATCTGCGCGTTTTAGGCCTATCGGAAACATAACTGCCTTTTGGCGCAATAGCTTCCCTTTTAATTTTCGCACTGGAAGTCATCTGAAGTAACCCAACGAGAGTCCTTTGCAAGCCTTCTGATTTCCAGCATATCGAACTGTTCTTTTAAGATTTTTGTGGGGGCGCCGGGCGCAGCGCACGCGGGCCTGCGGCAGACTCGCCCCCCCCTTCACCCCATCAGTCTTCCGACGGCGGCCTGCCGCAGGTCCTTATCTGGGCTCTGTGACATTGTTTTCTGCACCGCACATTATTCAAACGTTCCGAATTCTCGACGTTTTGTCGGCGCTCCCCGGCCCGCTGGCGCCGACCTTCGGGCGCCAGCGGGCCTTACCTGCGAGGCTCCCTTACATTGTCTTGTACCGACCGGAACTCTGCTCCTCAATCCCCGAGGCCATAGTGCCGGCCTTCGGGCACTATGGCCTCTCAGCTGGGCGGCATTTTGAGATAGTCTTGCTCCAATCGAAAGCCGGGCGCTTCATTTCCCTGCGGCGGCCAGGCCGGGCACCCGCGAGCCTTCCTCACTTCCTCACTTCCTCTTTTCCTCGCTTGTGAGCCGGGATCTCGGCAAGCCGAGCTGCGAGGCGCACGCCAGTCCTCTGCCCCGGCGATACTCTGTTCCTGTGAGCCGGCTGTGGCAAAACGCAATATTGTTGCGCCCGAAGGCGCAAAATATGGCATTGTTGCCGCAGGTATCGCCATTAACCCTCACGCGAAAGTCTGATCTCCTTGAACAAACCTGCGAGCCGCAAGTAAGTCTGTTCCTCTGAGGCAGCCTGGCAGCTTTCCTTACCTCGTCGCGAGCCACTCGACACTTTCCCCGTTCTTACGCTCAAAACGTTATCGTGCTTTCTGGCTCTTCTCATTGTACCCGCCACAAGTTGGTCAAGCCCCAAGCCTCCTAAAATTTTTTTGTCTTCAAAAAAATTTTATACGTTGGGCGCCTCTCTGCAGCCCCGACCTCTTTCCGGCGCCCAGGGCTTGACATTAGAAGCCTTTGCCGGGGCGGGTGTTTCTATAAAAAAGCCAGAAAGGAGCTCAAAGGCAATGCAGCAGCAGGCCAAATGGCACACAGTCAACCAGTGGGGCGAGCTGGTCTACAGAGTCCCGTTCGCTCAGTCCAGTGACGCCAGAAATTTCGCACGCTTCGTAAGCGGCAACTTCTCCCGCTTCAGCCTCCTCGGCTGCCATCGCACGCCGTCAGGCTGGGAGGTGGCGTACCGCCCCCGCAAGGAGTATCCCTGGGGAGCATAAGCCTGGCGCCCCTTTTTCTTACTGGACTTTTTGCGGGTTTGTGCAAAAAGGACATTGTTTCAAGATCGTTGTTTTTTGCCCAATTGCTGTTGGAACCTCAAGATCTCCGGACATCTTACGCGATCGTAACAAAAATCTTACAGGACCGTAACGGATTTTTCATCTTTTATCAACATCGCTCAGCTATACTGAGAATTAGCAGAAAACCATATGAGGGTGCAGTTGAACAACATTCTTTACCCAGTCGGCACTTTTCAGACAGGCATAACCGGTTTCGCTACAGTGAAACGGAAGCCCTGGTTCTTAGCCAACCAGGACCTTTCTTTGACAAAAATTTCAACAGCA
>Ga0302253_1001143_pt1 | contig 17367 bp, 20 predicted proteins | sample AAG_RA_Trp_MG_FD_193537 | JGI IMG/M metagenome (GOLD analysis project Ga0302253, IMG submission 193537) | Enriched activated sludge microbial communities from anaerobic digester in WTTP, New Holstein, Wisconsin, United States - AAG_RA_Trp | ecosystem: Engineered > Bioreactor > Anaerobic >...
GGCCTCGGGCAAGAACGCCGCCCTCGCAGCGGATGCCTTTGTCCGCGGCCAAAAGCCCCCGGTGATTAACAAGCCTGCCAAAAGCCGCGCCATCCTGTCCGGAAGGAACCTGCGGCCGGTGGCGCTCGACTGCGACTTTTTCGGCCGCCGCATCCTCTCCCCCTTTCTCATCTCAGCGGCTCCGCACTCGGACGGACTGCTGCAGATGCGCACTGCCTATGAAAAGGGCTGGGCCGGGGCGGTGGTCAAGACCGCCTTCGACAACGTTCCGGTCCACATCCCCGGCGGCTACATGTTCGTGCTCGGGCCCTCGACCTATGGCAACTGCGACAACGTCTCCGGCCATCCCCTCGACCGGGTCTGCCGCGAGGTCGAAGCCCTGGTCCGGGAGTTTCCAGACCGCCTCACCCTGGCCTCAACCGGCGGACCGGTGACCGGCGGCGACGACGCCGACCGGGCGGCATGGCAGTCCAACACCCGCAAGCTCGAATCTGCCGGGGCGATGGGCATCGAATACAGCCTCTCCTGCCCCCAGGGCGGCGACGGCACCCGCGGCGACATGGTCTCGCAGGACGCGGAGTTGACCGCCAAAATCATCGGCTGGGTTCTGGAGGCGGGCGATGCCGAGATCCCCAAGCTCTTCAAGCTCACCGCCGCCGTCACCGCCATCGGCCCGATCGCTGCCGCCATCGAGGCGGTTTTCCGCCGCCATCCCGGCAAGAAGGCAGGCATCACCCGGCGAAGGCGTCCTGCCGATCAGCAATTACACCCTCGCCCGCGTCGCCGGCATGGGACTGGCGGTCTCGGGCAACGGCGGCCCGATGGACTACAAGGCGGCGGCCAACTTTCTCGCCCTCGGCGCCCGCAGCGTGCAGTTCTGCACCATCGTGATGAAGTACGGCTATGGCATCGTCAGCGAACTCCATTCCGGGCTCAGCTTTCTCATGCAGGAGCGCGGCTTGCGCTCGGTGGCGGAACTGATCGGCTCCGCCCTGCCCGATCCCATCACTCCTTTCGAGGCCCTGAGCAGCCGCAAGTTGATTCCGCAGGTCGATGCCGGCCTCTGTGAGCACTGCGGCAACTGCACGCGCTGCCCCTATCAGGCCATCGCTCTCGATCGCAAGCGCGTTCCGACATTCGATGCTGCGTGCTGCGTCGGCTGTTCGCTGTGCGCGCAAAAGTGCTTCAGCGGGGCGATCACCATGCGCGAACGCAGCGAGGCGGAAGCGGCCGCACTCCAGGAAAAATAAGGAGGTAAAATGGAATCCACCCTGCTCATCGATCACGCCACAATTATCTCACCTGGCAATCCGGACAGGGTGCTCCACGACCACGCCCTCCTCATCGAGTCGGGAGCGATAAAGGCCGTCGCACCCTCCGAAGCACTCCGCGCCGGAAGTTCCATCACTCAGGAGACGGCAGTCACTCCCGGCAGCCTGCTCGGCGCCCGGATCATCGACGCAGCCGGAAAAATTCTCATGCCCGGCCTGATCAACGCCCACACCCACTGCTACAGCACCTTTGCGCGCGGGTTGACCAAAACCGCGCCGGCGGAGTCGTTCGAGGCGGTGCTGGAGAATCTCTGGTGGCGGCTCGACAAGGCCCTCACCCTCGAGGACTGCTACTGGAGCGCCCTCTCTGTCCTGCTGGAGGCAGTCCGCAGCGGCACCACCACCCTGATCGATCATCACGCCAGTCCCCGCGCGATCCGCGGCTCGCTCGAGGCCGTCGCCCGGGCTTTCCATGCAACCGGCCTGCGCGGCTGCCTCTGCTATGAAGTTTCCGACCGCGACGGCGCCGCGGCGGCCCGCGCGGGGCTGGAGGAGAACGCCGCCTTTATCCGCACCTGCCGGGAGCGCCACGATCCCCGCATCGCGGCGATGTTCGGGCTGCACGCCTCCTTCACCCTCAGCGACGAGACCCTGACGGCTGCGGCCGCCCTCGGCCACGATCTCGGCTGCGGCTTTCACATCCACACCGCCGAGGATGCAGTGGACCAGGAGCACACAGTGCGTCATTACGGGCAGCGCGTGGTTGAACGGCTGCACAGCCAGGGCATACTCGGGCCCGGATCGATCGCCGCCCACGGCGTCCACCTCAGTGAGAGCGAGATGGAGCTGTTGTCCGCCACCGGCACAGCCCTGGTCCACAATCCCCAGTCCAATCTCAATAATGCGGTCGGCATCGCCGATCTCACCAGGCTCCATGAAAAGGGGGTCCTGACGGGCCTGGGCACCGACGCCATGACCACCCGCATGGGTGCCGAGGTGCGCACTGCCCTCTGGTGCCAGCACCTCCTGCACCGCGATGCCTCGGCGGGCTTTCAGGCCGCCTCCGCCGCCCTGCTCCGCCATAATCCGCGCATCGCCGGCAAGCTCTTCGGCCTGCCGCTGGGCGAGATCGCAAAAGGCGCTCCGGCCGACCTCATCCTCATCGACTATAATCCGCCCACACCGTTGACGGAGGAGAACTGGCTGGGCCATTTTGTATATGGCATCGCGGAGGCGCCGGTCGATACCACTATTGTGGCGGGTAGGGTGCTCATGGAAAACCGACAGCTGCGGCTGGATCTCGATGAAAGGAAAATCCAGGCCAGGGCGAGAGAACAGGCTGAAGCCCTGTGGAAAAGGCTGTAAAGCGCATCTACTCTCGTTCTGGCTGGCGGCAGATGTACTTTACCGCCTTCAAGCCGCTGCAGCAAGGATGAAATTCTTTTAAGGGGAGGCATCTTCGGGCAAAGAAAACACCGTATAATCCAGCATTTCACTTGCCTTGAATGGATTTATTTTGTAACATCAAAATAGAGTTTTCGTGGGGAGGGAACGCTGGTGATGAAAGCGCGATCGAGTTCAAATGCTGAGCTGGTTGGCGCTTTTATTATTTCAGGGCATCGAGGGGGCCGTGTACGCCATATCCGCCGCGATTGAGGACGTGGGTGTAGATCATGGTGGTGCGCACATCGGTGTGTCCAGGGCTTGATTCCGGGTTGATGCGGAGACGTTTTGCCTGGTGGCCAGATGGGTAAGAAAGGCGGCAATTTACGGCTCTCCCATATCCAGGGGCTGACCTTTATGATGAACAAGGACATATTGGAGCATCCAGCGAAGATAACTTTTTTCAGTCTTGTAGCAATAATGTCTGGTGCGGATGACGTCGCGCACCTGGCCGAGGAGTTTTTACTCTGTCATTGTCGCCCCCGTTGAAGCCGATGGCCAATAGGTGATATATTATACACCTATAATATTGGCTGGAAGGCTTTACGAAGCAAGATAATCTTTAGATACAATACGCTCTAATAGGCCGGATAGTAATTTCCTCGAGAATGTCATAACATATTCTAATATTTCGAATTAATCAAACTCATGCAATTTTTCTAACCGGTTCATTTGGCCAGCTCATAAATCAATAAATCTGCTATAATTATTGGCAAATTAATTCTTTTATACCAGACCGGATAGATTTTCTATCCAGTGTATGGCAGGTTAATCATATTGTTCGGCGATTGAAGGATAAACAATGAAGAAAATATTGAAATACACCGTGATGTTTTTGTTGGTAATTTTTTCGGCGATTTTCGTTTACTATGGATATGCCATACATGAAGCGCGAAAATATACATATCAAATCATCTCTTTAGATATAGCAAAGGATCAATGGAGACACCCAAATGGTACAATAAGGAAATTTGAAATTTTCAGCCATGACTTAAGCAAACGACAAACAGAGATACTCATAAAAGTAGAAGACCCCGGGTTTTATGACCATAATGGCCTAGATCTGTCGACGCCCGGAGCCGGATTGACAACAATAACACAAGCGATTACAAAGAAATTGTACTTTGATAGTTTCAAACCAGGCATTGCAAAAATAAAACAGTCTCTGATCGCAAGATTTGCTGTAAATGAGTTGATATCAAAGGATGATCAATTAACTTTGTTTATCAATTCAATGTATTTCGGAAACGTTGATGGAAAACCTGTAGTTGGCCTCGAATCCGCAGCAAAGGCATACTATTACCAACCTGTAAAAACATTGAAAGAACAAGAATACATATCGTTGATTGCTATGCTTGTCGCACCTGACACTTTTAATCCTATTGATCATCCCAAATGGAATATGGATCGCACCAATAGAATAAAGGCATTAATCACTGGTGAGTACAAACCAAAGGGTGTTATGGACCAGTATTATGGAGATTTACCCCAAGAGGTAATCAACGCTGGTTTACCTCCGGCTTCTTATTTTGGCAAATCATCTGTAACTAATGATTTTAAAGAAAATACGCCGGACAAAGCTAATGCAGCCGACGCAAAAAGCCGCACGGATGATTAGCGCCGTTAGGCGCCTTCGGAATCGTTAGAGCATCTATTTTTGGTTATTCTTGCCAAGACAATGATGGCTTTAGTTCTTTTTCAGCGCAGTTACGAAGATATAGATTTATCAGCTTCTGATAAGGGATATCTATTTCATCAGCAAGCTGCTTGAAATACTCTATGGTCTCTTTCTCCAAACGAATGGTAACTTGCTGCTTCAATCTTTTTGAATAAGGATTTGCAGCAGATTTTGAAAAATTATATTCTTTTCGCATTTTGTTTAATCCTTTGATAGTAAGATGCTTCATTTTTTGTAGCCTTGCGGGCAGATATGATGCGAATGACTTCATCACTCTGCCGATAGGCGTGAACAACAACAAGGACTCGCAATTTATAGCTTATTCCCAATAGGATGAATCGATCTTCCAGAGCAGAATGGTCAGGATCGTGAATAATACGCGCAGATTCGTCATAAAAGACCGTTTTGGCCTCTTCGAAGGAAATGCCATGCTTTCTTTTATTGGCTTGGCTTTTTGATTCATCCCATTCAAAATGTAGGCTTGTCATACTTATAATATAATTATAAGATAAATACCAGTCAAGTTCTTTTAGAGCGCAGATACTGACGAGGCACCTAACCATCGGTCGCACCGGATGCAGGGCATCCTGCAGTGGTCGAAGAGAAGTTCGGCGAATTAGTGAAAATATTATTAACGGTTCCTGCCGTGGTTGCCGTGCACCGGTGGGCCGTAGGCGTTAAGCTCCTTTCATGCGACAATGATGTTAATGCTTATCATCATTGGGCAATCTCTTATAGAGACACAACTCAACAAACGTGAAATGCACATTGGATATAGCTAATGAAGATGACTGGAGAAATAGCCGAGACCATGCTGGCTCCCTGTGGAATAGATTGCGGAGTTTGCTATGTGCATCTAAAGAACAAAAAGCCTTTCCAGCCGATGCCTGGTCGGCTGCCGTCGCAATGATTTCTGGATTTCGGAGTTTGGCGAGTCGGAGGGAATGCACGGTTTAAGTCGGCGCGGCTGATGCGCCACCGTTGCCAAATACAGTGACATTGATGGATTAAACACTGCTATTCAGGAACAAGATGAACACGGATATCGAGACTGATAACTTGGTGAAGCGTTACGGCAATGTCACAGCCGTTGACGGTGTCTCTTTGCGCGTTGCCAAAGGCGAAATTTACGCGTTCCTTGGTCTCAATGGTGCGGGAAAGACTACAACCATTCGCCTGCTGCTCGGAATGGCCAAACCGACCTCTGGCGAAGCGCGCGTATTGGGAGCACGAATTCGCATTGGAGAGAGAAAGCAGTGGGATTCAGTCGGTTACCTGGTAGAAACAGCGGATGCGTATCCGGAACTCACGGTGCGCGAGAACCTGGAAACGATGCGGCGTCTTCGTCCCGGCACTGCGCCGCAAGCTGTTGACCGCATCATCGAACGGCTGGACTTGGGCGCTTTTGCAGACAGGTGCGCCGGCACGTTATCGCATGGCAACGCCCAACGCCTTGGACTTGCCAAGGCGTTGTTTCACAATCCCGCACTTGTCATCCTTGACGAACCGGCAAGTGGTCTAGATCCGGCGGGGATTGTTGAAATCCGCAACCTCCTCACCGAACTGGCGCGCGATCAGGGCGTCACCGTCTTCATGTCAAGTCATATCCTCGGCGAAGTGTCGCGGCTTGCTCATCGCATCGGCATCATTCATCACGGACGATTGCTCCAAGAACTCGATATGGAGGAACTTGATCGCAATCGGCGGCGGCGACTTCTCCTTCGCACGACAAATGATACAGCGGCGCGCGCCTTACTCGTTGGCATGGGGTTCTCCACCGACATCACATCAGATGGTACAATCGCGGTTAAAGATTGCATGGCCATCGAACGACCCGATGATATCGCGACGCGACTCGTCAATGCTGGTCACGCACCGACGATGCTGTATGTTGAAGAAGAGAACCTCGAGCATTACTTTCTGCGACTAGTCGGCGTAGAGGAAGGAAACGCAAATTGAATAACCTCGCTCAAGCAACCTGGGTTGAGTTTCGCAAAGCGCGCCGGTCCAAAATGCCTTTGTTCACCGCGCTTGGATTTGCAATGGTTCCGCTGGGCGGCGGTTTCTTTATGATCGTCCTGAAGGATCCCGACATGGCGCGTCGCGTTGGGCTGATCAGCACCAAGGCGCAACTCACGATGGGCGCTGCAGATTGGCCTACCTACCTCCGATTTCTGACGATGGCGATAGGGGCAGGCGGTATTATTCTTTTTGGTCTCGTTGCCGCTTGGGTGTTTGGTCGTGAGTATTCTGATCGCACGGCGAAAGACTTGCTCGCGTTGCCCACCTCACGTTCCGCGATTGTGCTGAGCAAGTGCGTCGTGATCGCGGTGTGGTCAGCCGCATTGACGGTAGTGATCTGTCTCATCACACTCTGCGTTGGCGCAGCGCTTGGTCTGCCGCCAGCAGCGCCGCAAGTTTTTTGGCAAAGCGGGATCACGATAATGGTAGCCGTTTGTTTAACCATCTCGCTTACAACACCGATTGCCTTCGCGGCAAGCGCGTGGCGTGGTTATCTGCCGCCAATTGCAGTAATGATCCTTGCGATGGTCGTGGCACAACTCACGACCGCTGCCGGCTGGGGAGAATACTTTCCCTGGGCCATACCTGCTCTGTACGTCCAGGGTGAAAAACTGGGAGCGATCAGTTATGCAATTGTGGTTCTGACTGGCATTATCGGATTAGCCGGCACAATTCTGTGGTGGGAGCTGGCAGATCAGACGCGCTAAGTGCGCAATTTTGCCCGCCAGGGCAGCGGGCTATCAACCGCATGTACCCAACATTGCTCGTCGTAAAGCGGGTGATGTGCTTCGTCAGGCGATCTATTATTAAATCCATGAGGTACGATGATGAAGACTTTAGTGTTGGGAGCAAGTGGCGCAACAGGGAAATTAGTAGTATCACAATTATTGGAAAGGAATATTTCCGCAAGAATTGTGATACGTGAAAGCGCCTCAATTTCAGACAAAATCACCAAAGACAAAAATATTGAGATTGTGAAAGGTAACATAGACAGCTTTAGTATGGACAAGATTCGAGAACTTTTACTGGATTGCGATTCGGTGGTATGCTGTCTTGGTCATAACATCAGCTTTAGAGGTCTAATTGGGCAACCACAGAAACTGGTCGTTAATGCTGTAAAAAAGATTTCAACGGCAATAGCATCTGATCATACTGCAAAGAAGTTCATTCTGATGAGTACAACAGCCTATACAAACAAGAACCAGGGAGAAAAAAATACGTACGGGGAAAACCTGATATTATCATTATTAGAAATTGTGCTGCCTCCACATAAAGACAATATTCTTGCAGGAGATCATCTTGTAAATGACGTTGGGGCATCCGGGAAGATTGAATGGGTAGCTGTTCGTCCGGATTCACTTTTTGATGAAGAAAGCAAGAGCGAATATGAAATTTATGCAAACAAAATAAAAAGTCCGATTTTCAACCCAGGGAAGACGAGCAGAATCAATGTAGCTTATTTCATGGTTGATTTATTAGAAAATGAGAGTTTATGGGAGATGTGGAAGTACAAGACTCCAGTCATATACAACAAGGAGTGAGTGAACTGTCAACTGCCTCACAATCGCATAAAGCGGACGTTGAAGGGACGCGGGGGAAGTAAGGCAGCCACTGCAGGCATTCGTGGCCGCTCCCCATCAAAGCCGCTTATGCCTGGCGTTAGCTGTTTGTATGTCTATTCAAGAGAGTGTAACGGTATTTAAACTCATGGAGGAAGGAGAAAAAATGAGAAAAATTGCATATCTCTATGTATGTGATACGATGGCAGACTGGGAACCCAGCTATGTCATATCAGAACTCCATTCGGGGCGGTATTTTAAGGATAAAACGTTGAAATATGAAGTAAAGACAGTCAGTTTAACACAAGATCCGATTACCACCATGGGTGGCGTGAAAATACTCCCGGATTTGACGGTTCACCAGTTGTCGGTTCATGAGGCCGGGATATTAATTTTGCCTGGAGGCGATACCTGGCTGGAACCTCTCCATACACCTGTTTTTAACAGCGTGAGAGAATTTTTACACGCCCATATTCCTGTTGCTGCGATTTGTGGGGCAACGATTGGGTTAGCAGCACATGGCTTTCTGAACGATCGTCAACACACCAGCAATGATTGCGAGTATCTCAAAGCAGTCTGTCCATCTTATAAAGGAGAATCCTTCTATCTCCAACAACCTGCGGTCATGGATGGAGACCTGATTACCGCATCAGGGGTAGCACCGCTTGATTTTGCCTATGCCATTTTAAACAAACTTGAGGTATACCGCCCGGAAACTCTTGAAGCATGGTATAAATTATATCAGACGCACGAAGCCACCTATTTTTTTGCCTTGATGGCTTCTTTACCACAGGTCGCATGAAAGAAATGACGACGCGGTGTCTCTGTGCAATAGAAATCGTTGGTGACTTTGTTGATGAGATTCACCAATATGCAATAAGAATTGGCAAGTAATCTCTTGAGAAAAGAGCATAAGCGAATATGTGAAGGAGCGGCAAACGCAGGATGATAAAACAGTCGAGCTAATAATGTGTAGTACAGGTTTGGGAAGGTGGGCGGGACCAGCCGATGGAATGATTTCGCGTTCAGGCTGTGGCCGCTTCCCAAACCGGTGAACACCATCGTTAGCTTATTGGGAAATCAAATACAAACACTTACATACTGGAGCCATTATCTATGAAAGAAGAACGCAAAGCTCAACCTCAGAAATCACCCGTATCAAATAAAATGGCACTTGGTATCGGGTCTGGATTAGCCATAGGAACTGCTTTGGGAGCAGCAATGCACGATATAAATACGGGAATCGCCATCGGACTGGTATTTGGTATTGCAATTGGAATCATGTGGCAAAAAAACGCCAATCAATGAAATCAACTCGTTGCGCGCCGCTGATCGTTAGTCATTTGCCAGGCTAACGGGGGTGAGCCATAGCCCGAAAGGAGCATACGCAATGGTTGCATCATCACTCGATATGACATCCGCACAAAAACGCTGGTCGTATCTCTGGTTGCTCATGGGCACCGGACTGCTGCTCTTTTCCAACGGTCGCTGGATGATCCCCCTGGCCACCTGGCTGGCCTGACATTGTTCCTTTCCATACCTATATGGCATCGTTCCGCGGTATTGAATGCGGCTTCTCGATCGTGCGGGCGACAGGAAACGGCCTCTCCGCCGCTTTCGATTATCAAGGGCGCTCCCTGGCGACAGCTGATTATTTCACTACGAAGCAGGCGATGGTCTCGCACGTGCCAACCCGTGGGGTCAAAACCCTCTACACGATGATCGGCGATCTTTTTGCCTGGCTCAGCATTCTGGGGTTTGTGACCCTCTTGGGGTTGGCCCTGGTTAGGCCGAAGGGATTGGAAGGAAGAGCGCCGCGCTGAAGCTTTAAAAGGCCGCTTGTAGCCTTTGAGGTGGACGATCTCGACGCAGAGATTTCCGGAAATGAGGAGATGTTAATTTGACACCGAAGCCTTCCTCCAAAGGTCCGAAAGACGTGGATGCGTATCTGGCCTTGCAGCCAGAAGCCTTCCGGCGATCCCTTCAGACCCTTCGTGATGCCATACAGGCTGTCGTGCCCGATGCGGAAGAGACCTTTGTGTATGGTGTCCCCGGATTCAAGCTTGACGGGAAGCCGCTTGTTTGCTACGCAGGCTTTAAAAACCACTGCGGCTTCTATCCCATGAGCCCTGCCGTTATCCGGGCTCATTCTTCTGATCTGATAGGCTATGAGGTTTCAGAGGGAACAATACGGTTCCAGCCAGAAACAATGCTTTCTACGACTCTCATAAAGAAGCTCGTCAAGTCTCGTATGGCAGAGATACGAACGGGCAGTTCATAGGATGTGGGGCCTAAACCGGTATTAACCGGATGCCGCTTCCTCGCCCTTGTCCTCACAACCGCGGCACTGGCTATACTCCGCAATAGTGATCCGCTGTCTGCCCGGCATCAAACAGGAGAACTCGATATGTCCACAGAGGAAATCAAGCGAATCGCGCGCCGCTTCTATGAAGAGGTGGTCGGCACTGGAAACATCTCCCTCCTGGATGAATTGATATCTCCAGGGTACGAAGAGGTAATGGATGGCGTCAGGTTCCCTGTCGGGTTGGAAGGTGCAAAGGCCCATGTCGCAGGCGTTCGTCAGACTTACCCTGATCTAAGGATCGCAGTGAACCTGCAAATTGCCGAGGGAGAATGGGTGGCTAGTTGTATCACGGCAACTGGCACGCACATGGGGTCCTGGCTCGGCATAAAGCCCACACGAAAAGCAGTTACCTTCACCGGGGTAAACGTAGACCGAATCAGTGGTGGAAAGATCATTGAGCACGGCGGTGCCGCCAACATGCTTGGGCCTCTACTCGAAATTGGAGCGCTCAAGGTGGTCAGCGAGTAGCTTGCGTGGAGAGGCCGAACAATTCGCTGCAGCGGAAACGCGAAAAGCGCGCCGCCGCTGAGCTCAAGTGTTGGGTATAACATACTAAAACGAAGAGGATTGATGAGATGGAAGATAAAGTTGCCGAAAGGCCAAAATTCAACATTCGAGCGTTAGCATCGGTGGCATTATTGTGCACAGGTGTATGGTTAATCCCTTCCGGTATAGCGCTCCACTTTGCCTCACACCATGGTGCCACCGGGTGGAGCCATCTGTTCATGACCATTCATAATACTGCTTCTTTCCTATTCTTAATTGCTGCTGTTGTTCACGTGATTATGAACTGGAAGGTGCTCTCCCACTATGTAAACGCAAAAGTTGGAGAGTATATGAGGTTCAAGATCGAGCTGTTGATTGCAGTCCTGGGTGTGTCAGCGTTTGTGATGCTGGTGGCGTTTCATGCGTTTCTCGTTCCATAGGTTGAGTTTTGTGCTCGGCAAGTCAACATGAATGTATAGCATGCCCAACCAGGCGCTACAGCCGATCTCGGCCTCTGAGCCACGCCGGTGAGCCGTTAGTCCCGCCCTCGATTCGCTCGGTCGGAATGCGGCGCCTCTTTCTGCAAGCTGGAATGAGAATTTCGACAAAACAAGAAAATAGTTGACTATTCTCGTCTCACACATCGACATGGCAAATATGAGACCTGGTACATGAGGGCGGTTATCTGCGAAACAAACTTGATGCATCAATCAGGGAGTGAATAGTGGAAATTCAAGAAGTTCCGTACACAGAGGCGCCAATAGAGCTTCTATTGGAAGCGGACCCGTCAGTTGACAAAATAAAAGCATACTTGCCAGCTTCAAGATGTTTTGCAGCGATACTTCAAGGCAAACCGGTCGGTGCGTATGTCGTCCAATGTATCGCTCCGGCAGTATATGAATTGATGAGCATTGCAGTTTCACCTGAATATCAGCGAAAAGGTATTGGATCGAAACTGCTCAAGCATGCCGTTAGCACTGTTCATGACATGGGCGCGCGACGTCTCGAGGTAGGAACCGGAACCTTTGGCTATCAGCTTGCCTGGTACCAGCGGGAGGGATTCAGGGTATTCGCTGTAGAGAGGGACTTCTTCCTGGTTAACTATGAAGAGCCGATCTACGAAAACAACATTCAGCTCAAGGATATGCTGAGACTGGCGGTGGATTACTAGATGATGAGTTTTTGCGCTGTCAGCTTTGTTGCCTAATGAGGAGTGTCCCTGCCGGCACGATGCAACGTTTCAGAACGATGGTTCAGTGATCAGTCAATTGAATCACTTTTAAAAATCAATTATCTACCAGGAGAATTAAAACATGCTGCCAGTCGAAGAAAAGAATGATGTAACGCCCGTATGTCCACACTGTGGGAAAGAGCTTGCGAAAGTATGGTGCCACGAGTTGGAGAGCCTGTTCGGCAAAAGATATATTTACTTTTGCCCCGAATGCAGGAAAGTATTAGGCGTATCCCATCGCAAAGGATTTTGGATGGGATAATCAGCCGCCGGGCTGGCGAGTGGTCATCCGTTGACAGGTGCTGGCCGTCGTATATCCATCGGCCCGTTTGAGCGGGCTAATGTCGGAAAGCAAATAGCCTGAACATGAGGAGATTTGACCGCAGGGAGAGGAAAGTCGACATGAATTTGAGTCTTAGAGAGGTCGCGAGGGATGATTTGCCGCTCATTGAGCAGTGGCTGCATGCGGATCATGTACGCAGCACCTGGGGTGATCCCGATGCCAATCTCCTTTTGCTGAGCAAGCCACCGGGCGATGGCGCCTGTCGGGCCATCGTCGAAGTGGAAGGACGTGCCATCGGGGTGGTGATGTGGCAGCACCCCTCGCGTGAGGAACTGGATGCTGCCGGCCTCACAGAGATTCCGACAAGCGTGATTGATATCGACATCATGATCGGTGAGCACTCTGCAGTGGGCAGGGGATTTGGGCCGTGCGCCATACAGCGGGTTGCAGAAGCAGCCTGGTCTGATCCAGGGGTGCCGTTCGTGATGGCGTGCGCTCGAGTGGACAACCTGGCATCGCAGCGCGCCTTCGCCAAAGCGGGTTTTCGTAACATCCGGGAATTCGACGATGTTCCATACGGGCGACATGTGCTTATGGTGTGTGACCGCCCAAAGGGCGCTGAACGCCCAAAAGAGCCGGACCCCCGTTTTTGGGAGATCTTTTTTGAGCTCTACGAAGGCCTGCCCCGTCAAGGTCCCGGCAACCGTACATGCGCCGCCAGAGCTCTTGGCCTTTGCCGCGAGCTGCCGCATTCTCCCGCGATCCTCGACCTGGGATGTGGCGTCGGCGGGCAGACCCTACAGCTCGCTGAAATGACATCGGGTTCCATTGTGGCAATTGATAGCCATGCACCGAGCATCGAACTGCTTCAGGCGGCAATCGCGAAGCGTGGGCTCTCGCCGCGCGTCAGCGCGGTCGTCGGAGATATGGCCCGTCCAAAGCAGCCGATTGAGAGCTTTGATCTCATCTGGTCGGAGGGGGCGCTCTACAACATCGGCCTGCGGAACGCCCTTGAAGTCTGCCACGGATTACTGCGCCCGGGCGGCTACCTTGCGTTTACCGACGCGATCTGGCGCAAACAGAATCCACCTTCTGCAGTCAAAGCCGGCTTCGACCTGGACTATCCCACCATGGGATGGCTGGAAGATGACTTGGCAGCAATCCAAGACCGCGGACTTGAGCTCGTCGGACATTTCACATTGCCTGATGAAGCATGGTGGGACGATTTCTACACTCCCATGCAGGCTCGCATCGCTGAATTGCGCGACAAGTATGCCAATGATATTAAAGCCTCAGCCATTCTGGACCAACTCGCCGAGGAGCCCGAGATGCACAGCCGCTACTCAGAATTCTACGCCTATGAATTCTTCGTAGCGCGCCGCCGCGTCTGAAATCGGGGGACGAATGCTCGACCTCGGCAGCGGGTCAGGGGAGATGCTGTGCATATAGGCGCGAGATCAGCCAAGTTAGAAAGCGAGAAGCCTTATGACAACAAGAACACCACAACGCGACAAACAACAAACCAGGTCGCCATGGCTGCTTCCCGGCCGGCTGCTCATTGCGGCGGTGTTTCTTGCCGGGGCCGTGTTTAACTTTTTTGTCACGCTCCGCGCGCCTGCTGTCGAGCTTGGTCGGCTCATTGACTTGTCCCCGCTGCCGTTCATTCAGGAACTGGCGCGCTGCATAGCGATACCGTACGCCACCATTTTTGTGATTCTCATTATTCTTTTCGAAGTATCCATCGCAACTTCAGTCCTTTTGGGAGTGAGGGTCCGGCGGTGTGCATACATTACATCCCTGCTGTTTTTCCTGGTACTGGCACCGCTAATCGGCTGGTACGCGGTATCCAATCTAATCTGGGCCCTGCCCGCACTGATCCTGCTGCACTACGACAAACCAGAGACCAACCGGCGGGCTGCCTGACTATCAGTCCCACCGGACCCGGTGCAACCGGATATGGTCATAATGGACAACCCGCCCCCACGAAACCAGGTGGCTGCGGAAGATAAAAGTCACCAATAATCAGGAGGAGTTTACAATGAAAGCCGAAAAAAATGTCAACAAATTCGGTTACTGGTCAGCACTTCTGGTGGCAGTATTCAGCATTGCCTACGACATTGGCCAAATTGCCGAGTGGTTTGGTCTGATGGGTTCGGGCGGCGGTCCGGAGCACGACAGCACCTGGTACGGTCTCGTGGTCCTTCTCGTCCCTTCCCTGTTTCTCGGGATTTCCTTCGTAGTCATGATGGGAAGCGTCCATCGTATCGCACCTGCAGAGAGAAAAATATGGAGTCAGACCGGACTGACGTTCGCAATCATGTACGGCACCCTGATCTGCATGAACTACTTTGTTCAGCTGACGCTCGTTGCCCCGGCTCTCTATCGAGGCGAGGTCAGCGAGAGCATCAGGCCTTTTCTGTTCAATGTCTTTAATTCATTTACTTACTCAGTAGACCTCCTCGGCTACAGCTTTATGAGTATCTCCACCCTTTTCGCTGCTTTCATCTTCACTGGACCGGGATTGCAGAAGACGGTGCGATGGTTTCTCCTGGCGAATGGCCTCATCATGCCATTCATCGCATTACAAACTTTCTATCATCCTTTGATATGGGGCGCTTCTTTGTGGGCAGTAACGCTGCCGGGCTCTGCCATCTCCCTTGCTGTTTTATTTAAAAGGCAGCTACGCCATTAGTAAAATGCGTATCGGATAATCCTGAGAACGGATGCAGAAATGACTTTAAACACACTCGACCTGGTCCTGCTGCTGGCGGCTTCACAGGCTGTTTTTCTCGGCATTCTTATCCTGCAAAAATATCCTGGCCTGGTGGCCAACCGCATCCTCGGCATCATGATGCTGCTCTATGCCACCATCCTTGGCCACAATCTGGCGGTTGAACTGGGCTATTTCAACCGTTTTCCGCATCTGCTCCTGGTGCCCCTCGGATTCACTCTGTTGGCCGCCCCGCTGCACTATTTCTACGCCAGATTTCTGACTCATCCTGATTCCCGCTTTGGGCGCAAGGATTGGCTCCATGCCCTCCCGGCTCTCCTCTACTGGCTCGCTATTTCACCCGATTTCGCGGTCTCTGCGCAGGATTTGAATGCCCGGCTCAGCGTCGCAGCCGAGACCATATCGCCGAGATTTATATTATTCAATCTGCTTCTCGTCCTGCAAGCCATGATCTACCTTGGATTGACGCTGGTTTTGATCAGAAAATTTCACCAGCGCTTGCGGCTCATGTTTTCCTCTCTTGAAAGGCTGAAGCTGACCTGGTTGCAGCAGATGACATTCCTGCTCATCGCCGCCTGGCTGATCTTTGCGATGGAAGAGTTCCTGCTGATGCTGGGCATCAATCTGACCAGTTTTGACCTGTCCAGTCTCCTGATCGGCGTTTATATCTATCTCATGGGGTATATGGCGCTGCTCAAATCGGAAATTTTCAGCCAGCCCGCCCTGGCCGGGCCCATGCATCTGCTTGAAGCCATGGACACAGAAGAAGCCATGGAAAAGTCCAATCGCTATGAAAAATCCGGCCTGAGTCCGGAAAGGGCTCAGGCCTTGACGAGCGCACTGGTCGAGGTAATGGACCAAAAAAAGCCTTTCACCAACAATGAACTCACCCTGGCCGATCTGGCGGAGGTTGTGCAAGTTACACCCCATAACCTGTCGGAGGTCCTCAACATTCATCTGCAGCAAAATTTTTACGATTTCATCAACCAATATCGTATTGAAAAAGCCAAACGGGATCTGGCCGATCCCGCCAAACATCATCTGAAAATTCTCGCCATTGCCTATGATGCGGGATTCAACTCCAAAACCGCCTTCAACACCCTTTTCAAGCAATCCGCCGGCATGACGCCTTCCGAATACCGCGCCCGATTTCTCCCCCGCGCTATCTGAAAAGAGGTTCCATCCCGATGGCGCACACCTCAATACCCGTTCGTCCCAACGGGCATGAACGATTCACAGGAAATAATTCTGTATTTTATTCCTGTCGAATTGATTCTGATCCCTGCGCCCCAGGGTCTCCCTGGCGCGGAATTTTTGAGGAGGAAAAATGAGAAAGGCAGCACTTGTCCTGTTGATAATGCTCACGATACCAGCGGCAGGGCAAGACCACATCAATCCCGGAACTATCCAGGGTCTGGTCATCGACCGGGAGAGCCAAACCCCGCTCGCCGGCGCCAACATCATCGTAAAGAACACCCTTCTTGGCGGTGTCAGCGACATCGCAGGCCGGTTCAGGATTCCCGAGGTGCCGGTCGGCGCCTATATCCTGGAGTGCCGTTACCTCGGCTACGAACCCCAGGTTGTGACCGATATTGTCGTGCGGCCGCAGCGCCGGACCGAACTCACCATCTCGATGAAAGCAGCCTCGCTCACCGTCGCCGATGTGACCGTCCAGGCGGGCTACTTTCCCGCTGAAGAAGAGCACCCCCTCAGTCTGGCCTCTTTCTCGTTCGAGGAAATCCGCCGCGCCCCAGGAGCCGGCGGCGACATCAGCCGCATCCTCCAGAGCCTGCCGAGTCTGGCGAAGGTCAACGACCAGTCCAACGGCCTCATCGTCCGCGGCGGCAGTCCCCTGGAAAATGCCTTCTACATCGACCACATCCAGGTGCCCAATATCAATCACTTTCCGGTGCAGGGCGCCTCGAGCGGTCCCATTGGCATAGTGCAGGTCGATTTCATCGAGGAGGCTCGCTTCCACGCCGGCGGCTTCTCATCCGAGTTCGGCGACCGCCTCTCCTCAGTCCTCGACATCAGCTTTCGCGACGGCAACCACCAGGAGATGGATGCGCAGCTGGATTTGAGCTTTGTCGGCTTCGGCGGCGCCATCGAAGGTCCGCTGGCCAAAGGAAAAGGCTCATGGCTGTTCGCTGCCCGGCGCAGCTACCTCGATCTGGTGGTGAAGAGCTTTGATGTGGGCACATCGGCTACACCATGGTGGGGTGATTATCAGGGCAAAATCGTCTGGGATATCTCGCCGAACCACCGCTTAAGCGGACTTGTTCTCCTCGCCGACGACCA
>Ga0302253_1001145_pt1 | contig 17322 bp, 14 predicted proteins | sample AAG_RA_Trp_MG_FD_193537 | JGI IMG/M metagenome (GOLD analysis project Ga0302253, IMG submission 193537) | Enriched activated sludge microbial communities from anaerobic digester in WTTP, New Holstein, Wisconsin, United States - AAG_RA_Trp | ecosystem: Engineered > Bioreactor > Anaerobic >...
GATGGCTGGTTTTGAAAATTCCTGTTGTATGTGCCGTAATTCTTTGGAAATGGAGTTACCTCCACAGATTGACGCTAAAATAGCGGAGTTGATGAGGCAGATAGACGCTGTAAATAGCGCTAAGCGGTAATACAGTTGTGCTGGTTCAGGAAATGGCTTAAATTAGGTGTGATAATTTAGGCAACCAAGTATGCGCATAGAAAAGAAAGTCTGGCCCGAATATTTCCAGAAAATTCTGGATGGGGATAAGAATTACGAGGTGAGGTTAGCGGATTTCGAGTGTAGATCAGGAGATATCCTTTACCTTAAGGAATGGGATCCTTTTACCCGTACTTATACCGGCCGTACTATTGAAAAAACGGTAACATTTGTGGTTAAGACCAAGGATCTTAATTTTTGGTCCAAGGAGGATATAGAGAAATACGGTTACCAGGTGTTGGGGCTGAAATAAGATTTATTGAGTGAGGGTGAAGATGATGCCGCCATAATTCCTTCTGATGATAACCCCACCCGGTTGTTTTAGCATTGTCTTGATGTTATGCGGGGTATCCGGTTCTTCCGGTTTTTGGTAATTATTTTGTTCCGATGGTGGAGGTGCAAATGGCAGATGCAGGGCGATGACGGCGTCAGCTTTTTGGTTGCGGCAGTGATGGTAAGTGGCTATTTGAGGCTCATTATCTATAACTTGAACCAGATCGACCGGGATGCCAAGCATTTCAAGAAACCGGCCTGCCCAGGGCTCATTCATGCGTGAATCTTTTTCATGTAGTTCTACGATAGTTGAATCTGTGAAGATGGTTTCATTAAGATATTTGGATAGGGCGTACAGGGTGGAGGAGCATACAAATTCGATTTTCATGGCGTCTTCTTCGGTGGGGGCAAAGTGGTGTTCTCGCATCATGTAGGGGAAGACAAGCCTGGCTATTTCCATGGAGATGGTGTGAATGTCGCTTTCCGGGCTGCCCTTAAGTTTTTTAAGATATTTGGCTGAAAGTTTTTGACAATAAGATTCGTGGTCGAGTTCGCTTGCGTAAAAGGAGTTGTATAAGTTGGGCTGGACTAGATCGTTTTCTACATAGAAACCATGTGATTTAAGTACTCTTTTTATGGCTGGAAAGATTCTTTGTCTTAGATTCCTGATATCGAGGGATCGATTCTGAATTTTCATTTCGATAAGCTGGGGGGAATGGTAGAAATCATCGGCAAAAACAGCATCTGCGTATTGAGGGGGCAGTGTCTTGAGTGGAGATTCAGCGGCAAGATCTTCCTGGAAATGTTCAAAAGGTTCGCCATCCAGGTTCCCCATGTCTATGCCGATTGGTTTGGCGCCAAGCTCTTGGAGGATGCGGCAGAACCAGGGTTGGTAGCGGCTGTCAAAGTCAGCGTTTTCGGCAGTGCCTCCGTTGTTTCCGCATCCAAGATCAATAATGATTTTGTCTTTAAGATTAATGCCCGGAAATTGTTCAAGCAGCAGGTGTAGTTTTCTGATCAGTTTCTCACGTTCCCGTTCAAACATATAAAAATCAGTAAACCCGTATCGGTTTCGCAGAAAGCTGTCTACAATCTGGATGGCCGCCTTCTGTTTGTCGGATTCTTGAGGAAGTGTCTGGATGAGGATTTGTTCCAGTTCTTGGCTGTTGTTTGATTTTACCGATTCTTCAGGGGAGGGAAGAGTGTTCATTTTAAATTTTAAGATTTTTTTATACCTGAATATTAGTGACAGTACAAGATTATATGTAAAAATTTTCAAATATCGCTTTTTAGTTTTTATGGCTTTATGGTATATTTGTTTTTAGTTATGGCAAAGAGTAAATCCAAACAGGTCGGTAAGGAGAAAAAGGCCCTAAAGCGAAAGTCTTTTACTAAACGCACTTATCTTCGCGATATTGAGCCGGCTCCGGTAGTTGTCCGCCGTTTAACGGAGGATGAACATCCGGTTGTAGTCGGTTCGCTTGATGTGGAAGATGAAAGTGTTGTTTCCGAGTTGGCCACGGATTCCTTTGTTGTAAATAAATTAACTACTGAAGATATGCCTAAAGTCGATTCCTTAAACCAGCAGGAAGTGGTGAATTTCCATATTGAAAAAGTTGATGAAGAGCAGCCAGTGCAGTTAAGACCCTCTTATTCGGCTAAGTCAGGGCTTCGTCCTTCCAGGAGTGGGATATCTTCGATTGAAGCTGATAATGATGATGACGCCATAGCTGCGGCAACTGACAAAATACTTCAGGAAGTTATGCCCAAAGATACTGTCAGGGTGAAGTTTGGGAAGTTTGTTAACCTGGTTGCCAGCAGGGATTTTAAAGAGGTGGTTGCTGCAAATGTGGATGAGGAAATTACAATGAGCTCTAATCTGCTCACTGAACTTGCCGGTTCCCAGGATCGGGTGGAGGAGAAAAAAATTCCTTTGGTTTTCCTGGTCGGGATTGCGATTGGTGTAGTGCTTACTTATATCTTTTTTTCTAACCAATAGAGCATGAGGGCAAAGTCCAAGCTTAAATACGGGAGGATCCTTTTGAAACTGTCTGGCGAAGTGCTGGGTGGGGCCAAAGGTGAAGGAATTGATTTTGACTATCTCGATTCTCTGTGTAAAGAGGTTGCGGAAGTGAAGAAGCTGGGGGTGGAGCTTGCGATAGTGGTTGGCGGCGGAAATTTCTGGAGATATCGTGATTTTAAGGATTCAGGGTTGGACAGAGTCCATTCCGACTACATGGGAATGCTGGCTACGGTTATGAATTCAATGGCAATGGCCAATGCTTTTAATAAGATGGGGGTAAAGGCCCGGGCGATGTCGGCGATAAAGATGCCAGTGGTTTTGCAGACTTATATACGTGATAAGGCGATTGATGAGCTGGAGGATGGAGAGATTATTATTTGTGCCGGCGGGACAGGCAGTCCTTTTTTTACAACAGATTCAGCGGCAGCGCTGCGTGCGCTGGAACTTGAGTGTGATGCTATTTTTAAGGCGACGAAAGTTGATTATGTTTATGATAAGGATCCAATGAAGTTCAAGAATGCAAAATCTTTCAAGAAGCTTAGCTATGATGAGGTTTTAAGACGTGAGCTTGAGGTTATGGATTTAGCGGCGATTTCGCTTTGCAGCGGAGCTAAAATGCCAATTGTTGTTTTTAATCTAAAAAAACGGGGGAATATAGCCAAGGCTGTAAAAGGTGAGGCTGTTGGTACCCTTATTAATTAATTATTAATTTATATTTAAAAAAGTATGTCTGAACAATTAATGCAAAACGCCGATGCTGAATTTAAAAGGGTGCTTGAGCACTTGGCTTCTGAATATTCACATCTTCAGATTGGCCGAGCGTCAGCAGCTTTAGTTGAGCACTTGCAGGTTGAGGCTTATGGGACAAAGCAGCCACTTAAAGGGTTGGCCGGAATTTCAATTCCTGATGCCAAGACTGTTCAGATCCAGCCGTGGGATAGAGGTATTTTGGGGGATATTGAAAAAGCTATTAGAAATTCAGATTTGAATCTTGCTCCAACCAATGATGGAGTTGTGGTCCGTTTGAATCTGCCTCCGCTGACAGAAGAGCGGCGCCGGGATCTTTCCAAGGTAGTTGGAAAAATGGCGGAAGAATCAAGGATTGATGTTAGACGTGTGCGCCAGGAAATAATTGACCAGTTGAAGGCCAAGGAAAAATCTGCAGAAATTTCTGAAGACCAATTACACACTTTTGAAAAGAAGCTGCAGGAGAAAGTGGACAAGGTGAACCTGGATATTGAAACAATGGCCAAAAATAAGGAAAAGGATATTATGACTGTGTAAATTTAATTATTTTAAAGATAAGTAAATGGATTTTGTTCTTACTGCTATAGTTTTTTTTCTCATATTTTCTGTACTGGTTTTAATCCATGAATTAGGCCATTATTTTATGGCAAGGATGGTAGGCATAAAAGTTGAAGAGTTTGGTTTTGGGTTACCTCCAAGGATTTGGGGGGTTAAAAAAGGTGATACAATCTGGTCTATCAACGCTGTCCCGTTTGGAGGTTTTGTTAAGCTTTTGGGGGAGGATGCAAGTGATCTGAAACTGCTTAAGAATAAGAACAGTTTTATTGGTAAGTCGATAAGGGAGAGGTTTTTGGTGATTGTTGCAGGGGTGACCATGAATTTTATCCTGGCCGTTTTGCTTTTAACAGTCGGGTTTATGGTTGGTATGAAGCCGTTACTTTTAAATGGTGATGACGTGCTTTCCGGGATCAGTTCCGGGCAGGTGGTGACTTTGCCAGGGATTATGGTAAAGGACATTACAGCCGATGGGCCCGCGGCAAAGGCTGGAATAATGCTTGGGGACAGGATTTTGGATGTAAACGGCAAAGCGGCTTTAGATGTAGATTCAGTTAAGTCTGCCCTTAAAGAGGCAATTGATGAGCTGGTCGTGGTTAATGTGGCAAGGGATGAGAAGAAAGTTTCATTGAAATATAAGGTGGGGGTTACAGAACCTATTGGACTTTCTTTTTATGAAACGGTGCCGTTGCCAAGAGTTGCCATTAAGGATGTGAAGACAAAATCTTTTTCCGAGACGGCAGGATTAAAGGCTGGGGATATCATTCTAAGCTTAAATGGTCAGCAAATTTACTTTGTAGAGGATTTTTTCAACACTATAGCGACTGCCGAAAAGCTGGAATATATGGTTCTTAGAGGAGAAAAAATTGTGGCTGTTCAGGTTACGCTGCCTAAGAGCGATAAAGTGGTAGTCAGTAATGTGTATACCGGTTCTAATGCTGAAAAAGCAGGGTTGATGGCGGGGGATGCTATTCTTTCGTTGGATGGGCAGGCAGTGAAGAGTCCAAGTGACGTTGTTGCCGTTACCCATAAAAATCCAAGTAAGACAATTCTGTATGATATTCGCAGGCAACAGTCGAAAACGCAGATTGGCGTGCAGGTTGGTGAAAACGGTTTGATTGGCATTGGCCTGTCACCAATTTCAACTTATGCGAATAATGATTTGGATTTATATTCGGTAGATGTGGTAAGTTCGGTGATCAGGATTAAGGATGTAACTTATCCTTTTTATGAAGCTCCAGTTAAGGCTTTAACTGAATCAGTCAGGCTTGGCGGATTGACCATCCAGATGTTTGTTGATGTTGTTAAGTATATATTTACCAAGTTTTCGGTTCCTTCCGGGGTGGCTGGACCTGTTGGTATTGCCCAAATGACCAGTGTGTTTATGAAAGAAGGAATAATGTCACTATTACGTTTTATGGCTTTATTGTCATTGAGTTTGGCAATGATTAATGTAATTCCTTTCCCGGCCCTGGATGGTGGGAGGCTGCTTTTCATTGTGATTGAGATGGTTATAGGCAGAAAAGTGAATCCGCGTGTTGAAGCTATCATTCATACTATTGGATATGCGCTGCTGATGTTGCTAATAGTTGCGGTTACGTACAGTGATGTTATGAGATTGATTTTTGGTTAGAGTGGTATGTGCAAAAACTCTTGCTATGGGGTCCATTTAGGATTTTGGTAATTATTGATGGGTTGCCTTTTATGTTTCTTGGCTTGGATATTTTTCAATCAATAGTGGTGAATGGGTGGTGGGGGCACAATTGATGGTATGGCTAGGTGAGAGTGTGCAAAACTTGAAGTCGGTAAAAAAAGGGAATAAGATTGGCCCCACAAGTCATCGGAAATTTTGGTAAAATCAAAGCAAGTATGGATAAGAAAGCTCTTTGGGAGGGCATAATTACCCGTCTATCTCAAACCATTGGAAAATCGCACATTTTAACCTTTTTTAAGGACTCTGCTATTTTGGATAATGCCAATGGGGTTTTGACGATAGGTCTTCCCACCGTGATGGGTTTGAATTTTATCAAGGAAAGGCTGGAGGTGAAGCTGCGTGAAGTGATTGCAGAAGTTATACCTGATGTGCGTGAGGTTAAATATGAGGTTAAAAGTGCTTTGCTTGATGAGGAAAATCCGGCAAAGATTGATGAAAAAGTGATTAAGGAGCTTGGTACTGTAAAAACGATGCGTAAGGCTCCAAATAAACAGGAAGTGATTATGCAGGATGGAATGAGGAGTAAGATGTTTAATCCTAAATATACACTGGACAGTTTTATCCCTGGTAATGAAAACAGGCTGGTTCATGCCGCCTGTAAAGCGGTGGCGGCCAGGCCTGGGAGTATTTATAATCCACTTTTTGTTTTTGGAGGAGTTGGTCTTGGTAAAACGCATCTGCTTCAGGGCACCGGCCTTGAGATCCAGAGAAATTATCCTGGCAAAAACGTTGTCTATATGACTTCCGAGCGTTTTATGAATGAGGTGATTGAGGCTATCGGTAACAGACATACCAAGTCTTTTAAGGACAGATACCGAAATCTTGATTGTCTGATCATTGATGATATTCAGTTTTTTGGTAACAAGACTACAACCCAGCAGGAATTTTTCCATACATTTAATGAGCTTTATGATGCTGGTAAGCAGATCATCTTAAGTTCCGATCGTCCGCCAAATGAATTGGCTGAATTGGAGCGCAGGCTGACAAGCCGTTTTGGAATGGGAATGGTTGTGGAATTGCTGTTCCCGGATTTTGAAACCCGTTTGGCCATTCTTAATTCCAAATGCCAGGAACATCAGGTTTTGATTGATCCGGAAGTTTTGGAGTTTATTGCATTTAATGTTAATACGAGCGTTCGTGAAATGGTTGGCGTGCTGGTAAAGGCTATTGCTGAATCCGAACTTACTGAAACTACTCCAACCATAAAGTCTGTTGCGGAAACGATTAAGCGTCTTAACCATAATATTGAAATTAAAGGAGGCGCGGCTCTGAATATGGCTGAGGTCTCAAGAAAGCTTGTAGTCAGGACAAGTGATGACGTTATTGATCTGGTTGCTAATTATTATAAGATTACCAAAAGCGAGTTAATAAGTGAGGATAGACGGAAGGAGTTTATGGTCCCAAGGCAGATCTGTATGTACCTTATCAGGCAAATTCTGAATCATTCTTATGAGACTATTGGTGAGAGTTTTAGCGGACGTAATCACACAACAGTAATGCATGCCGTTAATAAAATCGAAAAAGAGATTCAGGCTGATGACAGGATAAAACGGGATTTGAATGCTTTGAGGAAGGAGATTGGGGTTTAGTTATGGACAAAAAAGGTTTACTTCAAATGGTAAAATGTTATATTTTGGCTGAACTCAAAAAATATCCTGATCATTTTTAATATGCGCAAAATCAATCGAAAAAGCCCTTTGGATTTTATTCTTCCTTTTTTAATTCTTTTGAGTATTGGGGTGGTTGCCTTTTTGGGTTACCAGCTTTGGTTAAATTTCGACAAACAGGGGAAAGCTGATGCCTATTTTTATGTGGTTGAAGGGAAGGCGAAAGTCCTGCCTTTTGGTAAATCGGAGTGGGAAAACGGTTTTAGCGGAACTAAAGTGTTGCTTGGTGATTCGTTAAAGACGTCGCAGATGGGGCGCCTTGTTCTTAACTTTTTTAATGGTACTTTAGCCAGATTGGGCAATGATACTTCTGTAACCTTAAATGACCTGACCAAGCAGTTTGATAGTGAAAAAATCGTTCTTAACCTTAATAATGGTTATTTGTGGATTAAGGGAGGCCGGAGTCAGGATGTTAAAGAGGCCCTGTATGAAGTCCATACCCCGCATATGAGGGTTAAGTCGAAAGGGGTTGCTTTTGAAGTTGAAGATACTGATTCGGAAATAGTGAGAGTGTTTGAAGGAGAAGTGATGGTGGATGTTATGGTTACTGGGGAAGGTAAGGAAAGGCTTGCTGATACGGTGACGGTTGGTGTTGGACAGGAGATGGTTTTGGATCAGGCTACGATTAAAGCTTATGAAGAGAACAAGAGCCCCTCTGTTTTGAAGGCGGTTGATGACCAATTAAAGTCCACGGCGTGGTATTTGTGGAATGTCCAGGAGGACGGTGCTCCTACAAATTTTTCGTTATTGGCAACCGAGGAGTCTTCGATGGGAAGTCAGGCCTTATCGGGAACGGAAAAGCTGTTAGGAGTTGATCAGGGGATGGGTGTATCAGGATCACAGCAAGGGCAAACTCAGGCTGCTCAGGGGTCAATTGATGCGGGTACTGAGGAAACGGGCAGCGATATTGTTGATGTATCCACTGGCCTAACGGTTCCAGTTATTGAAAGACCTCTGGAGAGTGACAGGGTTGTTGAAACCGGCGACAAGATAACGATTAGTGGAACAGTTGGAAAGGCAACGGCCAAGGTTCAGGTTGAGCAGGTGGTAAATGGGAAAACCGAAGTTTATACTTTAAGTAAGTACGTTAAAGGGAGTCTGGCTTTCAGTTATAACGTTTCTGAGAAATTTACCAATCTGATGCCAGGTAATAACGTTTACCGTTTTTACGCCATTGATGATAAGGGAAACAAAAGCGAACCGGCTGAAATCACTATTACTTATGATAAACCGAAGAGTACAGTTACCGGAGACCTGAGCGCTGCAAAAGTGATCAGTGTTAATGGGGGCAATTCCATGACTGTAACAAGCGGAGTTGCCGTAATTACTGGAAGTGTATCCGGTGCGGAAAAAGTGGTTGTTAATGATTATACTTTGTCCAAGTTTGTGGCCGGCGCCGATTCATGGTCTTATACAGCCAAAGAGTCTCTGGGTAATTTAAAGCCGGGCGATAACGAGTTTCAGGTTTACGCGATTGGTTCTGACGGTACTAAATCGCCGGTTACCAAGTTTACGATAACCTATGATAAGCCGGTTACATCTACTACACAATCGTCAGGGACTGAGGTGACGGGATCATCTCAATCAGCCACAATGGAGCCGGCAACTACAACGCCGGAAGTTCCGACTGGCTTTTAACTTATGATGTGTGGGGAATGGTTTTTGGGTGCCCGGCTTTAATTGAGATATTTGCTTTTATTCAGATTGTGCTCATCGTTGGTTACAGCGTAGACCACTTCGCCGGTATCAGGTTTTGTAAGGTAGTAGTAGTAAGATGATTTTTCGGGATTGAGTGTCGCTAGTATGGCTTTGATGCCTGGATTATTAATTGGGCCGGGCGGCAGTCCGGTATGTTTTCTGGTATTATATGGATTATCTTCCTTAAGGTCCTGATAGGATATTTCGCGGTCTTCGCTGTTTAAATAAAGGAGGGTGGCATCGGCGCCAATTTGCCAGTTTTCATCGAGTCTTTTCCAAAGGATTCCGGCTACAATCGGGATGTCTTTTGACGTTCGTACCTCTTTTTCCACAATGGAGGCCATAGTAATAACTTCGAACAATGACCGCCCTTTAAGCAGGTCTGGGGTCGCAGGCTGTCCGTTTTTAAATTCTGACAGATCTACACCAGCGTCGGCCATCTTCTTTTCAAAATTGTGTAGCATCATTGAAATAAGGTCGTCGCAGGAAAAGTTGACTGGTTGTAGAAAATAAGTGTCAGGGAAAAGGTATCCTTCAAGGGGGAAGGGGAGTTTTTCAATTTTTTCTTTATCTAAGTAGGGGTATTTGTTCCAGGCAGAGAAATTTTTGGTTGCTGTTATGAATTCTCCGCTTTCAATGATGTTTTGGGCTGCCAGTTTCTGATCGATGTCCCGAATGGTGGCTCCTTCGGGAATAGTTATTATGGCCTGTGAGCTTTCGACATTACTGAGGGTTTGAGCGATTTGGGGGATAGTTTGAGATTTGCTTATAAGGAATCTGCCTACCACCAGTTTACGGTCTAGATTTTGTTCTTTTAAATATCTGGTGAAGCTTTCCTGGTCAAGGATCAGGTTTTTATCAGTAAGGTTTTTGGCTATCTGATTGACGCTATCCCCCTGTTTAATAACCAGGGAATATTTTTTCTGGTCAGTTGCGTCTACCGGCGTTTGAAGCAGGTATTGATAACGTTGCTGTTGGTACCAGAACCAGCCGATTACGCAAAGGAGTATTAGTATCGCAAAAATAACGGTCTTCTTTTTTTTATTGTGGTTTACGGTTGTTTGATGGCCGGAACCGACGCGTGTGCGTCTAAAATACTGATCGTTCATTAATTTAAGATTAGGAAGCAATCGGGGGTTTACTGTCCCAGACCCGGGAATCCCATTGGGCCCATCACATCTTTCATTTTCTCGGCTGCTATCTCCTGTGATTTTTTAAGAGCCTTGTTAAAAGCTTTAGCGATAATGTCTTCCAGTTTGGAGATGTTGTTGGCGAGGTTTTCAGGGATGGTTAATTTGACAATTTCCTGTTCTCCATCCATAATAACAATTACTCCGTCAACTTCTGCCTCAATATGAATGTTTTTGAGGTCCTTTTTGATTTGTTTTGCCTTTTTCTGAAGAGAGTATAAATCTTTGATTTTGTCGAACATAATAAGAAAAAAATGATGTGCTTAGATTTTAGGGGCGGGGGGTGTGGCAGTCAAGTGAGTTTAAGGAAGGATCTGTTAAAATTTCCCTTATAAGCTTTGGAAATTGGCTTGCACCTGAAACTTGTTTTATGTAAACTTTCACTGCTTTTTAGAAAGTTCTTAATTTTAATATATGGATACGGTTATTATTGACGCCAAGAAGCGCGACACAAAAAAGTCTTCAAACAGTCTTAGGAAAGCTAAAATTGTTCCTGCAGTTTTTTATGGGAAAGGTATTGAAAGCTTACCTTTGGAACTGGATTACCAGCAGATAAGAAAAGCTTATCTTAAAGGTGGACATAGTTCCATTATTGATCTGAATGTAGATGGAAAGAAGTTTAAAGTTCTGATCCATGATATTCAGATGGATCCCCTTACTGGAGCAATTAATCATGTCGATTTCATAAATGTTAATCTGAAGGAAGAAATTACCACAGAGGTTCCGGTGGAAATTGTTGGGGTTTCTCCTGCGATTAAGGACCTGGGAGGTGTTCTTACTACTGTTAAGCATGAACTGGAGGTTAAGTGTCTTCCAATGGATTTGCCGCATGCAATTCAGGTGGATATTTCGACATTGGTGGATTTTTCAAGTTCTATTCATGTCAAAGATATTAAGGTACCAAAGGGAGTTGTTCTGACCGATGACGCTGACGCTGTAGTTTTGACGGTATCAGCTCCAAGAGTTGAAGAAGAGGCTGCTCCTGCAGAAGGTGCTGCCGCTTCAGCAGCTGCTGCTCCTGAAGCCAAGGAAGAAAAGAAGGCTTAGTAGAAAAAGTTTATTGGAAAAGAAAAACCCCGCCATTCGGCGGGGTTTTTTGTTGTTTAGGTAAGATCTGAAATGTCTTAATTGATTAACTCTTCCAGGAGCTTTTGCCTTTTGGCGTCAAGGTCAGGTTCGGCGGTGGGAGAATCGTTGGCAGTAAGTTGGGAATTGGAGTTGAGGATAACTGACAGGCAATCTCCTACATTTACCGAGGGAGGGAGTTTGGAAAGCGGCCAGCGGAATTGCTGGCCACTTTCCGGTGATTCAAGGACAAGCATCCCATTTTCAATGGCTTTGATATTAACTGTAATTTGCGGATTTTGGGCGTTTTGCTCCATTGAATGAGTTTATTTTAAGACAGTCATGCCGGCGAGTACGCCTGCAATCAGTAAGGAAATAGTATTGATAACTTTAATGAGTGAGTTGATGGCAGGACCTGCTGTGTCTTTGAAGGGATCGCCGACAGTATCACCAACAACGGCAGCTTTGTGGGCGTCTGAACCCTTGCCGCCGAATTTACCATCTTCGATATATTTCTTGGCGTTATCCCATGCACCACCACCTGTGCACATCTGAAGTGCTAGCAGGAAGCCGGCAACGATGACACCTGCAAGTAAGCCACCAAGGGCTAAAGGTCCCAGCAGGAAACCAACAATAATTGGGGCGAGGACGGCCAGAAGTCCAGGGAATACCATTTCTTTAAGTGCTGATTTAGTGACTATGTCTACACAGCGGCTGTAATCAGGCTTTTCTGTACCTTCCATAATTCCTTTTTTGGTTTTGAACTGGTTGCGTACTTCTTCAACAACTTTGTAAGCGGTTTTTCCTACTGATTCCATGCAGGATGAAGAGAAAAGGAAGGGGAGTAAGCCACCAATGAAAAGTCCGATGATAACGCGATAGTCAGTCAGATTGAAGATAAAGGTCTGTCCATGTCCGCCGGCTGCCAGTTCTTCGGTGTAGGTCTGAAAGAGCACAAGGGCGGCCAGTGCGGCTGATCCAATAGCGTATCCTTTGGTAACTGCTTTGGTTGTGTTGCCAACTGCATCCAGAGCGTCAGTGTGTTGGCGTACTTTTTCCGGGAGTCCGGCCATTTCGGCGATACCGCCGGCGTTATCTGTGATTGGTCCGTAGGAATCGGTGGCAATAACCATGCCTGTTGTAGAAAGCATGGCGACTGCGGCGATGGCGATGCCAAAGATGCCGTTATTAAGTGATGAAACAGTACCAAAATAGTAGGCGAGGAAGATGCCGACTACAATCAGGATGACCGGGAGGAAAGTGCTTTCCAGTCCAACAGCGAGACCTGTAATGACGTTGGTGCCGGCGCCAGTCTGTGATGCTTTTGCGATTTTTTGGACGGGGGCATATTCCTTGGCTGTGTAGTATTCGGTGATGATGTTGATGAAGAGCGTAACACCAAGACCGACTAGTGCGGCAAAATAAATGTTGATGTCGCCAATCATGTACTGATTGGCAAAGAAGAAGCCGATAGCGGAAACTATGCCGGTTACAATCATTCCTTTATAAAGGGCTTTCATGATTTTGTGGGAACGGTCCAGTTTAATAAAGAAGGTTCCGATGATTGTAGCGATGACGGCGATTGCGCCAAGTAACAGTGGATATTCGATGGCGTTCTGTCCGCCAATGGAGGTGAGAGTGGAAGCAGCCAGGATCATGGCTGCAATCAAAGTTACAGCATAGGTTTCAAAAAGGTCGGCTCCCATGCCGGCGCAGTCACCAACATTATCTCCAACGTTATCCGCAATTACTGCAGGGTTGCGGGGATCATCTTCAGGAATGTTCTGTTCAACTTTACCGACCAGATCAGCACCTACGTCTGCAGCTTTGGTGAAAATGCCACCGCCGACGCGGGCGAAAAGTGATACCAGGGAGGCGCCAAATCCAAAACCTATTAATAGTTTTGGGGCTGCATCGACAGGTATATTAAGGTAGGTTGTGAAAACGTAATAAAAAGCGCTGACTCCAAGGAGGGCAAGTCCAACAACGGAAAGTCCCGTAACGGATCCACCCTTGAAGGCTACATTTAGTGCCTGTTGTAAGCCCTCTTTGGCGGCCTCGGTTGTTCGGACATTGGCGCGTACGGAAACGTTCATACCAATATAACCGGCCAATCCGGAAAATAGAGCGCCTACCAGGAACCCAACGGCAGTAAGCACTCCGTCATTGTGTTGTCCTTTGGGCAGGGCAAAGGCCAGGATCAGGAAAAGTACTACTGTGAAGAAACCGATTGTCATTGATTGCCGGTTCAGGTAAGCGGTTGCACCTTCCTGGATGGCATTGGCAATAGCCTGCATTTTTTCAGTACCTCGGTTCTTTTTGAGGATCTGGAAAATTAAGAGTACAGCATAAGCAAGAGCAATAATGCTTACACCGATAGAAATTAGCGGCACGTACATAGTGTAGCTTTTTTAAGAGATAAAAATTTTTTGATAAACTAGGCTTGTATTATAGTTAAGGGCTTTTTTAAATTGAATATTTTTAAAAAAGTTCGATTTGATTTTATGGACATTTATGGTTTTGTTATGAGGTTTTCTCTTTAAGGGAAGCAGGTAGCCTTTAAGGTTGAAGAAGTGAATGTTTTTACCTATAATATCCGCGGCGAAAGTATTTTTTTAACCTTAAACAAAAAATATGGAAGAGCAAAAAATGCATCATGAAGGTCATGAAACTCATCATGCTGAACATCAGGCACATGGTCAAAATATTGGTTTAAAGCTTGGACCAGAGATGAGCCTGCCGAAGTTTGATACAAAGAATATGGATTTCCAGGGCGGGTTTAAGAGTGTTCTAGAAATCTTTAAACTTAATACTACAGCAATTGAGCAGGTGGCTAAGAATGAGAAATTGAATATGGTGGCGCTGATTTTCCTGGTTATTGGGGTGATTGTAGGTCCTTTAGCTAACCTGATTTTGGGAATAAAGGTTTTTAACATGGTTTTTCATCCGTCGCTTCAGGACACGTTGATTACCATGATTGCTCAGTTTGTTATGGCTGCTTTGGCAATTTTTGTAACAACCCTGGTTGCCACAAAAGTCTTTAATGGAAAAGGTACTTTTGCTGAGCTCTTCAGGATTGTTGGGTTAGCCAGCATTATTAATGTATTGAATATTCTTACCCCAATATTGCCCTCACTGGGGATGCTGATATCTCTTGTTATTGGCGTATACATGCTGGTAGTTGAATTTGTTTCATTGAAGACAGTTTTTAAGATGGATCCTACCAATACAGTACTTACGATGATTGTTACAATTATTGTATTTGTAATTTTGGGAGCCATTTTTGCCGCTGTAGGACTTGGTGCTGCCATGAATCCCGCTGCGAGCTATAGTTCCAGTGTGTCCAATTTCAGGATAAGCTACTAAAGGATCAGCTTAAGGTGTAATAAAATTGCTTTAAAAGGCCGTTTATAAGCGTTTCAAACGGCCTTTTTTTGTGCTATAATGTAAGGATATTTTTATGCCTTTATGCCGGAAGATAATACGCAGGGTCAAAATCAGCAAAGTCAGGGCCAAAATCCGGGGGGATCTCCTTTTCAGCACCAGTCACAGGGGGAGAACAAGGCTGTAATTCCCGGCCAGAGTAGTGGCAGCTCTTTGGTTGCCAAGAAAAGGCGAAGAAGGCGGCGCAGGCCGGCATCTTTGAATCGTAATCTAGTAAGTCCTCAGACGGGGACTAATCAAACTGAAACAAAGCCCGTGGCAGATATGTCAGCTCAATCTGCAGCTATTCAGGCTGGGGCTGTTTCTCCTGGAGTGGGGGCTTCAATTGTTGCTGGTGGGCAGGGATCGGCTGTGGCAAAGAAACGCAGGCGTAGGAGGCGTAAGCCAAAATTGACTGGACAGAAAGATTTGTTGGGACAGAAAGGGGTAGTAGAGCAGGAAAGTTTGGCAGAGCAGGAAAAAATATCAGCTCCTAGGCAGTTTCAACAGCCAGTCGAAAAAACTCAAATTGCGCCGGTGCCTGAAAAGATACCTGCTGCTTTGAGCGAGGAATATCAGCCCATATCTGAAAAAGAAGAGGAGCCGTCAATCACAGGTGTTGCACAGCCTGTTACTGAGGAAGGTCAAGTAGCTGAAGATGCGGTAAAAACTGAAGAAACAGGGGTGGCTGAAGAGGCTGTCTCTGTTGAAGAGGAACAATTTAACGAAGAGGTACAGCCTCCGGTTGTGGAGGAAATTTCGCCGGTAATCGTACCTAATGAACCGGAAGAAGAAAAAGCGGAGGAGTCTGCTATAACTGAAGAGGAATCTTTGGCGGCGCAGGCAGGGACCCCGTTTGAGCCGGCAGAAACAGAAAATCCACGTTCTGACTATTCGGAGTCGAGGTTTAGTTATTATTCAACTCCAATTTTCCCTCCAACAGATGTTAGTGAAGAGGATGCGGGTGAGTCCAGCCTTGAGCAGCAGGAAGCTCCTTCTAAAGAGGAAATGGTAAATTCTGGAGAACCGGAATTAGGGCAGTTGCCAGCTGAAATAAGAAATTACAGTGAGCCCATAGAGGAGGTATCAGTTACCAAGCCTGTTTTGCCGGAGCATCCCGTGACTAGTCATCCTCAGGAAAATGGTAAGCCTGCTGCTTTTAAGTTTGCGGAAGCGGTTGCATCAGGAATAGGAGGGGTTACCAAGGGCCTTGGTTCGGCGTTAAAATCTTTTAAGATTGGGTATCTGATTGGGGCTATTTTAATAGGCCTGGTTGGAGGTGGAGTATATTATCTTTATTCATCAGGAATGGCTGTAAATGCATATAATTCTGTGGTTGGGTTTTTCACTCCAAAAGCTCCCGAAAAGGTAAATGTTCAGCCGAGTGAAGAAGATCGTGCAATTTTTGGAGTTACGACAGCTTTGTTGTTTGCTTCCAATAGCGGTTCTGTGAATGACAGGGTTCCTGTGCAGATTAGCGTTGCCGATTATTTTGGCCGGTTGATGGAGCCCCGTGTAAAAGGAGAAACTGGTATTTCTGCGGCGACTTATTATGGTGAGCTGAAAGATTTGGCTAAGGATGTGAACGAGTTTATCAGCTATGTCCGGAATCTTGAACAGCTTCAGGCTCTTTATGAAATTAATGTTTATGACATGCTTGATAGGACAACTGAGAGAGATAAGGCCTTAATTAAATATCTGGATGATTTGAAAACAGCGAGAGATCAAAGTAATGAAGTCCTTAGGAGTATACAGTTAAATCTTGATGATATCGCAGCATCATATAACAGTTTGAATCCTTCAAAGTCCAAATACGAATCAGATTTCTTTACTGCACTCGATCAGTTGAAAGCTGAGCAAAGTGATGTTTTGCTGAAGGGCTTTGTGGATATAACCCAGAAACAGGCGGCATTGAAAGCGAGAAGTGGGGCTTTAACCAAGTTAAAGGAGTATTATGTAACTGCGCTTGGTAAATTGGGTAAACGCATCATGGCTGTTGAACAGAATCAGTCGGCTCTTGTTCAGGGGATTCATGTGGTAGATGTTCCTGGTGGAGGTATTGATTTAATTATTCATCCGCAGCAGGTTTCCAATTAGTATTTTTAGGCATTGATTAGCCAGTTTTCGCAAGATAAGTAATTGCTTTTGGACGGTAAAAATGGTAGTTTAGGGGCAACTTATAAACTGCTATGGAAAGGCTTGATCAAATCTTGGCTGATGCAGGCATAGTGCGCCCGGGGTTGAATTTGGACAGGATTAAGTCGGCTTATAGTTATTCGATGGATGTGTGTGGCGGTATTACCAGAAGTTGCGGTGATACGGTTATTGATCATGTTTTAGCAGTAGTGAAGATTCTGATGCCGATGCATCCGGATGAGGATACAATTATTTCGGCTTTGCTTCATGATGCTCCCAAGCACCCAAAATATTCGAAGGAAAAAGTAAAAGAAATGTTTGGAGAGGAGGTATGTAATATGGTTGAAGCTGTGAATATGCTTAGGCGTATTAAATCAAGCGATCAGAAGGCTGAGCTGGAAAGTTTCAGGAAGATGTTTTTTGCCCTGGCTAAGGATATAAGAGTGGTTCTTATTAAGATCGCGGACAGAATCCATAATATGAAGATGTCGGATTTTGCTCCCTTTGAAGAGAAGAAACTTTTAGCAAAGGAAACGATGGATATCTATGTTCCGGTAACGGCCAGATTGGGTATATATAATTTGAAGATGACGCTTGAGGATTTGGCTTTTAAGTATTTGTACCCGCAACAGT
>Ga0302253_1001146_pt1 | contig 17318 bp, 17 predicted proteins | sample AAG_RA_Trp_MG_FD_193537 | JGI IMG/M metagenome (GOLD analysis project Ga0302253, IMG submission 193537) | Enriched activated sludge microbial communities from anaerobic digester in WTTP, New Holstein, Wisconsin, United States - AAG_RA_Trp | ecosystem: Engineered > Bioreactor > Anaerobic >...
TTTGGACGCGATCAAGGAAGTCGAAACCAATCCGTTCGGCGCGACCATGGTCGTCAAAGCCAACCGCACGGACAATTATCCGTTTTTGATCGAAGCGCTCAAGAATCCGCAATTTTCGTTCGCCATCGAATCGCAAACTTACGACGACCACGCCGTGGCCATCAGCCGCGTGCGTGAAATCGCCAAATCGGTCCGATATTTCGGCTTGATTCTTACCGCGGTGTTCATCCTATTCTCGGTTTTGATCGTATACAACGCCATTCGCGTGGCCATCTACACCCAACGCGAGGAAATCGGCATCATGCGTTTGGTGGGCGCGTCCAATGCGTTCGTGCGTTTGCCTTTGATTCTGGATGCGGTCTTTTTGGCCTTGCTCGCTTTGGCCATCGTGGGCGGGTTGATGGCGCTCGGCGTGGTGTTTTTGGAACCGCGTCTCAAATCGTTCTTCGATGGAGCGGATCCGGGCCTTATGAGTTTTTTCGTGGCCAACGCTTGGTATTTGGGCGTGGTTGAGGGCGTCACGCTGGTGGTTTTGGTTTCCATGTCGTCTTGGGCCGCGGCCGGCAAATACCTCAAAAAATAAAGTATGGCAAAAACACCCGAAGCCGGTTTTGCGCCAAAGCGCGATGCCAAACGCGAAGGCGCGGAGACGCGTCAACATTTTTTGGATGCGTTGCGTCGGGGTTCGCGCGTGTTGCCCGCGGCTTTGGTCGGCGTGTTTTTGACGGCCTGCGCAGCCGAGACCAAGGGCGCCAAATACCCCAAGAGCGGCGAAGGCGATTATGGATTCGTGTTGGGCAGGCCGCCGGGCGACATGGACGAAGTCCGGGCCGATATCCAAAAACGATTGGCCGGACAAGGCGCGCAAGCCCCGAGCCGTGAACCCGCAAAAATAAGCGACGTGGGTTTTGAAACGTCAGGCGGAGGAAGGGTCGCGGAAACGGCCATGCCTGTGGCGCGGGCCGAAGGCGCCAGTCGCGGTTTGCCCGTCCAAGGCTTCGAGCGCGCTGGCATACCGGACGAAGACATTTGGGGACTGATTGAGGCTTTGCCTGGAAACGGTTTCGTGTCCGTGCGCTACGCCACCACCTGCGAAAATCGACCCAGCGCCGAGGACATGGGGCGTAGCGTGTTGGCGGGGGTCGACATCCCGACGGACAATAGAGGAGCGGCGCAATGGGACAAGCCGAGTTTGGCGGTTTACGGTCCCGAATGTTTCGGCAATACGCCGCAAGCGCGCGAAATGTTCATGAATTATTTGGGCCAAGAAGTCGCCTTGGCCTACGCCTTCGCCCATTTGCCCCAGGACTTGCGCGGCTTTACGCATACGCCCAACCCGCTCGATGCGCTCATGGAGCCGCATCGCGGTCCGGAAATCCAATACGCGCCCGGCCCCGTGTTCCAAGAGCCGATCCTCAACGGTTTCGCGCCTCCCGGTTTGCGCGGCGACCAGTTGAAGGTACGCCAACAGCAGGTGTATTGGGCTTCGCTGGTGAATTCGGCTTTGCATGTGCGTTTGGTTTCGTCCAAGGAAAAGTGGCGCGACGCGTTCATGTTGCGTTTGGCCACCACGCACCGCGCACCGGCCGACAAGGCGCGCGCGGCCGTGGAGTTGGTGACGCGTTTCTTCGCTTCGCGCGACCCGAACGCCGACCCGGACAAATTCGTGCGCGATTTTCAAACTTATGAAGAACGGTTGAAGACACCCATGGTACAACGCGACGTACAGGCGGCCGTCATGGGCGCGGTCAGGGACCAAGGGTTGCGCACGTTGCTGGTACGCGTCTGGCAAGCGGGCGTCAACGAACGCGCCACGTATCTGGATTTTTCGCCACATGTCAAACCCGACCAGCGCACCCCGTATATGCGCGAGGCGGACGGAAAATTGGAACAAGCGCAAGCCGCCTTGCGCGAGCGGGCCGTCAAAGAACCGAACATAACCGCGACCGTAAATGAGGCTTTGAATTTTGCACACGCGCTTTCCGAATTGCACCGTCTGGTGGCCAATAACGGTCGTTACGCGCCGGTTCATGGCATGCGCATCGCGCAACAGGCGGCCAAGCTTGACGCGGCTTTTAACGCGCTCTCGCCCCAGGACCGGCAAAAGGCCATGCCGCTCGTCATCCAAGCCATGCGCGTGGCGTACTACGGAGACCCGATTAAAGAATAAACCGTCATGCCTGCGGAGGCAGGCGTCCATCCCATGAGGTTCAGTTACGTTTACATTTTAGCCAGCAAGAAATACGGAACTTTGTACGTCGGCGTCACGAGCGATTTAATTAAACGCATTTGGCAGCATAAGAATGAGGTAGTCGAGGGATTCACCAGCAAATACGGGATATCGAAATTGGTTTATTATGAAACGCACGAAGATATAAACGAGGCTATTAAACGAGAAAAACAAATTAAAAAATGGAAAAGGTCTTGGAAGACAAGATTGATTGAAGAAATGAATTTGAATTGGGATGATTTATACGAAAGCTTGTTTTAACAAATTGGCATAGAGGATGGATTCCCGCCTTCGCGGGAATGACGTGAAGAGGAATTTATTTAAACCGATAAAAAATGCATTTCAGTTTGAATGGTCAGTGAGCATACGAATGAAGTTATTATGTCACAAACCCTCATCATCCTGTCCCCGGAGCTCGAAAGCCTGGGCGAAGTCGCGGTGCGCGACGGCGAGTTTTTGAGCGTGGCTTTGAACGGCCGCGGCGAGCGGGAATTGAGCGAGGCGTTCGAAGAATGGCAGACGCGAGGCTTGCCGGCCATCAAATCCGAAATCTCACGCGCTGAGGGCAAGGTCGAATTCATGACCGGCGTGAATCGCGTGCAGCTGAGGTCGCCGTTGTTCGAAAACGCGTTTGCCGCCTGGCTGTCCTCCAACGGTTATTATTCATTGGCCTTATCCGACCATGCGATATGCGGTTGGAACGCGCTGTGCCAATTGCCGCTGGACCCGCGCGAACGCCTGATGATGGCCTTCGCGTTCCGCGATTTGCATCCTGACAAACTGCCGTCATGGATCCAAGCTACGGAAAAGTTGGTTAAGGAAACATTGCAATGAACCCGTTTAAAAACGTTAACTCTCCTGGCCTCCGGCCATCCTCCCTTAACGAGAGAGGAATTGTTATTCAACAATCAGAACCCTCCCTCGTTAAGGGAGGGCGGGGTGAATTGACGCCAAACGACACCGGTTACGAAACCCGCCGCCAGGATTTGAAGCCGGAAGTCCGCGATTACGCGGACAAGCTCTACGCCGAAATCCAGGCTTTTTACGGGGCGTACGGAGCAAATAACGCCGCCGATTTGTACGCCAGGGCCAAAGCAGGAAAAGTTAAAGTCCCCAAGGAAAACGCCAAAGAATTGCTGCGGCTGCTCGACGCCCTGGGCTTAGCGTTGGACAAGAACGAGCTGCCCCCCGACGCCCAAGAACTCCCGCCGCCCGAGGCTTTCGAAAGCCTCGTCGCGCACCTCGAAGCCTCCGGGAAAAAGGTCACGGCCTTGGACGAATGGGAAAAATACGAACTCATCGGCGGCAAGCTGAACGGCAGGGTCCGGGTCGGCGGGCGTTGGCTGCCCGCCATAAACGGCGAACTCGTCGGGGAAATCGGCGGCCGGGAAATCGCGGGTTGCCGTGACGTCCGCAACGTGGGCGGCAAGCTGAACGGCGAAATCAAGGTCGGCGGGCGTTGGCTGCCCGCCATCAACGGCGAACTCGTCGGGGAAATCGGCGGCCGGGAAATCGCGGGTTGCCGTGACGTCCGCAACGTGGGCGGCAAGCTGAACGGCAGGGTCGAGGTCGGCGGCCGCGACCTGCCCGCCATCAACGGCGAACTCGTCGGGGAAATCGGCGGCCGGGAAATCGAGCATTGCGACGACGTCCGCAACGTGGGCGGCAGTCTGTGTGGGCAGGTCGCAATCAAAAGACCGGATGGCGGAAAGGAAGATCACCGCGTCGTGTTGGGTAAAATCGTGGAGTAGAAAATCGGAGTCTATGCAACGCTCCGATTTTTTTGAACCGCGAAGGTCAGAATGAAAAACGCCATGCCAGCCAGGACCATGGTGGCGCCCGTGGGCAGGTTGAAGAGCACGGAAAAATACAGGCCGGCCAAAACCATGAGTTCGGCGAAGATCACGCTGTAAACGGCCAGTTGACGGAAGGATTTGGAGACCAGCTTGGCCGTGGTCACGGGCATGATGAGCAGGGCGCTCACCAAAACGATGCCCAGCAGTTTAATGCCCAAGACCGTGGCCAGCGCCACCATCACGTAGAGCGCGGTCTGGTACGCCGCGACGTTCACGCCGCTGACGTGCGCCAAGTCTTGGTTGATAAGCATGAGGCTGATTTTTTTGTATGACGCGGCCAGGAAGACGAGGATGGCCAAACCGAACGCGGCCATGACGTAGAGTTCGCTCCATTGGATGGCCAGTATGTTGCCGAACAAAAAGGTTACGAGTTCCGGTTGATAGCCCTGCTTGAAGGCCAAAAGAACCACGCCCAAGGCCATGCCGCTCGTGAACACCAAGCCGATGACCGCGTCGCTGGCGATTTTCGCTTTGCGTTCCAACCAAGCGATGAGCGCGCCCAGCACGGCCGAAAGGCCGAGCGCCATAAGCAGGGGGTTGAGGTTGGCGAGCAGGCCAGCGGCCACGCCCGCGAGCGAGGCATGCGCGATGCCGTCGCTCAAAAAAGCCATGCGCTTGAGCACCACGAAGATGCCGAGTACGGCCAGGAGCGCGCCCAACAACACGCCCGCGATGAGCGCACGTTGCACGAAGGGCAGGGCAAGGAGTTGCGTCATAAGTGCGCGTGGGGCCGGAAGTCGGATGTCGGACCGTAGAGTTTGGCCATTACGTCTTTGGTCAACGCCTCGTGAGGCGGCCCGTTGCACACCAAATCGCGGTTCAGACAGATGATTTGGTCCGCGAAGTGGTAAACCATGTTGATTTCGTGGCTGATCATCACGACCGTGACGCCGTGCTCTTTGTTGACGTGGCCGACCAGGTCGTAGAAGGCTTTGGAGCCTTCGATGTCGATGCCGGCCGCGGGCTCGTCCAGCAACAAAAGTTTGGGTTGGCGCATGAGCGCGTTGGCGATGAGCACGCGTTGCAGTTGGCCGCCGGAAAGCTGGCCGATTAGTTTTGGCTTGAGCGCGCCCACCTTGGTTTCGTGGCAGATTTCTTTGGACTGCTTGGGCTGTCGCGGGTGGTTGAACGAGAGGAATTCCTGGACCGTGATGGGCAGAGTCCGGTCAAAATCAAAATATTGCGGCACGTAAGCCACGCGGTCCAAAATTTCTTTGACCGGTTTGTCAAAAACCTTGATCGTGCCTTGATAAGGTATGAGTCCGAGCAGGGCTTTGAACAAGGTGGTTTTGCCCGAACCGTTGGGACCGATGACGGCCGCCAAGCCGCCTTTGGGCACGTCAAAACTCACGCGGTCCAAAACGGCCTGCGGTCCAAAGGAAACGGTGAGGTTTTTGACGGATATCGCTTGCATAAACAGCAAACTTCAAACAACAAACAGCAATGGCTGGCGCAAACAGCAAACTTCAAACAACAAACAGCAACAATGAGGTGAACAAATGCGTGGGACTTTGCTGTTTGGACTTTGCTGTTTGCTGTTTTTCATTTCATTGGTTATTCGCAATCGTGTCCGCATTATACCTCATCAAATCGATATATCCCAGATTGTCGGCTCCGCCTTCGGGGTCGAGTTTGGCCACGTTGAGTTTAAGGTCTTGCGTGAAGGGTTTGATTGATTCGTCGGAAAGTTGCGGTTCCACGTATACGGTCTTGATGCCGAATCGTTTGACCGCGTCCTGCAGGGCGGAAAGTTGCTGGACCGTGGGTTCTTTGCCCGGGGCGACCTCAAACGTGCCCACGATGTTAAGGCCGTATTCTTGGGCGAAGTAATTCCACGCGTTATGGTGCGTGATCAGGTTTTTGTTTTGGACGGCGGCCAAGCGTTGGCGCATATACGCATCGGCAGAAGTCAGGTCGTCCAAATATTTTTCCAGGTTGGCCGAGTACATCGAGGCATTCGCCGGATCGGTTCGCGCCAGCGCATCCGCGATGTTGCGTGCCATGATTTTGGCATTGGGAACGGAGAGCCAATAGTGCGGGTCTTGCGCCTGATCCGGTTCGTCAGGGTCGCGTTCGGACGGCGCCAGGTCAATGAGGTCGATGTTGCGGTCGACCGTGATGATTTTGTCTCCGGTAAGGCTCGATGCCAATGGTTTGACCCAATCGTCCAAACCGTGACCCATGGCAAACACCAATCCAACGCCTTGCAAATCCAGGGCTTGTTGGACCGTGGCTTCAAAAGTGTGGGCGCTGGCTCCGGCCGGCAAGACTGTCATCACTTCCACTTGCCTGCCGCCTACGTTTTTTACGATGTCGGCCAAGGGCGCGACGGTGGCCGCGACTTTCAATTTGCCGTTGTCGGGCGCGGCTTGGCGGAGCGGCGCCAATTTCCAGGCCAAAACCACGAGCAGAATGACGCCGATGATAATTGCGAAACGCTTTTTGTCCATATGCGCATATTGTACTTGAAGAGGTAAAAAATATACACTGGCAAAATATGTCGAAAGTCGGAGGTCGGAAGTCATACTCGCCGGTTTTAATAAAAGAATGCGGGGAGGGGATGGTGGATGTGAAAAAAACCTTGCCGCGGGTCGTGGTTTTGTTGGACAAGGATCGGCCGGATGGGGCCGCGTATTTGCGAAAAACCGTTGCGGCCATGCTTGGACGCGCGCTCAAGAAGTTGCCGCCGGGCATGACGTTCGTCATCCGGGACGCGTGGCGGCCGGCTAAAGTGCAACAGGATATCATGGAATCGTTCGTCGTCAGGTTCCGACGTCAGCACCCTGGTTGGACCAAGGAACGGGCAAAAAAAGAGGCGCAAAAATACGTGGCTAACGCTTCGGGCGTGATGGCTTCTGGGCACATGACCGGCGGCGCGTTGGACGTCAGGTTGTGGAAAAACGGAAAGCGCGTGCCCATGCGCAGTTGGAAATTGACGTACCAGGAAAACGCTGGACCGTACCAACCCAAACTGCCCAAACATCTGCAACGCAACCGCGAAATCATGTACCGCGCTTTGTCCGAGGTCGGTTTTTCACAATGCCACAACGAGTTCTGGCACTGGTCGTACGGCGACGCGCAGTGGGCCAAGCGGACGGGGGCGGGGGTCGCGATATACGGAGTGGTGGAGACACCGACGAAATCTCGATAAAAGTTCTTAAGGTTTATAAAGTTCGTAAGGTTGAAACGTCAACCAATACCATGATCTTTATGGACATTATAAACTTTATAAACAAAAAAACACCGGATTGCTTCCGGTGTTTTTTTCATAAATCGTGTCATTCAACCTTAAACGCCACATCCTTGGTTTGTCCGGTCGATAATTGGACGGTTACGACGTAATCGCCCGTGGGCCATCCCTGCGTCGGCTTGGTGAACGAGAAGTTGCTCACGATGTCGCCGTCCTGCTCCACTTTGTTTTCCGCCGGGCCGACCTTGTCGCCCGTGGGTTTGTAGGTGAGCAACGCGCTGACCGTCATGTCCTTTTTGGCCGACTCGACGTAAGCCGAGACCAGGATTTCCGGGGTTTCGGGTTTGTATTCGCCTTTGGTGGTTTCTACCACGCCGCTTTCGCCGATGGATTCGTTGAGGCGGACGTCAAAGATGTTCGGGTCTTTGGGTGCCTCCGCCTGTTCCGTGGGCTGGGTTTCGGTTTGGTCTTCTTTGGGCTCCTCATCTTTGATGGCGGCTCCGGCTGGCTTGAGTTCGATGGAGAGGATCTTCCATTCGTCGTTTTCTTTGACGAATTTGTAAGTCACGGGTGTAATGCCGCCGTCTTTGGATTTGAGCGTGCCTTCGAGCGTACCCTCGTTATTTTCGATGCTGCGGTTGGTGAAGCTCGAGGATTCGTTGCTCTTGAGCGCGGGATAGGCGTCGACGAAAGCTTGGAACTTGTCGAGCGAGGTCGCGGCTTGGAAATCCTTCGACGTCAAAGCATACGCTTTGGCCACGTCGTTGCCGCGTAAAGCCTTGAGTTGTTCGTTGGCCACGTCGTTGATGCCCGAAGTGGCGAACATGGCGATGGCGATGATGCCGATGACGCCTAAAACGAAGATCGCCAAGGCGATTAAACAACCGATGACGACTTTTTTTGCTGTTGTCATAAATTAACGAGAATTATTGGTTATCGACCGATAGTATAGCACATCGCAACGCGCTTGCCTTTAAAGATGCGGGACGTCCCGGGTCGGCTTGACTCAATGAGTTGCCCAACATATACTCTTCGCGTTCCATTCCGGGGTCGTCTAAAGGTAGGACAGCAGCCTTTGAAGCTGTATATCGGGGTTCGAGTCCCTGCCCCGGAGCCATGCAAAAACCCGCGCGCGCGGGTTTTTGCGTAGAAAACAATCCACAATCCGACCCTTGACCGACTCGTTGGGGTTGGTATGTTTGGAATGCCGCTTGTCTATTGTGCTTCCGGTATCCGTGAGGCTCAACAAAAGCGGTTTGCGTCCCTCGTTCTTTTACACTTCCCACGGCCTTCGTACCTTCGCGTCATGCGTTTTTCGCTCGTCACCAAACCGTTTTCCATAACGTCCTTCACGAGCCAAACAAACGCGCAACGCGTCAATCCGTACCCTTGGCGATCGCTTCACGCGAACGCCGCCCTCCAATCACAATTCAGAGCAGTCCCTTTCAATCGCCAGCAAGAAATTCCGGAGGGCACTCCCTCCATCAGCTCCTTTTCTTCACCCCCGCCTCTCGTATCTGCAGCGGGGATTCATTTTATACATTTGGCCGCAGTAAAAGATTCGGCAATGTCATTCCGAGGGAAATCGGAGTGACGAGGGATCTTCAAATCGGAACCGCTATCGAGAACGATTGAGAATAAAAAAATCCCGATAGTAGTCGGGATGAGGTTTAGCGCATCTCGCGGATGCTTTTGTCCCAATGGTGGTGGTAGACCATCCAAGCCAGGTCTTCCCACCACGAGACCACGGCCAGCTTGCCGCTTTGCAGGAGCGGCGCGAGTTCGGCGCGCGGTTCGAGCGGGATGGTGTCCGTGACGAAAATACGGTCCACTTGGCAATCCGGCGCCAAGAACAGCGTGGGCGCTTCGCCGCAGAACACGCCGTGCGTGGCCGCGGCCCAAACCTGTTTGGCGCCATAATCGCGTTTGAGCGCGAGCGCGGTTTTGAGGTTGGTGCCGCCGCTGGCGATTTCGTCGTCCAGCAGGATGACGTGCGCGTCCCGCAGTGCGTCCAGGTCGCCGAACAGCTGCTTGAGCGAGGATTCGCGGCTCGAGGTGCGGCGCTTGGCGCCGAACACGATGGGCAAACGCGTATTGAGCTTCTTCTCGACTTCGTCGAACGCGTTTTCGATGCGTTTGGCCGCGCCGTCGTCGGGCAAGGCCAGACAGATGCGGTCCGTGCGTTTGCGCGCTTCGTCCGTGGCCTTGCTCAAGAGGCGGCGCACCAACGAAACTTCGGTGATGAGCCCGGTGCGGCCGGCCATGACCACTTGCGGCGAATGCAAGTCCGCGGCGATGATGCGATCCAGCAATCCTTGGCTCGAAGCCATGAGCAACTCGTTGATGAGCGGCGGCAAAGCGAATTCAAGCGAACCTTCGTCGCGGTCCGTGCGTCCGAGCGGCAGATAGCCCGTGACCACGGCAATGCGTTGCGCGCGCCGTCCGGCCAAGTAGCGCAGGATGAGGAACAGCTGGAGCAGCATCTGGTAGGTGCCGGGGCCACTGCTCAACACCACGCAATCGTGGCCGCCGATATGGTCCTTGCCCAAGCGCAAGAACGGTTCGCCGCTCAAGCGCGTGCCAAAAAGCGGTTTGACCACGTCCACGCTCGTGGGTTCCTTGCCGGGCGTGACGCCCATGTTTTCCACCTTGTTTCTGACCTTGTCGGCCAGGTCGCAAAAACCGGGCATGGGCACCAGCGTCAGTCCGCCGTTGCGGTTGTATCTCGCTTCCATGTTTGTCCTCCCAAAAGAACGCAGGCGCATGGTAGAACGGGATGCGGAGAGGACGCAAGGAGGGGCGGTCCGAAGCGCGGAGCCCGGAGAACGGAGCCCGGGTCCGATGGTCCGCGGGGAGCGGTCCGAGGGTCCGAGGGGGCGTGGGTTTGAAAACTGATTATTTTGACTAACTACCATGTCGGTATTAAACTTAAAATAGATGGAGGCGGAGATGAAAAAAGTCAGTGTCGGCAGTTGGGCGCTCTTGGTCTTTTACTCAATTTGCATGGCTTTGATGGCCATCGGCGGGTTGTTCTGCGGCGGCAATGCGCTGCTGGGTTTGGTGGCCAAATGGTCGCACGGCCATGCGGTCGGAGCCGAAGACCTGATCGGCTTGGGCATCTGCGCGCTCGTAGCCGCGGTCTCTTCGTACAGCTTGTACGGAGCTTGGACCGGCGGTTGGAACCACGACGCCACCGAGGGGCCTGACCCCACCTTCTTCGTATGAGCTTTAGGCTCATTTTTTGTTGGGCGATAGGGCGGCGTAAATCACGCCGTTGGTTTGGGCCGGGTCTTGGGCGTCGCGGAAACGTTTGACGAACGGGCAGGTTTTCAAAAATTTCATGACTGCATTGCGCAACACGCCGCCGCCACGCCCGTGCACGATTTTTATGACCTTGAGGTCGCGGCGCGGCTTGCCCGCGAATTCCAGGTTCACGAACATATCCAATTCACGGACCGCCTCGTCCGGCGGCAAGCCGTGCAAATCCAATTCGGGCGCGGAGCCGCCCAGCTCGGCCGCGAACATGGCGATTTCCACCGGGTCGCTCGACGGCGGCATTTCCGACGGCGTCGGCGTCATGTTCCTGATGTGGCGGTATTTCATGCGCTCATCGTACCGCGTACCGGGGACTTCGTACAACGCGCATAGCGCATAGCTCATAGGGCATGGCGAGATAGAGGTCGGCGCCACCCTCGGACTATCGGACCGGGGCTACGGACCATCGGACGTGCCTAGCGCTCAGTGCTTAGTGCCCGGCGCTCCGGGCTCCGGGCTTCGTGCTGCCGACGGTCCGTTTGCCATCGCGGCCACCCGACCGTATCATTTAACTGTTATGTCGCAAAAGCGTTTGATGTCGTTGATCGGTTCGATCGTAATCGTGGCCGCGTTCGCCTCATGGGCGGCTTATGGATACGAGAAAGCGGACGTTGAGGGCAAACAATCCGCGCCATCGACGTCTGTCGCAACAAATATCGCCACATCCACGCCGCAGACGGCCACGTCTACGGGCCAAACCAAGGTCCAGACCAACGCATTGGTGTTACGCGTGGTGGACGGCGACACGCTGGTGGCCAAGTTGGACGCCGAACCGGAAAAAGAGTATAAAATCCGTCTGCTCGGCGTGAATACGCCCGAGACCGTGGATCCGCGACGCGCGGTCCAATGCTTCGGCAAACAGGCTTCGGATTTTTCCAAACACACCTTGTCAGACCAACGCATCCGGTTGGACGCCGACCCGCAAGCCGACGAACGCGACAAATACAACCGCCTGTTGCGCAACGTCGTGTTGGAAGACGGTACGGATTACAACGCCAAACTGATCAGCGAGGGTTATGCTTACGCCTACCTGTCGTTCCCGTTGAATCCGGCGCGGAAAGCCGAGCTCCGGCGTTTGGAAGCCGAAGCCAAGGCGGCCAAGCGGGGATTGTGGGGCGACGCATGCGAAAAATAAAACAACGCTGTCATTTCGAACGCATGTGAGAAATCCCTTATTGATGGCTGGCTTGTTCGCTTGAAGTCCTACCTAAAATCAAGTTCATTGTTGACGGTTGACTATAAGCGATTTCTCGCAGGCGCTCGAAATGACACGCGGGTCTGGCGTGATATCGCATTCAATATGGAACACGTAAAAATCATCTGGTCCAGACGCGTAATGACGTGGGCTGCTTTGGTCGGCTTGTTCGCGGCCTCGTATCTTTCCTACACCTACATCTCGGGCGCGGAATTGGTGTGCGGGCCGCTGCACGGTTGCGACATCGTGCGCGCCTCCAAATGGTCCAGTATGTTCGGCTTGCCTACGCCGTTTTTTGGCGTGGCGTTCTATCTGATGGTGCTGGCGGTTTTGGTGGCGCGGGCTTACGCGCCGGATTACAAAACCAAGTTGGCGCGTTGGCTGACCGCGTTGCTTGCGTGCGCGGGTTTTGCCGAATCGCTGTTCCTTACGTCCATCCAGCGTTTCGTGCTTCATTCGTTTTGCGCCTGGTGCTTGCTGTCCGCAGCCGCGGCCATGGGCATCTTCTTGGCCATGCTGTGGGACAGGGGTATGGTTTTGGGCAAAGACCGGGCTTTGGCCGAACTGAAAATCATGTTCATGTCCATTGCCGCGGCGTTGGTCGGCGGGGCTTTGGGCATTTACGGTTTGACGCGTCCCGCGTCACGTCCGTCCGTTGCGCCGGTTATGCAACAACGCCAACCGGATAAGATTTTGGTACCTGAAAGTTCAAGTTCCACGCCGGAGGTTCCGTCTGCGCAGGCCACGACCACTTCCGCCGAACCTTGGTTGACGCGTCCGTGGACGCCTTTTGAGGGTCCGGCCGGGGCCAAGGTGACTTTGGTCGAGTTTTTCGATTTTGAATGCCCGGGCTGCGGCTTGTACCACAAACTCGTCATTAAACCCTTGCGTGACAAGTACCGCGGGCGCATCCGTTTCGCGCCGCGCAATTTTCCGTTGGTCGAATTGCACAAGAACGCCATGGACGCGGCCATTGCCGGCGCGTGCGCCAACCAGCAGAACCGCTTCTTCGAATTCTACGATTTGATGTACGCCAACCAACCCAAGGTGACGCGGGCCGACGCCGAAGGCTACGCCCAGTCGCTCGGGCTGGACATGGACAAGTTCAAAGCGTGCGAAAGCGACCCCGCGACCCTGGCTTTGGTGCTCAAAGACCGGCAGGACGGCCAAGGTTTTGGCATTACGGGCACGCCCACGGTCGTCATCAACGACGGTTTGGTCGATGGTACGCCCAATCTCGAAACCATGAGCCAGCTGATCGACGAACGGCTCAATTGATATCACAAGAAAGAACAGACAGGCGCGTCTTGACACGGACGCTTTTTTGGTTTTCAGTTTATTGGGTCCTTTCATAAGGAGACAACCGTGGACGCGTTGATTCTGGCCAAGGCATACTTGGAGCTTTCGGCTCATCGTCCAGAAAGGGTGCACGTTTTCGATCTGGACAACACTTTCGTGAACGGCCAGCTGCTGTTCCATCTTATATATTCGGTCGCTTCGACTTTGCCGGATCGTGACAAGTTCCGTCTGCGTCTTGACCGGTACGTGGCCAATCTACACGTTCACCAAGGCGCCATCCCGTTCATGAACAGTTTGGCCATAGCCTTGGCAGACGAAAATTTTTTCGTAGGTTTGGAGGAGGGGAGAGTGGCGGCATTGGCGCGGGGTTTAGCCGCCAGGATAAAAAACGAGACCAACGCGTTTCCGCTTGCCGTTCTTGAAGCCATAAAACACTATTCGGGCGAATCCGGTAGACACGCCTGTTCCATGGCCTTGAGTGGGGCGCCGCATGTCGTGGCAGAACCTTTTTGCGGGCAACACGGGTTTTGCGCGGTTTTCGGATCGGCGTACTGGGCGCGTCACGATAATGGAGGCGTCAGGCGTTATACGGCCGAACGCGATTTGGATTCGGGTTTGCGCAAAGGCCCATTGGTCAAAGTGACCGGGGAGTTTCTGGGCGTGGATTGGGCTGAATCGGTCGGCATGGGGGACACGTTGGCCGATATCGACGTGTTCAAACAGGTCGGGTATCCCGTAGCCATCAATCCGGACGGGAAACTGTTGGCTGAAATGCGCGGCATCGAAGGCGCGGGCGTGGTATTCGAATCGCCTAAAATCGGCGTCAATCTGTTGCGCGTCTCAAGGGGGCGTTTGATTGAGGCGGAACTGCATGAAATCTTGCCGCGATCATTGGCCCGTTATTGTCCGCCCGTCGACCGCATGCGTTACGCGTACGAGAACGACGAAACGCTGGATTTGGACATCGAGCGGTCAATCCTTTTAGGCGTCGTCAAAGGCGCGTCCAAAACGTAAAACCGCCAATCGGCCATCTTCGACCCTGTTCGTAACGGGGTTTTTTTAACGCTTGACCTTTGCCGCAGGCGGGTGTTATGTAACCAAGTTCGTTGACAAGCACCTGGGAGGCGAACCGTGCGCGAACAGCAGTTGCAACGCATTTCCGACCGCATCGCCAACAAGGCCAAAGTTAAGCGGGGTTTAAAATGCCACGTCTTCGATGTGGACAGGGTCATCTTCAACGGCCACCTGCTGACCAACTTCGTGTTCGAAGTGGCCCATGAATTTCCGGATCGCCATCCGATTCACGACACGTTGCTCGGCATCCGGCAGCGCGTCGTCATGGGACGTTTGCCGCTCAAGACCTTGAATTCGTTGGTTCTGCAATACGTGGAAAACGGATTCTTCGTGGGTTTGCCTTACGTCAAAGTCGCGGCCATCGCGGAAAGGTTGGCGACCAATCTCGACGTGGCGAGTAGCGCTTTCCCCCTCGAAATCGTGTCCGTGCTGCGCGCCTTGTTGGACCAGGAGATGGACGGTGTAGTGGTGGCCATCACGGGCGCTCCCGAAGAAATCGTGGTCCCGTTCTGTCGGCGCTTCGGCTTCGACGGGGTCATCAGCTCGGTGTATGTGTGCGACGAAGACGGCCTGTACACCTGCGACCGCGATCTTGAAGCCGCGTTCCGTAAAGGCCAGGTGATGGACACGTTGGCCAACGCTTTCGGCTTTTGTTGGGGCGCTTCGCTGGGCATGGGCGATTCGGTGCGCGATTTGGGCATCCTGAACCGCGTCGGCTACCCGTTCGCCATCAATCCAGAGCCCGCGCTGCTTGACGAGGTCAGGACCGGAGGCCGCATCGCCTACGTGGAAGAAAACGAGGAACGCGGCGCGCGCATCTTCAAGGCCGACGGCGAAGGCCGGTTGCACGAAGTCAGCTTGCAAGAGGTGCTGCCCAAAGACCTGTGCAATTTCGTGGCGCCCATCCGCGGAAGCTTGGACAACAAAACTTTGGCCACCGCCTTGCTGTAGCCTTCTCGAACCCACAAGGGTTCTTTTTTATGTCCAACCATTGACACGGCTGAGTTTTTTTGTTTATCTGGGCGAATGGTTCGCACCTTCGAAAGCGAGGTCAAATGCTGCCCGAACACATCCTCGACGAAATCCTGATCAGCGAGGTCATCAACGGCATCCGCGACAACAACGGCCAAGTGCCGGCCGACGTCTCGGACGTGGACGGGACCAATAGCGTCAACCAAGGCCTGATCCAATTGGAGCTGGCCATCGGCGACGCTTTCCCCGAACGCAATGTCATGATCGAAAGGGTAAAAAGCGGTTGGCAAAAATACAAGTTGCGCCGCGGCAACTTCAGTCCTGTCATCCGCGAAGCCGTGGAAATCATTCCTGACCTGTTCCGCGGACTCAAGCGCGTCGACGTGCAGGCGTTGGCCGAGCGCGTGGCCGAACGCGAAGCGTGCATGACTTACGCGTTCCCGCGCCGGCTCTATCGGTTGCTGCGCGAACGCGCTCCGCAACACCGCCGTCTGCTCATCGCCATCACGGGCTCGCCCCACGATTACGCGGTGCCGTTTTGCAAAGCCTTGGGCTTTGACGTGGCCGTGGGTTGTTGGATGGAGGTGGACGAACAGGGCCGTTACACGGGCCGACGCGATGAACGTCCGGCCATCGACAAAGCCGCGGTCATGGGCGAACTCGAGATGCGGCGCAATTTGAAATGGGCCGGAGGCATCGCGCTCGGCGACTCGCCGACCGACATCCCCATGTTCAAGCGTTGCACGTACCGCATCGCCATCAATCCGACCATGGATTTGCAAGCCTTCATGCGCGAAACGCCCGGATTGAGAATCTCTTGGATCAACGACCATCAGAAGACCGGAGTCCAAGCGTACGCTCCGCGGCACGACGGTTTGTACATGGAAGTGCCGTTGCATCATGTCTTGCCTCCGGATTTGGCCACGGCCCTGCCCAGCATGCCCGGGTCGTGGACCGTTGCAAGTCAAAGCGTAAAAAGTTAGTCACGGAACATGGCTCGGCAATCGCATAAGGTCGCTGTGATTCCGTGGCCACTTTCTCGCCGGCGCCTGATATTTCGAGCTTGCCATAAGTCGAAGTTATCGACGTTCGGCGATTTTCTAGACGTGGCACGGAATAGCTCGATGAAACAATAGCGACTGGCTTTCGTGCCGCTCCTCTTGGACCCGTAAGGGTCTTTTTTATTTCGAAACGGCTTTCGAATTACGAGGCGGGATGACATCCCGGATCCCATCGTCATGCTGAACTTGGTTCAGCGTCTTTATGGCAGATTCCATGCAGGTGTCCAGTTTGTGGCTTCTTAATATAGGTGCCGAAATTAATTCGGCACGACAGAAGGGCGCTTGCATTCGGTTTGCGCGGCTTCTAAGGTTTAAACCACATTATGCGTTACATTTTTACGCCGGAACCCGTGGGTTCGTTCGCCTGCGACGCCGTGGCCGACGGCGTATGGCTCAAAGAAACCGACCAGGTCGGCAAAAGCTATTTGCCGGACGACGTCAGGGCGGCCGTGGTCGCGGAACTCAAGCGCCGCGGATTTGAGGGCAGGGAAGGCGACGTGATCGCGCTGTCTTTGCTCGGGCAATCCAAAATCAAACAGCTGATTGTGGCGGGTTTGGGCGAACGCGGAAAAATACGTCCGGACCAGTTCAGGACTTTAGCCGCGCGCATCCTAAAAACGACCAATGGCTTACGGGCCAAACAGTTGTACGCACACGAGCGTCTGTTGAAGGCGGTCAAGGACCAGGAGCAAGCCGCGCAGATGTGGGTCGAGGGCGTGGAGTTGGCGTCGTACCACTTCCATTCTTTCCGCAAACACACGGCGGCCGAAGAAGCCAAAAAGCGGACGGCCGTGGAAGTGCTCATGCCCATGAATCCGGACAAAAACGCGCAGAAAAAAATCCAAAACGGAGTGGACCGCGGGGTGTTGTTGGCCCAAGCTACGGAGTTGGCGCGGGATTTGGTGAATACGCCGTCCCTGAACATGCATCCGCACGAAATGGCCGAACGCGCCAAGGCTTTGGCCGGACGCGGCACCAACGTCACGTGCCGGGTTTTGGGGCGCGCGGACATGGAGCGGCTCGGCATGCACGCGGCGTTGGCCATCGGGCAGGGGAGTCAACACGAACCCAAATTCGTGCATTTGACCTACCGGCCGCCGGGCAAAGCCAAAAAGAAAATCGCACT
>Ga0302253_1001147_pt1 | contig 17314 bp, 11 predicted proteins | sample AAG_RA_Trp_MG_FD_193537 | JGI IMG/M metagenome (GOLD analysis project Ga0302253, IMG submission 193537) | Enriched activated sludge microbial communities from anaerobic digester in WTTP, New Holstein, Wisconsin, United States - AAG_RA_Trp | ecosystem: Engineered > Bioreactor > Anaerobic >...
CTTTCATGTTCCCTCCTTTTGTATGTGCCCAATTAGAAGTCGCTTTTTAGGATATGACTGTAAATTTGGAACGCTTCGATGTCAAAGAAAAAAATGAGAGATGGCCGTTTCGGATTTGCGGCTGATGAATAATTAGGGAAAGAGGCCATTCGACCGAAGAGGGAAACCTTCTCCCGCCCCTCCTAGGGGGTGGGCCGAGGTGGAAATGGGGTTGCATTGTCATTCCGGAAAAGCGCAACGCAACCCGGAATCCATTTCCAGTGCCTTACACACTGCCAATGGATGCCGGATCAGGAAGCTGTGTCGCAATGTCATCCTAAGGCGTCAGCCGAAGGATCTCTGTACTTCAACATATCGATATTATGAGATTCTCCGCGGAGTTTATCCTTGAACGAAGCGAAGGACTCAGAATGACATCAAACACAGGTTGAACATTGCGACACAGTCTCGCAGGCCGGAATCCAGGACTTTTGCAGTGCCGGTAAATGGGATTGATATCACCATGATTTCCGGATTGAATGACAGATTAACCCGCCCAATTTTATTACCATAACCCCGTAATTCCCGTGCTCTCGCCCCCCTTACAAAAGCTTATCAGACAATGAATTATGAAAACTGGGAGCTGTTCCTCATTTCCCCACAGGACGACAGAGGATGAAACTCCTTTCCTGATATCCACTGACGATGGCTCTCCGGCATATTTTTCATCATGTCTTTGAAGACATCCACACATTCCGGACAGAGTTGCGTGCCGCGAACCTCTTCGATAATGCCGATGGCTTTATCCCGGTCCATCCCCCGTCGGTAGGGTCGATCACTGACCAAGGCATGGTAGGTATCGGCAACGGCGGTCATTCTGGCCCGAAGAACGATCTGCATTCCCTTCAGTCCGTCGGGATAGCCTTTGCCGTCATAACGTTCATGGTGATGGAGGATTACGGGAAGCAGAGGTTTAATACTGGGAATGGAACCCAGGATGGATGCCCCGATTACAGGATGTTGCTTGATTACAGCAAACTCTTCTTCACTGAGACGACCGGGTTTCAATAGAATGCTGTCCGGTACGCCGATCTTTCCCAGGTCATGAAGCCGGCCGGCAATGCCCAACGAATCCATCTCCTCCTGACTGGCATTCATACTACGGGCCATCTCCGCCACCAACCTGGCCACTTCTTCCGAGTGACCCCGGGTGTAAAGATCGCGGGCTTCAAGGGCTGTAATAAGACTCGTGATGCTCGCCAGCATCATCCTTTGTTCCGTATCGAGGCGCTCTCGTTCTTTGAGTAAGATAAGAAAATGGTCGGAGAGCAGTTTTTCTATCGTGATGACAAGTTGATCCAGGTTGAAGGGCTTTACCAAATAACTCGCCGCACCCCACTGAATCATCCGGCGCATCGTGGCCCGATCGCTGATGGTGCTCATAATGACAAAAGGTATCGCTGCCAGATCAGGATCATCGTGGAGCTTTCTGCAGAGATCGATCCCATTCATTTCAGGCATCTCGATATCGCTTAAAATCAGGTCCGGCCGGGCTCGTTGAAGCAGTTTTACGGCCGCTTTCCCATTCTCGGCGGTAATGACCTGAAATCCTGCTTCTTCAAGGCCTTTTTTGACCATAGAGCGTATCGTCGGTGAATCCTCCACCACCAGAATCGTGTGTGTATGATGAAACCTCGACTCTTCGAGCACCTTTTCAATCGTGCGGGAAAGTTGGCTCTGAGCATCTGCTTTCGATATGTACGCAGCCGCCCCGACCTTGAAACCCCGGTCAATGTCATCGTCGGTATTCAAAGAACTCAAAATAATGACCGGGATACCTTTTGTTTTTGGGTTGCCTTTCAGTAACTCACACAATCCGAAACCATCTAAATGAGGCATTTCCACATCGGAGATGATCAGGTCAAAAGGACAGGAAAGCGCCGCCTGCAAGCCCTGTTGACCATCTTCTGCCAGCGCCACGTGCGCTCCGCACTGCTCAAGTTGCTGTGACAAGACCTTGCGGATAATCGCACTGTCATCAACGACGAGAATGTTGGGATGGTTTTTTAAGATGGCTTCTATTTTCTTATCCCCCCGCCTTATTTTAAAAGCGATCTTTCCAGGTGATCCTATTCACCCGGGAACGGTTAGGCTCCGAAAATTGAACGCTTCTGAAAACAATAAAAAAGAACTCATCGTTCTAAACATTATTTCGGCATATTTGACCATTTACTTGAATTGAAAAGATTGCTGGTGTTTGAATGGATCAGTTCTGATTATCAGCAGGAAGCCGGCGGCGGCTTGCAGGAAGGTCAAGGGAAATCTCCGTTTTCCCCTTGAAGAAACTGATTATGGATTTGCTCGGAACACCTCCTCCTGTCATTCCGGCTTAGTGAATATATCGCAACGGATATTTTTGTCATTTCGACTTCCCCCGTATCATTTCGCCTTACCTCACGTCATATCGACCGCAGGGAGAAATCCTGTTTCATTCTCGTAAACTCTTTGTTATTTCGGGCAGATCCCCTCGTCATTTCGAGCGAAGCGAGAAATCTTGCTTTTAATTTCCCTTGTCATTCCGGCACAAGCCGGAATCCATGTCATTTGAAGTGCCGGGAAATAAGGTTTTTGTCACCTGATGCGCCCACCCCCCTTTTGCCTGCGCAATTCCCGCTATTTCTTTATTTCAGCAAGCTCGGTGATAGGCAGGGCCTGGACAGTCTCACTCAGGGGATACCTGTCGTTACCAGGATAAACAACATAACCCCGGGTGGATCCCAGATCGTCGAAGGCATTGCGGAACCCTCGGGAAAGCGACGGACTCAGAGAATATTTGACTTCCACCGCGACCGCCTGCCGTTTATCATCAAAAAACAGGAGATCGATTTCCGCCCCGGCATTGGTCCTGTAAAAATACACCTCTTTAGTTCCCAACAGAGAAATGATCTGCTCGATAACAAAACCCTCCCAGGAACTTCCGACCGACGGATGGCCCTGCAGTTCGTCAAGCGAGCGAATATTCAGCAAAGCATGGAGCATACCTGAATCCCGGATGTAAACCTTGGGTGATTTGACGAGCCGTTTTTTAATGTTCAAATGATACGGCTGAAGCTGACGGATTACGAACGTGTCTTCCAGGATGTCGAGATACCTTCGCATCGTCGGTGCGGACATTCCCAGGCTGCCGGCAACTTTACTGGCATTCCAGAGTTGTCCGTGAGAGTGGGCGATCATGGTCCAGAAACGGCGCAATTGCACCGCGGGAATATGAATTCCCAATTGTGGAATATCCATTTCCAGATAGGTACGAATGAACGCTTCCCGCCAGCGATGGCTTTCATCATCCCCGCTGGCAAGATAGCTCAGCGGATAACCGCCACGGAGAAACAAGAGTGAAAAGTCGCGCTTATCGATTTCAAAAATATCCAACGGAGTCAATTCATGATAGATGATGCGTCCGGCCAGGCTTTCCGATGCGTGACGAATCAGAGCGGGCGACGCGGAGCCAAGGAGAAGAAAACGGGCGCCCACCCGTCTGCGATCAACCAAGGCTCTGATCACGGGAAAAAGCATCGGCAGACGCTGAATTTCGTCGATGATGACCAGCCGGTTTTCGTACTGCCCCAGATAAAGTTCGGGGTCCTGCAGTTTGTTACAATCCGAAGGCAGTTCCAGGTCCAGATAAACCGCATCGGGATGGAGAGAATCCCGAATTGATTGCGCAAGCGTGGTTTTTCCCACCTGGCGAGAGCCGAGAAGGCCGACAACGGGAAAATTCACCAATGACGTGGCGAGGGTTTCTTGAAGGTTTCTGCGAATCATGCTTGCTATTTAAAACAATTGATTTCGATTTGCAAGGTTAAAATCCATTAACCGCTGTCAAACCTGCGGTATGGAATTTCGTATACAGTCCCCACAATACACCTTCCCTGTCATTCTGGCCCCCGACCCGGAATCCAGTCTTAAAAAAATTTTTCATTTCGACCGAAAGGGAAAAACCTAATGTCTTCTTATGCTTCATACGCCTTTGTAAATTTGCAGGCCGGGAACTTTGAGCAACCCCAGAACTTCGCTCCGGGATTCTTTCCTTTTCGGGCGGTCCGTAGCGTCAGTTCGGCGCCGCAGACTGGACAAATATCCGAAGCTGCGGGGGGGCTACTCACTGCTACGACTGAATTCGGTTTTGACTGAACGCTTCCAATCAGCACTGCAAGCTGATTTCCCTCCACCAAATCAATCGGCTTATCCACCGCAAAGTTCTTTGCTTCCTGAGTAAACAAACCGGACGTAATGATGATCACACTATGGGCATGCTTCGCCGTCATGACGCCATACATTTCCCGCACAACCTGGACATTGACCTTGGAGCTTTTCCACTGTTTGCATTGGACCAGGAACAGGTTTCCGTCTTTTTTGAGAATGAGATCAATGCCACCATCCGGACCGGCACCATCATTCTCAACGACCGAATACCCCTTGCGGCGGTAAGCCTCGGCAACCAATTCTTCGAATTCCTTCCAGGAAATGGACTTTATGGAATCGAGATCCTTCTGTTTATCGAGCAATCGTTTTTTGCGAAATGAAATCAGGAAGGAAATAGGCGCGGGAACGAAAAGAACAAAAGCAAGAAAAGGGGCCGCTGGCGGCGCCGCAGTCAACAGCATTTTATAGACAAGGTTTTCGGATTCAATCAAGGGCGCCACGAATTTGAGCGAAACATAAACAACAGCGGAAAGAATCACGCTCACCCACCACGGCGCTTTCGCCAGGTCATCTAAAATACCTTCATTTCTTCTTGCCATGTTTCACCCCCGGTTTTCAGTTAAATAAAGTCCTTTAATTTTCGTAAGAATTAATTATGTGGTCCAGGAAATTACCCGAAACCCTCAACCCTTAAGTGGCTGGAACAGGTATTCCAACCCATTGATCTTGATCTCATGGACCATCTTCAGTTGGTCTCCCAGCTCGCCGTCAGGAAAACCTTTCCGGGCAAACCACACGACATAGGGTTCCGGCAGATCCACCAGCAGATAGCCCGCATATTTTCCAAACGGCATTTTTGCTTTGGCCAACTTCAAGAGGACGTTTTTATCAGGATGAACTACTCGATCTTCAGAATTCATGGCATACGCCTGTATAAGCAGGGAGAAATCTTAATTCTTTGTCATTCCGGACCCCGATCCGGAATCCAGTCCTTTGGAAGCCCCGGGAAAAGCGGTTTATGTTTCCAGCATAATACCCATGATAAAAAACTATTTTATGGGAATCCATATTTGGGCTAGCGGGACTAGATTTCTAAATTCTGGTTCTAGGTGATCGTAATACTTAAGCAGCAGGTTCATCACGTCTTCAAGTGAATAGATCGTCATTTTTGTGCTTAATCTTCCCACTTCTTTTATCGCATCACCCTTAAATCCGCTCGTTGAAACAAATATTCCAACTTCACCCTCATCCAAAGCACCAATAAAGTTTCTTATCTCGGGTCCGCCGGCTGCTGATGCTCGATGCTTTACCTGAACTTTAATCCTCGGTTTTTCAAATCCAAATTCATCTTTGAAGGCAATAATGTCGACACCTCTATCGCGCCCAGGGTCTTTCTCTATCGTCTTGAATCCCATTGCCCTGAATATTGCACCGATAAGATACTGAAAATCATAGGGATCAAGTTGGCTTAGGATATCGGCGATTTTCTCATCAGCCTTAGTTTTAGTGTCGATATAAAAAGGAACTGCTTCTTCCGGCTTGACCATGTCTTCAATAGCTTCACGATGCTTGCCGGATAAGCATGCTTCTATCTCCGAAATATAGGATGTAACCGAAAACACGGTCAATACACTCCCAAAACTATTCTGTGCTTCGGCGCTGAGTTGACTTCTGGAAAATTTCCCTAGCCACTTTACGGGTCGAACTCTTGGATATTCCTTATTTATCGTTTTGCTGTATTTTGCCTTACCAATGCATTTGCCAACAAAATACTCCCTTTTGACCTTGTCAAAAGTTAACACATAGTCATCGACCTGTATCTCTTTTTCAAATCTGTAGATCTGACCGGCGTTAACCGCGGTCCTCCCGGTTGAGTGTGCTGGATAAGCTTTCGTATACGCATTCTTATAATCACCGCGATTTTCTAAAGAGGTCGTATCTGCCAGTTCTTGCCATCCAATAGCAACAATTTCTTCTTTCCAAAACTGATCAAGTAACTCATTGTAATCACCGGCTCTCACCATCCATGCATTCATTTCTTTATCCTCCGATAATCAGCGTCCTTGGCATCGGGACAAATTTATTATGCCGGGTTTGTATATCCCCCATGTTGATTCAATATCTGATAGTTATCGATTTGTTTCCTCAGAATAGGAAAAAATATTTGATAACCAAAATCTATGTCCCCTGATCTTCTGTTCGCCCACCATCACACCTAATTGACGAAAACCTGAGCTAGCTCTCTCAAAACCTCGCCAATTTCATTAGAATGACCGAAGATTATGGTGCGGCGCCCTCCTTGGCAAGGACGTCGAGTAGACCGGCCCGCTGGCAACCTTCGAGGAAGGCCTTTTTCAGAAAATTGCTGTCCGCAAATGGGTTTCGTGCAGACAGTCTTTCAAGTGTATTCAGATAATCAGTGGGGTTCCGCCCGTCTTCCGTCCATTCATCAATTACCTGCGTTAACCAGTACTTTCCGTCGGACTCGCTGCAGCATTTCGCTTTGTAACGCTCGTCGATACGATACACCTCCTTCCAGGTCTCAATCTCCTCATGAACGGCGGACGGTCCGAAGCTGAGTTGAATGTCGGCTGGGCAGAGTTCGTCGATATCCGGCTGATCGAGGTCGATGGTGATCGCAATACTATGGCCATTTGTCGCGTAGGGATAGAAAGCTTTACGCCGACCGGCAGGATTTTGGGCCGGGTCCTTGCCGAGCTTGTAGGTGCTGTTGCACTCGTGGCAGGCCGGTGCGAGGTTCCGGAAGTTGATGGAATTGAAGGGGTAAAGTACTTTGGGCAGATAATGGTCATATGCCTCACGCTTGGTATGATGAACACCTTTGATGTCGCTAAGGCCGCAGAACGGGCATTTTCCGGTGGTATTCACCTGCATGAATGCCTGGTAGTGCTCATCAATCTGGCCGATTTTCTCCCGCATCGCCGCCAGGTCGAGCAGTTGCTGGGAATAAAGTCCCTGGAAAAACGAAGCCAGTTGCTCACTCAGGTCAGGATGGATGGCTGAGATATCGTTATAGCGAGCGATCTGAACAGCCGGGTCATTAGCGCAGACCTTTTCGATTTCGTTGTTGGCCCGATACCATTGTTTGAGTTGATTGATCTGCTCCGGCGTCAATGGAGCAAAGAGTTCATATATGGCGGTGATGTTTTTGTAAAATTGTTTGCCACGCTCGGGGGCATTCGCCATAAACCCAAAGGATGAGAGAATTTCTCTTAAGTCTGGCTCTTCCTCAAATAGTTCAAGGTCGAAAATCAGTCCGATGGGCGCCTTGCACCACACCTCGAAAAAGATGAAGTCAATGAACTTCTGCATCTTTTCCATTTGATGAGGAACATAAGTGTAGGTAAACAGCATCAGCCCCGGCCCTCCATGCTGTCGAGAATGGTTTTTATCAGTAACACTTTCTCCACTGAGTCGCCGAGTTGGCGGTTGATTTCCGTGATAAGCTGCTCCTTGTCCTCGCCTCGTTCAAAACGCAGCCGCAGATTTGCAAGGATTGACTGGGCATGACCTCCGATGGTTTCTCGCTTATCAAAGGTTGTCATGGTGATTTTGTTGATCGACGCGCCCAGGGTGTTGTACTCCGGTTGGCTGACTGTGACCACGCCATCGACCTTTTTGAACACCAGTACCTTTTCCGGCCTGCTGTCGGAGAGAAGAAAAGGCGTATGAGTAGTGACCAGCATTTCGTGACCATCGCTGCCCTTGAAACTCTCGTGTAGGCAGGTGACGAAGTTGGCACGCCAGTCGGGATTGAAATGGGTCTCGGGCTCGTCAAGTAGGAATAGGCTCTGGGTGTTCTTGAACAGCAAGCAGAGCCCCAGCGTGTGCAGCAGTTGGTGTTCGCCGTCGGAGAGATTCTTGAGCATCACCGGCTCAGCCACGTCCGTCTTACGGAACTTGACGAACTTGAAACGCATGATGCGCTCATCAGAGGCCAGGGTCGGCACCGTTTCGCTCACATAATGACTGTCGGATTGATACAAATCTGATTTCAGTTGGCTGCTGACAGAAAAAAGATTGAGGGTCAGCAAGACCTGAAAGGCTTGGAACAGGGCAATAGGCGAGTGGTTGACTTCAAAATCGAAGTTTTCGCTAAAGGCCTGCCGGGTGGCTTCGTTCACGTGATAGTCGAGGTAGAGTGTGTCGGTGGCTTCGTCCAGATACCAGCATGTGGCGCATCGTGTCAGGCGGGGGATAATCTTGTCTGTTTTATCGTTGTCACCGGTGGTGCCGCCGCCGTCCAGCAGTTGCACGAGGTTTACCCGGTAACGCTTGGTCGGGGTCTCGTCGTCGGTGGTGCTCAAGGCCGGATGGTTTTTGACAGTCTCCTCGATGGATTCCCGCTTTTTCTTATCTTGATTTCCGAAGGCCGGAATCTGGATTTCGTCCACCTTGATGCTTCGCCGGATAATGATGCGAAACTCTTTGAGTTCCTCAATTTTCACATCCCTGCAGAATGGTCTTAATGCGTCGCTATCCTGAAACAGCAGGTTGCAAAGCAGAATTGCCTGGCTGAACCCAATGTCGAGATAAACCAGCCGCGATTCGGGGCGTCCGGGATATGGCAACTGCTGCTTGAGGGCCTGGTCGTATTCGTCGAACTGGACGAAGCGCATCTTGAAAAACGGCAGGCTGAGGATTTCGTTCTCGCCGGAAGAGTAGCCTAGAATGTATTCCGGTAATAAATGCCGATAAATTTCTGCACTGTATTCAAGTGGTTCAAATAGTTCAGGTACAGCTTGTGTCCTTTGGAACCATTTGGGACTCTCGCCAACTTCTTTAACAATACGGAAATGAACTATTCCTATTTGATCATTACTTCGCCAAGAGTCGGGAAGTTTGATTAAATATTCAATTTCGAAGCCGTCCGGGATAGCTGTTTCACTGCGAAATCCACCTGGGTTGGCCTCTTCGTCGAAACGGAAGCTGTCCGGCAGGTTGTCCAGATAGATGCATTCCAAGTGGTAGAAGATCGCCGCCAGCGCCTCCAGTAGGTTGGACTTACCGCTGCCATTGGGACCAGCGCAAACAAAGGGGGCAAAACCCCGCTCCTCCTGCAAGTCCCATTCATTGCGAAAATGGTATTCAAATCCCGCTTGCAGGCTGCGAAAGCCCTTTGGGTCTGTGATTTTAAGGCGCAGAAGTTTCATGCGGAATCATTTCTTTGACACTGTGATCTGTACGCGGTTATTGGCATCGTCATAACTCTGCGTCAGGCGGCCTTGTTCCAGAGCATCGAATACCCAACCCTTAAGTTCGTCATACTCCACCACGCCCCAGTCCGGTGCGTCGTCCTCCGCCAGCTTCCACAACCATTGACGAGCAGTCTCCATAAAGGGCTGAACCGCAAAGGGTGCATCGCCCAATTGCTCCAGCCAGGTGTCCAACCATTTGCCGACCAGTGTCTTGCGACCTTCAGCGGATTGCAATACGGCAAGCTCTTCCAGTGCAGGCAGTTCCAATAATGGCTCTACGGTTTGTTTATCCTCTGCTTCAAGTGTTTCTTCCTCCGCAATTTCTATGCCTTCCGTTGGCAGTGGCACACGCGACAGGTCCAGCTCGCCCTTGAAGGCCTTTTGGCTCAGGGCGCTGTAGAGATTTTCCAGTTCGGCAAGGCTTTGCTGGTAGCGGGATTTGAGGCCTTCAACCTTTTCGACAATGGCGGCGAATTGATCTTGTAGATCAACAGGGGGGTAAGGGAATTCCAGCTTATCGAGAACCCCTGTATTCATGTGTGTGAAGGCGCCATCAGCCCCGGTTTTCAAACGACCCACACGTCCTTTGCAGTAGGTCATTAATGAAACGAAATGGAGTGGGCGTAATTGGGGTCCTAAGCGCAATCGGATGAGATTGGTGCTGATGATTGCTGGCGCACCATTCATTCCAGCGACACACATTTTTCCAACGGTTCCAGCCCGTGAAATGATTATGTCCCCGTCAAATACCGAATAAGATTGAAGCTCTCGATATTTTTCTTCCGTTATCCACATGCGGAAAGGAAGAATCATGCGTCCGGATGAGTCGATGTTATCCATATTCCAGACAGGAATACCTGTCTCAACCAATTCATCTCTCTTCAATGCGCTTCCAAAGGGACCGCACTTTGTGCCTTCCTTGTGGTTAATATAGAATTCAGAAAGCTTCTTGATCGGGTAACCCTTAGGGTTTGTAATCGGGTCGCCGAACATCTCCAGGAAGACGCTTTTGAGCAGGTCATCGAGTTGCTGCAGGTGTTGTTTGCGCCGGGCGATCAGCCCTTCCACCTTGCCGAGCAGATGGGCAATGCGCTTTTGGTCGTTGAGCGGCGGGAGCTTGACCTTGATCCGGTAGACATCATCACGATTAAGTCCAGGAATAGCTGCAGAACGATTTAAGTCTTGAAGTTTGAGTGTTCTTAGAAGTCTGTAAAGCCACTCAAGGCTATAGTCATAATTGCCAAGAGATTCCACAAAGTAGGTTGTGTCAATTGGCCAGCATGGTGTTGGAACAAGGTGCGCCTCCCCTATTGAACCTTTGCGACCAACAACTATCGTTGGCTTCTTAACAATGAATTCATTGTGGTAATCAACTATGCCATTGGACCCGTAAACAGGAACATTACCTTGCAGGCGCTTATCTTTGCGAAGAGATTTGCCATACTTCAGTTCGAATAATTGGCCAAGTGGGATTGATCTCATCCAATCATCTCCCTCAACTCCAGCAACTCCCGCACAATCCCGCTCTGCACCTTGCCCAGGTCAGCGTCTTCCACCGCGCCCACTTCCGCCTCAATAAGCCGCTTCAAAATGTCGGCGGGTTTGTCATAGACCACCTCTTCAAACACATCCTCCTTGTAGCGGGAGAGTGACAGATCATAACCCTCAGCTTCGATATCGGCGCGGGACACCATGAAACACTTTTGGGTGCGGTCTTTATCGGTCCCAGGATTGCGTGCGTGGTATCTGGCAACGATATCTTGCAGGTCGCCGTACCCTTCCTGCTTGGTACGTTTGTCGTCCAGGGAACGACCATCGGCGGTCATTTCATAGAACCAGACGTTTTCCGTTGCCGGCTTTGTCACCTTATCCTTCGGCCCCCAGACCTTGGTGAAAAGAAGAATGGCGGTGCTGACCCCGGCATAGGGTTTGAATACACCGCTCGGCATGGTGATGACGGCCTTGAGGTCGCAGCGCTCCACCAGCATCTGGCGCAGATTTTTGAATGCGTTGCCCGAACTGAAAAGCACCCCCTGGGGAACGATGACGCAAGCGGTGCCACCCTTTCGCAGCAGGCGATAGATATTCTGCACAAAGAGCAACTCGGTCTTGGTCGTGGCGAGGGTCAGGTTCTCGTTAATATCGCCCTTATCGATGCTGCCGGTAAAGGGCGGGTTGGCCATGACAATATCGTATTCGGCTTCTTCAGTGAAACTCTTGCTCAGGGTGTCCTTGTAATCAATTTGGGGCTCATCAATCCCGTGCATCATCAGGTTCATCAGACCCAGCCGCACCATCGTGCCGTCGATGTCGTAGCCATAGAGCGAGGATTGCAGAATGGACTTGGCATTTTCGGTGAGCCCTGCGGCCACCGAAGTGCGGACAAAACCGTCCTCGTCGGGCTGCAAATCTTTCGCACCCGCTTTTTTCGCCAATTCGGTGACAATGTACTGATAAGCACCCAACAGAAAGCCGCCGGTCCCGCAGGCCGGGTCGGCAATGCGGTGCCCCAATTGCGGCTGTACTAGCTCCGACATCAACTTGATGATGTGGCGCGGGGTGCGGAATTGGCCATTCTTGCCCGCCGTAGCAATCTCGGATAGCAGCATTTCATAGACATCGCCCTGAATGTCCTGAAAAGTCTGCCCTTTATCCCCCAAGTCCTTCTCCATGATCTCGAAGATTTCATCGATGGTCTTCACCGCTTCCACCAACAACATGGGTTTGGGGATGATAAACACGGCATTCTTCATGTGGTGGGTGAAGTTAGACGCCGCACCATTCATATCCTTCAGAAAGGGGAAAACCCTGTTCTGGACATGTTGGAGCATGTCCTCGGCTTGCATGCGTTTGAATTCGCTCCAACGCAAGTTACGCCTGTCGATGGCGTATTTCTTTTCCTCGTCAATCTTTCGCTGTTTCTCTTGCTCGGTATCGTTGTCGTTAAGCTTCGCCCGGTACTCCGGCGGAATCCATTGGCCTTCAAATTTGGAAGTATAGTTATCAATCCATCCATCTTTTGCATCACCTTGCTTCTTCTGGTCCTGTTCGTCAAGGCGCTTCATGAAGAGCAGGTAGGTGATCTGCTCAATGGCGGTCAGCGGATTGGAGATGCCGCCGCTCCAAAATTTGTTCCAGAGCTGGTGGATTTTACCATTCAATTCAGGGTTGTTTAGCAGCATGGTTTTCGTCCTTGTTTTCCGTCAGGCATCGCGGATGAATCGCTTGCGATTACGGGTTCTCTGTTCATTCTTCCAACTTCGGTTGCGGCAGCTTTCCGGACTGCTTGACGAGCTTCTTTTCATCGGTCTTGACGCGGCGCTCCAGCTTCTTGATATCTTCTTCCGGCGCGAGCTTTTCCGGTTTGATGCCCCGCTGGCCGAGCATGTCGCGCACGCTCTCGTTGTTTTGCACATGCTCACGGGTAATAGCATGCTCGCCTTGTAAGTCTTCCTGCAGGACATTGTGGTTGGTCATCTCGGTGGCCAGATTTTTTGCGGCAATGGTCAGAGTCGGCAGAAAATCGGCCAGCGGGCGCGATTGGGTAATGCCGTAGCGCTCTTTCATCTTCTGGGTGGTGTGGCCGCCGAAAAGCGCCGCATCCCCTTTTGAACGGATACGGCCGAATCCGGCATCGTCCACACCCCGTTCATAAATGTTCTGGGAGAGGGTCTTTTCCGATTCCCGCAGCCGCTCACGGGCATCCAGCCGGGCTATAAGACGCATGCGGTCTTCGATCAGTTCCTGCTTGCGGGTCTGGATGGCGAAGTAGCTTTGGGCAAAGGCGATGGGCTCCTTGCGCGGGTCGCCGTTCTGGGCAATGAGATAGCAGGCGTAGCGGGTGAGCATGAAGTCATCGACAGCCCGTTCGGCACCGCTGCCCAGCTTGACCATTTTCGTGACGCCACGAAAATGGTCGTTTGGGTCATAACCTGTTGTTTCACAAGATGTAATGGACCGCTGAATAGCAGTCTGGAAGTTTTCCCAGCGGGCATAACCCAGCAACGCCATCAAGTCTCGGGCGAACCAGAATTCAATGCCTTCATCCGGCACGGTGTGGCTCAAGGCGTCGAACTGATTTCGCAGTGTTGTCAGAACTGATTTATCCATGGCATTTCCCCCCCGTTTTTTGTCCTGCTCACATTCATCTTTTTTTGTTTTTCCCGCGTGTTTCGCGTTTACCCTCTCTTGGTTCGTCTCCATTAAGCTGCCAGGCGTCCGGCGAGCTGCAATATTTCGTTGATCTGTGCCGGACTGAATACACCGCGAATTCCCTGCGGATGTATCACCGTGAAAGGCGCGTTGATTAAGTCCTTCTTTTCCACCTTCTCGCGTTCAATGATGAAGTTTTTCAGTAAATTCAGAAACTCCAGCTGACGGCCGCTGAGGTTGGTGTGATGTTGAACAAACTGATCGAAAGCCTCGCTGACTGTCTCGGGATAGCTTTTTAGGATCTCGATACCGAGAATGTGGCGCATAAACTGGATAAGATGGGCCTTGCGATTCCTGTAAACCTGGCGCAACAGGTCCTCAGTGATGTGTGGATGCTCGGCATAGAGCGTTTCCGCAAGCGCATCGGCTTCTTCCGGGGTAATCTCTTCACCATTCTTAATCTTGAGCAGGACAGGGTTACGTTCAGTCAGCTCTGCAATCAGCGCCTCCACCATTTCGCGATAGCGGCTGATAAGCACGGATTCGTGCTGCGGGCCGAATTCAACCCAATCTTTGTGGTGGAGGGTATCGGTGAGGTCGAGATGGACCGGACCAGGGCCGATGACCTGCTCGCGAAATTTCATCAGGGGGCCGAGGCGTGCATTCAGTTCGTCAAGCATATCTTCATGCTCGCCAGGGTCGGTTTTCAGCCAGTGATGCTTGGTTTGGGCGGCGCGGATCAGCGCTTCCTCCGCTTTGACAAAGTTGATGGACAGCGGCAGCTCGCCGATCTGTTCGATAAGCGCTTCTTTAAGCGTTTCCGCTTTTCCCTTCTCCGCACACAGTTTGGCCAGAGAATACTCTAAAAGGTCGCGCTCGAAGCGCATGGCCTTGAAATCGGCTTCCGACACAGTGCGGAACAGCGGCTTGATTTCGACCCTCAGGAATTCGATCTTTTGGTGGTTAAGCGTGACCCAGAAGTTTTCCTCATCAAGCCGGGCAAGAACGGCAGCCGCCTCCTTGATGACAACGGAGGTTTGCGGCAACTCGGCGATCTGCCGGCGCAGCTTCGCTATTTCGCGCCCGGCGATGTTCGTCTGGCCGCTGTCGATAGCCTTTTCGATCTTGTCGATACGCAGGCCGACCAACCGCACCGGCAGCGGTAATTGCGGTTTCAGCTCCTTCCCCTTGGGCTGAAGTTTGAAATACTCGAAGTTGTCCCAGCAATCCAGAATCAGAAAAACATCCTTTTCGATGCACCAGGGCTTCGGCTTATTGCTTTCCAGTAGGCGGGTACCGCGCCCGATCATCTGCCAGAACTTGGTGAAGGAGAAAACCGGCTTGGCGAAAACAAGGTTGACAATCTCACGCACATCGATACCGGTATCAAGCATGTCGACACTGAGAGCGACACGGGGCATATCATTATTGGTAAACTGGTCGAGCAAACCACCCTTGCCGTAAATGCGAGGGTCTTCTGACACCAACACCTTGGCCAACTCGCCTTTGTATTGCGGATAGAGCTTGTCGAATATTTCCTCAATGCGTCGCGCATGCGCAATGGAGGAGCAAAAGAAGATCGTCTTGCCGGGCAGCACCCCGTTAAAGTCCTTAATGCATTCTTCCATGAACTCCCTGACAATGAGAGCATTGGTGCCTTTGTTGGTGACCTGCTTTTCCAGTTGCGAGCCTTCAAAGTTTATCTCTTCAATTTCCTTGCCTTCCATCAGCAATTTCTTCTGGTCTTCCAGGGAAATAGTGCGCTTGCTGATCCCTTCCATTTGAAAGCGGGTCTGAATTTTCATGACCTGGAAGCTACACAGGAACGGTGGCACATTGTTGACCGCCTCCTCGAAGGTGTAGGCAAAGGTGGGGATGCCATCCTCACAGTGGAAAAGCTGAAATGTGTTGTGGTCGATGATGTCGGTCGGTGTCGCCGTCAGCCCCAAGGTAATGGTTTTGAAATAGTCGAGGATTTCGCCGTAGGTGTTGTAGATAGAGCGGTGGCTCTCATCGATGACAACGAAATCGAAGAAATGCGGTGACAGATACTGTGACTCATCCCGGATTATGTTAAGCATGGTGGGATAGGTCGAAACATAGATACGGCGGTCTTTGGCGATGAGTTTTTCGCCCACACTGGGCCAACGTGGCTCGTGGGGCAAATGCTCCTTGAAGGCGGCAAGCGCTTGCTCCCGAAGCGCGATGCGGTCAACCAGAAAGAGCACCTTCTCGGCATGCCCGGCTCGCATGAGCGCATCTACCATGGCGATACAGGTGCGTGTTTTCCCGGTGCCGGTGGCCATCACCAGTAAGAAGTCCCGCTTCTTTCGTTCAATGCCCTCCAGCACCGCCCGGATGGCACGGATCTGATAGTCGCGACCCGCGATGGCAATGTTGATCAATTCCTGTGTCAGCGGCTTGCGGTTGCGGCGGATGTATTGGAAACGCTCCAGATCATCGCGGGTGGGAAAACCCACGACCTTGCGTGGCGGGTAGTTGTCAAGGTCCCAGAAGAAGGTGTTGTGGCCGTTGGTGTAAAAGCAGAATGGAAGTTCACCACCAATCTGTTTTTTAATGTTGTAACAGTACTGCTTCGCCTGTTCACGACCTATAGCGGCGTCTTTGCTGGTTTTCTTGGCTTCGATAACAGCAAGCGGTTTGCGGTCTTTTCCTAAAAGGACGTAATCGCTGAACTGATGACCTTCGTAAGGCGTTCGTGGTTCGGCGATCCCATCGGGGAGGTCTGTGAGGATGTCGAACTCTTCAACCACCTGCATAGGATCTTTGACATTCCAGCCCGATAGGGCCAGTTGTGTGTCGATAAGATCTGCACGGGTTTGAGCCTCAGACTTGGTCACCCTTCAACTCCCTGTTTCTTTCTCTTCGCGAATATTTCTAGATGGATTTATTTAATAATATTGACTGAAAATGCCCCCGATAGAATCGCGGAGAGAGTAAAACTTCGGGGGGAGTATGTCAATGGTTTTCAGGCACTATTTCAAAGAATTTATTCTCGTGACAACCCCATCCCCTCCCCCGCCCCTCGCATTGAAGGGGCAAAATAAAACCCTGGATTCCGGATCGGGGTCCGGAATGACAAATGTGTGTTGTCCCGGACTTGGAGGCTGTGTCGCAATGTCATTATGTCTGAGGTGGTAGCCGAAGGATCTCTGTCTTTTAACATGATGAAATAATTAGATTCTTCTCGGAGTTTATCCTTGAGAGTAGCGAGGGACTCAGAATGACCACAAGCGTAAATGAGGCATTATGACACAGTCTCTTGATCCGGGGCCCATTGGCAGAGTGTATCGGTCAAGCCACCGCAACAGGTTTTGATATATTTTCATTGACACACAAAACGCCATGCTCGTATAAATGCACCAAAGGGAAAACCTGTTCTTGGAAAACAAGGGAACATACCTCAGAACCCATTCAAACAATAGCGAGGCTCGATTATGAAAAAACATTTCTTGTTTTTTGTATTGGCCATGTTCATGCTTTTCCTGGCTTTGTCATCTGCGTCGGCGGATTTAACCAAAAAACCCTTGAAGACCATCCAGTCAAAACCCTCTGTCAATACCGCGCCATCCCCTGGACCGATGTCCATGTTGCTGGTGAAGGCCCCCGCCAGTGGAGAGAATTGGGCGCTCGGAAGCAAGCACGATATTACCTGGACCAGTTCCAACATCAGTGGAAATTTGAGACTGGACCTTTTCTGTGATCTTCCCAGCCCTCACAAAGTGGGCACCATCACGACC
>Ga0302253_1001150_pt1 | contig 17254 bp, 14 predicted proteins | sample AAG_RA_Trp_MG_FD_193537 | JGI IMG/M metagenome (GOLD analysis project Ga0302253, IMG submission 193537) | Enriched activated sludge microbial communities from anaerobic digester in WTTP, New Holstein, Wisconsin, United States - AAG_RA_Trp | ecosystem: Engineered > Bioreactor > Anaerobic >...
TGCTAAGTTGAAACTTTTATGCTTCTTGATAACTTCTTTAACGACTCCTTAGCGAAGTTAAAGCAGCATTAAAGAGTCGTTAAAGAGTCGTTAAAGAACTGACCAGGCAACAAGCAGTTAGACAAAGTTTATATAGTAAAGTAATAAATCAAGATAGGCAAAAAATGGGTTGGCAAACTCTTCTTTGCCAATAATGTCGGAGACCTTTAATGGGTTGGCAAACTCTTTCTTTGCCAATAATGGCGAAGTCCTTTGAAAAAAAGTATGCCTTACAGCATTTGCCGAATCGGAATTCGGCAACCCATTTCAATGCTGTGTTTGTATTGTCCCCTTTCTTATTTCTTCTTTCGTAAAAAATGGAACAAGAGAATAAGTATTTATGGCTTGTAGATATAAATCCTGTATTGGTAAAGTAATGAGTAGAATTTGCAATATAAGGGAGAACGAATAATTTAGAAGATTTTGCTTGACAAATATGAGCAGAGATTTTTGAAAGAATTTATGTATAAAAACCGGTGGTCAAAATCGGTTGAAAAGGAATAGTAACCGTTCAAAAACGGAGATAGATAGCTACATTGATAGCTATTTTTTTTGAAGTAAATCGGGTGTAAAGAGTTGCTAATTCGTCGCATAGCGGTGGAGATGGATGGCGAAAAATATTAAAATAAAGTTGTTAACCGGATGGTTGACCAAATATGAACGGCAGGACATCGTTCTTCCGGGTTTTGTGAACGATGAGGACATCGTTCTTCCGGAAGGTTGACATCTTGTCAACCACGGTTAATTGAATGATTTGTTCTCGTAAAAGTTGGAACAAAAGTAATAAGGTAGTGGGAAATGAACGACAGGATGTCGTTCTTCCGGGGTTTTGAGAACGATGAGGACATCGTTCTTCCGGGTTTTGAGAACGATGAGGACATCGTTCATCCGAAAAAGAATGAGGTAACAAGATGGAATATTACAGAGTGCAGGTAGAAGAGATAGCCAGGAAGATTTGTCAGGAAATGCATCTTGCGGTGTATGACATTGATGAAAAGATGTCTGGTAAAGGAAGAATTATAACTGTCTATCTTACTAAAATTGGAGGAGTTACATTGGATGAATGTGCTGCTTTCAGTTATGCTTTAGGAAACGAATTAGAGACCTTTGACCTCATTCCGGAGCGTTATTTTCTGGAAGTATCTTCGCCAGGACTGGAAAGGCCTTTAAAGCTAAAAAGTCATTATGTTAGTGCGATCAATGAAAAAGTAGCGGTGCAGTTTACTGAAGGAGAAGCAAAGAAATCCATAATGGGGACTTTAACCGAGGTGAATCAGGATACAATAGTTGTAGATGATAGAGGGACGATTACGGAAATACCTTTTAAGTCCATAATCCGTGCCAAAACAGTATTTTTAGGTATTCCGAAGAGGAGAAAATGAGCGATGTCTATTAATACCATTGAAGCTCTCAGTAAGCTTGCGGCAATCAAGCAATTGGATACAGGGATGATTCAGAATATCATCCTGGAGTCCGTAACATCCACTTTGCAAAAGCGTTTGGAACCGGAAGCAGAGTTACAGGTTTTTGTAGATGAACTATCCGGTAGTGTGAAAGTGAAGTTTAAAAGCTTAGTGGTGGAACGCGAAGAAAGCTTTGGACAAATATCGTTAATTGATGCGCGTAACGAATACAACCCCAAAGCGCAAGTGGGTGAATATATTGAAAAAACGATGTCTCTTTACGAATTTGAGCCAAAGTTAGTAAAAACAGTGCAGAAATTGATTCAGGATAGAATACGCCTGCTGGAAGATGATAAGATTCAGAATGATTTCAATAAACAGAAACACACAATCGTAACGGGAAGAATTAAGGCAATAGATGATTTTGGTGGTTACATCATTGATATTGGACACACCGATGCTCTGCTGCCCATTGATGAACAGATTGAGAATGAATTTTACCGGGTAGGTGAAAATATCAAAGCATACATTGTTAATATCAGAACCGGAAAAGGCGGGATTGTAATTATTCTTTCGCGCACTAATCCGGAATTTGTGAAGAAATTATTTGAAGCGGAAATTCCTGCCATCTTCAGTGGTGAAATTAAGATTAGGAAAATAGTGCGGGAGCCGGGAATTAGAACCAAAGTAGAATTAGAAACCGTAGACCCCAAGATAGATCCTATAGTTGCCTGCGTGGGTCCTAAAGGCACGCGGATTGATTCTTTGCGGAAAGAATTGCATGGCGAACAAATAGATATTGTGGTGCATAGCGACGATCCCGAAAAAATGATTGAAAATGCCCTTGGCATAGAAGGAATTAAACGCGTTATTATTGAACGCAATCATTCTGCCAGTGTGATTGTGGATGAAGCAGATAAACTGATGGCTATAGGCAAACAGGGAAAAAATGTGAAGCTGGCTGCCAAACTGGTAGGAATGAAAATAGATATTTATACGATGGCAGAATTTGAAGAAAAAATGGCAAAAGAACGGAGAACTATAAGCCATATTACAGAAATGGATGGAGTTACTCCTAAAATTGCCGAGGCCTTAAAACAAGCAGGTTATACCAGCGTTCAGGATATTTATATGGCTTCCGTGGAAGAACTGTGTAATATTGAAGGAATGGGGCAAAAAACAGCTGAACGACTGAAAGAGGCAGCAAAGTATTTCTGATGCCGAATAAAAACAGTAAAGCAGCTCACATTCCAATCCGCACTTGTGTGGTTTGTAAGAAAAAGGTTGACCAGAATCAACTGCTCAATTTTTTTCTCACGGAAAGCGGAATAGTTTTTGATTTCGGCAGGATAATTCCGGTGCGCAGATTCTACTTATGCCCTTCTGCTGATTGTTTTAAGGGACTTAGCAAATGGCGTAAGGGTCATCAGAAAAGGAAAATAAGATGAATCTTAGGATTCTTACTCTGATGCAATTTGCCCGCAAAGCAGGAAAACTGGTTTCCGGTTTTAGTGCTTGTGAAAGAGCGCTACATAAAAAAGAAATAGCGCTGCTAATTTTGGCAGCGGATAGTTCTGAGCGGACAAGGGATAAAATGAAAAAATTAGCTTTCTCGGGAGGAATTTCCGAGGCGGTGATAGAAACCGGAAGTCAGCAAGAAATAAGCTCTGCTTTGGGTTTACCCGTAACTGGGGTATTCGGAATTAAAGATAAGAATTTCGCTGGTAAAATAATGGAGTATTGGCTCTCTGAACAGAGAGGAGGATAAATTGACAATAAGAGTTCATGAATTGGCTAAAGAACTGAAAATAAGCACGATGGCTTTAAAAAAACATCTCACCGATTTAGGGGTGAATGTTAAAAGCCATATGAGCTTAATTGATGATGATGTTGCCAATAAAATACGCGTTAAATATAACGAACAAATAGATGCTGAAAAACGAGCTGAAAGAGACCGTAAACGGTTGATGGAGATGCGTCAGGCAGCTAAAGCACAGCTTATAGCCCAAGAAGAAGAAAGCAAAAAGGCAGCAGAAAAAGTTCCTCCCGTTCAGGAACCGGTTAAAGAAACACCCCCTAAAGAAGAACCTATACCCATTAAAGAAACTGAAAAGAAAACAGCTAAACCGGAGAAAGAAACACCAGCTGAAGAAAAAATTGCGGAACATCCTCCAAAACCAATTGCGGAACCACCTGAAATGGTTGTTCAGCCCAAACCGGAAAAAGGTTATAAACCGGAACACATTCAACCCAAACCGGAAAAAGGTTATAAACCGGAACACATTCAACCCAAACCGGAAAAAGGTTATAAACCGGAACACATTCAACCCAAACCGGAAAAAGGTTATAAACCGGAACATATTCAGCCCAAACCAGAACAAAGAAAAGGTGAGCAACGCAGAAAAAAAGAAACAGGCACCCCTGCTGTAAAACAAATTGCCACCATACCAGTAATTGAACCTGCTAAAGAACCGGAAGTGAAGAAATTCGGCAAGGGAAAAATAAGCCATGAAGAACTGGGAGAAAAAAGTAAACATAAAAAAGCCATTATTTCCAGCACTAAGAAAGCGAAACAGAAATTAATTGAAACTGTTGAAGTGGATGAAGCGGAAATTTCCCGAAATATTAAAAAGACCCTGCAAAAGAGCTCTAAGCGGAAAAAATACCACCGGGAAGCCCAAAATGTGGAAGACCGCAGTAACGAAATTATCATCAGAGAATTCACCTCGGTTAGTGAGCTGGCGAAAATTATGAATGTTTCGCCCTCCGAGATTATTTCCAAGTTCTTTATGATGGGTCAGCTGGTAACGATGAATCAACGCTTGGATAAGGACTCTCTGGAAATGATTTGCGATGAATTCAAGGTTGACTACCGCTTTGAAGATGAATACGGAATGGATATTATCAATCGGGAAATGGAACAATATAGCGAAGTGAGTGAAGAAAAACGCCCTCCCGTAGTTACTATTATGGGTCATGTAGATCACGGCAAAACCTCAATTTTAGATTATATTCGCAATACCAATGTGGTGGCAGGTGAATCTGGAGGCATTACTCAACACATTGGTGCTTACCAAATTGATATCAACAAATATAAAATCACTTTTTTGGATACTCCAGGACACGAAGCATTTACCGCGATGCGTGCACGCGGAGCTAATGTTACTGATATTGCGGTAATTGTAATTGCCGCTACGGAAGGTGTTAAAGCTCAAACCCGGGAAGCAATTGATCATGCTAAAGCAGCTGGAGTGTCAATGATAATTGCTATTAACAAAGTTGATCTCCCGGAAGCCAATGTAGATAAAGTTATTTCGCAGTTATTAGAGATGGGCATCTATCTGGAACAATACGGGGGTGATATTCCCTGGTGCAGAACTTCAGTAGTAACCGGAGAAGGTATCTTAAACTTGATTGAGCTGATTCTTTTAACAGCGGAATTGCTGGATTTAAAAGCTAAAAAAGATGTTCCTGCTTCTGCTGTAGTGATTGAAGCGGGAATGGATGCCCGGATGGGTCCTTTTGCCACAATCCTAATTCAAGAAGGAACTTTGCGTAAAGGCGATATTGTTGTTTGCGGTGCAGTGCATGGCAGAATTCGGAAAATGGAAAACGAACGCGGAGGCGAAATTAAAGTTCTCTATCCTTCCGATGTGGCAAGAGTATACGGTCTTTCCGATACCCCCAAAGCCGGGGATGTCCTCAATCAGGTAGATAGCGAAAAAACTGCACGTAGCATAAGTGCCGAACGACAACAGATACGGTTGGAACGAGAAAAATTTCAAAATAAGAGTTCCCTGCAGAATATCTTTGCCCGCATTCAGGAAGAACAGATAAATACCTTGAATATTATCTTGAAAACGGATACGGATGGCTCGGCAGAGGCCTTGGCAGATAGCTTTCAAAAACTCTCCAACGAAGAAGTTAGCGTTAATATTATCCATAAAAGCATTGGGGGAATAAGCGAAGCGGATGTTTCTCTGGCTGCTGCTTCAGATGCTATAATAATTGGCTTCCATGTGCGTCCTTCGCATCAGGCACGAAAACTGGCTGAAGATGAAGGAGTGCAAATTAAGCTCTATCAGGTTATTTATGATGCCATTGAAGACCTGCGCAGTGCGTTGGAAGGATTACTGAAGCCAAAATATGAAGAACAGGTTCTGGGTAGCGCAACAGTGAAACAAGTATTTAAAATCAAGAAAGTGGGAACTATTGCCGGCTGCCAGGTTGATAAGGGTGTTATTCAGGCAAACTGTAAGATTCGTCTCTATCGGGATGATGTTTTGGTGGTTGAAGATATACTCAGCTCGCTAAAACATTACGCCGATGATGTTAAGGAAGTGCGTGCCGGTTCTGAATGCGGATTAACCTTAGCCAATTACTCCGATATTAAAGAAGGAGATGTATTGGAAGCATTTGTCGTGAATGAGGTTAGCCAAAAATTGCAATGAAGAACTATCGCCTCCCCCGTTTGCAGTCCGAACTAAAAAAGCTCTTCAATATTGCGCTTTCGCAAAAATTGAACGACCCTAAACTGGCTTGGGTGCAAATTACCGATGTTGTAATCTCCAAGGATTTACACTATGCCAAGCTTTACTTTTCGCATTATAATAATCCCGCCAGTCATAACCAAATCAGGGAACTCCTGATGAAGTCATCTGGCTTTTTAAAAAAACAAATTGCAGGAGCACAAATTATGAGAACCATTCCCGAACTCTCTTTCTACTACGATGAAACAGAAGAACGTGCCTCTAAGGTAGAGACACTTCTTGCCTCACTGAAAAAGGATGATTTTGACGACGATGACGACGAAGACCAGGATATTGACATTGACGAATACCTGGATGATGACGACGACTACTTTGATTTTGATGAAGATGAGGACGAAGAGGACTACGACGATTTTGAAGATGAGGACGAAGAGTAATTCTATCCCGTTACTTTAAACCCAAAACCTTATATTACAGAAGGAAAAATCGCCCTCTGAGGCGATTTTTTTGTTTACGAGAAAAATGGAAGATATCAGAAACAAACTGCTGAAACTAATCTCCTCAGCAGACAGAATTGTTATTACTACGCATATCAATCCGGATGGAGATGGTTATTGTGCGGCTCTTGCCTTGCAAAGGATAATTTCCTATTTAGGCAAGAATTCGTTGCTGGTTACTGATAACGATGATCTTAGCCGCTATAACTATTTACAGGACGGGAAAAGCAACGAAAAACGCTTTGATATGTTAAAGGCAGAAGACCTGAATTTTGGGTTGGCTATAGTTCTGGATTGTAATTCTTATAACCGCCTGGGGGATAGACGAGCTTTAATAGATAAAGCACAGTTAACGGTAGTTCTTGATCATCACGAAAAAGAGAATAACCTGATCCCAGCTGAACTAAGCTACATTGAACCTTCTTTTGCCTGTGTAGGGGAAATGCTTTATGCGCTTTTTGAACCTGAAATACTGGAAATGCCTAATTCCGATTGTCTTTTTATTGGCAATTGCCTGTATACTACAATTTTAAACGACACTAATAACTTTGTGAACGCCAATACCGATGCTGCTGTATTTATTTTTGCTTCCAAATTGGTGAGTTTAGGTATCAAGCCCAATGAGCAATATCGCAATTTCTTTTTACAGCATTCTGCAGAGGAAATGCGTTACATTGGAGAGACTCTTGCCACCCTTGAACTTCACTATCAACGCCGGATTTTAACTATGTATTCCACTGTGGCTATGAGCAAAGAAAACAACATTGATCCCGAAAGCATTATGAATGCAACGCGTTGGGTGCAAGGCATAAAAGGCATTGAAGTAATTATCTACTTAAGAGAAGAGAAAGAAGGGGTCTATAAAATCAGTTTGCGGTCTGAGACCGTTGATGTGAACAAAATTGCAGTTCTTTATGGAGGCGGAGGTCATAAACAGGCAGCGGGTTGTTATCTATATGGCAAATTGGAAGAGGCAAAGGAGAAGTTGTTGAAGGATGTTATCAAGGCCATTGCTTACCCGAAAGAATAATGCTTTTCTGGCTATTGATAAACCTGCTGGGATTACCTCTTTTGCGGTTATCAGAGAGCTGCGTAAAATTACCGGGATAAGAAAAATCGGGCACACCGGAACACTTGATCCTTTCGCTGAGGGTTTGCTTATTTGTTGTATTGGTTCCTTCACCCGTTTGGCGGATTTTTGTGCAAGAGAGGATAAGACCTATACTGCAACAATGAAATTAGGGGAACAAAGAGATACGGGTGATCCGGAAGGGGAAATAATTGCTACAGCTTCAATTCCCGAATTTAAGGATAAACTTGACAGCTTGGCAAAAAAGGCATTGCAAATTGAAGAGCTTCCCGTTCCTGCATATTCCGCTGTTAAAATAGAAGGGAAAAGAGCTTATGAACTTGCGCGCCAAAAAGAGCAATTCAATTTACCGAAGCGAGCAGTGCAGATAACGGAGTTTGAATTTCTACCTCTCAATCCAGAAAAGCCCGAGGAACTTAGTTATCGTTGCCGAGTTAGCAAAGGAACCTACATTCGGGCATTAAGTGAATGGTTGGCAGAGCAATTAAACACAGTTGCCTATACCACTTTCCTAAGAAGAGAAAGCATTGGCCGGATAACTTTACAGAATGCCGTTACTTTACAGGAACTGAATATGGATAACTGGGTTGATTACGGACTTGATTATAGTAATGTATTTCCTTTTTTTCCCTGCCGTAATTTAAATGGGGAGGAATTTGCCCAAGTGATGAATGGAAAAGATATAGCGCTTGGGGACGAGAATGCTGATAATTATCTTTTGCTGTTCAATTCCGAGCTTTGGGCAATCGGCAAAAGAAACAATAACTTAATCCATCCCGAAATAGTGCTGAAATGAAAAGAAGAAATTTAAAACGGAAGAACGGCGTCCTCGCCGTTACACTTACAACCGGGTTCTGTCTAGATAAAGAATTTTGCGGTAACGAAACAACCAGCCCAAAAAGGGTGACGCGAACATCGCTCTACCGGGATTGGCAATGAAACAGAATTCGGTTTTAACTATTGGAACTTTTGACGGCTTGCATCTGGGGCATCAGAAATTGCTGCAACGAGTAATAGAAATAGGCAAAGCGGAGGGTTTGCAAAGTGTTGTTCTCAGCTATAAAGATCATCCTGCCTTCGTGTTACGGGTTCATCCTTTGCCCAAAATGCTGTGTCCTGCAGTTCTAAAAGAAAGGGAACTGAAAAATTTGAGTATAGAAAGGGTGGAGTTGCTGAATTTTACTTCCGAACTGGCAAAGACGCCTCCCTTGAAATTTTTGCAGGAATACCTCATTCCCCAATTTCAGCCCAAAGTAATCGTGATGGGTTATGATTCTCATTTCGGGCATTTGCGTCAGGGCAACTATCAGTTTCTCTGCAAGCATTCCGGGGAGCTTGGTTATCGGGTAGAATATGTGGAACCCCTGCTTTATGAAGGCAAGCCAATTAGCAGCAGCGTAATCAGGAATTTATTGTTGCAGGGGCAACTGGAAACAGCCAGTTTTCTTTTGGGTAGGCATTACCGTTTATTAGGCACAATAGGACACAGTAATTCCCAGGGCAGGAAAATTGGCTTTCCTACAGCCAATTTGAATTTGCTAAGTCCGCATCAATTGATACCGAAAAATGGAATTTACCTCTCTAAAGTGTATTGGCAGGGCAAGGTATTTTTCGGGTTGACAAATATCGGTTGCAGTCCAACAGTGAAACAAACGGGAATTATAGAAATTGAGACCCATATCCTTGATTTTACGGGAGATATTTACGGTGAATATCTGGAGCTGGATTTGCTCCGTTATTTAAGAGAGGAAAAGATGTTTCACAGCATTGATGAATTGCGTGCAGCCATTAAAAGCGACATTACTACGGCTCGCATAATGCTAAAGGAGTTTGCTTAAGTGAACATTCCTGCGGATCAGCTGTTAGCTTTCTTTTGGGCAGTAAGAGAAGGGCTGCTAAGTTTTGTCTTAGCAGAGAGGGGAAATGCGTAACTTTTTAGCTTATCCTTCGTTTATTATGAGAAAGCGGAATTTCCTGTTTAATTTTAGCTGCATTTTGTTACTAATGTTACCGTTTTTTTGTTCTGCTGTTTCTCCTTTGCAGGTTGTTGTGGGCAGTGGGGTTAACGATACCGAAGAGAGCAAGTTATATCACTTTCGTTATCATAATTTGGCTGATGACTATCATCTTTCAGGACCCAAAACCTGGGCTGTGCGGTTCAATTTTCAGGGTGCATATCCTTTAGCTGATTCCGCCTCTTTTGATTTGCATAGTTTTAAAATCTATTCTCCCTATCCCAATTTGGAAATGCGGGTTTCTTTATGGAGCGAACAATATGGCGGAAATAACGAATTAAACTATTTTCCGGGAGCAATAATGCCAGGAGGTGACTGGCAAACAGTAACTCTATCGGAAAACCCGGCGGTCATTACTTTTCCGGCTGTTCAAAATCCTTTGCGGATTGCCTGGTTGGTGATGGATTTTACTTTGCCTTTAGGCGATAAATATTTAAGCGCATCGGTAGGAACCGGCAAGAACAGTTTTTATTACAATACTGAAGTGCAGGGCAGTGAATATTGGCAAAGTTTATTTACTGCCGGTTTTGGATGTGAATTACGGGTTAGTGCCGTAGGCGATTTTAATTTAAGTAATACCAACCTGGAATTACTTAGTTTTTCTCTTCCGGAAAACATTTTGCCTGGTTCTACCGTGTATCCTTCTGTTACAGTTTACAATCATAGTTCATATTCTCTCAGCGACACTTTGGAAGTTAATTTTACCGATGCTTTACAGGAGCTAAATCAAACCCTGCAAATTCCTTTATTAAATATTACTCCGCGGGATTCTCTTTGGGTGGTTAGTTCGGAGAGCATTTCTTTTGGTAGAAATCCTACTCAGATAAAGGTTACTCTTGCTTTTAAAAATCATCCCGGGATAATTCTTGCGGCGCGTTATTACAATGTTTTTCAGGATACAGGAAGCTGTCATCTGGTAGAATATTTCCGGCGTTATGCATTCGGGATAAATGATTTGCCTCCGGAGACAGCGGATGTTCATCATTTGCTCTATTTTCCCAATCAGACAGATGAGCTATCCAATTTATCTGCGGTTCAACGCTTTAACTATTACCAGTTCAATTCCTTGCCGCAAACTGTAATAGATGGCTATAAAAGGTTTTATAGGCAGGTTGTAGCCAATTCGGAACAAGTTCTTGCTGCTATTTTTGCTGCCCAGCAAAAGCGAAGTTTTATTTCCCGCAGCAATTGCAGGGTTAGTATTCTTGATCCTGAAACCCCTGAGAATTTACTGGTGAGCATAGACCTTCATAACGATAGAACCTCTTTATTTGAATGGAGTTCCAGCTCTGCGCTCAACCCCAAATTTTATGTTGGGGTTTTTGAAAGTAATCAATTTGCGGGTGGCGAATATTTTTCCCTCAAAAAATGGCTTGCTTTTGATGTTCCTTTCAGCGGCACACTGAATATTGGCGATAGTGTAGCAGTAGAACTTATTATCAACACCACGGAATTGGATTCGCTAAAATCCTATCGTTTATATTACTGGCTGCAAAATCCTTTTAACAGCGGGGGCACAATTTATTACGCTCAATGGGCAGAGCTTCCTTTGAATCTGGTAGTTTCCAATGCCGATGAAGTTCTTCCGCAGCCCGTTATTGCTATTTACCCCAATCCTTTTAAAGGGAAAGGGATGTTAAATATATCTTCTTCTTTCTATCCTGCCAGTTATACGGTTTACAACATCAAAGGGCAGAAGGTCTTCAGCATCGGAAATAGCTTCAAGGAAACTGCCATTCCGGCTGAAATTTTTCCTTCCACCGGCATCTATTTTTTGCGTTGTGAAACCTCAAACGGAGGCAGAGTAACCCAGCAAACCCGAAAAATAACAGTGATAAAGTGATATCTTACTATGACAGAACATATTTCCGTAGCCGAATTGCATCAAAAAGTAAATCAGGAAATCAGCGGCTTATATCTGGTAGCCGAAAAAGAACTCCGGGAAGGGAAAAACGACTTTTACCTGCGGCTTAAACTGCAGGATAAAACTGGAACCATTTCTGCTAATGTATGGAAAGACGCTGCCCGGCATTCCGATGAATTTGATGCCGGAGATATTATCAGCATTCAAGGAACCGTTGTCAATTATAAAGGGCAGGTTCAGCTTTCCATTGCTAAACTGCGTTTTGCCGATAAATCCGAATACAATTTGGATGATTACCTAACGCGGAGTAAAATTGAGCCAGAAGTTTTAGGCGACCGTTTTTTTGAATTTGTGGATAAAGTGCAGCAACCCTATTTGAACAAGCTGCTTCATCTTATCTTTGAGGATAAGGAATTTTTTAATAAATTTCTCCGGGCACCTGCAGCTAAAAGCTGGCATCATAATTATATCAATGGACTTATTGAGCATACGGTTGCCGTTGCTGCTTTATGTGAATTTGCCTCAACTTTGTATCCTGTAGATTACGATATCCTCATCAGTGGAGCATTACTGCACGATGTAGCCAAAGTTCAGGAATATGCCAATTTGGGCAATATTGATTTTACTGATGCCGGACGCCTTATAGGGCATTTAGCTCTTTCCGATCAAATGGTGTGTGAAAATGCCTCTAAAATTCCAGGTTTTCCGGAAGAATTGTTGCTAAATTTGCGTCATTTGATCCTTTCACATCACGGAGAATACGAAAAAGCGTCCGTCCGTTTACCGCAAACCCTGGAAGCGATTGTCCTTCACCATTGTGATAATCTGGATGCCCAAGCCAAAGGTGTAGCTCAAATTATTGAAGCTGCTCCGCCTTTTGCGGTCTGGACAGAATATGACAAACTAAATAACCGCTACTATAAAATTTACAGACCCGTTTAACACTTATGTTTCAGACCGTTATTATTGCCAGCGGCAGTAAAGGTAATTGTGTTTTAATTCAAACCGAAAAGACCGCTCTGCTTTTAGATGCTGGAATCAGTATGCACAGAATTATGGAATGTTTGGCATCATATCAGGTAGAACCGGCAAAAATAGACGGCATTCTGGTAAGTCATGAACATTCCGATCATATCAAAAGCGTCGGAGCTATTTCCCGCAAACTGAATATACCCATTTATATCAACAGACCTACCCTTTTTTCCTGTGCAGAGCGTTTGGGAAATGTGCAGGACAGGATAGTCCTTTTCCATACGGGCAGCAGTTTTACGATTAAAGATATAGTTATAGAGCCGTTTTCTTCCATTCATGATGCTGCGGAGAGCTGTAATTTCGTTTTTTATCCGGATGCAGAACCTAAACGCAAATTGGGAGTAGCTACCGACCTGGGCTATCCTACTCAGTTATGTCTTTTGAAATTGAGCGGGGTAAGCACTTTAATTCTGGAAAGCAATCACGACGAAAGAATGCTGATGGAAGGTCCCTACGATTGGAAACTTAAACAGCGCATTCGCGGAAATCAGGGTCATCTTTCCAATATGCAAGCAGTTGGCTTAATTTCTGCCCTGGTTCATCCCGGTTTAAAAAACCTTATTCTGGCACATCTTAGCGAGATAAATAATTTGCCTTCTTTAGCCGAACAGACAATGCAGGAATATCTGGATAGCATCCGTAGCGATATAAAACTGTTTATTGCCGCACAAGATAGACCTACAGCTCTGATAGATATTTAGAGGGTTATTCTTCTTTGAGTTAAAATCGGCTTTTCTCAAGCCCTTTCTCTCATTTCTTTATGGTTGATAGCTTTCAAACTATTTTCTTATTTCCGGTTGCCTTCTGCCGATTTTGACTCCAAGAAGTGGTTTAATGGGTTGCCGAATTCCGATTCGGCAAATGCCGTCAGGCATACTTTTTTTTAAAGGACTGCAAAGGACTTCGACATTATTGGCAAATCGGAATTTGCCAACCCATTAAAGGACTTCGACATTATTGGCAAATCGGAATTTGCCAACCCATTAAAGGACTTCGACATTATTGGCAAATCGGAATTTGCCAACCCATTATCGGACGCTAAAATGCCGCAGATGAGATTCCCGTATCGTTCCCATATCGCGATACGGGAACGATACGGGATTGATATGAGCAACACACGCCCAAGAAGAGAGGAGGGAAAAAAATAAAAAAACCAAACCGGAGCAAAATAGAAGATAGCTTACATTAAGTTATTGGGGTCAATGTCTATCTGCTTATGGATATTGGAAGGGCAATGATAGGTAGAATTGAATTGCCTAATCGCCGATTGTAATACGGTTACGGTTTGCGCTTTAAAAATCAGATGGTAGCGGTAATAAGAGCTGATTTTGCTGAAAGGAGCCGGAGTTACACCTAATAAAAACAATTGGGGCACAGGAAATTGTTTATGTAGTTTGTCAGCTGCTTCGTGGATACTAGGCGCTTCTTTTTTTAACAGCTCCAGGTCTGGACTTTGAAATAAAATTCTGGCTAAGCGGTAATAGGGTGGGTAGTAAAGCTTTTTGCGATAGCCCAGCTCTTCTGTAGCAAAAAGAATATAATTTTGTTGACTGGCAGAAACAATGGAATAATGTTCCGGGTTATAAGTTTGAATAATCACTTCCCCAATTTTATCTCTGCGGCCTGAGCGTCCTGCAACCTGAGTAAGCAATTGAAAGGTTCTTTCAGCAGCCCTGAAATCAGGCAAATTGAGCGATATATCTGCCATCACGATGCCCACAAGGGTCACCAAAGGAAAATCCAAACCCTTGGAAATCATCTGCGTTCCCAGTAAGATATCCACTTCCCTGTTTTTCATCCGATTATACATTGATTTATAGGTATCCCGTTTGCGTGCCGAATCCGAATCCATCCTTAGGATTTTTGCCTCAGGGAAAAGAATTTTTAAGTTCTGCTCAATTTTTTGAGTTCCCGGAGCTCCATAGGCAAAAGAATAGGAACCGCAATAAGGACATTTGCGCGGACTGGGGATTGTGTTTCCGCAATAGTGACATTGCATTTCTTCGCGGTCACGATGATAACTCATACTGATTTCACAATTCTTACAGGTTATCAGTTTTCCACATTTCAAGCATTGCATAAAAGAAGAATAACCCCGACGATTTTGAAACAGAATAACTTGCTCTTTTCTCTGCAGGCGTTTATCTATTGCTTCTAAAAGGAGGGGAGAAATTAAGCTCTGGTCATATTCATCTCTTAAATCAATAACTTGCACATTGGGCAGGCAATAATCCAGGGGACGGTTTTCTATTTTTTGTAATTGATATTTACCAGTTAAGGCATTATGCCACGATTCCAAAGCCGGAGTGGCGCTGCCTAAAATCACTTGGGCATTTTGCAGTTGAGCTCTCTTAATGGCTAAATCCCTGCCTTGATAACGAGGTGCACTTTCCTGTTTGTAAGTTCCCTCATGTTCTTCATCTACAATAATTAAACCCAAATCCGGTAACGGGGCAAAAACGGCGCTGCGAGCTCCAATTACAATTCTCTTATCTCCGCTTTTAATTTTTTGCCACTGGATTAAACGCTCCTTCTCGGTTAGCTGACTATGCTGAATAGCCAGTATTTGTCCGAAATTACTTTGAAAGCGATCTACCATTTGCGGAGTGAGAGCAATTTCCGGAATGAGAAAGATTATGGTTTTATCCGCGGCTAAATAGCGTCTGATAAGTTCCATATACACTTCGGTTTTGCCGCTGCCAGTGATGCCATAAAGCAGATTGACATTAAAAGTGCCAAAACCCTTGTTAATATCTTCTATGGCTTGAAGCTGGGCATTATTTAGCTCTATCTGTTTTAATAGCGAAAAACCTTCAAAAGAAGGAGATTCGGGCTCAAAACGACGCGGTTCAATTTTTATGAAACCCTTTTTTACCAATGCCTTAACTGCACTGTAAGAAATGGTGGAACTGATATTGGACATTGGAAAAGAGCTCTCTTCTTCTTTAATCCGTTCCCATGCCTCCCGCTGTTTTAAGGGCAGGGAATCTTCTGCTACTGGTGGCTGCAAACGAATGATATAATTAACTGTTCGGGGCTTATCCTTGTGATTAAGCTTGCGCTTTAGTTTAATTAGACCCTGCTCCTCAGCTTCTTCAATTCTTTTATATAGAGGATAGGAAGAAAGCTCTTTGCGCAAAGCTTTCAGATTGGAATTATCACTTGCGGCAATTGCCTTTTTCAAGGGAAGAAACTGTTCTGGAACTTCCTCCGCAAGCCAAATTACATTTGCCTCCAGTTCAGGTTGCAAACGCGAAGGTAACATTGCGAAAAGTGCCCTGCCAATTGAACAGTGATAGTAGCTAGCCATCCAGTAACCTAATTGCATCAATTCCTGGGAGAGCACAGGACAAGTATCTAAGACCTCTATAACTGCTTTATAGCTAATATCTTTACCCTCTTCGGGCAAGGTCTTTTTCCCGCAAATTCCTGTCCATAAGCGGCTTGAAAGATTTACTATTACTCTGGCTCCTTCCCTGATTTTTACAGGTGAACAATAAACCAGTTCCCTGGGTATTTCTAAAGGCAGATGAATGATATAATATTCCATATTGCTACGGTTTTGCCCGGGCTATAGTTTGTCAACCTCAAAAAGTGGAAAAATCAGCAGAAACAGTGTCCTTCCGTTAATCTGTCAGCTAAAATAGTTGTCCCTGCGGAAGTGATAATTCCAATCTGAAAACATTGCGCAAAGCACTATCTTGCTACCCTTCAGAGCTTTAATCAATATGAGGTTCGCTGCGGAGGCATTGGTATAACTTTTTTTGCTTACTTCGGAATATTACTTTAGTAACAGCATTTTGCGTATTTGGGTAGAACTTCCCGCTTGGATTTTAGCGAAATAAATTCCACTGCTGACCGTTCTACCGTCGTTATCTTTTCCATCCCAAATTAGCTTGTGGTCTCCGCTGTTTAATTTACCTTGAAAAAGATTGCGGACTTTTTGTCCTTTCAAGTTATAAAGAGAGAGTTCTACTTCTCTGGTTACTTTGGTAGAAAAGGCAATAGTAGTGGAAGGATTGAAAGGATTGGGATATATAGATATCCTGGTTACCGGGGCTAATATTATATCCTCCGCACTATCGGGTCTATTGGAGACCTTAATTATGCCGCTATAAGTTCCCGGAGAAGGAGGAATAAATGTAAAACTGGAGGCATAGTTATAACTGAAAATCTGGTCTTCCAGGTATATTTTTACGCTGTAATTTGCGGGCAGGTTTACATCGCTAAGATTAAATTCTACGGGCGAATTAGAATGACAGTCAAGTTTGAAATGCCAGATTTTCTCCTGAGCAATTGCCTCGGAAAGATTTTCCTGAAATTCTGCAGAAAGCCGTAGATCACGAAAACCGTAATCTTCTGTTGGTTCTCTGGTTAAATATGATTTCAGGGAAGGAAACGGTTTTTCTGGCACTGCAGGTAAATCCAGATAAAAATCATAGCCATCAGTAGCAATTGGATTGGTGCCCAAAATGAAAGTATTGCTATCGCTATCTACAGAAGAAGCCGTAACCTGGAATTGCCAGAAATTATCCGGAGGAGTAATGTCCGGAGCTGAAAAATAGGGGTAAAAATCAATATAAGTATTGAGGGACTGGTTGCCATAGTATTTAATGTAAAATGCCTCAAAGGGCTCAATGGTATCTACTGCCTGAAACATTCCGTTGCGATAAACAAATACGGCTCGGGAAACAAGGTTCTGAGCAATCATTTCACTGAAGAGGAACTGATTGGTCTGTATCCGAAACCTTAAATTATGAACAGGATAGCGGCAATAATGAGGATTGGCAATAAAATTCCAACCTGGTTCCAAAGGGAAGGAAT
>Ga0302253_1001152_pt1 | contig 17193 bp, 20 predicted proteins | sample AAG_RA_Trp_MG_FD_193537 | JGI IMG/M metagenome (GOLD analysis project Ga0302253, IMG submission 193537) | Enriched activated sludge microbial communities from anaerobic digester in WTTP, New Holstein, Wisconsin, United States - AAG_RA_Trp | ecosystem: Engineered > Bioreactor > Anaerobic >...
CTGAGCTGCTGCCCCAGGGGATTTACGAGGCCGATACCACGGGGAGGATGACCTATGTGAACCCGTGTGCCCTGAAGATGTACGGGTACACAGAGGAAGATATTGAACATGGGCTGTACGCCCTGACGATGATCGCTCCGCACGACCGCGAGAGGACTGCAGCTGCCATTCGCCGGATGGCGGAAGAGGGGATCCACCTGAAGGGAGAATCAGAGTACATGGCGCTTCGCAAGGATGGCACCACGTTTCCGGTCACTATCTTCTCAACTCCTATTTACCGCGATGACAGGATAACAGGAATACGCGGCATCCTGATTGATACCACCGCACAAAAAGAAGCCGAAAATGCATTGACCGAGAGCGAGAGGCGATTCCGCGAACTTGCAGACCTGCTGCCCCAGGGAATCTATGAGTCAGATCTCTCAGGCAGGGTAACCTATGCCAATCGCATGGCACTGGAGGTATCCGGGTATACTGAAGAAGATATCGAACAAGGCCTCAATGTCTTTTCCGTGATTTCTCCCGAGGAAAGCCAGAGGGCTGTCGTGATCTATCGCCAGATGATCGAAAGAGGGGATCGGGTCCAGGGTGACGAGGATTATACCGGTCTTCGAAAAGATGGCACCTCATTTCCGGCCTCTATATTCTCATCTCCCATCATCCGGGATGGAGAAATCATCGGAGTCCGTGGCATCATCATCGACATCACGGAGCGGAAAAAAACCGAGCAATACCTCCTCCAGGCCCTGAACGTACAGCTGGCAGCATCAAGCGAGGAACTCCAGTCGCAATACGACTCGTTGGCCCGGAATGAACAGCAGATCCGCGGAAGCGAAGTACGGCTAAAGTACATGCTTGGTTTCTACGAGAGATCACGGCAGTCAGAGAAAGAGATCCTCTCCTATGCAATCGAGGGCGCAGGTGCCGTGACCGACAGCCCGCTGGGATACCTTGCATTTCTCAATGACGATGAGACTGAGCTGACAATGTACGCGTGGTCGCAGAATGCCATGAAGGAGTGTGCAATGCGGGAGAAGCCGATCATCTACCCGGTGGAGAAGACCGGCCTCTGGGGAGACGCGGTGCGCCACCGCCGCCCTGTGATCACCAACGATTACCAGGCTCCCAATCCCGGGAAGAAGGGCTATCCTGCCGGGCACCCTCATATCCTGCGGCATATGAATGTCCCGATCATGGATGGAGACCATATCGTGATGGTTGCCGGTGTGGCGAACAAACCATCCGGGTATTCTGAACACGATGTCAGTCAGCTGACGCTTCTGATGCAGGCGCTCTGGCAGGTCCTGGAGAGAAGGCGGACCGAAGATGAACTCCGTGCGGCGAACGAGCACCTTGCGGCGTCTGAAAAGGAACTCCGCGACCAGTACCAGAAACTCGCGTTCTCCGAATATCAGGTCAGGCAGAGCGAGGAGCGATACCGTTCTATCATTGAGAATATTCAGGATATCGTGTACCGGAGTGATGCTGCCGGAAACCTGGTCATGATCAGTCCAAGTTTTATCACCACACTCGGGTATGATTCGGCGGAAGAGTGTATCGGGAAAAATATTGCAGGGCAATTCTGGGTCTATCCCGAGAAACGGAAGGAATTCCTCGAAGAACTGATGAAGTCCGGATCGGTGACCGATTATGAGATCCTCCTCAAAAAGAAAGACGGCACCCCTGTCCCGGTCTCCACCAGCAGCCATCTCTATTACAATAAAGACGGGACCATCGCGGGTGTTGAGGGGGTCATCCACGACATGTCTGCAATACGGGATGCGCAGGAGCAGATCCAGCTGCTCGCCACCCTGAACGATATCAGTCCTGCATCCATTGTTGTCCATACCCCTGACGGGGAGATACTCTATGCGAATGAGCGGACATTCGAACTGCACGGCTCGACCAGGGAAGAATTCATGGCACTCAACCTGCACCAGATTGACGCACCTGTGAGCGAACACCTGATCGACACCCGGGTCGAACAGCTCAAGAGTAAGGGGATGGCCTCGTTTGACGTGGAGCATTTCCGGAAAGACGGGACGTTACTCCCCCTCCACGTCACGGCCAGGCTGACACAATGGAAGGATCGCGTGGTGATTTTGAGCGTTGCGACCGATATCACCGAACGGAAACGCATGGAAGATGCGGTCCGGGAGGCAAACCAAAAACTCAACCTTCTTTCGGAGATCACGAGGCACGATGTGGCAAATCAGCTTACCATCCTCCAGGGCCTGATCGAAATTGCCACGACTGAAAACTCGGCTCCCGCCATTGCCGACCTGTTGAAGAAGATCGATGCGACAGCACGAGCAATCAGCCACCAGGTTGAGTTTACCAGAACCTACCAGGACCTGGGAATTCACACCCCCGAATGGCTCAGGCTTGATGATATCATCGAGCGGATTTCTTGCAAAAATGTGCATTATACACCACACTGCAGGAAGATAGAGATCTACGCTGACCCCATGCTCGACCGGGTTTTCCAAAACCTTTTTGAGAATGCAATTCGGCATGGAAAGAGAGTCACGAAAATCTCGGTCCATTGCGAGCATGGTGCAGACGGGCTTGTGATTGTTGTCGAGGATGATGGTATCGGAATCCCCTCGGGTGAGAAGGAGAAGATCTTCGAGAAAGGATTTGGGAGCAATACCGGGTTTGGCCTCTTCCTCGCCCGGGAGATCCTCGCACTCACCGGGAGTGCCATCCGGGAGACAGGCGTGCAGGGAACCGGCGCCCGGTTCGAAATTACTATCCCGGAGGGGAAGTATCGCTCTCCTTCATGAGAGCGAGAAATTCAGGGCATCCACACTTCTATGTACTGTCCATTCCAGGAAGTGCCACTATTTCCCTTTCACATGCACTTCGAATCCCTGTATCAGCCCCATGAACAGGATCAGGACAGGGATGATCTCGAGCCTGCCGATCCACATGAGGAAAATGAAGATCCATTTTGTCGAGTGCGGGCTTGAGGGTATCAGGTACCCAAGGCCAAGCCCCACATTGCTCATCGCCGAGACCTCCTCGAACACCACTTCGTGTGTTCTGAAATCAGTCGATGCCAGGTGCAGGCAGATGATTGTTGCGACGAAGATCACCAGGAAATAGAGCACGATGATCAGCATATTTCTGGAGAGCTCAACTTCCGAGATACGTGTGGGAAACACCCTCCCCTCGTGTTTGAACGGGACCATCATCCTGCCCCGGGAAAAAAACCGCCTGAACCACCACACGAGCCCTTCATACGCCAGGATGACGCGGTTGGCCTTGATACCCCCGGAAGTACTCCCGGCTGCCCCACCGATCACCATCAGGATGGTGATGACAATCAGCGGTCCTGCAACCCAGTGGAGGTTCGAGTTCTGGAGGCCGGTGCACGTCAACCCTGATATGGTGCAGAAGAAACCCTGCCGGACCGCGATCTCCAGGGGGAAGCTGTTGAAGAGGTGGAGATCCAGGGTCACTAGGAGCGATCCAAGGAGCGCGAGCGCCAGGATGAGCCACACGACCCTGTCCTGGAAGAACGGCCTGAATTTTCCCCTGTACATCAGGAAGTAGAGTTTGAATGGCAATGCCCCGGCAATCATGACCGGGATTAACAGTGATTCCAGGAGTGCGTTATCATAAAACGCCATCCCTGCATCATGGAGCGAAAAACCCCCCGTGGCTATGCTCACCATAACCAGGTTCAGGGCATCCCAGAGCGGAATCCCGGAGAGCATCACCATCCCGGTGAAGACGACAGTGAGGAAGAGATAGATGATCCACATGCGCCTCCCGGTGGACACGACACTTGGCATCAGCTCCTCGGACCGACCCTCAGACCGGTAGAGCTGGGTCTGCATGAAACTCGACCGGGAGAGCATGGCGATTCCGAACGCAATCACCCCGACTCCCCCGACCCACTGCATGAACGACCGCCAGAAGAGAATGGTTTTCGGGGTAGAATCGAGGGTGCCAATCACGGTAAATCCCGTTCCTGTCCATCCGGACATGGCTTCGAAGATGCTGTCAGTCCAGCTCATGTGGAGGCCAAGCACAAAAGGGAGAGCCCCCACGGCTGCGATTGCCAGCCAGATCAGGGCCGCAGCGGTCAGGGCGACAGAGAGCTGCGGAACATATTCACGCCTCGGGATATGAGAGATGAGCACGCCAAGGAGAATGAAGGTCAGGGGTACGGAGACCATGGGCACCAGCATATCCCACTCACCGAAGATGATGATCAGAAGAAGGGGAACAAGGGTGATCATGCCGAGGAACTCGAAGATGATCCCCATGTCGTGGGCGATGATGGCCAGGGTCTCCAGCCGTCTCATACGTAGGTCATTGACAGGGCATGTTTATCTGCATTCTTGTCAGAGAGGAGAAGTCCTCACCACATCCTTCTTTCCCCGGGTCCTTCCAGAAACAAAATTTGTCCCGCCACAGGGTACGAGAGAGGGAATGTATCCTATCCCCAGGAGCCGGTTCTCAACCATGTGTGAACACAAGGGGTGATTTTCTGATCCCATCATCGCTCCATGCACCTGAAGGCCGCCGCCCGTATCCCGACAGGAGATTCTTCATGGGTGTGTATACCGCACGAGATTTCTCTCACCATTTTGAGAGACTTTTCCCCGGGTAACATTGAAGTAGTCTCAATCGTTGATCACTTCGTAAGGGTACCTTGTGTGAAGTATACTGATATTGACAGGATTTACCGGACAATCCCGTTGGAGAACATCCCGTGGAACTGCGAAACACCTCCCGGTGCACTCGTAAGACTCGTGCAGGATGGGACGGTCCGGCCATGCAAGACTGTCGATCTCGGGTGCGGTGTTGGCAATTATGCAGTGTACCTTGCAGGCCTCGGGTTTGATGTCACCGGGATTGACAGTTCTCCAACCGCACTCCAGATTGCAGAAAATCACGCACGTGAACGGGGAGAGAAGTGCAGGTTCATTGTTGCGGACCTGATCGACGACCTGCATGAAGTGGAAGGCACCTTCGACTTTGCCTACGACTGGGAGCTCCTGCACCACATCTTCCCAAAAGACCGGAAGACCTATATCGAAAATGTTCATGCACTCACGAATCCCGGGGCAACCTATTTCTCAGTATGTTTCAGCGAGTCCGATCCCCAGTTTGGCGGGTGGGGAAAATTCAGGAAGACTCGGATCGGGACCACGCTCTATTTCTCATCTGAGTCAGAGATACAGGATCTTGTCTCCCCTCATTTTAGGATCCATGAATTGAAGACTATCGTAATTCAAGGAAAATTCGGCGCTCATCATGCTATCTCTCTCCTGGCAGAACGACGCTGAAAATATGCAGGGGAAATCCCCGCTGGAGAATGTGAACACTATCCACTTGTATGGCTGAAGAGAGACAGGAGCCCTTGAAAAACATCCTGCAACGCGATATGAATAAGTCGCAATCTCTATTTTCTTCTCTCACGAACCTGGATTTAAATGTCAACATTCAGGATCATCATTCTCACAGGAATCCTCGTTGCTGGGCTCTTATTGTCAGCAGGTTGCACCCAGCAGGACAACACGGCAAAGACGGGATCGGGCACCAGTACGGTGACGCTGTCCCCGGAAGGTACACCGGGAGTCCAGGAAGCTCCGGCTGCGAGCAATATGGTCTCAACTGATTCATGGAAGCGGGTACAGCTTGAGACCTCGATGGGGAACATCACCATTGCTCTGGATCCTGCAATGCCCGTCACTGCAGGGAACTTCGAGGCATTGGCAGGGAAAGGCTACTACAATGGCGTGATCTTCCACCGGGTGATTGACGGATTCATGATCCAGGGAGGAGATCCCACCGGTACCGGCCGCGGTGGGCCGGGCTACCGGATTCCGGATGAGTTTTCCCTACAGAACCGGAATGACCGCGGAACCGTTGCGATGGCAAACTCGGGTCCGAATACAGGCGGCTCCCAGTTCTTCATCAACCTTGTCAACAATAATAACCTGGATACAAAGCATCCGGTCTTCGGGAGAGTCATCGAAGGGATGGATGTGGTCGATGCGATCGGAAAAGTGCACACCACCGGCCGGGCTGGGGGAGACCGGCCCCTCCAGAACGTGACTATCATCCGTGCAGTGATGATCTGAACCTTTTTTTTTAATGAAAATGGCTCCGCAATCGTCATTCTGAATGCGTGTATCTCGATGAGAATAATGAATTTTTTTTTCGTGTGATGTTCCTGGAGGGGAGTACCCCTGCTGTGAGGGATCCCTCTCTTTATAGAAGAAGTACCTCTCTATTCACGTCCCTTCCGCGTTCGATCTTTTATTCGCGTTTATTTTCCGATCCGGACAAGGTACTGGTTCTCCGCTTCCTGGTCCCACGATACCTGGTATCCCTGCCCAGTGAAGGGAGAACATGTGTTATCTACCTGCTCCCTGGTCGCAAAAAAGGCCAGTGAGTCCCCCGACGGCAACTTTTTCAGGAGGATCTTCAACTTGATCATCAGGTTTGTACAGGTCAGATCGGTAAAATCCTCTGGTTCTGTTGATGTCATCTGATCACATTCCATTAGAAAAATATCATCCGCAATGCAGACTTGCTGCTCTCCTCTTCGGTTCCATACATGATCCTGGCAAGGTCTTCGTCCGCCACTTCCCCGACCATGGATAACTCTTCCGAGATCTGGATCCCCCTGTCGGCAAGCGAGGGGCCATGCACACAATACCGGAGGTTCGTGACATCGGTGGTGACCGCGATCATCTCCTGGATATTGAAGACCTTGTCGTGCTTTGGGACTTCCTGGGTCCCATGAAGGGCATACACCCCGTCCTCTATGAAGAGGATTGTGGTGGGCATTCCCTCCATCGCGGCCGCAATCGCAAGGGACAATCCTCCGAACGTCCACTCGGTATAATACGGGAGGTTGGTGATACACACGAGAAGATGAGGGACTCTCCCTCCGGGTTCCCCGCGGAGAACAATACTCCCGGCGGCGTGGGAGAGAATAGGATGATTTTCTGAAAAACGAGCGAGGATCTGCTTTAACGGCCGGATTTCGATCTCCTGGATGCAGGATGACGGCTCGCAGAATCCTGTCCCGGCATTCATCTGGTAGTATCCCCTCGCAGTGGCACATCGCGAGCAGGCGGCATACCAGGAATCCCTGCCCGAAAGGGCTGCATCTCTCGCGAGTGCGGTAACACCTCTCCCGATATTCTCGAACTCCGAAGGACGCTGGCCGTCGTGCAGGGTGTGTACACCGTTCAGATACGTGTAGAGTTCAGGATGAAGATCCGCGTGGTGCACACCGTTGAGGAACCGGAGCATGTAGACCGGGACTCTGCTCATGTAGGGCGCATTGCACAGGAGAAATCCCGCACGCTTTGTCCCGGTCCATTCCTTCTTCAATGTTGAGACCAGGCTCTCCCAGAAAGGCTCCGGGCTGTCATGTCCCCTGATATGGACGTACGGGCACCCGGAACCCACTGCATCCTTCAGTCCCTGCACATGGAGCTCGTCGCCGTCTGCGATGATCCGGATTAAAGGAAGTGATGAAAGCGCGTTCCAGGAAGGCCGGGTTCTCGCATCGACGAGGCTGAACAATGCATCTCCGGTAAGAAAAATGGAAATCGTGTCGGGTCGGGTGAGATTCCTCTCATCGTTCACCGCAGTGAGAACTCCGGCATACCACCGTATCCGCTCTTCGGAGATCGGATCACAGAACAGAAACGTTGAACCCGTCACTTCCCCTCACACCCCGAACCCAAGGGCTTTCATGAGCGCAACAACCCAGCCTGAAACAAGCGCCGCAAACAGGATTGATCCTGCACACATTCCAATGAAGAACCAGGCTGCCTTGTAGTTCCCCTCCGAAGCCATGACGGTCTGGCGGATGGGGCACCCCCCAAGAAGAACCGCGATGAATCCCACGAGAAATCCCGGGATGACGGAAAAGATGAGGTATGCCACGGTATTCAGGCCACCGGGGGCACCGGGGATAGGAGTTGCAGGTCCGCTCGTGAACGCCCAGAAGAAGTGCTCCATGGCGGCCGGCGTGAGAAACCAGAAGATGAGGTACCCGACGAATGCAGCGACAATGAGGGTGAGGTATCCCGAGAGAAGGCGGGTATGCCGGAAGAGGAAATAATCCCTGAACCCCCCGATCGAGCAATACCCGGACCTTTGGGCGAGGTACCCGATGAGAAGACCCAGGAGCAGTGTCACGAGGGGAACAAAGAATACTGCCGCCTCTTTGGGAAGGATTCCGGTTGCCATCAGACTGCCTCCTTCTCGGCCTTTTTGAGCATCAGGTATGCTCCCAGGATTACGCCGGCCGCCATGGCGACGATGAACAGCACGGCAGTGAGATCACCGTACCCGGTCCGGAGCGCTGCCCGGTACGGGCACCCCCCGAATATCATCGCCAGGTTCAACACAAGAACGCCGGCAATGAAGTAGATGAAATACTCTTTTTTTGTCCCCTTCCGAATTTTATGTTCCCTGTGGAAGGTTGACGCGATGTATCCACCGATAAGCACCCCTGCGACGCTCAGGACCGGGAGGAGAGAGTTCTTCGAGATCGCGGCCAGGGCGAGATCGGTATGCGCCACGATATTGGTGATGCCGTTCACCATGTCCCGGGTATGGCAGGCAACGCAGAACCCGTACGCCTCCGGCCCGCCTGCACTGATCAGGAGTGCCTGGGAACATGCTGCGAGAATCCCGATCAGGGCACCGAGAAATGCCGGGTGCCGTGAGAGTAGAGAGAGAGTGGAACGTATTGTATTGGAGTATTCATCTCGCAGCATGAGAGGGGTCTTAATTAAAGTTTTTTGAAAATAAGGATTGCGGTTTATTTTTGCTCCTATGAGAAAAAAGATTGAATTACCTATGGCGAATTCAAGAATGAAGGGAGAGAGGGCGTAAGGAAAAATTGTGCTTCTTTGTGGATGATACAGAATTCAGAACCAGCAATCCTGCCAGGAAAACATCCTCACTACGTGAGGCTCGAATTGTTATTCTCATCTCCCTTGCTCCCTTCGGTCTGGGATTCCAGTCTGGAATTGAGTGAGGTGAATTACCGCCCGCGTTTCCGGGGCAGGGTGTATCCGTTCCTCTTGAACTCGTTCCTGATAAACGCCTCTGCCGCGGGCGTAATCTGGTAGATGATATACAGCCCCTGCTGATCCCCCTCGATCAGCCCGGCCTTCTTCAGGCTCGTGAGATGGTAGGACAATTTTGAATCGGCCATCTTCACCACGGCCTTGATGACACAGACACAGAGCGGCTGGACCAGGAGGAGGGCAAGGATCTTCAGGCGGACCGGATCGGCACAGGCCTGGTACCACTCGTGCATTTCCTGAAAAAGAGTATCCGGGGGCAATTGTTCGACGAGCCCATCGATTCCCCCGCACGTGCAGAGTGATTCGGCGATTTCCTCCGGGATTGATTCATAATTAATGTCAGTCGGTGGAATATGTGGACGCGACATATGTCTGGCCATTTCATTCAATTATAACACATCTGGACCTATTTACACGTTTGGCATTGGTGCAGAACTGAAAATTTCAGTGAACATGTATTTCACCGAACATTTCTACTTTTTTTGAACAATATTAATATTGATTCCATGATCTATGGGAGTGTAACGACTTCCTGTATCAGGAATGCAGCAGGAAGACGAAAAAGGGGTGAACCACATCCCGGAACTCTTCAAAAAAATGGTCAATGAGGCGATGGCTGCCCCGCGGGCAGACGTCGGGGTAGTGAAGAAGAAGGGGGGGCAGTCATTTGTCATCGCAGATCCGAACACATATCCTGACGCGGTCATGACGATGAAACCTACCGGAGACCAATCAAAGGCAGGCTTCGCTCACAATACTAATCCAATCAAAGCCCAATTCGGCTTATATGAAGGCGGGAGAACATGAAATGTTATATCTGTGCAAAGGAAGGGCGTTCCTCGGACGCCGTTGCGGTCTGTATCGTCTGCGGCATGGGGCTCTGCACTGAGCATGCCATACGCGAAGAACTGGAGATGTGGGAAGGGGGCTACCCCTTCCCGGCACGGAGAGTGAAGGCGAAGATCCCGCGGATACTCTGTCCCGAGTGCGCCTTTGCACTCAAGGGGAAGTGAGAGGATGAGCGACCTCGCGAAGCGCTGTATCGCAGAACTTGCCGGCACGACACTCCTCGTGTATTTCGGTGCGGGTGCCGCAGCCATCACGCTGATGATCGCACGGGGCACCGATACCGGCACGCCATTCAACATCGGGATAGGTGCACTGGGGGGGCTTGGGGACTGGTTTGCCATCGGGATGGCGTTTGCAATTGTGATCGCGGCTGTCATTTATTCCATGGGCAGGGTCTCGGGAGCTCATGTGAACCCCGCAGTAACGATCGCACTCTGGGCAACGAAGCGGTTCCCGGCCGGTGATACTGGTGCATACATAATTGCCCAGCTGATAGGAGGAGCACTCGGCAGCCTCCTTTTTGCAGCAAGTGCCGGCATGGACGCGGTCACCATCGGGGGGCTCGGTGCAACCACCCCCTTCCCGGGAATTGGCTATAGCCAGGCGATTCTCGCCGAAGCCATCGGCACGTTCGTGCTGATGATGGTCATCATGGGCATCGCTGTCGACCGACGGGCGCCTCCCGGCTTTGCCGGCCTTGTCATCGGCCTGACTGTAGGGGGAGTCATCACCACTACCGGCAATATCGCCGGCGCATCGCTGAACACCGCACGCACATTCGGCCCATATCTGATCGATTCCCTCCTTGGCGGACCGGACCTCTGGGTGTATTTCCCGATCTACATCATCGGACCCATCATCGGGGCGGTTGTTGCAGCTTTCTTCTACGACTATATTACAGGAGGAGAGGCAAAAGCGGCATAACACAGGATGCAATCAATCACGGAATAGATTGAGAAGAAATGGATACTTCTCTTTTTTAAGGAATAGATATCAGGAGCAGGGAATTGGGATTCTGCTTCTCCGGAGTGCACGACCAGCAGCATGGTGCAGCATACCCCTCAATCTTTTTTTATCGCGTCCGGACAGAGGTTGTGCAGATCCACATGGTGAAGAAAATCCGATGCATTACTCAGTATGTATTGTCCTCCAGACCTCGACCATCGACTGGGCACCGTGATACCCGACGAACGCCGGGAGTTCTGACAGCGCGATTGTTCTTTTTCGCGGTCTCGCATCAGAGGGATTGTTGAAGGAGAGAAATTCCTCATCGATTCCAGTCACTGCAATCCAATGGGGCAGGTTATCATTACTGAAATATGAGGAATTTGTAATGAGTATCGGAACATGATTGAGCGAAAGTGCAGTGCGGAGTGTCTCTCCGGTGACAGATTCCTTTCGCTCCCGGACACCCAGTTTTCTGCACCTGCTCTTTCGTTCGGAAACATGGTCCTTCAGTATCTGCAGGTCTGGACCGTTCAGCGGCGGAACTAACATATCCACAAAATCAAGCCCGCCAGTATTGCTGGTAATCTTCACGCAAAATCCACGGATCGCTGCAGAATAGGCCAGACCATACCTGCTCGTCGCGAGGAGCGCGACAAGGTTTCCTTCCCGCCAGAGGTCTATCTCCATATTTTTATCCAGGCACAGGGTCCGGTCCAGATACTTCATTGCCATCATCAATGACGCGGGGCCGCACGTGAAGTCAAAATGTTGCCGGTAAAAGGGAATATCCAGATGGATTGACACATCATGTGCTTCTCGCATATCCCGTCCCCATTGTTGTGTAAGGATATACTACGATGTCGTATCAGTTGAATCCTTCTTCTCTTTCTAAAATTAACTTGGGTTGAGAGTATTCAAGCCCGTTCCCCGCTGACTTTTGGCGAGGGAACACCCGGATTGATCCCGGCCTTCGTCAGGAGATCGTTCAAAAGCACCATCTGTCCCCGAACATCGGTGCTGATGGTTGCCACGGCGCGACATTGTTCACCCGGACTGGGAACAGGGCAACAGGTATTCTTCTTTCCCCTCCGGACCACCAGGGGGTATTTTCTGATGGAGTATTTCTGAAGTATCAAGTACCTCTGATTTTCATGAACACAGTATACCAGCCACAAATCGGGGACATATAGGAAAAACGAGTGGATATCCCCCCCAAAGAAACACCTCCACGGGTATCCACAGGTTCGTTACATTCATTATCTCTCTGCGCGAACCATTTCAATTGTATTTGAAATGGTTGGAGAGGCGAACTGAATTGAATGCCATATACCTTCCCGGGAACACCTGTATGAATTCCCCTGAATCAGTGTTCGGGAAGATTCTCCCGGGTTGGTTCACGATGCTGCCAGAGTATGGAGAGCGGCTTTTTATCTGGACCAATCCTATTCCTGTGACCGCGGAGGACATGACATAATGGATCCCGTCACCGGTTCACTCCTTCTCGGGTGGACAACGCTCCTCGACTATCTCACACAGCACGTGGTCACCTGCCTGATCCCGGCGTTCTTCATCGCAGGAGCCATCGCGGCGTTCATCAAAAAGGATGCAATCCTCAAATACTTCAGCCCTGAAACAAAGAAGACCACGTCGTATGGGATTGCATCGGTCTCGGGTGCCGTACTCGCAGTGTGCAGTTGCACAATTCTCCCGATGTTTGCCGGGATTCTCAAGAAAGGGAGCGGCCTTGGGCCGGCGATTACGTTCCTGTATGCGGGGCCGGCGATCAATATTCTTGCTATCGTGTATACCGCAAAAGTACTCGGGTTCGATCTCGGGATCGCGAGGGCGGTTGCGGCAGTCCTGCTCTCGATCGTGATCGGCCTTCTCATGATGAAGATGTTCCCGCAGCATGACGAAGAGACGAAAAAGACATTCGGGGCTGCCCGGAAAGCCGCAATGGCAGAAGAGGATACACGGCCAGCCTGGGTCATCCCGGCCTTCTTTGTCTTCCTGATCGCGATTCTCCTGGTGGGAACCTCGGCACTCGATGTCTTTTACCGGCTCTTTATGGTATATTTCCTCTCGATGGCCGTTGCATTCCTCCTGATTTATTACTTTACCCGGGACGAAGTGACCGGCTGGGGATACGAGATATGGGACCTGACCAAGAAGATCTTTCCCATCCTTGTCATCGGCACGTTTGCGCTCGGAGTCCTTGCTTACTTCCTGCCCCCCGAGACCTTTAAACCGTTCTTTGGTGACAACTCGCTCCCTGCAACCTTCCTGGCAGCGGTTGTCGGGGCAATCCTCTACATGCCGACACTCCTGGAGGTGCCGATCATCGGCACCACGCTAGGCTACCTCTCCGGGTCCATGGCAAAAGGTCCGGCACTTGCCCTGCTCCTCACCGGACCGAGTGTCAGCCTCCCCAGCCTGCTCGTCATTTACCGGATAGTCGGAGCGAAGAAGACGCTCGCGTATGCAGTACTCGTCATCGTATTTTCGACCATCGCGGGGTTCCTCTTTGGGAACCTCTTACCCGGGTGAGATGATGAAAGACACTATTCCCCCCTGTGCCGCGGATGCCCTCCAGCGCATCCGACAGGTTGAGATCGGTGGCGTGGTGGTCGGAATCTCCATGCTTGACCACATACTCGAAGAAGTCGCGGCGATGAATATCCAGGATACACGGGAACTGGGATTTGAACTCATGAGACGGGTGAAAGTATACAACTATGTTCCACCAAGAGTGGAAGACCAGTACAGAGTCGCGATTCTCAAGGAATTCAACATATATCAAAAACGAGGGAGATGAGATGGTCACTATCGAAGTGCTCGGAACAGGATGTGCAAAGTGCACACGTCTCTTTGCAAACGTCCAGGAAGCAGTCAAAGACCTGAAGATTCCGGCAGAAGTGGTGAAAGTCGATTCACTGGATGAGATTGTGAACCGCGGGGTCATGATGACTCCGGCACTCTTCATCGAGGGAGAAGTGCGGGCGGAAGGCAGGGTCCCCAGTGTGAATGAGATCAAAAACATGCTGAAGGAGTGAACACCATGACGGACACACCACCATGTTCGTGCGGACAGAACGAACCAACACGGATTATATTCCCCTGTGCAGGACAAGCGAATGTCGGGCAGATCACAAACCTTGCCGCGATCCAGCTGACCGAGGAAGGATATGGTAGTATTGCCTGTACATCGCTGCTCGCGATTGGCACAGAGAGCCTTATTGCGAACGCGATGAAGGCCGACGAGGTCGTGGCGCTCGACGGGTGCCCGATGCTCTGTGCAAAAAAGATTGCAGAACAGCAGGGGATCCCTGTCGGACAGCACCTGGTGGTCACGGAACTCGGAATCGCCAAGGGACCCTCGAGATCCTATACTGATGACGATATCGAGACGATTGTCTCCGCGTGCTGGAGGGGCGAGGGTAAGAAGGAAGGAGCGGAAAAACCAGGGAAATCCGGCCATGGGAAAGGCTCCGGGTGCGGGTGCGGCGACGGACGCGGCTGCAGCTGCTGATTCCGGAGTGTTAATACCATGACGGAAGAATCCTATGTTTCCAAAAAGGCCAAAGGGCTGGGATTCTTCGAGAAGTACCTGACCGTCTGGGTATTATCCTGTATCGGCACAGGCATCCTCCTTGGGAGCTATGCACCTGAACTGGCACACTACCTGGACGGGCTCTCGATCTATATCGGCGAAGCCCCCGTAATCTCGATCCCGATCGCGGTCTGCCTCTTTTTCATGATGTATCCCATCATGGTGAAGATCGATTTTGCCGAGGTCCTGAAAGCGGGGCAGAATATCAAGCCGGTCAGCCTGACACTCTTCGTGAACTGGGCGATCAAACCCTTCACAATGTACGCGATCTCGCTCTTCTTCCTGGGCACACTCTTTCTCACTTTCATCGGACCTGATGCGGTCGACCTCGTGAAGATGCCATTCGGGGTTGATCTTCCGGTCGGTTCACAATATGGAATCGGGACGGTGGTGATGGAAGGGGGGGTCAGGATGCTCGAGGTACCGCTGTGGAGGAGTTATCTTGCCGGCTGCATCCTGCTCGGAATCGCACCCTGCACCGCCATGGTGCTTGTCTGGGGGTACCTTGCGAAGGGGAATGATGGCCATACCCTGGTCATGGTGGCTATCAACTCGCTTACGATGCTCTTCCTCTACGGTCCGCTGGGAGGATTCCTTCTCGGTGTCGGCCAGCTCCCTGTTCCGTGGGAAGCGCTTGCACTCTCGATTGCGATTTATGTTGCCCTCCCTCTCGCAGCAGGTTATTTCTCAAGAAAATTGATCATCCGGGCGAGAGGAGAGGAGTGGTTCACTACAAAGTTCGTGCATTACCTGACACCGGTCACCATCACGGCACTGCTGGTCACCCTCGTCCTCCTCTTCAGCTTCAAGGGGGAGGTGATCCTTGCGCAGCCGCTTACCATCCTCTGGATCGCGATCCCGCTCTTCCTGCAGACCATGCTCATATTTACCATCGGGTATGTCCTCTCAAAGAAGATTCATCTTACGTACGAGGATGCTGCACCTTCGGCAATGATCGGGGCGTCGAACCATTTCGAGGTGGCAATCGCGACCGCGACCATCCTCTTCGGGCTCTCTTCGGGTGCTGCCCTTGCAACTGTCGTGGGAGTTCTGATCGAAGTGCCGACCATGCTTTTGCTGGTGAAGATTTGCCTGAGAACAAGGGGGTGGTTCCCGACATGACTGACGATGACCCGGCCGTGACGATCCTGACCTGCTCAGGGATCTCCCACACAGGGCAACTCACCACCCTGGCAGGGAATGCTCTCCGGTGCCGTCACCCGGTCCTGGTACATCGCCACCTCAGGCTGACAGCGTTGAAACGAGCGCTCGAGGAGGAACTTAGGGATGATGAATGCCTGGTTGCGGTCGATGGATGCCAGGAATGCTGTGCGAAGAAGAGAATGGATTTGATCGGGAGGATTCCGGATGCCTACATTATTGCCACGGAACACGGGATCGTCAAACGCGGGATGGAGGAGCCACGCTACGACGAGATCAACTGCCTTTCCCAGGCAATAGTCAGGACAATCCGGAATGAGGTAAAAAAATGACAAGGGTAAGAGGTACCATGATTAAAAGTAAGATGTTGATTATTCCTCTCCTGCTCCTCGTGCTTGGCATGGTCCTTGCTGCGGGGTGCACCACACCGGTTACGAGCAGCGTTGATGCGGGACAGAATACTTCCCAAACCGGCCACCGGGTCGAGGTCATTCACTTCCACAGGACACAGCAGTGCTATTCCTGCAGGATGGTAGGGGCCTTTGCAGAGGATACCGTGAACACGTTTTTTGCTGATGAACTGGCATCCGGAAAGGTCGTATTCGGGCATATCAACATGGAACTTCCCGAAAACAAGGAGATCGTCGCACGGTATGAACCTGCAGCGCAATCCCTCTGGATCGGCGTCTACGACGAGAACGGGTTTTACAAGGAGCAGAACATCAATGTCTGGTACAAGATCAATGACCAGAACGAATACATGACCTACCTGAAAGAGGTCATTGACAAAAGGCTGGCGGGGGACTTCTCCTGACGGACGTTATAAGTGTCATGGAGAGCCTGGGAACCAGCGGGATACCCCTTGTTGCCGCATTCTTCATCGGGCTGATGATGACATTCTCACCCTGCCCGCTTGCGACCAATATCACCGCGATTGCGTTCATCTCGAAGAAGATCGGGGACAGCAGGCATACTCTCCTGGTGGGAACGCTGTATTCCCTTGGGAGAATGGCAGCCTACATTGGGCTGACTGCCCTCATCGTGTATGCAGGACTGAATATCCAGGCCATCTCCTTCTTCCTCCAGCAGTATGGGGCACTAGTGATCGGACCCTTCCTCATCATCATGGGAATCCTGATGCTGGAGATCGTGGATATCCCGCTCCCTTCAGGTGGAGGCTGGCTGCAGAAACTCGAGACATATCTCGCGGGAAGGGGATACGCAGGCGGATTCATACTGGGAGTCATCTTTGCACTCGCCTTATGCCCGTTCTCGGCGGTCCTCTTCTTCGGAATGCTTATCCCTATCGCGCTGAAAACCGGGGATGCTCTCTTCGTCCCTGCAGTCTTTGCAATTGCGACAGCGCTGCCGGTGATCGTCATTTCCTTCCTTCTCGTGCAGGGGGTTACAAGGGTCTCGGGGATGATGGCAACCGTGCAGAAGATGGAGAAGTGGGTAAAGCGGGCTGTTGCCGCGGTGTTCATCGTTGTCGGAGTGTACTACTGTCTCCTCTCACTGGGAGTCACGTTCCCCTGGACCTGACCT
>Ga0302253_1001158_pt1 | contig 17102 bp, 18 predicted proteins | sample AAG_RA_Trp_MG_FD_193537 | JGI IMG/M metagenome (GOLD analysis project Ga0302253, IMG submission 193537) | Enriched activated sludge microbial communities from anaerobic digester in WTTP, New Holstein, Wisconsin, United States - AAG_RA_Trp | ecosystem: Engineered > Bioreactor > Anaerobic >...
TTTACCACAGAAGAACTGGCTAAATGCCATTCGCCTATAGGACTGGCTATCCGATCAAATACTCCTTATGAGATTGCAGTGAGCATTATGGCGGAAATAATCTCCCTGCGTAATCTCCCTGACAAAGAGAATAAGAGTGTGATTAACAAAGAGAAAAAGAGTTTGATTTACAAAGAGAAAAAGAGAAAAAGAGATTGATTTACAAAGAGAAAAAGAGAAAAAGAGTTTGATTAACAAAGAGAAAAAGAGAAAAAGAGAAAAAGAGTGTGATTAACAAAGAGAAAAAGAGTATAACCTAAACAATGCAGTTGAGAAGAAATGGGTTGCCGAACTCCGATTCGGCAAATGCCGTCAGGCATACTTTCACTAACACCAGATTTAGAACCCAGCGAAATATAATGGGTTGCCGAACTCCGATTCGGCAAATGCCGTCAGGCATACTTTCACTAACACCAGATTTAAAACCCAGCGAAATATAATGGGTTGCCGAACTCCGATTCGGCAAATGCCGTCAGGCATACTTTTTTAAAGGTCTCCAACCTTTTTGGCAAATCGGAATTTGCCAACCCATTATAGAACTCCGATTCGGCAAATGCCGTCAGACATACTTTTTTTAAAGGTCTCCGACCTTTTTGGCAAATCGGAATTTGCCAACCCATTATAGAACTCCGATTCGGCAAATGCCGTCAGGCATACTTTTTTCTCAAAGGACTTAGAACTTATTGGCAAAGAAAGAGTTTGCCAACCCATTTTTTGCCTATTTTGATTTATTACCTTACGATATAAACTTTGTATTAGAAATGGAACTTGGCAATCTACTTACAAAATGGACAGTTCAATTATACCAACTGCCCTATAAGGATTTACTTTATTCCTGCAATATACATAGTAGATAAAATGAGGCGGAGAATAAATCTCCGCCTTTTTAGATGTGATGATCGTAAGGATTTATCCGTGTTTATGAGTAATTTCTGCGGTAACTTGCCCATTAAATACAGAGCGTTTAAAGTAATGCGTATGCAATAGTTTAAGGGCAAGTTTGGAATTGGGTTCACCCAGAAACTGCTCATACACTTTTAGAACTTCAGGATTATGATGGGACATTCTAACCGGCAAACTGCGGTCTTCTTCATATAAAGCTAAACCTCTTCTGGCTCTGGAAGCAATATCATTGCCATAAGGTTGACCACCGCCACCAACACAACCACCCGGACAAGCCATAATTTCAATAAAATGCCAGGGGGATTCACCTTTGGTGGCAAGACCTTCTCTAACCCTGTCCAAAACTTTACGCGCATTGGAAAGCCCGTGAGCAACTGCTACATTTACTTTTCCAAAACCGGGAATATCAACTGATGCCTCTTTAACTCCTTCCAGTCCACGCACCGCAGTTATATCCACATTTTGTAAATCAGTTCCTGTAACCAGATAATAAGCGCTACGAATTGCGGCTTCCATTACTCCACCGGTGGCTCCAAAAATGGTTCCAGCACCGGTATAAAAACTCATACCTTCATCCGGTTCTTCATCTGGCAAGTTAGCAAAATCAATTCCCGCTTCTTTAATCATCCGAATAAATTCCCGCGTTGTTAAAACATAATCGGTATCCTGAAAACCGCTATCACTCAATTCTGGGCGCCGCGCTTCAAATTTCTTGGCTGTGCAGGGCATAATGGCAACCGAAACAATATTGGCAGGATCAAGTCCTTTTTCCTGAGCATAATAGGTTTTGGAAAGAACTCCAAACATACTCATCGGAGATTTTGCGGTAGAAACACAATCAGCTAAATCGGGATAATAGGTCTCCATAAATTTAATCCAACCGGGAGAACAGGAAGTAATAAGTGGTTTCTTTTCTCCTGCTTTCAATTTCGTAACGCATTCCGTGCCTTCTTCCATTATAGTTAAATCAGCAGTAAAATTAGTATCCATAACCGAATCAAAACCGATTTTACGCAGGGCTGCATACATTTTCTTAGGTGTCACACTACCAAAAGGCATTCCAAATTCTTCACCTAAAGAAACACGAATGGCAGGTGCTTCCTGAACTATTACATGCTTTTCGGGGTCTAAAATAGCTTCCCAAACAGCATCTAACTCATTTCTTTCGTGCAATGCCCCCGTTGGGCAATAGACAGTACACTGACCACAATTTACACAGGGACTATTTGCCATCCCGTTACTGAAAGCAGTATCAATATGTGCATCAATCCCACGCTCAGCAAAAGTTAAAGCATAAACAGTTTGCACTTCGTTACAAACAGTTATGCAACGTCCACATCCGATACATTTATTGGTATCCCTGATAATGGACAAACTGGATTCATCCGCCGGTTTTTTCACTAAGATATTAGGTAAGGCATCGGAATCCACTCCCAGGTTATTTGCCAGGGTCTGTAGCTCGCATTTATTATTGGCAGCACAGCTGGGACAGGTTACATCGTGATTGGAAAGAATCATTTCCACTACCGTTTTTCGGTAGGAACGCAGTTTTTGCGAATTGGTTACAATTTTCATTCCTTCCCCAACTGGAGTGCAACAGGCACGTTTGGGGGTAGGATTTCCTGCAATTTCCACAACGCAGACCCCGCAATTTCCAGTTGGCGGTAAATCGGGGTGATAGCATAAACGGGGAATATAAATTCCGAATTTATCCGCGGCTTCTATAATGGTCATTGTATCCGGAACTTCCAGATGCTGACCATCTATAAAGACATTTACAGTTTTAGCCATAATATCATTCCTCTTATTTTCTTACTTTTTAGTTAGTTCAATGAATTCATCGGTAAAATTCTCAATCGCACTGCGGATAGCCATAATCGGCGATTGACCTAACGCACAGAAAGATGTTTGCTGCATAGTTTCAGCTATAGTTAACATTAAATTCACATCTTCCATAGTTCCGTTTCCTTTACGGATTTTGGAAATAAGCCGATAAAGCTGCTCCGTTCCATTTTTACAGGGAGAACATTTTCCACAGGATTCATGGCGGAAGAAACGCAGAATGCTCCAAAGCAAATCTACAATACTCTGGTGTTCGTTGAGAACTAAGATAGCTCCACTACCTAAAACAGCTGCATATTGATTTAAGCTGGAAAAATCCATTTTTACATCTAACAGGCGATCGGGCAAAATTACTCCTGCCGCTCCACCAACTAAAGCTGCTTTGAACCGAAAACCTTTTTTCATTCCGCCTGCATAGTCATTGATGATAGTTCTTAAAGTTGTTCCCATATCCACTTCACAAAGACCAGGATAAGAAACATCTCCAAGAATAGTATAGACCTTAGTTCCAGGACATTCTTTAGTTCCATATTTAAGAAATTCATCCGCACCCCTGGCAATAATGAAAGGCACATTTGCCAAGGTCTCTACATTGTTGACCACTGTAGGAGCTTTCCAAAGTCCTTCCACTCCTGGAAAAGGCGGTTTCCAGCGCGGGTTTCCTCTGTTTCCTTCCAGGGATTCAATCAGGGCTGTTTCTTCTCCGCAAACATAAGCACCAGCACCGATTTTCAGTTCAATATCCAAGTTAAAACCGCTGTCAAAGATGTTTTTGCCTAATATCCCATATTCATAATCCTGGGTAATTGCCTTTTCCAGACGCGCTATACAGAGTTTATATTCGCCTCTGATATAGATATATGCTTTACTGGCACCAACAGCATAGGCACAAAGCATAATTCCTTCCAGCAATTGATGCGGGTCGCCTTCCATAATTAACCGGTCTTTAAATGTTCCGGGCTCGCCTTCATCGGCATTAACAACTACATATTTTTGAGGAGCATTCAGCACAGAAGTGAAACCCCATTTCACACCTGCAGGAAAAGCAGCTCCACCTCTTCCTTTCAAGCCCGCTTTTTTCACTTCGGCAATAATATCATTCGGTTGCAGTTGCGTTAATGCTTTTTCCAATGCTTCATAACCGCCAGTGCCAATATAGTCATCAATATTTTCAGGGTCTATAATACCGGAATTGCGTAAAACAATGCGGTTTTCATAATTGAATTTAGGGCTGAACTTTTCTGCCCCTTCCAGCATCAGCCGTTTTACGGGACGTCCTTTCAAGAAATGTTCCTGCACAAGCTCCGGAATATCTTCAAGCTTAACTTCGGCATAATTTATGTTCTCGGGATATACGGTTAAGCATATTCCTTTACCAAAAAAGCTTAAGGGACCGGTTTCCAAAATGTTTATTTCTTCCGCTAAATCATTTTTGGCTAATTCCTTGCGGAGAGCAGAAATAAAATCCTCTACGCCAGCTGCAAGGGATGCCTCATTAATAGAGACAAGGATGTGACTGCGATAGAATTTCATTATTTCCTCCCCCTTATTTTATCTATAATATCTTCCACTTTCTCTTCCGTGAGGTCACCGTAAACATCATCATTAATCATCATAACAGGTGCATTTCCACAAACCCCTAAACAGGAAGTAAATTCCAAAGTGAATATACCATCTTTCGTTGTTTCGCCAATATTGATGCCCAGCAAAATCTTCAGCTTGCGCAATATATTTTCCGAGCCCTTAAGATAACAAGGTGGCGATTCGCAAAGCCGGATAATATTCTTGCCTCTTGGTTTTGTGCTATACATCGTGTAAAAAGTAAGCACGCCATAGATGTGATTAACAGGTATCTTAAGATACTCAGCTATAGTATCCACTGCCTCAGGAGAGATATAATGCTGAGGGTCTTGATCCTGAACTTCATGGAGAATCTGAATCAGATTATCCTTATGGGGAGCATATTTCTGACAAATCTCTTTAATCATAGCTCTTATCCTTTATTCTTCTTGATTTTGTTGTTGTAATTTCTCCGCTTCCCGCTTTGCTTGAACATCAGGATGCATCCCTGGTATTTTGGATATGGCTTTCACGGGGCATACATCCAAACAAGTTCCACACTTTATGCAAGGTAGCTGATTGATAGTATATTTCTCTTCCCTGCTACCTGAAATACAGCTGACAGGACATTTACGGGAGCATAAGGAACACCCGATACATTTGTCTTTGTCTATCTCATAGTGCATTAAATCGGCACAGACCTTATTAGCACAACTCTTATCTCTAATGTGGGCTTCATATTCATCACGAAAATAACGAATTGTGGAAAGAACAGGATTGGGAGCTGTTTGTCCTAAACCGCAAAGAGAGAGCTTGGCAATTGTTTCTCCTAAGCGTTGCAGTTCTTCAATATCGCCTTCTTTTCCATATCCACTTTCTATGCGTTTCAATACTTCCTGCATCTGTCTCAAACCAATCTTGCAAGGAGAGCATTTGCCACAGGATTCATCCACGCAAAAATCCATAAAGAACTTGGCAACATTCACCATACACTTTTCTTCGTTCATTACAATCACACCACCGGAACCCATCATCGCGCCACGTTCTTTTAAACTCTCATAATCAATTGGCACATCAAGATGTTGAGTTGTTAAACAGCCACCGCTGGGACCTCCCAATTGCACTGCCTTGAATTTATGGTCACCAATCATCCCTCCGCCAACATCAAATATCAGTTCTCTTAAGGTAATTCCCATTGGAACTTCCACAAGACCCGTATTTCTAATATCTCCCGTTAGGGCAAAAACCTTGGTTCCTTTACTGTTTTCAGTTCCCATTGAGGCAAACCAATCAGCTCCTTGAAGGATAATTGAGGGAATATTGCCTAAGGTCTCTACATTGTTTACAACGGTAGGTTTTTTGTATAAACCCCTAACTGCAGGATAAGGAGGTTTGGGGGTAGGATTACCACGCTGACCTTCAATAGATTGCATTAAAGCTGTTTCTTCACCACAAACGAAGGCCCCTGCGCCGGTTCTAACTTCTGCTTCAAAGCTAAAATCACTACCAAAGATGTTATTCCCTATCAAGCCAGCTTCTTTTGCTTTGGCAATAGCCAGTTTGATGCGCTTAATAGCCAAAGGATATTCTGCCCGAATATAAAAATATCCGTTTTTAGCTCCTATAGCATAAGCGGCAATCATCATTCCTTCCAAAACGCGGTGAGGGTCACCTTCCAGTAAGCTTCTATCCATAAAAGCACCGGGATCGCCTTCATCTCCGTTACAGATAAAGTATTTTTCTTCTTCAGGATTATCGTGCACCATTTGCCATTTTAAGTGGGTGGGAAAACCGCCTCCACCTCTTCCCCTCAATCCTGATTTTTTGATTATATCAATGGTTTGCTGGGGAGTAAGAGTTGTTAAAACGTTTCCCAAAGCTTCATAACCACCAGTAGCGATATATTCTTCAATGCTTTCCGGGTCTATATATCCGCAATTGGCAAGAGCCACTTTCACTTGTTTCTGATAAAAGGGGATTTCTTTTTGGGTAATAAAGGTTTTTTCTTCTTCATCTTGAAGCATTAAACGCTTAACGGGACGTCCTTTCAGGAAATGTTCATTCACAATTTCTTCCACATCGTCAGGGGTAACTTTTTTGTAGAAGATTCCCTCAGGATAAACTACCAACACAGGTCCATAATCACAAGGACCCATGCAACCGGTTTCAATAATGTTTATTTCGTTGGTCAGCCCCTTATCTTGCAACACATTATGAAACTGGTCTTTAATTTTTAAAGCGCCAGAGCTTATACATCCTGACCCACAGCAAATTAATAGGTCAATTCGTTTTAATGACATTCTTTTCCTCCACAATCAGTTGCCGGTAGCGACAACATAATCGGAGACGATTCTGCCATTTACTATGTGCTCTACTACTACCTTTTTAACCTTTTCAGGAGTCATATTTCCGTAGGTAACTTTAGGTTTTCCTTCTTCAATAACATCCACAACCGGTTCCAGGGAAGAAAGTCCCTTTTCACCGGTCTGAGTAACTAACACATCTGTTAAATTGCGGTTGGCAATTTCTTCCAGGAAGGTTTTCATTACTTCCCTGGCGCCCATAGCGATTCCGGATGTACCCATCCCTACCACTATTTTGATGCGGGTGTTTCCGCCGCGAAGTTTCATCTCTTCCTGAGCTTTTTCACGGATTTTTTTTAGGTCTGCGAGTGTTTTCATCAGACATCCTCCATATTTATATTTTGTATTCCTTCTAATAATGATTGATTGATGTATTCAATAACATCAGGATAAGTTAAAGGTATATCACCCAGTTCTTCTTTTATGGCTGTAGTATCAAAATAAAAGCTTTTTTCTATGCCATTTTCGTAACTGCTAAGCTTGATGGTAAAATCAACTTCTGGATGACCTATTATAGCTCCAAGCAAAGTATCTTTCAAATTTCCAAGGGGCATTCGGTCAATATGATCCAATTGAAAGTCCACGGTTAAAACAGTTCCGAAGCCCGGTTCGCTGGTAATTGTAAAGCTACCGTTTGCTGCTTCTGCATTCTGTTTCACTAAAGGTATTCCCAAGCCTACTTTCTTTTCGCGTTCCATTTTGGAAGTATAAAAAGGGTCTTCTGCTTTTCTTATGGTTTGGGAATCCATTCCTGTGCCATCATCTTCTACAATCAAACGCAAAATGTTTTCCTGCACATTACGAATAATGCGGATTTTGATGTTCTTCGCTTCGGCGCGAACGGAGTTTTCTATAATATCCAAGAGGTGTAATGAGATATCTTGCATTCAGGCATCCGGATTATTGATAGCGTTTCAGTATATCAGCTATTTTATCCTTGCTGTCTATTCTACCGTAGGTATCTTCTCCAATAACAAAAACAGGAGCTAAAGAACAGGCACCTACACAGCGGACTGCGCTCATCGTAAAAAGACCGTCCTTAGTGGTCTCTCCCATTTGGATTCCTAATTCATCGGAAAGCATTTGCACCAAATGAGGAGCACCTTTTACAAAACAGGCAGTTCCCAAACAAACATTGAGGTTATATTTGCCGCGTGGGGTCATCGTAAAAAAGTTGTAAAAAGTTACTACACCATAAATTTGATTGGCAGGGATATTTAGTTCCTGAGCAATAAATTCCTGCACTTCCATTGGTAAGTAACCGAAAATATCCTGTGCAGAACGCAGAATTTCAATTAACGGATTGCGGACATTTTTCTTTTCCTCAATCACTTCCTTTAGACGCTTGTAAAGGTCATTGGGCATCTTAGATGCGGGAGTCATAACTTCTCCTTATATTTCATTTATTTAAATTATATTTCAATATGTCGTCTGCCAACCCCCTTAGCAGCCAATAGCAATTCTTGCACTAATGGCTTTTCTACATTTATAATGCTGAAGCCCTTGCCCAGATCATTTAAATAATGAGCATCAGAAGCACGCAATAATGCTCTGTCCTGAAACTCGGGATGCTTCTTCAGCCAACTGTTCACATCCAAACCTGCGCTTATCCCCAAAATCGGGAAATGGGGCTTATCGGGTAGAAAACCGAGCTGACTTAAAATGCTGTTAACATCGGCATCAATATGGGCTGGAACAACTAGTCCGTTATAGTTCCCAACCCTCTCCACTACGGTATTTAAGTCCCATTGAGAAGAATTTATCAGAGCGCGTGTTTCCACTCTTAAAATGTTCTCATTTTCGTCAATAATAACTTGATCCCCAAAAAAATCGGGATCATTATTGATCGGTAATAAGCTATTATACAGCTCCACATCAAATTCTTGTGCCGCTAAGGGGTCATCAAAATAGGCAAGTAAATGAATTTCTTCCGTACTTTGAATTTCCACTCCCCAGGTGAATAACAGCTTTTCTTTTTCCGCAACTTTCTGATAGGCAGCACAATTTGCCATACTGTTATGATCCGTAATTGCCAGCCATTGAATACCAAATTGTTTCAACTTCTGGCATATTGCCATAGGGGACATTTCCAGCCCTCCGCAAGGCGATAAAACAGAGTGGATATGTAAATCTGTGCGGAGCGATAGCATCCGAAAAATCTTAAGGATTTAGCAGTTTATAAAGAATGCCGGCAAGCTCAAAAGTAGGTAACTTGCTTGATATTAGCAGGATGCCTTCTTCAACCGCTTTTTCAATAATAGGGCTTTCGGGTTCGTTGCCTTTGGCAAAAATAATTGCCGGAATACCGGTCATTGAGGCAACAGCTATCACATTCAGATGTTTCATAATCGTTATCCAGACCTGTCCTTCTTTTGCCGAACCCATTACATCACTTAGCATATCACAAACATAGGCACCGTTTATCTCCACTTTCTCCAAAGATAAAGTCGGAGTGCAATTAACACCATCTATGGCAGTTATATAATCAGCTAATTTTATCATATCCTCATCCTTATCTGTTTTTTTCTTCTTCTTCGCTATCTCTGCTGTGACGTTTTAGCAGCACTACACAATCATCAATAGAGGCCTTTCCTAAAACAATATCTTCTGCCAAAGCATAACAGGTAGGGCTACCACAGGCACTACAATCAAGCCCCGGAAGCATCGTAAGAATTTCATTTATTTGTTTCATCTTCTGTATTGCTTTTTTGATGTCCTTATCCAGTTCCATAATTGGCCTGGCAGCAAGAGGAACTACAGCAAATTCGCCTTTTTGATATAGCTTGCATAAATCATAGGTATCAAATTCCCCTTCCTTTCCATCTTTAATCATCTTTTTAATTCTGCTCATCGCCACAAAAGGATTCTCCACATTCAAGCAACCACCTACGCAACCATTAGTGCAGGTTCTTAAAACAATATAGTCATACTGGTCAAGGTAGTGATCTTCCACTCGGGAAAGGATTTCCATCACATTTTCCACTCCGTTCACAGATAGAGCACGAATATCATCACAATCAACAAGATCTGCCTGCACTCCGGAAAGAGCCCAGGTTAAGCCCTTAGGGTAGGTTTCAATTACGGGAGGGTTATTTTGCAGCTGCTTGATGGAATCTCTAATTCTGCCATAAATCATTCCGATAGAAAAAGCGCCATCCTGAAGATGTTTATAAGCACCTTCCGGTTGATGAACTGCCGTTACATGAGCAATGCAAGGAACAATTAGAAAAATTCCAATTTCTTTTTCTTCCAGTCCGTATTTTTGCTGTATCTTTTCCCGAAAAAACCTTGTTAAAATACTCATTGGTGCTTCTTGATGAAACAGATTGGGTAGCAAGGAAGGATATTTTAATTGAATCAAACGCACCACCGAAGGGCAATTACTACTTAAAATAGGCCTTTTATTGCGATTTTTTCTCACATAATCCCGAATTATGTGAATCATAAAGTCAGTAACCGCTGCTTCTTCTGCTACCTGATCAAAACCAAGGTCTAAAACTGCCTGCTTAGCAACTTCATAGCTGATATCTTCTGTAAATTGTCCAAAAAAGGAAGTGGAAATTATCGCCAGCTTATATTTAAAGTTATGGATTATTTCCAAGGGATCGCTAACAGGAATAATAGCATGAAAGCGACAGACATTCACGCAATTACCACAATCAATACACCGGTAGGGATCAATATTGGCTTTATGATCTCTAACCCTGATCGCTTCCGTTGGGCAAACTCTCACACAGGCAGTGCAGCCGGTACAGTTATCTTCCAAAATTCTTAGAGCATGAAAATAGGTGGTCTCGGTCATAGCTAATCTATTATGTGAAACATATTATTATCTCCACCAAGGTGGAATTATCTAACGCTGAGGTTATATGCAAGGCATCACTGTTTTTCTGGATATTGGGCAAACCCAAACCTGCTCCAAAACCCAATTCCCGCACTAAATCATCGGCTGTGGAAAAACCAGGAATCATTGCCTGTTGAATATCATCTATCCCGGGTCCGTTATCCTTAAACTGCATATAAATGAGATTATCATATACATTACTGCACATTTTTCCGCCCCGGGAATGAGCGGCAACATTAATTTCCGCTTCATAAGAGGCAACGGCAATGCGTCTTAAAACCTCTGAATTCACTCCTAAGCGTTTGAGCAAATTTTTCAGCTCGGAAGAGCCCTTTCCGGCTATGTTAAAATCTTTTTCCGGGATATCAAGCTGTAAAACAACTTCCGGCTCTTTTTTTTGCGCAAAAAAATCCTTAACCTGTTCTTCCAAACCTGGTTTAATATACCAATATTCCGCCATTTCAAATTCTGCAGCTGCGGAGTCCTGCATTATATAAAATCCCACTGGAACGATATAGAGTCATATTTGTAGCAATCATTGGCAATCCTCGTTCCTTGCCCATCTCAATAACATCTTGCATTGGTTTTTTGCCTCGCACAAATACAATTCCTATCAAATCTATCATATCCGCAAGACGAATCACCTGGTTATTGGTTAACCCGGTTAAAAGTAAGGTTGATTCTTTCGTACACATCAATATATCGGAAATCAGGTCTGAAGAAAAGGCGCAGGGAACTTCTTTACTTAAATCTGCACCTTCATACAGAACTTCCGCTTCTAAGAGTTCAACAATATCTTGTAATGTCATTCATTATTCCTTAATCTTTTTCTCTTCATTTCATTAAATATAGATATTGGAAATAAGTCAAGGGAAAAGTATAGAAGTCGAGAGGTCAAGGGGTCGAGAAGTCGAGAGGTCTGGGGAGTTATTAGATCGTAGATGACCCCGTTAATTTCTTGAATTTTTACTACCCTGCTAAAGCATATAACAATATTTTGATGTTGCTAATTGGGCAAAAATGAATTATTATATCTATTGCCTAAGCAACAGGAGGATAAAGATGAAATTACAATATCTTGGTCATTCCGCTTTTTTCTTTCAGGATAGCCAAAATCGCACTATCCTGGTAGACCCCTTTATCACCGGTAACCCATTAACACCTGTTAAAGCCAATCAGTTAACTGCGGATTACATTATTCTTACGCATGCTCATTCCGATCATTTGGGGGATACATTAACTATTGCTGATAAGCGAAAAACTACCATTATTTGTATCGCGGAACTCGCTTCATATATTTCCCGAAAGGGCTTTAAAACGCATTCGTTGCAAATTGGTGGTAGCTTTAGATTTGATTTTGGCAAGGTAAAATTGGTTCCCGCTTTGCATAGTTCTTCAACACCCGATGGAGCTTATGCAGGTCCTGCCGCGGGAGCTGTTTTCACGGTGGAGAACAAAACTATATATCACTGTGGTGATACAGGTATTTTCGGAGATATGAAGTTAATTGGAGAAATTGATAACATTGATATCCTCCTAATTCCCATCGGGGGTAATTTTACAATGGATATTGAGGATGCAGTGCGCGCAGTTAGTTTGATTCAACCAAAATTAACTATTCCCATCCACTATAATACTTTTGCTCTAATTAAAGCCAATCCCCAGGAGTTTATTGATAAAATAGCTGCTAACGGATTTCAGGGCTCGGCTTTGAAACCGGGGGAAGAACTTAATATCTCTTAAATGTTTTAGATATAACCCGAAGATACTGATTTTTCTGCAAAAAATGTAAAATTGCTGATTAGATAGCAAGATAGCGAGCTGCAAAGAGAAGAGAGTTATTTTTTGAGAGAAATCCTTTTTTCTCCTTAAAAATCCTAATCAATTCTGCAAAGGATAAATTTTAGCGCAGTTTTGCAAAAATATCCGCTTTATTATACAAAGTTTATATCGTAATGTAATAAATCAAGATAGGCAAAAAATGGGTTGCCGAACTCCGATTCGGCAAAAAAAAATGGGTTGCCGAACTCCGATTCGGCAAATGCCGTCAAGCATACTTTTTTTAAAGGACTTCGTCCTTTTTGGCAAATCGGAATTTGCCAACCCATTATCGGACTTCTACCTTAGTAAAATGGGTTGCCGAATTCCGATTCGGCAAATGCCGTAAGGCATACTTTTATAAAGGACTTCGTCCTTTTTGGCAAATCGGAATTTGCCAACCCATTAAAGGACTTCTACCTTAGTAAAATGGGTTGCCGAATTCCGATTCGGCAAATGCCGTCAGGCATACTTTTATAAAGGACTTCGTCCTTTTTGGCAAATCGGAATTTGCCAACCCATTATCGGACTTCTACCTTAGTAAAATGGGTTGCCGAACTCCGATTCGGCAAATGCCGTCAGGCATACTTTTATAAAGGACTGCAACATTATTGGCAAAGAAAGAATTTGCCAACCCATTATCGGACATCAACATTACGATTATACATTTTCACCATCACTTTTTCAGGGGAATGTCTGCACTGCTTTACCAAAAGAAATCTTTACTATCGCGTCTGGAGAATTACCCGGACTTTGCATAAAGAAATCTGTATTGCAATTGAATTTCTGCTGAGGATATTTTTGTTTCGCCAATCCCCAAAAAGCAAAAAAGGATTGCCAGCTTCACTTTGCTTAAGAAAAAAAAGGGAAATAACTAGCTATCACCTGGTCAATTCTTTACTGACTCTTAAACAATCCTTTAATGATGCTTTAACTTCGTTAAGGAGTCGTTAAAGAAGTTTTAACGCATCCTAAAAGATGCAACTTAGCAGGAAATAATACATAACCCAGAAAAGGTAAAAATTTCGCTTATTACAAGCTAACTTATTGCCCCCTAAAGTAAATCTATAATTGGGGATGCTATATATTAGGGGCAGACAATTGAAAAAAACAGGTTTTGCAGGAATTCCCGCAAGACCTGAAAATATTGATACATAATTAGTAGGAAAACTATTTTAAACAATGTAGAAACCGCAGGTCGCTTTTTTGCTTGACAGTTCTTTATACTTATCATTATAAGAAAAAGTGGGATTTATTATTTTTGTATTTAAATATAACATATTGCAAAGCGATGAGTTAAATATAAGGAGTAAACAATGAAAAGAACTGTTTGGTTAATTCTTGCCGTCATCATAGTGACGGGTCTGACTAGTTGTAAAAAGAAGGAAGAAAAATTGCCTAGTCAGGCAACTGCCGCTGCTATTACTACTTATGCACCTCTGCCATCTTTTAAAGAGGTGTTTAGGGTTTTAGACCAATTGCAGGTAAAAGATATTTCTGCTGCTGTTCCTGCCGATTTATACAAAACTAAGCAGGAAGAGATGCGCAATGCTTTTTCTTTGGGATTGCTTACAGCTGATGCCACGATAGCTGCCAAGGGTCACAATAAAAAGCGTCTGAGCAAAATTTCTTCTCAAATGATGGATTTAACTTCTCTTCTGGGTTTGGAAAACGAAGTAAATCAGATGAGTGCAGATTTGAAAACATTAATTGAAAAAGAACAGTGGGTTGACTTGGAAGCCGCCTTGGATACTCATAAAAAGAAAGTGGAAGATAAGCTTTGGGAAATGGAAAGTTTTGATAACTATACTTTGATGTTGCTTGGAGGTTGGATTGAAGCTGCCAATCGCGTTGCCTGGTTAATCAAACAAAATTACTCTGCGGAACATACCAAAGCATTAAATCAGAAAGGCACTTTCAACAGCTTAGTAGCAAATTTAAAAAGTATTAAAGCGGAACGCATTACCAGCCAACCCGAATTTCAAGAGGCATTAGGTTTGGTGGAACAGTTGAAAGCTGTTATTGATGCCGATACAGATCAAACCTATACTCCCGAACAGCTTGAGCAGATAATTTCGCTTACCAGTCAAATCAAAGAGACCTTCAAGAAGTAACCTCTTAAAGAAGTGATGCAGATATAAGGTTGGAGAAAATAATGGTGAAAGAAAAAACCTTTCTTTTCCCAACCTTTCTTTAATTATTGCGGTTCTATCTTAAATATACAGCTATGAAGGTAAATTTTATTGAGATTGCTGCAGAATTAGGAATAACATAGAGCTATATACCTAAAAAAAGATATTACAAAAAGGACTACTATGAAAAGAATATTGCTCCTATCGGGTATTCTGATATTTTCGGCTATGCTTTTGGGCAAGTCCAATTTTTTTTGGATTGAAGATGTTCCTTGGGATGATGGCAAAGCGCTTACCATTAAAGCCAATGTTGCTGCCGATACTGTATACTTGCAAAAAGCCCTTGATGATGGAACTTGGGAAACTATCTATACGGGTAGCGGAATGAACCTTTCTTTTCTCCAAAACGATCTTAACCCCGATAAAAAATATGGATACAGGTTGCTAATTCCCCGTCCAGCTTTAGGTGATAGTATTTTTTTTATGGCGGTTGCCCAACCCAAAGAACAATGGTTTTATCTGCATAAACTTTCCTACCTGTTAATCCTGCTGGCTATTTCTATTGCCATTATTTATTATGTGCAAAGAGCCCGTAATGGCAAGGAGTATTATATTCGCAGAATTAGCGGTTTAGATTGCATTGAGGATTCCATTGGCAGAGCAACGGAAAAAGGTAAGCCCATTCTCTTTGTTCCCGGAATTAGTGATTTGGATGATATTCAAACCATCTCCAGTTTAACTATTCTAAGCCATCTGGCTCATAAGGCAGCGGAATATGATACGGAAATAATTGTTCCCTGCCGATTTTCAATGGTTTTATCTGCTGCCCGAGAAGTAGTTAAAGAGGCCTATATCAAAGCTGGAAAACCTGATGCTTACAATCAGGATAGAATATTTTACCTTACGGATGACCAATTTGGTTATGTTGCCGGAATTGATGGAATTATGGTTCGCGAACAACCTGCAGCCAATTTTTTCCTGGGAAGTTTTTATGCCGAATCGTTAATCCTTGCTGAAACCGGCTTTAGCACTGGTGCCATTCAGACAGCCGGAACCGCTCAGGCAAGCCAATTACCCTTTTTTGTTGTTTCCTGTGATTACACTTTGATTGGAGAAGAACTTTTTGCCGCCTCTGCTTATCTTTCGCGTGATCCACAACAACTGGGTTCACTAAAAGGACACGATTTTGGAAAACTTCTGGTAATTATTCTTATTGTTGCCGGTGTAATAACAGAAATGGCTGGCTGGCAATGGTTCAAAGCATTTTTTGAGGGGGCACAATGAAGTATAAAGTTCCTCTTGTCTTCGCTTTTATTTGCGGAATTCTGGTAGTTATTTCAGAATTCATTCCCCACCGTCCTTTCAATATGCTAATCACTACTTTACAAGATTGGTTTATAATTATTTCCGGTTTTGCCATTCTCTTAGGACAGATTAGTTTGTTTCAGTCAAATATAAAAAAAATCAAGAATAAAAATCCTGACTGGCCCTTTTACCTGGCAGGTTTAATTAGTTTTACTGTGATGCTGATAGTGGGATTGCTTTGGGGAACAAAAGAATATGCTGGAATTTTAGGTCATGGTGAAACAGTTCAATTAAATATGGGAATGAAACCCTTTGATTACCTGTTTGAAAATGCGTTTATGCCGCTATCGGCAACAATGTTTTCTCTGCTGGCATTTTTTATTGCTTCCGCTGCCTATCGTGCTTTTATTATTCGTAGTTTTGAATCCAATCTGTTGATGATTACGGCGGTAATAGTAATGTTAGGAAGAACCAGTTTTGGTGGAATGCTTACTTCCTGGCTTCCCGAAGGGCTAAAATTTTTACATCTTCCCAATTTGAGCGATTTTATTATGGAATTCCCTAATTCTGCAGCTCAGAGAGCTATTTTAATTAGTGCCGCTTTAGGAATTATTGGCAGTAGCTTACGAATAATTCTGGGTATTGAAAGGTCTTATCTCGGAGGCGAAAAATGAGCGCTAACAAAAACTCTCAGACCGAACGCAGAATTATCTATCTGGTTTTGTTAATTGCCGTAGCTCTGCCTTTAATTTTCCCTATCGGTTGGAAAACGGAGGTCTCCAGCTATACAAAAATGGTTTGGGACTTGGTAGAAAACACTCCCGATTCTTCAGTAGTGGTCTTTTCTTTTGATTACGACCCTTCTACGATAACGGAAATTCAGCCCATGGCAGAAGCAATGCTGGAACATTCTTTTTCCCGCAATCAAAAAATTATTGCTATGGCTCTTTGGCCTCAAGGCGTGCAAATGGCAGACCAGGCATTTAGCGTAGCCCTGAAAAAATACCCTCAGAAAAAGTATGGTGTAGATTATGTTAATCTGGGCTATAAAGTTGCCGGTATCGTTGCTATTCAGGCAATGGGAAAATCAATGCCCGAGGTTTTCCCTTCCGATCAAAGCGGAATTAAATATGAAGATATTCCTATGCTGAAAAAGGTGAAAACCCTGAAAGATGTTGCCTATATTTGTTCTCTTTCCAGTGGAACACCGGGAATTAAAGAATGGGTGATGGCAGCTCGCGATCCTTTAGAAATACCTGTTACAGGAGGAACTACAGCAGTTAGCGCACCCGGTTT
>Ga0302253_1001161_pt1 | contig 17064 bp, 8 predicted proteins | sample AAG_RA_Trp_MG_FD_193537 | JGI IMG/M metagenome (GOLD analysis project Ga0302253, IMG submission 193537) | Enriched activated sludge microbial communities from anaerobic digester in WTTP, New Holstein, Wisconsin, United States - AAG_RA_Trp | ecosystem: Engineered > Bioreactor > Anaerobic >...
AACGGCACTCCCGGTTAAAGTCGGCACGGTGATCTCCCCGCCGAAAAGTGCGGTGGGAAGCCCTACCATCGCTGTCGTATGCAGGTCTGCCCCCTGCCGTTCGAACCGGTCATGTTTTCTGATATGCACGACCGCATAGAGGTCCCCCGGCGGCCCGCGGTTCTCCCCGGGCTCGCCTTCCCCGGCGATTCTCAGGAACTGCCCGTCCTCGACCCCGCGGGGGATCGTGATGTCGATCTTCCGGGTTTTCTGCAGGGTCCCGCTGCCGTGGCAGGCTGCACATGGCTGCTCGATGATCTTCCCGCTCCCGCCACAGTCCGGGCAGACAGCGATGCTGGTCATGGCGCGGCCGCCGATTTTGCGGGAACTCCGGATCTCGCCGGTTCCCCGGCATTTCGGGCAGTCTTTCAGGAAACCGGGCTGTGCCCCTGTCCCATGGCAGCTCGTGCATTCATACTGGTGCGGTACCCCGACGGTAATTTTCGTGCCGTTGAACGCATCGGCAAGGGATATCTCGAGATCGTACCGGAGATCTGCGCCCGCCCGCCGCTGGGGCTTCCGCGATCCCCCGGAGAATGCATTGAAAATGTCCCCCAGCCCGAAGTCACGGAACAGGTCATCGTAACTGGGGGTGCGGTAGCCGGCGCTGTCCCCGGGCTGGAATTCCACGTGTCCCACCTGGTCGTACTGTGCCTTTTTCTGCGGATCCGACAGTACCTGGTAGGCTTCGTTGATCTCCTTGAACTTTTCTTCCGCTTCCTTGCTTCCCTTGTTCAGGTCGGGATGATATTTCCGTGCAAGGTGCCGGAACGCCTTTTTCAGATCGTCCGCTGATGCATCCCGTTTTACGCCAAGAGTTTCATAGTAATCGGCCTTTGTCATGGATGCGGGAAAAAAGGTTATTTCTCGTCATGGACCCTGAAATCGGCATCGACAACGTTCTCCCCGCCCGGACCCGTTGCGTTCCCGCCGGCTGATCCCCCGCCTGCCGAGGCTGCCTGCGGCCCGGCCTGCTGCTGGGCCTGCCGCCGGCTGACTTCCTGGTACGCGGCCGACCCGGCTTCCCCGAGGACCTTCTGGAGTTTTTCCGTCTCTGCCTTGATCTGTGCTGTATCCTTCCCTTCCAGTGCAGCCTTGACAGCGGTGATCGCCCCGTTCAGGCGGTCAAGGATATCTGCGTTCAGCTTGTCCGCCAGGTCGGATTTTGTCTTTTCTGCTGTGTACACGAGGGTATCGGCGGTATTGCGGGCCTCCACCTCTTCCTTGCGGGCCTTGTCCTGCGCCTCGTACTCTTTGGCATCATTGACCATCTTCTTTACATCGCTGTCGGCAAGTTTCGTCGATGCGGTGATGGTCATCTTCTGCTCTTTTCCCGTGCCAAGGTCCTTTGCCGATACATTGAGGATGCCGGAGGCATCGATATCAAAGGTAACCTCGATCTGCGGGACACCCCGCGGAGCCGGTGGCAGCCCGACCAGGTTGAACTGGCCGAGGCTCACGTTGTCGGCCGCCATGGGCCGTTCGCCCTGCAGCACGTGGATGGTGACCGATGTCTGCAGGTCTGCTGCGGTCGAGAAGATCTGGCTCTTCTTGGCCGGGATGGTGGTATTCCGGTCGATCAGGGCAGTTCTCACCCCGCCGAGGGTCTCGAGGCCCAGCGTGAGGGGTGTGACATCGAGCAGCACCATGTCCGTGATCTCGCCGCCGAGGATCGCACCCTGGATCGCTGCTCCCATGGCAACGCATTCCATCGGGTCGATACCCCGCTCCGTCTTTTTGCCCACGTGATCCTCGATGAATTTCTGGACCACCGGCATGCGGGTCGGCCCGCCAACCAGGATCACTTTCTGGATATCGTTTTTCGTCAGGTTCGCGTCTTTGAGTGCCTGCTCGAACGGGTGGATGCAGCGTCTGATGATCGGTTCGATCAGCTGCTCGAGTTTTGACCGGGTCAGTTTCAGGGACAGGTGCTTGGGGCCGGCCTGCGTGGCGGACACGTAGGGCAGGTTGATCTCGGTCTCCATGACGGTCGAGAGTTCGATCTTTGCCTTTTCCGCGGCTTCCTTCACCCGGTTGACCGCCATCTTGTCGCTCCGGAGATCGATGCCCTCCGTCTTTTTGAACTCGGCAGCAATCCACTCGAAGATGGCATTGTCCATATCCGTGCCGCCCAGCTGGGTATCGCCCGAGGTTGCAAGGACCGTGAAGGTGCCGCCTCCGAATTCCATGATGGTCACATCGAGAGTGCCGCCGCCGAGGTCGAAGACCAGGATCTTGAACTCGCCACCCTTGTCAAGCCCGTACGCCATGGATGCTGCGGTGGGCTCGTTTACGAGCCGGACCACGTCGAGGCCGGCGATCTTCCCGGCATCCTTGGTCGCCGTCCGCTGGTTGTCGTTGAAGTAGGCCGGGACCGTGATGACGGCTTTCGTCACCTTCTCGCCAAGGAACGCCTCCGCGTCCCGCTTGATCTTCTGCAGGAGGAATGCCGATATCTGCTGCGGAGTGTACTCCTTCCCGTAGATCCTGTAGCTGTGGGTCGTCCCCATCTTCCGTTTTGCCGCAGTCACGGTCCCGTCCGGGTTGGTCACTGCCTGCCGGCGTGCCGGTTCCCCTACCAGCAGCTGGCCGTCGCTCGTGAACGCTACATAGGAAGGGAACATCTTCCCGGCCACCGTTGCCCCTTCCGCGGAAGGGATGATCGTCGGCTTCCCGCCGACCATGACCGCAGCCTCGCTGTTCGATGTTCCCAGGTCAATGCCGATAATTTTTTCCTTACCCATATTCAGTCACCTTGTTCTTCCGTTACCTGTTCAGCAATCTTTACCTTCGAGGGCCGGATAACCTTCGATTTCAGCCGGTATCCTTTCCCGAGATCCTCGAGAACCGTCCCCGTTTCCTCTCCGCACGGTTCCTTGCAGAGTGCCTCGTGGAAATTCGGATCGAATTTCCTGCCAACGCATTCGATGGGTTCAAGCCCGTACCCGGAGAGGATTTTTTTGAGTTTTTTGTAGACCATCAGCATGCCCTCCTTGTTCTTCTCCTGCTCGATTTCGGGCAGCGCCCGTTCGAAATCATCGAGGATAACGAGGAGATCGCGGATCAGGTTCTCGTTCGCCAGGGCAGTTATCACGTCCTTCTCTTTTGCATACCACTTGCGGAAATTGTCAAAGTCCGCCTGGAGATACTGCAGCTGGTGGAGACGCTCCTCTGCCTGGCGGGTCTGTTCTTCGAGTTCCTTTTTCAGCTGTTCTATGTCTCCCATTCCATCACCTGCCCCCGGGACATATTTTCCCGCAAATCCTGCTAATCACATCGTGGATAGTCCCGGTAATTCCGAATAAAATCCGCGTAAAGACAGTCCGTATTGGTGCAGTAATGACACCCCTGTGCAGCACACCGGATCCCGTACGAGGGAAACATCATCCGGGTATTCCCCGGAAGGTCATCCTTCTGGTGACAAAAATCACGCCAGACCTGGTCCAGGCTTTCTCCGGCCATGAAGAGTCCGTCAGTCTTTTTCTGAAGCGGCATACAACTCACCTGACGGAAGTATAAACAGGGGGATATTATAGGACCTCTTGCAAAAATCAGATTTTGAGACAAATTTTGAAACAGGGTTCCTGAAGTTTTCAGGACTGAGAAAAACGGGAAGGGATTTGCCGGGCGCTGTCAGAGTGAAGCAGGATTGGTTTTTTCCAGGGTCAGTTCAAGAACCCCATCGGAAAACCGCTTTCTGGCAAACCGTACTTCACAGGGAATGGTGATCACCCGTCTGAACTGCCTGACGGTGTTGACTGCAACAAGGGTGACCGAAGTCGAATGGTTTTCCAGGTCGATTTTGATCTTCTCCTCTGCAATGTCGGGGAGCTCTGCAACAATGCGGAGGTATTTTCCTTCATCAAAAACCGTTGTAACCGGTTCGATGGTTTTCGGTGTTTTGTGTTTTTTTACATACCCTGTTTTCATAATCCTGCCCACCCTTTCCTTTTTTGGTGCCCGTTGGATATTCCCCGTGTTTCATTCCTGATGTTTCCCGGAGTATACCGGGAAAATGATCGGGGAGGGAATATTCCGACCGATTGCTGGTGTGCAATCAGGATCACCGGCTTCGTGCAGTGCTCTCCCGCAGTGGGGAACCTGATTAATGTCGCGTCTATCCGGTATGTGTTTCCTTTGGAGGGTTTTTCCCTGCGGATGCAGGGGAGATAACACTCTGGCCCCCTGTGTTTTTAGTCTCCCGCTCCATCCGTTCGTGTGGCACTGTTTCGATGCTGGTGGCAAACCCCCGGACGGTCATATGAGATGAGATTTTCTCTCTCCCTGTCAGGGCGGCGAGCTCCCCAGGGGTACGATTATACCCGGGGACTACCTCTCTAGGAAAAAAGATAAACCCGACCGGACTTTGCAATTCTTGTCACATTTTTCAAAAATGCTGATAACAGATGGACCCGTGCCGGGGGAAGGAGAAATAACTGCATTGCCGGATACCGGCATGGAGCACCTTTTCTCACGGTTGTTCAACAACCGTTCCCCTCGTTATTTTTTCTCACGAGTATCCGTTTTGACCTCGCTTTCGCCGCTCATGATATGCCGGAACACCTGCTTGAAGTCATTGAGTTTCTGGCTGATGTGTTTTTTTCCTTTTTCCGTAGGACAATATAATTTGGATTTTCCTGAAGTCCTGATCTCAAGGTACCCGTTATCCATGAGATCGTGGAGGAGCGTGTAAACCCGTGCCTGCGGGATCAGCACCTTGTACCGGTTGTGGATCTCATGGACGATATCATACCCGGATATCGGCTTGTCGAGGAGCGAAAGGACAACGGGTTCCAGGGATTTTTTTACCACGTCATCGATGGTCGACTGGGGGACAACGGAAACAGAGCCGGCCGGAAACGTATGATGGGCAAACGAGAGGGTGGTCTCTTTACCGGTAGACACAATGATCTTGGAAATACCCCCGGCCAGGGACTGTATCAGGGTATGGTCAATCTTCCCGATATTCATGGCAAGGATCCCGGAGACGGGAATTCCGGTCTCTTTTTTTGCACAAAGTAATTTCTTTATCGCCAGGATATCACTGAACTCATCGGTTTCTGAAAAATCAAGCAGGATCTGCAGGGAGCCCGGTGTAGCCGGGCCAGAGAGGGAATCGGTGCACTTATCGAGAACGGGCAGCAGGGAATACACTTCTGTTCGTTTTATCCGGTGGGTATAGAGTCCTTTTTTCTGGATCTCTTTGGGGAAGTATTTCGGGAGCACGGACTGGAAATAGGCAAACAGGTTGCGCCCTCCCTTTTTTATCCCCTCTTCCAGCGCGAACCTGAAAATCGGCTCTTTTGCCACCTGGTCCGTGTAGAGGAAGAGGACGATGTCGGTGAAGATATCCTGCAGCAGTACGGTTTTTATCTCCGGCAGATCGAGACAGGCAAGATCGTCCTGCACCGGCCGGCCTCTCTCAACCCCGGACCGGATTTTTTCCTGTGCAGATTTCAGGAGGGTTTTCTCCTCCTGTTCGGATGCCTTGCGGAACAGCGCTACTTCGATGGCTGCCTTGATCTCCAGTTCATTGAAAGGCTTTACGATATAGCCGTAAGGACGGGCGCTTTTTGCTTTTTCAATGATGGCATCGTCGGCATACGCGGTGACAAAAACAACCGGGATATCCAGTTCCTTTGTTATGATCGTTGCCGCCTCGATACCATTCATCTTTCCCGGCATGACAATGTCCATCAGCACCAGATCCGGCCGGATATTCCGTGCCCTTTCAACCGCATCCTCGCCGGAGGCCGCCATGCCCGCAACCGTATATCCCATCACGCTCAGGCGTTCTTCCAGCTGCATCGTGATGATCGCTTCATCGTCGACAATAAGTATCTTTGACATTGTTTTTACGTCCCCGCTGTCACAACAGGAAATTCCATGCTCATTTCAGTGCCATCCTGGCTCCTGATGGTAAAGGATCCTTTCAGCTGGTGGGATACCAGCGTCCTGATCAGTTTGAGCCCGAGGCTGTTCGAACGGCTGATATCAAAATCTGCGGGCAGCCCGATCCCGTTATCACGGACGGTAATGCTGATCCGGCCGTTCTCCTCCATGACCGAGATCCCAATGGCACCTTTTTTTCGTCCCCTGAAGGCATGTTTGTACGCATTGGAAAGGATCTCGTTGATGACCAGCGCACACGGAATGGCCTGGTCCACCGGGAGGAATATTTCATCTGAATGGATCTCGCAACTGATCTCGTGTCCCTTGTGCGAATAGATATTCGATAACCCGGCTATCTGGTCCCGGATCTGCCCCGTCATGCTGACTTTTCCGAACTGTTTGCTCTCATACAGCCGGGTATGGATCTGTGCCATGGTCTGGATCTTGAGCATCATATCGGTGAGGATTTCGTTGGTGGATTCATCACCCGTGCGCATCCGGGTCATATCCAGCAGGCCGGAGATGAGCTGGAGATTGTTCTTGACCCGGTGGTGGATCTCACGGAGCAGCACTTCCTTTTCCTGGAGGGAGGCGACCAGTTTTTCTTCTGCATGCTTGCGATCGGTACTGTCCCGGTAGCTCCAGACCCTGCCGACAACACTGTCCCCGATCTTCTGCGGTTTTGAATACCGCTCAAAGATCTTCCCGTCATTAAATTCGATCATGTCAAAGCTTTCGCGTCCCGGGTTGGACTGGAGCTCCCGGATGCTGGCCAGAAATCCTTTGGGATCCTTCAGTTGCGGCAGGACTGAGTTCATCACCTTCTCGTTCTCTCCGGATTCCAGCAGCCCGGAGGGAATATCCCACATGCTGATAAAATTCTGGTTATACCCGGTGATCCTGCCCTGCTGGTCGACGACACAGATACCGTCTGCGGTTGATTCAAGGGATGCATTGAGGAGCGACAGGGTTTTTTTCAGGGTGGCATCGGATTCTTTCCGCTGCCGGATCTCTTCCTCGAGCGCTAAATTCATTTTTGCATATTCTGAAGCCCGGAGCCGGTACTCGGACTCGATCTTTTTCCTGTCGGTAATGTCCTGTCCCTGTGCGATGATCGAGACGATAGTCTTCCCGTCAGCACCGTATATTGAGGATGAGTTCCAGAGTACCGTCCTGATCTCTCCGTTTTTATGGAGGATGGGTATTTCCACACTCTCCCATCGTTCCCCGGTAACGGTCTTCCGGATACGCTCCATCACATCTCCCAGGCAGCCTTTGGGCAACAGGATATCGAGAGGTTTGCCGATAACTTCTGCTGCGGCCCGATCCGTCAGGTGTTCAAAGGCATGGTTGAAGAGGGTGATTCTGAATTCCGGGTCCCAGACGATGATCGGTGCATTGGCATAATTGATCAGGTTTTCCAGGTACTGGCTCGTCTCGCGCAGGGTGCTTTCTGCCTTCCCGCGCTCCTTGATCTCGGCCCGGAGACGGACATTGGACTGTACCAGTTCCGCTGTCCGATCTTTTACCCGCACCTCAAGAAGATCGTATGTTTTTCTGAGCGCCTCTTCGGCCTTCTTCCGTTCGGTGATATCCCGTGCAGAGGCAAAGACGCCGATCACCTTCCCGAGAGCGTCCCGGTACACGCTGGCGTTATAGAGTACCGGGGTCACGCTCCCGTTCCGGTGCCGGATATCCAGCGCGAAGTCAGTCACCGACCCGTCGCGGAATACTTTCTCGTATCCTGCCTTCGCCTTCGCAGGTTCTGTAAAGTAGTCCGAGAAGTCTGTCCCGATTAGTTCCTCCCGGGACAACCCGGTGATGCGGATCGTTGCCTCGTTGACATCGCTGATCGTCCCGTCAGTGCTGATGGTGACCAGCGGGTCGAGGCTTGCCTCGATCAGGCTCCGGTTATACGCGTTCGCTTCCTGGAGCGCTTTCTCGGCCTTCTTCTGCTCCGTGATATCGATACCCATCTCGAGTATCATATAGGATCCGTCGGAATCCGTGAAGGGGAAATCGTAAATATCGTAGTCCCTGCCGTTCGGGCCGGTCCAGAACCAGTGGTGGGTCTTATGCGTTTTCATCGCGGTATAGGTCTCGCAGGTCTCACAGGGTTCGCTGCGTTTGAAGAGGAACTCATAACACCGGCGCCCTTCCGGTTCCTTAAAGGTCTTCCGGAAGTACCGGTTGGCAAACGGCATGCGGTAATCCGCATCGAGCAGGCAGACATATACAGGGAGCGCTTCCAGCACGTCATAGAGCCGGTGGCGTTCGGTACTGACCGATTCTAGTGCTTCCTTCAGCTCAGCGGTGCGCTCCCCGACACGGACCTCCAGTTCATCGCGGGCTTTCAGCAGTGCCTCATCTGCGAGTTTCCGCTCGGTGACGTCCCTGTTTGAACCCCGTGTACCCAGAAATTTTCCTTCTGCATCAAGAACCGGCCGGCATACATGGTGGATCCAGCACACCCTGCCATCCGGGCGCACGATCCGGAACTCCATGCTGAAGGGACCCTGCCCGGCCCTTTCCTGGGCAATGTGGGTAATCATGGTATCGAGATCGTCAGGGTGCGTTACGTCGCAAAAAAGGCTTTCCGCAGAGGTATACTGGCTGACCGGCCTGCCCAGGATCCGCTCGGCCGATGGAGAGATGTAGACGAACCGGCCAACGGGATCGATCCAGAACTCCCAGTCAAACGTGAAATCGGCAATGGTGCGGTACCATTTCTCGCTCTCGCGCAGCGCTTTCTCCGCCTTTTTCCGTTCAGTAATATCAACCGAGGCTCCCAGCATTGCCTCGATTCCGCCGAACCTGATGCGGGCGAGCGATGCAGAGATCCAGAACGGGGTGCCGTCTTTTCGCATGACCCGTACCTCGCGGTCCCGAATCTCGCCGGTTTCCCGCAGGGTATCGATGTATGCACTCCGTTCTGCGGGATCGTAAAACCGGTCCGCTGCCGGCATCCCGGTAATCTCGCCCGGCCGGTACCCGAATGCGCGATTATATGCAGGGTTGGTAAAGAGGACCGTGCCGTCAGCTAAACTGCTGACCGATAACAGTACGGGGGAGGTTTCAGCAATGACCCGGAACCGCTCCTCGCTCTCCCGGAGCGCCTCCTCGGTCTCCTTGCGCACGGTGATGTCCCGCATGAAGACATCGACACCGTCCTTCCGGCCCTGCATGAACACCTCGTACCACTGCCCGTTCAGGGGCGACCGGGCCTCGTAATGTTCCAGGGACTGTTTTTCCGCGGCATCGAGGTAATGCCGGTAGATGCGGGTGCCGACGAGCGCGGGGTAGAGGTCCCAGATGACCCTGCCAAGCAGTTCGGATGCCGGCCGGCCGAAGGGGGCTTTCTCGGCAGCCGGGTTCACCACTGTGAATCTCCACTGGCGGTCGAGCGAATAGAACGTGTCCGTGATCTGCTGCAGGATGGCAGCGTTCCGCGTGTGGGCTTCGCGCAGCGCCTCCTCTGCACGTTTGCGCTCTGAAATATCAAGAACCGCATAGGCAAACCGGGGGCTGCCTCCGGGCGGTGTTCCCAGGTAACTGACCGTGGCAAGCAGCCAGCCCTCCGTATCGCCCCGTTTGTCCAGGTATTCGAATGTCACCGGTTTTCCGCGTTTCCGGCTCTCGCGATACCGGCCGACCCACATCCGGAGGATTTCCTTCGGTTCGCCAAGCTCGGAGCTGAGCTTGTTTTTCATCGCTTCCGGTGTCAGGCCGATGAAAGCGGCGGTTACTGCATTATCCGTAATATGCCGCACGTCATCGTCTGCAACAACTTCCACGATCCCCCGCATGACGCCGGCAGAATCGAAGAAACTGCGGAGGATGGCCTCGCTCTCCGGCAGGGATTCCGGTGCTTTTTTGCTCACGGCAGTTTTCCGGCGGGGTGATCGTGCGCCCGAAGCCGGGCTCCTTTTTTGCAGGGATCTGGTATTCCGGTCCGGTTTCGCCGGAACGTTTGTTGTTTTTTTACTGCCCGCGTTTCCCATCAGCCAGCACTTCCCCGGATTATGCCGGAGGAAACCATCTGTGTACCACAGAGATCCAGAACCCGGTACTACCATCAATAAATCAGGATAATTAAAACTTTTTTATTGATTTAAAAAGCGTGCTGGTACCTTGCATTTTTTGAAACGATCCCCACGGTGAGTCGGATCAACATCAGGAAAATACGGTAACCTTCCCTCAGACCTGCTGCAGTGCCGCCTCGAACGCCGACTGGACGAGCACCGGTGTAATCCAGCATTCGACAGCCGCCGCGATCGCCATCAGCGCGAAGATCACGAGCCCGGCCTTCCAGACCCGGCCGAGGATGAAGAGGCAGATATCGCCGGGATGGAGGGTTTCATTGTTCCCGTTCTCCGGCAGGTATCCTTTCAGGGCATCGATAGTAAGGAATGCAAAGGTCCCGGCAAGGACGAACGCGAGCATTTCGATACAGCCGTGGGGAAGGTACAGGGTCGCGATCATGTTCCACGACAGGAGCCGGTACGTAACATAGATCTTTGTGAAGGAGTTATGGCCAAGCGCACCCATCAGCAGACAGACAGTCCCCTGCATGAACGGGATGATCGTTTCAGGGAGGTCGCGCCGGAACCACCACACCCAGACCCAGAAGAGCGGGACCATGAGGATGAAGAGGGCAACGCCCGCGTTCAGGAACAATAATTTCGGGTATACCTTTGCCATGGCCGGCATGATTACCTGACTGTGATAATCGGCGCGCAGCCTGAGTTCCGTGGCGTTGAGCGGCTCTAGGCCGGGATGCGTGACCGCGGTCTGGACGATGACAAAGGCAATCCCCAGAAAAAGGAGGGCAGTTGCGATAAGGAAATACCGGAGAAAATGGTCGGGGAGCTTCATGGGTGAGGGAACCGGGACAGGATTCCGGCAATACAGGAAAATATCCGTTATTGGAAGTTTAATAATTCCCGGTACGCTCCCCGCGGAACCGTCATCTCGAAGCGGGCGCCGGCAAACGGCTCCCCGGTCTCCCGGATCACGATGCCTGTCAGGGACAGGATCTCCCGCACGAGGAACATCCCGAGGCCGGTATTCTTCCCAAAGCCCCGTTCGAAGATCTGCTCCTTATCTTCCCGCTCGATCCCGATGCCATTGTCTTCCCATACGAGAACCAGGCTCTCGTTGTCTGTGTGGGACGAGACATTGATCTCTGTCACCCGCTGGCCGTGCCGGATCGAGTTGTCGAGGAGGTTGAAAAAGACCTTGACGATCAGCGGGTCGGCAAATATCTCCAGCGTGCGGGGAAGGCTGTTGTTCAGGACGATCTGTCCGGGAAGGATCCCCGTTGCCGCTTCATCAACAACGGCTGCCGGGGCCTGCCAGACCGGGGCGTGCACCCCGATCTTCTCGTATTCCTTGGTGAACGCGATCATGGCGGTCATCAGCCGGTTGGCTTCCGTGATGCGGGTGAAATAATTCTCGAGTGCGGGATCGGTGACTTTCTTGTGCAGCAGCCCGACAAACCCGTTCAGGGCCATCAGCTGGTTGCTGATGTCATGGCGGGTGATCCCGGTCAGAAGGTGGAGTTTTTTATGGGCCTGCCTGAGTGCTTCCTCGGCCTTCTTGTGTTCGGTGATGTCCTGGTTCGCTCCGTGGATCGTGACTCCCTGACCTGTGGTGTCTGGAACGGCCCCGACCCTCACGATGATGTAGCGAACCTCGCCGTCCCGCCGGATGATCCGGTGTTCCATCTGGAACTCCATCCCCGGACTTGCCGTTGCCGGGCCTTCTTTTAACACAGCCCCGACGGCATCGCGGTCATCCGGGTGGACGAACTCCCGGACATACCGTTCCGGTGCCATCAGGTAACCTCCTTCCCGCTCTGCAGAGGTCTTGTACAGGGCATAGAACCGGTCATCGAACGTGAACCGGTCGGTCGCGACATCGTACTCCCAGTGGACCAGATTCGCAAGATCCATGGCCTCTGAAAGCTGGTGCCGGCTTTTCACGAGTGCTTCTTCGATCCGGGCGCCTTCGATCTCCGCTGCGGCTTTCACGGCAAGGATATCCATGATCTCCTGGATAGCAGGTGTTGGCGGGAGAGGTCTCCGGGCCATTGCACACAGGATACCAATCACCTCCCCTCCGGAATTCCGCAGCGATGTGCCGGCATAACCCCGGATATCGAGGTCGGAAAGGTCTTTTGCGTGCGGGAAGGCCTCCTGGACATTATCCGTATAGTGGCAGAACCCCTTCTCCGATGCATTCTCGCAGGGCGTGTCCCTGAGCGTGTACATGAAACCCTCGACCGGTTTCCCGTCAAGAAGCATGGCGAGGACCTTCACGGTCTCGCGGTCCGGCTGGATCTCCCCGACCATGACGCACTCCGCCCGGAGCCATGCGCTGACATTTTCCGTGATCTTTTTCAGGGAGTCAAGCCCGGTCGTTCCGACCATGCTCCTGACCATGGTCTGCAGGGCTGATTGTGTCGCAGAACGTATCGTTATATCCTCGTCAACACCGCAATACCCGGTGAAGGTACCGTCATCGTCGAAAACCGGGGTTCCGCTCGTGCTCATGAGAACCGGTGTCCCGTTCTTATGCCGGTTGAGATTTTCAATATCCCGGAACGGTTCGTGGCTGGTGAATGCGGAGAGCGCCTTGTTTTTCAAATCGTCTCTGACCATGGGATCGAACAAATCGAAGAAATGCATTTTTCCCACGAGTTCATCCGGCCGGTAACCGAGGATTTTCGTAACGGCAGGGCTCGAGTACCGGTACATGCCCTCCGGGTCCACTTCCCAGATCCATTCGCCGGCATTCGCGCTCACCGCAAGGGACCGCAGTTCGCTTCTCCGCAGTTCCCGTTCGGTATTTTTCTGCCGGGTAATATCGGTGACGATACCCTCGATGGCGACGGGTTTTCCGCTGCCGTCACTCACCAGCATATTCCTCTGGTTCAGCCACCGGATATTCCCTGCCCGGTCAACGATCTGGAATTCGTAGAATGGCGGAGCCCTGTTCTCAAGGAGGGCCTGCCATTCTTTACGGAAATAATCCCGCCAGGCCGGATGGATCAGCTTCCGGATAAGGCCGGGATCTGCGTAAAATTCTTCCGGGGCATACCCGGTAATCTCTTCTGAGGCGGGGCTCATGTATTCGTACTTCCCGTCCGGCAGCGACATGCGGTAGATCAGGTCAGGGGCATGTTCTGCAAGGCGATAAAGCCAGCCCTCGCTCTTCTCGAGCGCTGCCTCGGTCCTCACCCTGTCGGTGATGTCGCGGAGAACCCCGCTGATCCCGACTGCAACGCCGCCGGCCTTTTTTATCACCGTACCGTTATCTTCCAGCCATACCGGGTTCTCGGGAGAACCTTTCAGCCTGAAGGTAGTATGGGTCGACTGTTCCGTGGCTAAGGTGGTCCTGATATCTTCCCGGATCCGCGGGATGTCTTCTTCGGCGATGAATTCGGATATGTTATGCCCGATCATCTGGTCCGGGGTAAAACCGTACCGGGACACCTGCGGACTGATGTGGGTGATGGTTCCCTGGAGATCCATGGCATAGATGATATCAAGAGAATTTTCTGTCAGGAACCGGTATTTCTCCTCGCCTGCTCGCAGTTCTTTCTCAATACGCCGGTGTTCTGTGATGAAACGCGCCTGCTGGACATTCTGGTACGCGTACGTGGACAGGAGGTTTGCCAGCGTATACAGCGACTGCGCCACCGCTCTGAACTGCTCGTCGGACATGACCGTGACCTCATGGAATGCCCCGATGAACTCTTCTTCGTCAACGCCGATCTCCCGCGCATACTTCCTGAGCGAGTCTTCGCTCTGGGTGTCATTGCGCACCTGCCCGATGAGCCAGTTGGCGATGTGCCGGCCCCCGAGGACAATGTTTGCCCCGGCCCCCCACAGGCCGGCGCTGTAACAGGTGTGGATGAACGGCCCCCCTCCCTCGTGGAATCCCCCGAGCCTTGAATCGGAGGAATAACACCGGTCGCGTCCCGCCTGCGTTTTTCGCACGATCTCCCTGCAGAGCCGGCAGAAGTTGCTGGGTTCTGTTATCGGCGATCCATCTGGACGGGTGAGGAGCATGGCCACCCCGGTGGCTTTTGCGAACTCGTCCTGGAGGCGCTGGATCTCCTTCAAATCGAAGAGGTCCTCGAAAGATACTGTGGCATTCCCGAGCGGCTGCGTCAGGGCAATGAGCCGCTTTTCAAGGGCGTCTTCTGCCATCTTCCGGCTGGTAATATCCTCGGAATATATGATGATACCGCCGATCTCGTTGCCGGGTGTATACCACGGCCGCACCTCCCAGGTTACCCACTGGACTGACCCGTCCTGTCGCACGAATTTGTCTTCCTCGGCAGACAGCACCTCGCCGGCAAGGGCGCGGCGGTGTATTTCCTTCAGGTCATCCGGGATCTCGGGGAAAATTTCGTAATGGGAATGCCCGATTATCTCCCTGTCGCCGAGGTGATAATCAGCTATCCACCGGCGGCTTACCGCGATATAGCGCATCTCCCGGTCGAACATGGCAATTGCCGGGGGTGCGAGCTGGATAAACTGCCGGAGGCGTGCCTCGCTCCTTTGCAGGTCCAGTTCTGCCCGTTTCCTCCGGGTGATGTCCCTGAAGTACCAGATCCTGCCGTAATATCTGCCGTTCTGTCCTGATACAGGGGCCGAGAATCGTTCCAGTACTCTGCCGTCCCTGAGAAGAATCTCATCGAAGCTCTTCTCTTCCCGGTGACCGTACAGGAATTTCACCTTCGACAGGAATGCCTCCGGATCAGCAAGCATCCCGGTCACGTACCGGAGGACGGGCTCGTCGTCCCTCTTTGATACGAGTTCTTCCGGTAATCCCCAGAGGGCTACAAACTGCCGGTTATAGTTGATGATCTTCCCGTTTTCATCCACGATGAGGATAGCATCGAGCGATGTCTCCTGCTGGGAGGAAAGCAAAGCATTGTTGAAGGAGATCTCCTCCTCTCTTTGCTTCCGTTCTGTGATATCCTCGAAAATTACACAGATATGTGCGGGGGAATCCGTCGGGCGGTAGGCATTGCAGTGGTACCATCCTTTTGTCGATATATGGTACATGTCGAAGACTTTCGGGATCCCGGTTGTTGCCACGCTGCCGTACGCCTCGACCCAGCTCTGCTCGGTGTCGGGCCAGACTTCGAATACGTCCTTTCCGATCACATCCTCCTGCCGTAGCTTTGCGATCCGGGCAAACGCGTCATTGAACCGGCTGAAACGGAAACTGACATACCTCCCGTTCTCGTCAAAGACCGATTCCCAGACAATGAATGCATTGATCATGTTCTGGAAGATCAGCTGCATCTCGGTGGAGATCTTCTGCAGGGCAACGGCGGAATTCTTCCGTTCCGTGATGTCCTCGAATACGGCGACCACGGACCGCGGGGCAGTCTGAAAAGCAATGACCGCAAAGGCGCCCCGGATCTCTTTCCCTTTATAAATGACCTGTTCTTTCTTCCAGATCCCTCCATTTTCCGCAACAGCCGTGTACTGTTCAGGGATCTCTGTCGCAGTCAGGGCAGGGAATGCGGTTTCGATAGACTGCCCGATAAATCGGGAATGATCAACACCGAGAATCCGGTCTGCACTGGGATTTGCACCCGTGAACACGAGAATGCCGTCGGGCTTCAGCTCGTAGAAATGCATGCCCAGAGGGGAGTTTTCGACAATGCTCCGGTACTTCGTCTCGCTCTCCCGGATATGCTGTTCACTTTTTGCCAGCTCGTCATACTGCTCGCGCAGTTCCTCGTCCGCTGCCGCGACCTGTTCGTATGAGGCCTGGAGTTCCTGGTGTTTTTTTTCGAGATCCGTTTCAAGGCGTTTCAGATCGGTAATGTCCCGGATCGATTCGATCGCGCCGGTGATCTCACCGGCCTGGTTGAACAAGTGGCATGCTTTTGCGAGCACGAGGATAGGGTGGCCCTTCGGATGCGTATGATCCGTCTCTGCTGTGAGCGAATTACCGGTCCGGAAGATTTTTGTATAGAGGCTTGTTATTGTATCGTCAGGTCCATCGATCAGATCGATGAGCATCGGGCGCCGTTCCCCGTAGAAGGGGACTGCATAGACATAGTCCCCTTTTCCCAGCATTTCGCCGGCAGGAATCCCGGTCATCTCTTCGATCGCCCTGTTCCACGCGATGACCTTTCCGGCCTTGTCAATGGCAAACGTGGCATCGGGCAGGAAGTCGATGATATCGGCAAGGCGCCGCTCCGAGTCATGGAGCGAATATTCTGCCTGTTTTCTTCTGACCGCCTGCCGGAGTTTATGTGCCAGTTCTGCAAACTGGGCCTCGGGATCACCGCCTTTCTGGAGGTAGAAGTCGGCTCCGTTGTTGATCGCCTCAATAACAACCTCCTCCCGGCCCCGGCCGGTGAAGAGGATGAACGGGATGTCGCCGTATTTTTCCCGCACAACCTTGAGAAAAGCGATCCCGTCCATTCCCGGCATCTGGTAATCAGAGACGATGGCATCATACGACCGGAGAGAATCTTCTTGGAGGGCGATCTTTGCCGATACTGCCGTTCCGACCCTGAACTCCCCCGTGTCCTCGAGGAAGAGCTTTGCTATTTCCAGCAGGGACTGCTCGTCATCGACATAGAGGACAGAGATCACCATATCCACCCCGGCGCTGAGTTACCGGTGAATTACTGAAGTATATCATGATACAAAAAGATTCTCTTTGGATGGCGGGAATACTCGACAGGTTATACAACGAATACGCCGGAATTGACCTGAGACAGTCGTGGATCAGGTTTTCACAACAGAGCGACCTTTGATCGCCGATACGAAATAAATCCGGCATTCTCCGTCATACCCGCTTAGGGAGATGCCTGCGTGCCGTTGGCGGGACTCTTCCCATCCGAAGGCTCCGCCTTTCGAAACCTGGGCGACCTTCGGTCGCCGGTCATGGTTCAATCCGGCAGACCCCGGCATAAAGGCTTTGCGAGATGTCTTCGAGCTGTTGGCGGGACCTCATACCATCCTGGCTCCAGCGTGCGGTGGATTTCCTGCACATCCGGCTCATCGGACCGGGCTCCGCACTTTTTGCATTTCCAGCCTTTTTTCCTGCCGTCGCTCGTCATCCGCTTGTCGCACGCCGGGCAGAGCGGCG
>Ga0302253_1001162_pt1 | contig 17033 bp, 15 predicted proteins | sample AAG_RA_Trp_MG_FD_193537 | JGI IMG/M metagenome (GOLD analysis project Ga0302253, IMG submission 193537) | Enriched activated sludge microbial communities from anaerobic digester in WTTP, New Holstein, Wisconsin, United States - AAG_RA_Trp | ecosystem: Engineered > Bioreactor > Anaerobic >...
CTTTTTTCAAACTCCTTACGGGACGGCAAAACGGGCGACATCGGAACAGGTATCCTCGATGTTTTTGATAGGTATAACTTTACGGTCAAGGAAGATGAACCGCTAGATAAGGAAGTAGCTGTCGATCCGGAGATGCTCGGTAAAGTTTTCGAGAACCTCTTGGAAGTGAAGGATAGGAAATCTAAAGGCACGTACTACACGCCGCGCGAAATAGTACACTACATGTGCGAGCAAAGCTTGATTAATTATTTGGCGACTGAATTGGACGGCGCGGTACCCAAGGAAGATCTGGAAAAACTTGTTAAATTTGGCGAGTATGTTGCGGAAAACGACGCGACGTACAAAGCCAAGAGCAGTATCAACCCTGATTATTCTGGCAAATATCAACAAGCTCTACCTGAATCCATAGGTAGAAACGCAAAAGCCATCGACAAAAAATTGGCTGACATAAAGGTTTGTGACCCGGCCATCGGTTCTGGCGCATTTCCGGTGGGAATGATGAATGAAATCGTAAGGGCTCGAAGGACATTGAACGCTTTTTTGTGCGACAATGGCAAGCTCTCATGTCCTTTGAGAACTAACTATGACTTTAAGTTCGAATGCATACAGAATTCCTTGTATGGGGTCGACTTGGATCCCGGCTCTGTCGAGATAGCGAAACTGCGTCTTTGGCTGTCATTGATCGTCGATGAGGAGGATATCCATAGCATAAAGCCTTTGCCCAACTTGGATTACAAGATAATGCAGGGCAATAGTCTTTTAGAAGAATACGAAGGTATTAAGCTCTTCGATGAAAATATCTTGACCGCCGAAGATTTTAGCAAGAACGCACGTGTTCAGCGATTAAAAGGTGAACAGGCTAAAGTCCAAAAAGAATACTTTAAAGTGATGTCTGCTCCCAAGCCTGATAGCCGCCTTAAAGCCGAGCTGGATTATAAGCTAAAGAACCTTGCCCAAGAGCTTAAAACTCTTACAAGGCAAGAAACAAATACCACGAGTTTAATAAGCTTATTTGAACAACGTAGCGAAGCAAGAAAAAAATCTGATGAGTTAAGGGCTTTGCATAAAATATTTTTTGAAACAACTCATAAAAAAAGGAAAAATGAAATAAAAGAACAAATAGAAAAATTAGAATGGGAGCTTATTGAATCGACTTTGACGGAACAGAATAAGATGTCTGAGCTAGGTAGAATAAAAAACTTAAAGAAAAACAATGTAAAGCCATTTTTTCTCTGGAAGTTACATTTCTCTGAAGTATTTTTAGAAAAAGGTGGTTTTGACATTGTTATCGCCAATCCACCATATTTTGTTGAAACCGATAATAAAGAAGCGTTTAGGATGTTACGAGATTCAGTTTTTGGAAAGAAGTTTTATGAAGGAAGAATGGATTATTTTTATTTCTTCATTGAAAAAGCAGGTTCATATTTATCACATCAAAATTCCGTTATAACGTTCATAACAACTAATTATTGGCTAACGTCTAATGGGGCAAAAAAATTAAGGCAATTCGTTAAAGAGAAACTCGAATTTTTAGTGATATTAAATTTTAACGAGATTAAAATTTTTGAAACCGCCCAAGGTCAACATAACTTGATATTTATAGGTCAGCATAAAGACGCACCGTGTCAAGATGCGCAAGAAACTGAAGTGATCCTAGTTGACAAGCTGAATAGCGGTTCAGGCAATAATTTTTACGTTAATGAACAAAACCAAACTAATAGTTTCGTTAAATATAAGACTAAGAAATTATTTGACATTAACGGTCAGCTAACCGCGATACAAACAAATGAGAAATCAATACAAATCAATGAAAAGTTGTCACTTAATGCCACTCATCTTAATGAGAACGATATTGGTAATGGTATAGATATACTACAAGAAAGTGTTAGTAAGAAGCATTCTGAAAAATTTCCGGATTTAATAACCGGAGAAGGAGTATTTATTTTATCAGATCAAGAGTTAAAACAACTACATCTACCTACGAAAGAGAGACAATGGATAAAGCCATTTTATACTAAGAATAATTTAAACCAGTATTATTCATTAAATAATGTCGATCATTATATAATTTATGCCAACAAAAATTTCATAAAAGATATTAACGAATACCCAAATTTACGCAAACACCTTGATAGGTTTAAAAGGATAATGACTTCTGCTAACAAACCCTACGGTCTAAATAGACCTAGGGACGAGTTTTACTTTAAAGGAGAAAAATTATTAGCATTACGAATGACTAATGAACCTTGGTTTTCTTATGTGGCTTGTGACTCCTATGTTTCAAGAACTTTTCTTGTAATCAAACCAAAAAGTTCTGGCTTAAATATCAAATTTTTGTCCTGTTTATTCAACTCTAAATTAGCAAAATTTTGGTTTTATAACTTTGGTAAAAGAAAAGGCAATCTACTACAAATAGATAAGGAACCCTTACTTAATTTCCCAATTAAAAATACATCTCCAGAAGAACAAGTTGAATTTGTAAAGATTTTTGATAAGTTGTTGGATCTTAAGAATATACAACTTGAAAGCAATTTACTGCGAGATATAGATTCTTTAGTGTACAGATTATACGATTTAACTGAAAAAGAAATCCAAACTATTGAGGAGGGATAAATCACGGGTATTATTGCCATAAATTTATCCATGGGCCACCGTTCCTCTCGCACCAATTTAGATAACTATCCATATTCCTGTCGCTTTTTAGCATATCTAACAGCTCAATCGCGGCGATGGTAAACGCATCGCACAGGTCGTCGTGATGTTCGATGCCGAATCCTGTAAGCTGTGCAATTAGGTCCTCAGTGCCCTGTCGAGGAAATATAATCACGCCGCTTTGTATGAGATTGCTCACGAGCGCCAAGCGCGAACGCTTGTCGTTTATCTGTTTGACCCCTTTCACAGAACACCCGATTTCGGAAAACGCATCTGCGTAAATCTGTTGAAAACCGTTTGTTTCGACCAATAGCTCCGGATACGCTCCGCATGTTTTTAGTGTGGAATACAATTCTTTTACGGTCTGGATGGATTCCGGGAAGGTCATTCGCCTGTTGATTGGGTTTGGCAGCACGTACACCTTTAATTTTTCGGCGAAGCCGCAGACCCTCATGCTGACAATGGCCGTATAATCGGCCCGTTCGCTCTGGGAAATTGCCAGATCGATTCCAACTAGCATATGCCGCGTCTCAACCTTCTTGTCCGGAAGCGCGTCGTAATACTGGATCCATTCAGGCCAGATGACGCGGGTCGTGTCCGAAATGATGTTGAGTAGGTATTCCTGTTGCCAGGCCAGTTCGTTAGCCACACTCCGGCGCAGGTCCTCTATCTTCTCCGGCGTGTCGAACTTCTCGGGCCATAGGCAGCGACCGTCTTCAGCTATGAGCGGGAACCACTGGAACGTTCCCCGAATCTCTTTGGTCTCGATTTTCCTCCTTAACCGCATCATGAGGCAATCCTCGTGCAGCAGGTTCCCGACCATGATTATGCGCGTGCCGATGTCGCCCAACGGCACGATCTCCCGGGTGAACCAATCGAACGTTTTGTTGCGGCCTTCCAGCGTGCGTGTTGAATTCAAGTCCTCGATGTCGTCCAAGATAATCAGGTCGGGACGGTGCTGGTAATGGCGGACGCCGCGGATGCTTTGGTCAATGGACGCGACCATGATGCGTGCGCCCGTGTTCCTGAACACGAGCGACGACATGGCCCACTCGCCGTTCCCGGATTCCTCCTGGAACGGCCCGAGGTCGCTCTTGAGCAAGGCGTTCTGCTCCAGCTCGCGACGCAGGTTCATCATGTGCTGGCGCGCCTGCGTCTGCGTCTGGCAGATGAGCAGGACGAACTTCTTCTGCTGTACGCCCAACACGGCCCATATGGAATACGAGAGCGTCACGAGCGTGGACTTGGCCGATCCCCGAAAAGCCACGATGCAGGCGAGCGGATTCGACCTGTCCTCGGTCGTGCGGATGATGTCCTTCTGGAACTCCGCCATGGGATAGAGTATGTAGTGGCGGAAGTAGATGGCGAAGAACATGCCGTGGCTTTCCCGGGTGACAGCGCGACGCACGGCTGGGTCTTTTGCGATGGAATCGAACAGGTCCTCGCTATTCTTGCCTTGGCTCTGTTTGGTCATACGGTTTGAATTGAATGCCCGTAAGCTCGAGGGCGCGACGTACGAGCTCTTTCTGCTCCGGGCTTAGTTCTTGTATGGAATTGACGGTTCCCTCTATCTCAAGTCGGTTGCGGTAGTCTTTGTGGTGGTGCTTAAGCCAATACATGATGGCCTGCATGTTCCTGTCCTTAACGGCTCCGATGAGCTGGGATTCTGCCAAGTCATTCACGAGCAAATGGCCTTCGACCGTCGCTTCTTCGACTGCCTTGGCGAACGCCGCATCAGCGGCCTTCCAGCGATAGAAGGAGGCACGGGAGATGCCGAGCTTTTCGCAGGCGATTTGTACAATAGGCGTCTTCTTGAGCTGCTCCAAAAACAGCTGTTTGGTCTGGTCGGATTTTTTCATAGTCGTTCGGCTTTGCGCTTGGTCAGGCGTTCCCATCGTTTGATGACGGTCCGGCAATATTCCTCGTCCTGTTCAATCATGAAACAGCGTCGCTTCAGCTGTTCGCAGGCGAGGAGCGTCGTGCCGCTGCCGCCGAAGGCGTCGTATACGGAGTCACCGATCTCGGAGGAGTTCAGGATTAGGTGCCGAATGAGTCCGAGCGGTTTGGTCGTCGGATGGAAAGGGCTTTTGTTGGGCTTGGGATAGAAGATGACGGATTTATCCTTGCTTCGCCTGAAGGCGTGCGTGCCGTACCAGCCGAAGACTATCAGCTCGTGCTGTGGCAGATAATCTTTGCGTCCGACTATCGCGTGGTTCTTCACCCAGATGACGAGTTGGGAGAAGCGAACGCCCGTTGCGTCCATCCCGTCCTTCAGGGCGAACAGCATCTTGTCTGCGTTGAAGATGTAGACGCTGTTTTTCTTGGCGAGGCGCGGAAGGATGGGAGCGAGCCAGTCTTTGGTGAAGGCGGCGTACTCCGGTTCGGATGAGATGTCGTCGTTAAGGATGGCCCGATGGGTTTTGGAAGGAGAGATATCGGCCTTGCCTTCCACGGCCATGACGCCATATGGCGGATCCGTCACTACGGGGTTGATTCTGGCGTTGCCGACCAGCTCCTTCACGAGCGATACGTCCCGGGCGTCTCCGCAGGCCAAGCGGTGGTCGCCCAATTTCCAGACTGTCGCTTTAGTTGAGCTTTTTAGCTTTCTGTCCCGTGAGTTTTTCATAGCGGCGGATGATTAAATCGCAAAAGATTGGCTCGCGTTCAACCAGGTACGCGGAGCGCTTGAGCTGTTCGCAGGCGATGAGCAGGCTGCCAGACCCGCCGAACAGATCGAGTAAGATATCTCCGGGCTTTGTGCAGCGCCGAAGGGCCTTTTCGTGGAGCGTTGGAGGCTTTTCGGTCGGATGCTCGTATCCGTTCCCGCCCAGCCGCTTCACGAGCCAGATGTCCAGCATATCGAGAATGTCCTCGATCGTGCGGTTGCCCGTGCCGATGTCTTTGTTGAGCAGTTCGGACAGGTTCAGCGCCTTGTCCGACAGGTACGGGCTGCCGACCGTCCCGTATATGCAGGGTTCGTACTGCTTGTTGAAGGCGACCTGCGGCGTGGGCGTGCTGTTGTTCTTGATCCAGAGGCAAACGCGCTTGGGCGCGATGCCAAGCTCGACATAGAGCGTCTGGAGCAGCCAGATGTACCGCTGGTCGCAGTACGTGAAGACGTGGGCGTCCTTATTGCAGGCCGCAAGTCCGTTTGTGAGAGCTTTGCGGAGGAAGGAACGGTATTCCTCACCCGTTTTCGCGTCGTCCACCTTGCCGCCGTATCGGCTCTTGCCTCCGATTCCTTTGTCGTACGACAGACCGATATTGTACGGCGGGTCGGTATGAATGGCATCGGCTCTCTTGTCCGCCATGAGTATCTGTACCGTCTTCGGATTCAGGCTGTCGCCGCAGGCCAAGCGGTGCACGCCGAGCTGGTACAGGTCCCCAAGTCTTGATTTCGGCTTTTTGATTTTCTCCAGTTCTTTGTCGATGTCGAATCCGTCATCCTCGATTTCAAGGTCGTCGAAAAGATGCGACAGGTCTGTGTCATCAAAACCGCTGGTGAGTAACGTGTTGACATCGAAGTTCGCGGCCAGCTTTTCCCAATCCCAATCGCCATGTACGCGGTTACTGGTCAAAAGGTACTGGTCGTATTCGGATTTTGTCAGCATGCGGTTCGGCACGCGCACTTCAATCTCTTCGTCCTCGCGGCCAAGCAGTTTCAGGACCATGAGGCGCTGGTGTCCGGCTATGACCTTGTCGTCCCGGTCGACCACCGGGATTTCCACCAGATTGAATTTCTTGAGGCTCTTCTTCAGATCCTCGACTTGCTTAGGGCTCATGATCCGAGGATTTTCGCTGTTCGGGATGAGCGCGGAGACCTTTCGGGTCTCGGTATGCCAAATTAGATGGGCCATATTCTTTTAACCACTTTGATTGGATTAAAGAGAAAGCCCACCTCGTGGTGAAGGCTTAAAAATCAGAAAAGCTGATTCTTAGGCTTTCTCAACGAGATGGGCATGGCGCACGAAGCGCGGTACTCCATCTGTAATCTTCAATTGTCGGCTATATCTTACACCTTTCTTAAAACTTGACCAGTGCGCGCAAGCTTAAGGCGGTCTTTTTTCTTCAACTGAGCCATTTTCTCTTTTGCGTCTTGCCCTAGATACACATATGCCCCGCCTTCAGGCAAAATGAATTCAACTTCTGCTTCCCCGGCGTCGATTTGTCGTTGAAGCTCCTCTGGTAATTTGATGACGAAACGGAATTTGCCGTCAGGAGTGGTGGTAAAGGAATCATTGCAGTAGATTCGCCCACGCTCAAGACCGTCTTCGCCTGTTTTCATCGCCTTGTCCAAAGTCTTTGCTTCACGGAATGTCCTGGAGTGGATCATTAGGTCCGTGACAAATAGTTTGATTTTGCGTTTCATATCTTTTATCCCTTAGGGGGATATGGGTCAGGCTTGCCGTACGTGTTACGTTCGCGGATTAGACCGTGGCGGTCATGGATGATGACATCGCCGCCTTGGTTGTTGGCGATCTGTTTTGCCGCTTCAGCGGCATCCGATTGGGTATCAAACAGGGCTGTGTCGCGCTTTGCACCCTCCTTGCGCACGGCTCATTCGCCGTCACGCTTGACTACGTGTTGGTTGGACATATTTATTTGCCTTGGGTGTTATAGTGGGGTTGGAGTCGCGCGATTTCCTGGGCCTCAAGGGTCGACGCTTCCCAAACGGTTTCGCAGGCAATGTAACCAAAATGGGTAACACTAGGCCACTTGTTCTCAGAGAGGTGCCGCAGGAGGCGGCCACGCAATCCGCCTTCGCCTACGGCCTGACCCACGTAGTGGCAGACCAACATTCCCTGCTGGGTTAGGGAACCGCAGAAGTAGACGCCGATTGCGGTCGAATTCCAGTTGGAAACGGTGAATTTATCGAATGAGTAAGGGCCTTTGTACGGTTGAATCATATGCTTCGGGCTTGATTTTGGTTATTATTGGCCTGACAACCCTCGCCCGATGGGGGTATATCAATGCGCTAAGCGCAACTTATCAAATCGTGAAATCCTTGTCAAATCAAAATGATAAGCGTATGCTGACAATATGAAAAATATGGACAACGAAGCCCAAACAATAGGCAGCCGCATCAAAAAGGCCCGCGATGAAGCCGGCATGTCCCAATCGGATCTGGCCAAGATCCTCGGCTTTGAATCCGCCACGGCAATATCATTGATTGAGAGCGACGAACGGAAAATCACCGCAGAGAACTTGGGCAAGGTTGCAGCTGCTCTTCAGCGTGATGTTCGATATTTTTTAGGCGATGAAGAAATTAAGACCGTTGATGTCGCTGTGGCTCTACGTGCCGATAAGGACTTAAGTTCAACAGACAAGGACGCCATCCTTCATTTCATTGCGATGGCTAAGAAAAAAAATGATTAATGATGATTCGTTTGTTATCGGCCCTTATAAAAATAGGGCCGTTATTTTAGCCAAGGACTTGCTGCAAAATGCCGGCATAACGTCCGCTCCAGTTTCATTACGGCAAATCATCGAAAATCTGCAAAAATCGCGCGATGTCACCTTTAAACGGGTTCCGGATTTTTCCACGAAGGTATCAGGTCTGCTGGTCGTCTGTTCTGAGGTAGATAGTGATTATGCCGTGGTCGGCTATAACGGAAAACATCCTTGGTGCCGTAGGCGATTCACGATTGGGCACGAGATTGGCCATCTCCTCATGGGCCACGCGTGCGATCCAAATTCTGGTCAGAACTCAGATAATGAGACGGAGGCTAATGTTTTTTCAAGCGAGCTATTGATACCCACCGAATTGCTTAAAAAAGATTATAAGAAATACCCAGATATACCGACCCTCTCCAAGCTATATCTAGTCAGTGCGGAGGCCATGTCCTATAAGCTCATGAGTGCACGATTACTGAAAATTTGAGACATGGCCAATCCGGGAATTTTTGTCTCATTTGTCTCATTTCGAAAATCTGACCCCGACCCACTTGCCTCAAAATCGTCTGTGGCCAAACCTCCAGGAAAGCCCTCAACACACCCTACTGGTGGGGTACCTAACCCACTGACACCGCCATGCACCATATGGTGCATGGCTCCGCCATATTTTTGACGGAGCCGTGCATCGTATGGTGCTTTTGTGATTCAGTGTGTTTTAAATAATCAAACGTGGCATCGTTGAATGCATATGACCGATCCGCGCACGAAGAAACGTGCCGCGAGGCGTTCATCCGCGAATGGATTCTGGCTTCTGGTTAGTCGCCCGAGCAGCAAATCAAAGCCATCGAGTACGTCAAATTCAAACCCGGCGTGTGGCGCGAATGCAACGGCCAAGACGTGAAGGATGCCTTAGGAATGTTGACCAAGAGTTGAAATAGCGGTAAAAATATCGTGATGAAAATCGCCACCTTAATCGCGTAGCCGCAGGGCGCGCGTCTGGCCCGCACGAAGTCGGGCGGATTGTGCGTTTGGCGCGCGGGCAAGCGGTGGCTTTTTTGTATAGAAATTTTTATGTTGACCACACATGATCTTAAATTGATGATTGGCGGCAAGACGGCCATGGAGCACGCGAATTTTCGTTTGGCGCGCGGCGAGAAGGCGGGCCTCATCGGACGCAACGGCTGCGGCAAGTCCACTTTGTTGGCCGCCTTGTCCGCCTTGGCCCAGGCGCAAGACTTGCCCGAATACGCCAAAACGCAAGGCACGGCGACGTTCGACGTCGGATGCCGCGTCACGTACGTGCCCCAGGAATGCCGCGGTTTGCCCGACCTGACGGTGCGGGAATATTTGGGACAGGACACGGAGGCCGTCCCGTCCGAGCTGTTGGACACGAAGCTCGGCGCGTTAAGCGGCGGCTGGGCCAAGTTCGTGCAACTGTGCCGCGCGTTCGCAGAACCGGCCGATTTGCTGTTGTTGGACGAACCCACCAACAATCTGGATGGCGAACGCATCGAGGCCGCCATCAATATGTTGCGCGCGTCTTCGGCCGCGGCTTTGGTGGCCACGCACGACCGGGATTTTTTGGACCGTTGCGTGACCGCGATTTACGAGGTTCAATCCGCGACGCGTCAAGTGGCGAAGTACGGCGGCGACTATTCGTTTTTCAAACAAGAAAAAGACAACGAGCGTCGCTCCAAGGAACGCGAATTCGAAGCCCAAAACAAACGCCGCCAACGTTTGGATAAGTCCTTAAAGGAAATGCGCGCCAAATCTTTCGCCATCGAGCACGAATCCAAGCATTTCTACTACCGCGCCATCGCGGCCAAGCTGGCCCAGCGCGCCATGCGTTACCAAGGGCGTTTGGAATCCGAACTTTCGGCCATGCCGCGGCCGCAAACAGAAAAGCCGTTGCGGTTCGAAGTGAAAAGCGGCGACGGGTTGGCGGGCGGCCACGCAGTCTTCGTGGCCAAGGGCCTATCTTTTGAATACGGCGGCCAACAAGTATTCGGAGGTTTGGACTTTGTCGTGCGCGCTGGGGAACGGGTATTGGTCCAAGGGCCGAACGGTTCGGGCAAAACCACTTTGTTGCGCGTGTTGTCAAAGGAATTGCAGCCGACCCGCGGCGGACTCGATGCATCAGGTCGAGCTGGTTTTTTGCCGCAGACCATGGAAGTGCCTCAAGATGATTTGTCTGTGGCCAAATATTTGGAGACAGAGGTCGGGTACGCGCCCGAGGATTGGGGGCGGGTCGTGGGCAAAATCTTGGGCACCGACCCGCGTCAGGCGCACGTCCGTGATCTAAGCGAAGGCGAACTCAAAAAATTGCGTTTGGCGCTGTTGTTGGACACGGGTTATGACGTCCTGCTGTTGGACGAGCCCACCAACCATCTGGACGTGTACGCCATCGAGGCTTTGGAGCGCGCCTCGCAGGAATTCAAGGGCGCCATCGTATGCGTGTCGCACGACCGGCGTTTTGTCCAAAATCTTAAACCTTCCAAAACAGTTATTTGCGCATGAAAAAAACGGCCCGATGCGGACCGTCACGTCTGAGGTCTTTGTTGCCGTTCCAGGAATTCGCGGCCTTTGCCCACGCTGGCGTTGATGGGCACGTTGCGCGCGCAAAGCGGGCAATCGGCCGCGTCCCAGGCGTCGAGCTTGACGCTGACCAGGGCTTCGAGGCGCGCTACGCCCAGGGTTTGGGCCGTGAGCCCGCCGCGGTTGCAGAGCGCGCCCACGCCCACCACCAAAGCGCCGGCCTGGCGCGCGGCGTCCACGACTTTTTTGACCGAACCGCCCGTGGTCAGCACGTCCTCGACCACGAGCGCGCGTTTGCCGGCGATAAGCTTGTCGTAGCCGCGTTTGATGACGAACGCGTCATCCGCCTTTTCCGCATACAATGCCAGGACTTCGCGCATGCGGAATTTGTAGAGGCGATATGCGGTCCATTGCGCCAGGATCACGCCGCCGATGGCCGGCGCGATCACGGCTTCCACCTGTTCGTCCAAAAAACGTTTGGCGATGTTGCGGCACAAACGCGAAGTGATGGCCGTGTACGGATAGACCGCGTCTTTGTTGACGTAGGCCGAACCGTGCTTGCCCGAGGTGTAAACCACATGGCTGTTGGTGATGACCGCGCCGACTTTGCCGAGCATGCCCAGGATTTCCTGTTCGTTCATGGCTTGTCCGCCTTGACCCCGGAAGGGGTTGGTGAGAAGGAACGCGAAGCTTGCGAGCCGCACAACCTTGCCCAATCCGATGCATTTAATCAAGGCCAACCGCCTGTTTCTTGTGTCACGCAGCCGTGCGGGATACGTTTGACAAAATGGTTTTTTTGTTGTTAGCTGAACGGTCAGCCGGCAGTCAAACGAGACGCGCTCTTTGAAAAAACACAGGTGAAAAATGGCCCTAAAACACCTTGACGGCGACCGTCCTGGAGGCGGCGCCACGGCTTGCGAAGTGCGCCTTTTGCCGGACCAGATCGACGCGCCCATGGCCAGCCGCCTCATCAGCGCGACCATGCGCTTGGACGACTCGGTGACCCAGGACGTGTTGCGGTCCACGCGCGAATTGCGCCCCATCCAAACGGGCGTGTTCGAAGATTTGGCCGATTTTTTGCGGGAGTGTTCGGTCAAGGCCGAAGACTTCTCCAATTACGGCCGCATCATCCTTCCGCCCCGCACGGGCAAGACCGTGATTGCCGGGTACCTCATCGCCCGCACCGGGCTTACGACCACGTTCATAACCAATACGCTTACGCTGGTGGAGCAGGCTTGCCGCAGTTTGCGCGAGCAGCTGCCCCAGGTGTTGGTAGGCCGGTTCACGGGAGAATACGAAGAAGTCGTGCCGTTCGGCGTGAACGTGACCACGTATGAAATGATGAATCGCCGCCATCGGGCGGGTTGCGTGCCGCCGGCCATCGCCGGTTCCGGCTTGGTCATCGCGGACGAGGCGCATCACGCCATGACGCAATTCCGCTTGGATTACCTCAAGTGCGCCTTCGACCCCATGGCCGTGCGGTTGGCACTGACGGCCACGCCCAATTACGACGCGTGCCGTGCTTTGGCCAGGTTTTTTCCCGCGCTCGTCCACGAGCTCTCGCTCCAAGAGGCCATCGGCATGGAACTGCTCGCGCCGCTCAGGGTGTGGGTCGCGGAGGTGGACGCGGACGGCTCGGTCATCCAAATCGAAAAAGGCGATTACCAGGAAGAGACGCTGGGGCGCCTCATGTCGGGCGCGCCATTCTTCAAGGCCGTGGAGGATTTCCGTTACAACGAGGAAAACCGGCGCACCCCGGCGCTCATCACCTGCGCCTCGCGGCAACAGGCGTACGACCTGGTCAAATACCTGCAAACGCACCGGCCGCGCATCGCGCCCGCGCCCGCGCTCATCTTGGGCGAGACGCCGGGACGCGAACGGCTGCTCGAATGCTTCGAGAAGGACGTGATCGACACCTTGGTTTCGGTCAACGTCTTGGTCGAAGGTTGGGATTCGCCGCATTGCAAGCTGCTCATCGATTTGGCGCCTTCGGTTTCCATGGTCAAGTCCACGCAAAAGTTTTGCCGCGTGTTGACCCGTGACGGCGATTCCGAGGCACGCATCTTCATGATCGTGCCGCGCGACCTGGTCAAGCCGCCCATCATGCCCATGGAGCTGCTCGCGCCGGATTTGGAGGAGTACGAAGCCGGTGACCTGTTGGGCGCCAAACCGACCAGCCACGGCCATTACGAAGTCCACAAACTCGAACGCCATCCGCGCGCGCATCCGGTCAAGGAGGTGGAGCTCAAATCGCGTATCCTGCTGGTGCACCGCGTGGAGAAGCCGCTGCTCGACCGGAAGGACGACGCGCAAGCCCGGACAGTGCTCATGTCGCATCCGGAATACGATCCGCGGCAGCCGCTTTCGTTCAACCGTTTCCGCAACCTGCTCTTTAGGCACGAGCTGTTTACGGGCCGGGCCGACCATCTGATGCGGCATTTGGGCTATCGGCCGGTGTCGGCCATGTACCTCAAGATGCTGTCGCGCCTGTTCCCCGAGGGCGCGGCCAACCTGCTTTTGGCCGACAGGTGTTGCCATGACGATTGCGAACACGATCGTTTGGCCGTGCGCGAAGCCACCGCTTCCGGGCCGCCCTCGAACGAGAACGAGTGCGAACGTTTCCGTGAGATGTGGTTCGCGCTGGGGGAGAGGCCGGACGGCGAGGACGGGTTGGAGGAAGTAGTGGACTTGGTGCGCCAAATCCGCCGCGTGCGCGAAATCTTGGCCCAAGAACAGGACGAAGACCTCGAGCTTTGGATAGTCAGGTTGCGTTACGGCTTCGAAGAGGGCGAGGAGCACTCGTGCCAGAATATCGCGGACAACATCCTCATGACCAGTCCGCATCGCGTCCAAACCCTGCACAACCAGGGATTGGAAATGATCAGGCGGGACCTATTGGATTATTGAACTCTCTTCTCGCCGCCCCCACCAAGGGGCGGCTTTTTAAATTCTTGGTCTAAACAAAAATCCCCCGAAGCTTATCGCGAAGGGGGATGGTCGCGTTTAACGCGATGGTGGACGCCGAGGGACTCGAACCCCCGACCCTCTCGGTGTAAACGAGATGCTCTAACCAACTGAGCTAGGCGTCCTTGGTGCGCAACATGATATTTAATCGTCGGTCGGATGTCCAGGCTTATCGCAGTTTTGCCACCAAGCGTTTCAATAACGCGAAAGGCGAACGGCCGGACGGAACGCCGTTCATTTCCAAGAAGCCGTGGCCTTTGACGTCGCGTCCGCGGATCGAGCCGCTGGCTTCGAGTGGGCCTTCCCAATAGCGGAACGGTCCGTGGACCATCTCTTGGTTGCGGACTTTGGGTTGGGCCAGGAGTTCGATCTTCAGGTCGGGAATGGAGATTTTCCAATCCAACGGATAACGCGTGCCGGTCTTATGGCTGGTCCAGGGTTGCATGAGCGGCGCCATGGACAGTTTGCGCGACACGGATTGGCGGCCGTCAGGCCAAGACACGGTGGCCATCAAGGTTTTTTGTTTGCGGCCGTATTCGTAGCACGTCACGTCCGTGCCGTCGTCCAATTGGAACGAGAACCAGGTCCAGACGTGTTCGTTGTTATACGTGGCCGGGCTCCATTGGTGGTCAAACCAGGCCAAGCCTTTGAATTCCACGTTTTTACCGCCGATTTTTATCTTGCCCGCGGCTTTGAGCCGGGTCAGTGAGTAGTAATGCGTGGTCGAGGTTTTTAAATCCACGAATCCCGTGCCGCCGACCAGCATGGCCGGTTTGGAAGGTTTGAGGTCCAGTTCGAATTGCTGGGTCGCGAACCGCATGCGGCCGTCGGTTTTGGACATGGCGAACGTTTTGCCGAATCTGACGTCGATGCCGTCCGGGTCGAATTTGAGCGTGTCGGCGCCGCGCCAAAAGACCTTGTAATGGGGCGTGAATTTTTTCGCGTCCACGTCGGTCACGAACCAGTGCGCAAAATACACGTCAGTCAGGCCGAACACGCCGCCTTTGAACAGCGCGCACATCAAGGCATAGGGCTTGCCGTCGTCGCCTTTGCCTTGGGCCGTCACGTACCACCACTCGACCGGATCGGCGTGCGGCGCCTCGTCGCGCGGGTGTTGGATTTGGGGTTTGGACATGGCCACATGATAGCACGCCGTGTGCTATAATCGATTTTGCCAACAATAATATGGGACTGATGAAATTTTTCAAACGCCAAACCGAACCGCCGCTTAAGTCCAAGCTCGGCACGTATAAAGTGGACGTGGTTTCGCATCCGCAGGAAGTGGATTGGGACGAATTTTTGCCGCTCGAGTTGCGCTATTTGTTCAAGGTGAGGCCGGGGACGCGCGAGGAATTGCGCGACCTGCTGTCCCGAGGTTTCGCCATCGGCGTGCGCACCACCACGCATACGCCGGAGCGCGTGCTGCAAGCCGTGAGCAACATCTCGTTGTATTCGCAGAAGAATTGCATCCTCACATGGTTGCCGCAGTTTTTGCGCGATAACCACCAGCCCGTATTCACGGCCGATGACAAACGTTTGGCCGCGTCCAAGGGCGCGGATTTGGACGACGGCCTTTCGATCATCAAACATGAGCGTCTGCGTTTCAAGCGCCTGGTGTTGGTGGACGAGGATAACGTAGGCATTGGCGCCAAAGAACAACGGCTCATGACCGAGCTTTCGGAAATCATCTATCCTTTGGCCGTGGATTACATCGTGCACCGCGTGGTCAACGACAACGCCAACGAGCGCACGGAAATCGCGCAATCGATTATCAAGGCTTTGTTGTTCGTGGGTCCGATAGCGCACGTGCTGGAACATTACGCAAGCGGCATCGGCAAACTGTTCGCGGCCTCGGCCGACGATTTGATGGGCGAAGCGGCCGAGCTCATGGCGTTGCGCGGTTCGGGTTTCGCATGGAAGGAGTTGGCCAAACGCGGATTCATTTTGGTGCCCGTGTTCGCCCTCGCCACGTTCGGTGCCTTGATGATCGACCCGTTGCTGCACCGCGGGTTGGTCCTGACGGCCGGCGCGGTGTTCGGTTTTTCCGCCGTCGCGCTGTCGCTTACCACGGCCATCCAGAGCGTGGGCATGTACAAGCGGAACGTGACCGAGTTGGTCAAACAGAAAAAGGTCAAACTGGGACAGATGTCGGTCATGAAGATGGCGCTGATTCAAGATTTCACCAATCCAGCGCGTTTGGGTTTGATTTTAGGCGCGTCCATGGCCCCGTTCATGGGCATGTTGGCCGCCGTATTCGGCTTCATGTCAAACGGTTGGATATTGGCCGCCGTGGGCTCCACCGAATCGATCGTGGCCGGTTTGACCGTCATCTTTTCCAATCGCATCAACGCATGGAGATTCGAGAAGAAATTGAAGGGGAGGCTCTGAATAACCCGATGACGCGAGGAAGTTCCAATCGCCAATGACCAACCTTGGTTATTGGTTATTGGATCATTAGTTATTCTTGCTGTTTGGGGCTTTGTTGTTTACCATGAAAAGGATATGATTCTCACCCTCGAAAAATTGCTCGCAATGTTGCCGGATTTGCCTCGGCCCATCGTGGCAACTTCGGGCGGATTCGATCCGTTGCACGTCGGCCATCTGCGCTGCATTTTGGAGGCCAAGAATTTGGGCAAGACGCTCGTCGTGATCGTGAACGGCGACGGTTTTTTGGAACGCAAGAAACGTTACCAATTCATGCCGTGCGCCGACCGCATGGAAATCGTGGACGGCATCAAAGGCGTGGACTACGTGGTGTATTGGGACGACGGTTCGCAGTTCGTGAGCGGCGCCATCGCGGCCATCAAGCCCGACTATTTCGCCAAGGGCGGGGATAGGGCCGAGCCCAAAGACATTCCCGAATGGGACACATGCCAAAATTGCGGCTGCGAGGTCGTGTTCAACGTGGGCGGCGGCAAAATCCGGTCAAGTTCAGAATTGGTCGACCAGGCGCGGAAACTAGACGCTAAAATTTGAACTTGAGACTACAAAAAAACAGCGCCCAAAGCGCTGTTTTTTTATGGTGGACGGCAGAGGAGTCGAACCTCTGACCTTCACAATGTCAATGTGACGCTCTAACCAACTGAGCTAGCCGTCCCAAACGTGGCCGTAGTATAGGAAAAGGCTTTGATTATGTCAAAGGGTCAAGAAAAAAAGACCCGTCTATGGGTCTGGAGGTTTGGAAGGCACGATGTTGTAGATTTGGATGAGGTCCGTCAGCCGCGTTTTGATCATGAACCGTTCGTCGTCCGTGAATTGGCGGGCCATGAGCAACTGGCGCGAACGGTGGCGCGGAAAGGTCGGGGCTTCGCCCCAGCCCCAATGCAAGGCGCGGTCCTGTTCCGTGTCTTTGGGTTCGAGCGGCGAACGGCCGTAGATGTGGACGTGGACGCGCTTGTAACGCCCGCTTTTGGGTTTGGGCGGATTTGTCGATTCGTCGTGCACGCCCCAGTTGCCGCCATCGAATACGTTGACCATGCCTTCGCGCC
>Ga0302253_1001163_pt1 | contig 17022 bp, 36 predicted proteins | sample AAG_RA_Trp_MG_FD_193537 | JGI IMG/M metagenome (GOLD analysis project Ga0302253, IMG submission 193537) | Enriched activated sludge microbial communities from anaerobic digester in WTTP, New Holstein, Wisconsin, United States - AAG_RA_Trp | ecosystem: Engineered > Bioreactor > Anaerobic >...
CTACTTTACTTGCGCAGGTCGATTCCGCCATTGGGGGGAAGAACGGGGTGGACCTGCGAACCGGCAAAAACCTTGCCGGGACATTTTACCAGCCTAAACTCGTGCTTAGCGACACGGATTTTCTTTCGACCCTTGACAGAAGACAGATAAATTCCGGGATGGCGGAGGTGATCAAGTACGGATTCATCGCCGACTCAAACCTGCTGAATTTTTTAGAGGCTGCCCGCGAAAAGATCGTTAAACGCATTCCGGAGGCGATGGAATCTATCGTCTCGGGATGTTCTTCCATAAAGGCGCGGTATGTGGAAAAAGATGAATTCGACACCGGAGAGATACGCATGGCTTTGAATTTTGGGCACACTTTCGGCCACGCCCTGGAGGCGGCCGCCGGTTTCCGGCGCTACAGCCACGGAGAGGCGATAGGCTGGGGAATGTTGTGCGCTCTGCGGCTCAGCGAAAAGCTGGGGATACTCAAGGACAAGAACGCCCTGCCGCGACTGAAAAGGCTTTTGCGGGCTTACGGCCTTCCCCTGAAAGCGCGGGGTATAGATGCCGGGCGTCTGCTCTCCGCTCTCGGCAAGGACAAGAAATTCATCGGGGGAATGAACCGGGTGGTCCTGCTTGAGAAACCGGGTAGGGTGCGGATAAAAAGGAATATCCCTTTAAAAATGATTAAGGAGGAGATCAGAGAGTTGTCGGTAAACTAAAGCAAAATCCGGTTTTCTATGTCGAATTATCGCCGGAGATATGTTACACTTCATCTAATGCCACGGGTCAATTAAGTAGGCTTACTTATTGATCGGTGGCTTTTAATTTTATACGGTGAAAGGAGCAAAAATGCAAAAGAAGATAATTGTCCTGGTAATATCGGTAATCAGCCTTTGTTATGGCGGCAGTTTGTATGCCTGGGGGGATAATTGGGGTAACGACAAGACTTCGAATAATATTGATGTTTACAACGGCGGTTGGAGTTCTTCCGGAGAAAAGCTTGATAGTATGCGCGACATAGCTCCATGGAACAGGGACTTAATCTGGAAGGGCGGGGTTTGTACAACGGACAGTACGGTGCCGCTCTCACTCGATTTCTCCTGGGACGCTTTATCGGAGCATATAAACGGTCTGAATGTACATTATAACGAAGGTGACAAGGATATATATGAATTGAAATCCTTGGACAATCACCTCTTCGCTTTGACCGCTTCCACAAATAATGACAGCGTGATTTGGAGCTATGATCCAACATCTTGGACTTCTGCTTATAAAACTTCTATCCCCAGCGTCACCGTGAGAGATCTCGATAAGGTATTCGTATCGATTTACTCCCACGAAGGAGCAGAACCAACAGGAATCGACATAAAGTTCGACGCCAACTCTGGGGTAGAGAAGATAACTTTTTGGGGTTTTACAGATTCGGGAACGTATTACATTGCCGGTTATCTGGATGTATCTACCGATCCCGGCGTGGACTTAACGGTAAAAATCTCCGATGATGCAAAGAGTTTGGAAATTTCTGATAAGCATCATTCAGACTCATCGCTCATCGCTTCTATGGATGAAGAAATGCGCGTATTTATAGATCTTAAGGAAAACGGGAAGGTAACGAAGATGAACGGGCAGTCTGTCGCAGAAATAGGCGCTGCTTGCACTATATCAGAAGACAAAAACGGAGAGCTTGTATGGACTATAACGGAAACATTGCGTTAACTACCGCTAAGTTTAATTTTCTGCGGAAGTAATAGACAAGGGTTTTCCGGCAAACTCTAATTCCACAGCATTTACCGTTATTCTCTTTACCACCGCACCGTCTATTTCATCGCCCATTTTGACTATCTGGTTGTTTATTATGGCGAACTTCTCTCCGTCGGAAAGTAATGTCCCGTTCAATACCAGCAGAGGAGGTTCGGCGGCCGCTGTCTTTTTGTCTTCTGCGGCATCCTTATCCGCGTTCCCGGACGCGCCGGAAAGCGCGGAGAGGTTATCCGCGGCGGCATCGGTTGATGGGGCAACCTGCGCAGGCGCGGGGGCGGCGGGTTTGGATATTGCGGCCGGAGGCCGCGGCGCCCGGCTGCCGGAAACAGCGAAATCGAAGAACAATTTTGCCGCCAGCATACCGGCGAAAGCTATGAGCAGGTAGAGAGTTCGTTTACTAAGGCTGTGCTGACCGGCCGGCGGCGCGGACTTTGCGTCTGCCGCGGCCTTGCGGTTATCTGTAGTGGTGCCATTCTCCATAACTCACCCCTTTTTGGCGGGGCCGCGCCCTTAAAAACCGCGGCCCAATTTGTTTTTCATATTTTTCATATTTTATATTGAAAAAAGCATAAAATCCAGTATAATTATCTACGTTGAAAGTATGCGTTCATCCACTTAACCATACGCCTAAGGCGCAATGCAAAATAATAAGCGGAGATTACGCAGATACAATCTTGAGGTCCCCGTAAAGTATTACGTCCGGGGTAATCAGGCCGCTTCGGGCACGGTTACCAGCGACGATATCAGCGCCGGAGGAGTCGGCATCACCGGGGACGTTTTCATACCGCCTGCCACCAATCTGATGATAGAATTCATGCTGGCGAAAAGATGCGTTTGCTCCATAGGCAAAGTGGCGTGGGTAAATGTTTCATCCCGCTCCAGCCGGTACCGGATGGGCGTGGAGTTTCTTGAGATGAACCCGCTGGACAGGGAATATCTAAAAAAATATTTATCCGGCAGCAACCCGCCGGAAGAACAGTAAAGAGCGAGAAAGGAAAAGATCATGACTGCGGAGACGGCAGCGGAAGAAAAACAGACAAACTGCCTGGGGTGCAATAAACCCCTCAAGAAAATCAAAATATATTACCGGGACGGCAAGTATTATTGCGACAAAAAATGCTGGAAAAAGGCGAAAACCGCTCCCGCTTCCGGAGAAGGAAAGAAATAATGGCCGGCGTTAATTATAGCGACAGGCGTCTTCATCCCCGTCTGGACCACGGTATGCCCATAAACGTTATGGCGGACGGTTATGACTTTATGAGCACTACCAGGAACATCAGCTGTCTGGGAGCTTATTGCCATATCGGCAAATACGTTCCGCCTTTCACGAAATTGAACATAAAACTGCGTCTGCCCGTAAAACCCAACGCCTCCCGAAAGGTCGAGGTGGCGTGTAAAGGGGTGGTGGTGAGGACAGAGGATGATCCCGCCGGCGGTTTCAACATTGCCGTATTTTTCAACGACATAAAACCAACGCAGCAGCACAGGATCGCGGAATACATCAACCGGTTCCTTCCCCGTTGACCCGCGCCCCTTATGGGAAAAACAAAAACTAACATCCCGGTTAAACTTGTCTGCGGCATGCTTTACAGAGAAGAAAAGGACGGCGCCGCGGCTTCGGGATGTTTGCGCCGCCGGTTTGGGCCGGTTGATTTCGAAAGCGTCAGCGTTCCCTTCACGCAGACCGGGTATTACCAGAAAGAAATGGGCAGCGGCCTGCGGCGCAAGTTTTTCTCTTTCAGGAAACTGATCGCGGCAGACAGTCTTTCCGGTATCAAGCTTATCACCAACCGCATCGAAACCGCCCTGAGCGCCGACGGCAGACGTAAAGTCAATCTTGACCCCGGCTATCTTGATCTGGCCAGGCTTGTGCTGGCCTCCACCAAAGATTTCAGCCACCGCATATATATCTCCCGCGGCATATACGCCGAGATAACGCTCCTCTACGACCGCTGCGGCACTTTCCGTCCGCTTGAATGGACGTATCCCGATTACCGGAGCTCCTGCTACCTCTCGATTTTTGAAAGAATAAGGTCTATTTATTACGGGCAGATATCGGCAGGAGGGAGGAAGTGAACGGCTCACCGGCGCCGGTTTATATGAATGCCGGTCTTTCTTTTTTGGCGGAACGGCTCGCGCGCATGCTGGAAAATTGCCGGATATGCCCGAGAGCCTGCGGCGTTAACCGCGCCGCGGGAGAAGAAGGTTTCTGCCGCACCGCTAAAAAAGCCTATGTTTACAGTTATTTCCCGCATCACGGGGAAGAGCCGCCGATATCAGGCGATAAAGGGTCGGGGGCGGTGTTCTTTTCCGGCTGTAATATGCGCTGTGTTTACTGCCAGAATTATAAATTCAGCCGGATGAACGCACAAGACGGCAACTTGCCGGGACGACAGGTATCTGCCGGGGAACTGGCGGAGATTATGCTGGCGCTGCAGGCAAAGGGATGCCATAATATAAACCTGGTCAGCCCGAGCCATATCCTGCCGCAGATTGTTCAGGCGCTCGATATCGCGTCCGGCCGCGGCCTGAATATCCCGCTGGTTTATAACACCGGCGGTTATGACCTGCCGGAAACGATACGCCTGTTGGAAGGCGTAGTGGATATATACCTGGCAGATATGCGTTACGCCTCGGACAATAACGCGGTGAAATATTCCTCCGCGCCGGGGTATCCGGAATTCAATCTGAACGCGGTGAAAGAAATGTGCCGCCAGAGGCCGGAGCCGGTTTTCGACGGCGCGGGGATAATGCGCAGCGGGGTTATAGTCAGGCACCTCGTCTTGCCGCAAGGCATTTCCGGCACGCGCGAAGTATTGAAACGCCTGGCCGGGATAGTCTCCCCGCAGAATGTGTGCGTCAGCCTTATGAGTCAATACTTCCCCTGTAGTAACGCCGCGGAATTCAGTGAAATCTCCCGCAGGATCAGCGCGCAAGAGTATTCCGAGGCGCAGGAATGCCTGGCCGAATGCGGTTTCGGCCGGGGGTGGGTCCAGCAAGGGTATGGATTATCCGAATTATCCGGCATAAATATCGAAGAAAGGCATATTGAAGATGGCAGGCAGTAATCGAAATGAACGCTTATACCTTTACGGAAAACGCTCTATAGAAGAACGCCTGAAGGCCGCTCCGGAAAGCGTGCGTAGAGTTATATTGGAACACGGCGGCGCCCGCGTGCAGGAAATTGCCGGGTTGGCCAGGTCTCGTAAGGTGCCGCTTGAGCTTATGCCGGCAACGCAGTTCCGCGCCCTGACCCGCGGCATCCACTCTCAGGGGGTTGCGGCAGAGGTGGACGAATTCGCCTACGCCGACCTTGACGATGTGCTCGACTCCGGGGAAAAACCGATCCTGATCATGCTGGACCGTATCAACGATCCCCAGAATCTCGGCTCTATATTAAGGACCTGCGCCTGTTTGGGAAGTTTCTGCGTGGTACTGCCCAAGCATGAATCGGTTGATGTCACGGAGGCGGCGCTTAAAGTGGCCTGCGGCGCGGAGAATTACGTCCCGGTCTGCCTTGTTTCCAGCCTTTCCGTAGCCGTAGATAAAGCGCGCAGGAGCGGATACTGGATAGCCGTAACCGTGGTGGAAGGAGGGAACGATCCCCGCCGCGAGGCATCTATGAACTTTCCGTTGGCCTTGATCATCGGTTCGGAAGGGGAGGGGGTGCGTTCCGGGCTTCTGAAAGACGCGGATTACCGTTTTACCCTGCCGATGCGGGGGGCGGCGTTGTCCCTGAACGCCGCAATCAGTACAGGGATATTCTGTTACGAAGCGGCGTCACAAAGGGCCGATTATGAAAATAAAACCTGAAGGTATGCGCGCAAGCGAAGTTGACCGCGTCCTGAATTTTCTTGCCGAGGCCGGACAGTTGAAACGCGTCAAACGTTCCGGCTGGTGGGTTACCGGTATCAAACATCCTGAAAGCGTGGCCGAACACTGTTTCCGCTGCGCTGTACTCGGTTACTTGATCGCCAAGGCGGAAAAAGCCGATCCATATAAAGTCTTGATGATGTGCCTTTTTAACGATATACACGAGGCCAGGATAAACGACCTGCATAAAGTGGGGCATCGTTATATAGATTTCAAGAAAGCCGAAGACAAGGCCTATTCAGGGCAGATTTCCGGCCTTCCCGGGCCGGTGCGCCTGGAGATGGCTCTCCTGCGTTCGCAATATGCCGGCCAGAGCACGCGCGAAGCGGTGATCGCCAGGGACGCGGATATACTGGAGTGCGTCCTGCAGGCCAAAGAATACCTGGACGCAGGCAATCTGCATACCCGCAATTTTATGCGCGTGGGAGAAAAATACCTGAAAAGCCGGTTTGCCAGAAAACTGTTTCTACGTTTGAAGAAATGGGATTCCAGCCGCTGGTGGCGGGAACTGGCGGTATTCGAAAGATAACTTTAAAAAAAGAAAGGCATACCATGTCCAACCGCAGAAACCCATTGTTTTTCTTTTCTTTCCTGGCCGCAGCTATTTTGTTGTGCGGATGCGAGACCGTGGCGGGCACTTCCAAAGGAGCCGTGCGCGGGGCCGGCGAAGACCTGGAAAATGCCGGAAAGGCGGCCAAGGCTGTGGCGGAAGCGCCGGGTAAGATAGACAGAAAGATGCGCGAAGAATTATGGTAAAGAGGGCTTGTTTGTTACCGAAGGCGCAAAAGATAAACTTTCACGGATAATCGGATAAGAAACGATAATACCGGGAGAAGATATGAAGAGTTTGTATTTATCAGCAGTGGTCGAAAGTCTTATCTGTTTTTGTTTGACAGGGCCGGTATATGCCTGGGGAAACAACTGGGGCGGTAACAGCGGCGGCTTTAGCCTCCCGGGAAGTTACGGAGTGAACGGCGGCACCTGGCAGTCTTCAGGAAGTTCGATCGGCGGAGGATTATCCGCCAGCAGCAGGGAAGATAGGTTGGTGATCCAATCTGCCGGTTCAGACACCGCCATATTCTATAATGCAAACATAGATAATGCGTATTTCGTAGCTCCCGGAAATAGTAAACTGCAGGAATTGTCCTCGCATCTGGCAATATCCCAGGATACTACCGGTAATAACATCGATTCTATTTGGCTATCCTTTAAGGATGCCTATGACGGCTACAATAAAGGAGAAAGCCTCGGAATGAAATGGCGTCTGATGCCGGAACGTGTTCAGAACGGTTTTGCTCAAGATTTTGATATAGAACAGATAATTGACGCTCACGGCAAAGGAATATGCCGGGATTGGGCGAGGCTTGCCTGTTCAATTTTTCTTGCCAAAGGCATTCCCGCGGTTATAGTTTGGGGCGGCAAATCCGATGAAGGCGACCCCGGAGGCAAGGTTTATCATGAGTGGTGCGAGATTTACTATAAAGGCACTTATTTTATCACAGAGAATGGCGAATTCCGCAAAAAAGGTGAAGCCGGGTATAGCGATACGTTTACCACTGAAAAATACATAGAAGATACGAACAGAAATACTTACCAATATAAAGCTGATTGGTTCCATCAATATTCGAATGTCTTGCAGAATCTCGAATTTGATTTGTCAAGTGTGAGCGGCGCTGTTAAGCCTTAAGAAGAGGGGGCGCTTGCAGAGCCGCCTTTTGATATTTTTACCCATAGGTGTAGTTAACATAAGATATATTATAGGAAGTTAAGGGGAAGCTATACGTGGATAGACAGAGAAATAAAATATGGCCCAAAGCCGGCTCAAACGTGGTTTCGACCCCATTTGGAGCAGCGAGTTCCTCGATTTCAAGCTGCTCCGACTCTCCAAGACCGCTTTCATTCTGCGGCAGATGTACCGCCTTTACCGCGACCCCGAAACAAACGTCTGCGTTCTTTCCGATCTACAAATCCGTAGCATCACCGGTTGGCATTTACTTACCCTAAAAAAAGCCCGCGAACAACTGATAAAACTCAAAGAAATTACCCCCTGCGGTTATCGTACCTTTAAAGTCAAACCCTTCCAGCAGTTAGAAGGTTTCGTAGAAAATGCGAAACCCACTCAAGAGCCACCTTCGCATAAAATGCGAAACCAGTTTCGTAATAAATGCGAAAGTAGTTTCGCAGAAAATGCGAAAGAGTTTCGTAATAAATGCGAAACCCATCCTATAACAGATAGACTTACAGACATACAGACGGTCGATCCTCCTGTTAATAATCCTGTTAAAAACCAAGACGAGGCCCGGCATTGCCGGGATTGCGACAACTACGAGCAGGAACACCTGGACAGCAAAGGCAACTACTCCGGATTTTGTTCATCTTTAGGAATGTTGCTCCCCCCTTTTGCCGTATGCAACAACTGCCAGTATTTTGAGAAGAAAAAGCAGGAGGTGAAATGAGTACGTTAATAACTGTTTCCGGATCTGATGGCATTGAAGGTCGCTGTGATGCTAACTGCTATGACGCAAAACACCCGCATTGTAACTGCGTCTGCGGTGGAAGGAATCACGGTGCAGGCAAACAGAAGGCATTGGAGAATACGTTTGAGATCGCGCAGGAGCTTGTACAGAACCTACCGCTGGACCAGCAAAAGAAGATCAGCATTAATCCGGAAGCCAGACAAATAAGGTGGTTTTAAACAAGGAGGTGTTGCCATGGGCGTGGGGATCAGTCGAATGGATCTGCTGTCTGATGATATTCGTGAACAAGAGAAAATTTTACATGGGATGATTGAACGGATTACGGATCAAAAGTTTCGTGATCTGGCTATAGCCAATGAAGTAGCCAGGTTAACCTGTCGATTGAATAATCTGAAATGCTTTTATTCAGAATTACAAGAAGCAGACGAGTACATCAGAATATTGATGGAGGGAAAATAAATGTGGGAACAGTTAATTAAGGCGTTAGGTATTGATAAAGCACAGATCGAAGCGGCGGCAAAAGCAGCCATCGAAACAAAAGAACTTTTGCAATCTATCGAATCCGGCATCTGTGAGTTGGTGCAGGAGCAGAAAAAAACAAACGAGCTTTTACAAGGGAGGAAACGATGAAAATTGACAGGCAGTCTTACTTCCTCGGCGTGACGGCTGGTCTTCTTCTTGCGTTGGGGATAGACCTGATATGCAAAGGTCAAGAAAATCAGGAACCGAAACCTGTTCTGTTTCTTTTAAGGTCCAAGGAAGCGGAGAAGGAATGACTACCTCTCCCCTGTTGTCCTGGCTGCCTAAGTTAACCCAGCCGCAGGATCTCTTTGTCTGCGGTGTGATCATGTTCTTGATCATAGCCGGGATCGTGGGAATAGTGATTGATTCGTATAGTTAGTTACGTGGCCGGTAGGCCTGTGCCGAAAGGAGGTGATAGAAATGGCCAGAGCTTACCAATGCGACCGCTGTCTGAAAGAAGTGGTCGGCACTCCGGAGTTAGGGATCAAGACTACGAAGCCTATGTTAGTCGCGATGAATTATTCTCCGGAAAGCAAAGACGGCATTTGGTACGCGCATGATCTCTGTAAAGAATGCGCTGATCAGTTCGCCGCCTGGTGGATGAAAGGTAAAGAGTAACCAGGAACAGACAAAACGCGTGGATTATGGAGATCCACGCGTAACGAAGAAAACGCTTTCAAAGGAGTTTGTAGCATGGCAGATCAAACGATAGAAAAAACGTGTGTTGCCTGCGGCTCAAAGGTAAAGCGTAAGCTTAAACCGGAGGCCAAGACTGCAATGGAAAAACGCCAGATCGATTTCCATTGCCCGGCTTGCGGCGCGCGAAATTTGCGGGACGGAACGGCCATCCCCCAGGAAAACCCCAGAAAAGCCCAGGGGCAGCCCAGAAGAAGCCCCGGCGTTACCCAAGAAAATCCCAGAAAAGCCCAGGAACCAGAAAGGAGCAACCCCAGTGAAACCCCAGAAGAAGATGACTCTTTCACGATCATCTAAAGCATCAATCGCCCAGGCAAAAGATAACCTGCCGCCCCCTGCCTCAGAAAAGCCCAGCGAAACCCCAGGGGTATCCCAGGCAAGCAGACCAGGAGTAGATCAAGCCATACCCCAGCACCCCGAGGCCATAGAAATCAAGGCCACTGGCCTGGGCGCGCGGGCAGTCTGTCTGGTGTATGACAAGTTTTTCCGCGGACCCGGCCCGGTGCTTCGGCCTCACGAAAGAGAGATATTCCAGGAACCAGCCGACAAGCTGGAAGTGGAGTTGATGAAACTACTCCCGGATTGGTTCCAGGCGCAGATGGAAAAACACGGGCCGCTTGTTGACGCGACAATGGGGATCGTGATCGGGTTTAACATAATCAGCCGTATGCGCGCGGAAGAAATGGCGCGGGCAGCTGTGACTGTTCCGAAACCCGCCGCGGCCACGGATACTCTGAAACCCGGGAAGGAACCAGTCGAGGTCAACGTCGAATGACCAAAACCCGGGAAGTGATTTTATATACCGGAAAAACCGGATCAGGGAAAAGCACTCTATTCCGGGAGAACATCAAAAAAGAGGATCGTGTGATCATCATTGATACTCTCTCGGAATACGAGCTTCTTGCCGCGCCCTTCCCCGCCCTGTTCATCGATAACATCCATCAGTTGTATGAATACCTGGCCGAGAACGCGCACAGGAAATTTCGGATCGTGTTCACGTCAGATAACCTCGATGAAGAAATAACGCTACGGGACGGCGAAGGTATTACCGTTTTCGAGGCCGTCTGCAAGCTGGTCTTCGAACATCTCGATCAGATCACCCTGGGAATTGAGGAATTATCTTATTTCGTCTCTCCCGGGTTTGCGCCAAAGTACCTACGCAGGATCATCCGGGCCGGGCGGCATTCTTGCATATCGCTGCACGCGACAACCCAACGGCCGCCGGAGATCCCCCCGATCATCCGCGCGCAGATCACAAAACTTTACTCGTTCCGTCAGCACGAACCGGCAGATTTGCAATGGATCGAACGATGTGTGGGCAATAAAATCGAAGCCCAGAAGCTCCGCGGCCTGGAACGTTTCACCTGGCCCGGGCCGATGATAAAAGACAAGCACTATAAAGAATTCATTCTATGATCATGTATGGCACAAAATTTTTCTGGCCAGCGCCAGGACCTGAAAATTCTAATTTTGGTCTCGTCGGAGAGTTTTTATCGATGGATCCGGATCCGCGCTGGTCCACCGGGAAGAGTTGTGCCATACACCCAGGGAGAAGATAGATATGCCTGATACAACAAAGATTGAGTTTGACGGCGTTGATGTTTACGTTATGGCGCGCGGTGTCGGCCGTGCAGCTGCGCGGTTGATAATCCGTAAACGATCACGCAAGAACCGTTTTGGCGCAACAGCCGAATATCGGTATTTGTATCTAGTGTATCGTGCCGGAGATAGGATTAAAGAACACTACATAGCCAAGCTCGAATGAAAAACTATAGAAAGTGTCTTTGCGGCTGTGGCCGTAATGTCAGGACATACCCGTCCAGGCCGAGAAAATACGCCAGCCGGGAATGTTATCTCGGTCATTTGCGCCTGCTGCGGGTCCTCGAAGAACGGAACATCCGCATAAAACAATAACTATTTTTTCCAACCATTGGAAATCACAGTTCTGCCGCTTTTTCCTGTTTTCCCGGGGGAAGCGGTTTTTTTTGCACTTTCCGTCGGAAAAAAGTGCCGTTTTTAGCCCCGTAGAGGCCGGATTTTGATGTCGGTATACATCTTTGAAGGGGGTAAAAATTTCCCACCATTGGAAATTTATCTTTTAGACAAATCTGGGAATAGAAGGCATATTTGAAGCGTAGATTTCAAACAGTACGCAAAAGGAGAACCCAGAATGATAAAAGCGATTTTGAGCGAAGCAAAGGCAGCGGTAAAACCGGAAAAGTTGATCGTCACCGTGGCTGTGGTTGTGGCCGTATACTTCGGCATACAGTGGGTGAACAAGAAGATCGCGGCCCAGAAAGCGACGGCGTAAGACATGAAGAACGCGGGCAAGATACTGTTGACGTTTCTGATCGCGCTGGCCGCGGCGTATGCTTACGATCAGATAAAAACCGCGTTCACAAAGAAAACGGGGGCTTAACTTGAAAGACAAACTGATAACTTTCGGCGTGGTGTGTCTGGCGATACTGGTGACCGGGGCGGTGTTGGACGAACTCGGCAACCAGGGACGCCTGGGATCAATCGGGCGCAATATTGCGCAGAAAATCACGCGGGGATTCGGGGTATAACCTCGGCTTAACATCTGCAATTCAACCTTTAACGGGAGGTAAACACGAAATGTATACACAGATAATCAAACAGCCCAGCGTCAGAGGTATTGCCGCCAGCGCATTGGCCACGGCGGACGTTCCGGCAAAAGGAACGCATTTCGCCGCATTCCTCCGCTGCCTTACATCCGCGGGCGTGGAGTTAACCAGGGCGCAGATGCTGGCCGATATAAGCGACATATACGTTGACCTCAACGGCCAGAGGATATACGACGTGTCGGCCAAGCTGCTGCTGGATTTGCAGAAATATTACGGCGACGCCGACGGCGCCGGAAACGTAGACGGGATAATCCCGATATACTTTGCACGTCCGCATCTGTCGACCTTCGCTGAACGCTCGCTTTACGCGATCGGGATGAACAAAGTCGACAGCTTCGTGATCACCTTAAAACTTGCCTCTTCCCTGGCGCAGTTGGCTTATGCGGAAGTTTACAGCGAGATCACCCCGGAAGAGCGCGAGGTCGGCCAGCACTACCAGATCAAGAAATACCCGCAGTCGTTCTCCTCGACGGGATTACAGGAAGTCACTTCGATCCCGAAGCAGGACGCCACAGTCGCATACGGCGCGCTGCACATCGAAGCCGGATCGGGAACGTTCGATTACGTTACCGTAAAACTCGGGACGCAGAACATACACGATAACGTCTGTCCTAACCTGAATAAGGTTATGTTGCAGCGTGAACTGCGTACGCCGCAGAGCGGGTATTACCACGTTGATTTCGCGCGCAATCGCGACATGGGCAGTATTTTACCTATGGCCGGAGTGAAAGATTTCCGGACACAGATCAACTGGAAGACCGCGGCCCCGGGGAACTTTAACATCTTCGCCGAGGAGCTGCACGGCCTGAAGGTGAAGACCGCGTAAAATATAAACCAGGCAGAGGGGGTCTCTCGCCCCCCTGCCCTTCCTACTCAAAGGCGGTAAAATGTTTTTAACCGACGCTCTCTCATCTCTAAGCGGAATAACCGGTCAGCTGGCGACGATTTATTCCAACGGCGTAGAAGCTTATACATCATCTCAAACGCGGCTTGCCGCGCTCGATGCTATTGATTCTGAAACCGTCAAGACCGCCACTCCTGTCGTTCAGACAACAACGGAAACCACTGCTAAAACCAAGGAAATGAATTGGACGGTAATCGGACTGGTGGCTGTGGCGATCCTGGGCATCCTGCTGGTGATCATGGTATTCAACCGTCGGAGGGGTTAACATGGCGTTGCCATCGATAACTTCTACTCTTACCAACAGTCCCCCGAGTTTTGTTTCATCACCCCAGTCGAGCGCGGCCGCAAAAAGCGGGGACATTTACTCCGATTTTAACACTGGGTCGTTTAGTGTCGGCGGAATAGCATCAGGCAGCAGTATCTGGGGAGGCGTTATCATAGCAGGCATTATCGCGGTATTTTTCTTGTTCAGAAAGCAGCTCTTTAAAAAGAAATGATCGTCACGGTGCGGGCCCGGGCCTGGGATGAACAGGTCAATGTCCTGGCCGGGCGGCTTAATCCGGCATACGGCCTGGTCACGTTGCAGGAACTTGTTGAACGCGGTGAAGTGCAGATGTATGAAGTGATCATCCAAGAAACGCGGCTGGGAGTGATCATCACCCGCATCGATGCCGGATATGACGGGACCCGGGAACTGGTCGTGATGCATGCGGTAAGCGAAATTAAACCGGCCCAACCGTTGACTTCTGTTCTGGCCCCGGTGTTCGAAAAGATAGCAAAAATCGCCAGAGCAGATAAGGTCAGAATTCATTCAGACCGGCGCGGAATCGACAAGCTACTTGAGGATAACGGGTATAGTTTCAGCGAAACAGTGTTCATAAAAGAGGTCAAGTAATGTCAAAAGGATCATCCAGTTCCAGCAGCGCGTCCACAACGCAGTCGGTCAACGAAGATAACCGCGCGGCCGCGGACAACGGCGGGATTGCCCTGGGGAAGAACGCCACGCTTATTCAGACGGACGAGTTTAGCGATAACGTGGCAAAGGCTTTCAATGACCTTATTTCATTGGCAAAAGACGCCGGTAGTGTTGCCGTTGAAGCTCAAACGGCGGCCATGCAAAACGCTGAAGCTGCATTAAATAAACTGGCTCAACAGTCCAGCGATGCCTTGACAGCCGTGAGTCAAAGGTTAGAGACACAGGAAGCCGGTGAAGATTCGATATATACCAAAATATTCCCGTATATCGTGGTCGTTGCTGTCGCGGTGATCATAGCAATCGCGGTAATGAGTTTTCGGAGGAATAAATAATGCAACTATCAGCATACAAGTATTTCAGCGTTACGATACCGGCCGGTGAGATACGGCGTGTTGACGTTTATTCCAGGTTCTTGACCATACTCAACAACAGCGCAGCTTCCGATCCGCTGGTCTCGATCGGCGGGCAGAGTTATGAGCGGATACCTCAAGGTATTTCAATCGAACTTCCGGAGAATGATAATTTTGGATACTTGGAATTTTATAATGATTCTATTGCGGATCTCACAATAACGTTTGCCGTCTCTGCCGGTCGTATCTACGACGCCAGGTTAGTCGCGTCGGCGGTATTATCGGTTAACGCGACCTCAAACGTGTTGTCCACACCGGCGGCCATAACGGTTACGACTTCCGCTCCGGCATCGCCTGCGATCGCTGCAGATAGCACGCGCCGTGCGGTGATACTGCAAAACAACGGGGCAAACCCAGTCTGGGTAGGTGATGCGGCCGTAGACGGTGCCAACAATCGCGGAATTTGTATTGTACCGGGGGAATCTATGTCTATAGAAACCGAAGCTGCAATTTATCTGCGTTCTACCGGAGGGAACTCTACGGTATCGTACGCACTACTGAAAAAGGTATAAACATGATTTCAATATCAAGTGGCGCGGCCAAGAATACACAGAGGTTCAGCACTACTAAACCATACCCTGTATCGAAACAGAATTATTCAAACGGTGCCTTGGCGATAATTCATGAAGTAACCGCAGGGAGAATATTGAGGATCTCGTCTCTCACTATGTACCCTGCTAATCCAGGCACAACCGGCAACTGCGTACTGGGCATACTAAATACGGTTCCCACTGATTACCTTCTGCCGGTGTACGTGAAAGCCAGTTACGATAAACTTATACATTTACCCTATCCGGAAGAATTGATCATCCCTGCCGGGTATAAAGTTTATGTGAATACCGCTACCGGAGAGTTCTGGGCGCATTTGGTGGGATATGAGGAGGTCGTATAGTGTTTACCATTTATCCTTTACTCGCTGATTCAAAACCTGTTTCTTGCCGGTTTTGCTGCACAGGTCAAGCCAAGCATATAGCCACTGATGAGGAGAAGAAAATTACGTTTAATCTGTGCGACGCACACCTTGCGGAATACCAGGGCGAGCATGACGATATCATCAGTAATATCACTACCCGCGCGCGGATCGCCGCGGATCTATCCGCGAAAGAAGTGGCTCCTTCCCCTGCCGGGAAAGACGAGGTGCAATAATGCCGTTACTCTTAGGGATACCGATAATCGCAGCGCTCGGCGGATTGTTCGCCGGATCAATCATCCAGACCAAAGCCGATAATTCCACCGCGCCGGTGGGCGGCGGCGTGGAAGGCAATAATTCCCTGCCTGTATATGTAACCGTGCCGTTGATTGTCGGCGGGATCATACTGGCGCTGGTCATAGTCAAGAAGATAACCAAGAAACTTTAACAAGGAGACTGATATGGCCGTAATCGCGTTCTTGTTCGGCGGGGCCTGCGGGTTCATCAGCGGAGTAATCTGCACGCTCAAGATGGTGCGGAAACATCTGAAGTCAACGCCGTGATTTTCTCCGGATTCAGCATAGTAAAATGGTTTGCCGGTTTTAATCTCTTTAACGGAGAGAAGATCGGCAAGCTTTTGTTTTACCTGGTGCTGTTCGCAGTATTTTTCTTTGTGGCGATCGGGGTATATCACCGGGCTTTTATCATGCCGACAACATCGAACAAAACGGTGATCCAGGAAGTCCGGGAAATCCATAATCATTACGAGACGATCAACAAACCGAACAACCGGTTCCTTGGGGTGCAGATCGGGCCGCTGAAGTTAGGCGCGGGAATATAAAAAAAGAAGCGGGTTAAGTTCTGGGTGTGTATGGGGGTTATCAAGACTAAATGAGTAAACTCACCGATCACCTCAAATGCTCCCCCCTGGCCTGCATGGCTGTGATCTTTACGGTCGTAGGCTTGCTTTTTGGCTCGATCAAAGCCGATGTCGTAGAGATCCGCCAGGTAGTTTATAAGCTTCTTGAGTCCAAAACCCAGAAAACGGCCTTAGCAGCCCCTAAGACGCGCGATCTCGCCTTTAAAGCCACATCTCCATTCACCAACAACTGATTGTTCATTCCTGACGCGTAAAACTGCCCCATAACCTACCTTGCAATCGCTGATCCCGGGGGTTTTTGCGTGGTTCGTGGCGCATCCTGAAAAATATAGGTGCCGGTTGGCACGGGATAGCTGCCATGGATCCACGCGAGGTCCCGGCCGTTGTATGGCACAAGTCGATCCGGATGATCCGCGAGATCTCGCCGGCGGCCGCGGGAACTCTCCGTCGAGACCAAAATTCGAATTTTCTGATCATAACAAAAGCTTCAGCTATTCTATGCCATACAAAACTTGCCGGCAAGTGAAAACGCTTTCTTTAAGGAAAAAATAACTTGACTAAACAAACTTAATCGGATATATTTTAGATATGTCCAGACAATCTAAGATACAAATGCCGTATAAAATTCAAGACGCAATGGAATTTCTTGGAGTTTCCAGAGCGACCCTTTATACCTATATGAAATCAGGGAAATTACCATATCGTAAGATGGGGCATCTTGTGCGGTTTCTACCCCAGGATTTGAAAACCTTTTTAGATCGTAATAAAATAGATAATTTTAATCCAAACGTAGTATAGTAAACCCCTTTTCAAGATATATTATAGGAAGTTGAGGGGAACAAAAAAGCCGGCTACGACGAGGTTTCTATGGCCGGTTTTAGCTTTTTTTGCCCCGTATTGCCCCTGCTTAGCCTGCTTGTGTGTTCAAACCCTGCTTCTTTGTTATTATTTTACGCAGTCAGTCCGCCAGCAGCAGAGAG
>Ga0302253_1001165_pt1 | contig 16977 bp, 14 predicted proteins | sample AAG_RA_Trp_MG_FD_193537 | JGI IMG/M metagenome (GOLD analysis project Ga0302253, IMG submission 193537) | Enriched activated sludge microbial communities from anaerobic digester in WTTP, New Holstein, Wisconsin, United States - AAG_RA_Trp | ecosystem: Engineered > Bioreactor > Anaerobic >...
CCAAAGTGCGGTCGGCAATGCGGAAATTCGCAGAGCGAAGCTCTGGCAAAATGAAATTTTGCAAACCAATCTTTTTTCTTTCGCTTTCAGCGAAAGGTTGAGCGTATTTTTCTTTGATTGCCCAAAAGCTAATCTAAAAACAATATGGACAACATAAATTTACAAACCAAAAAGATTTTTCTCTATGCTCGTAAATCCACGGACGAACCCGAAAGGCAAGTTTTGAGTATTGAGGCGCAAATGTTTGAGTTGCGAGAATATGCCAAAAAAGAGGGGTTGAATATCGTCCGTGAATTTGTGGAAAGCAAAACCGCCAAAGAGCCGGGGCGAGAGATTTTTAACGAAATGATCGCAAGCATAGAGAAAAATGAAGCCGAGGGAATTTTAGCGTGGCACCCCGATAGATTGGCAAGAAATAGTATAGACGGCGGACGAATAATTTACTTGGTGGATACTGGAAAAATAACCACGCTAAAATTTCCCACTTTTTGGTTTGATCCGACACCACAAGGAAAATTTATGTTGTCCATTGCTTTTGGGCAATCAAAATATTATGTGGATAATCTTTCGGAAAATATAAAGAGGGGTATTCGCCAGAAATTGAGAAATGGAATATGGCCCGCTTGGGCGCCACTTGGCTATGTGAACGACAAAAACGCCCGCTGTATCGCCGTGGACAAAGAAAAGGCAAAGTATATCAAGCGGGCTTTTGAAATGTATGCAACTGGCGAATACCCCCTCGCTCAAATCCGAAAGATTATCAATTCAATGGGCTTGGTTGGCAAGAAAGGCAAAATGCTTTCCGTCTCAAATTATCAGTATATGCTCAAGAATAAAATCTACTATGGAATGATTGAATACAACGGAGAATTGTATGACGGAAAGCACGAACCGATTATTTCAAAGAAACTTTTTGATTCCGTTCAAGAAGTGATGATGAATAAATCAAAACCCAAAACGCCAAAATTGAAACCTTATGTGTATAGAGGATTTTTCCGTTGTGGGGAGTGCGGTTGCTTCATTACCACCGAAACGCAAAAAGGTCATAACTATTTGCGATGCACTAAACGGAAAAATCCTTGCTCGCAAAGATACGCCAGAGAGGACGCCATCACTTCTCAAATAAAAGAGGAAATCAAAAAAGTTTCTTTGTCTTCCGCTTGGGCAAACGCTTCAATAAATTATTTTGAAAACGAAAAAATGAAAATTGTCCAAGCGGAAAGCTCTTTCGCCCAAAAAGCGAGAAATGAGCTTGTAGAGATAGAAACAAAACTTGATCGTTTGCTGGATTTGCAGTTAGACGGCAATTTGTCGCAAGTCGAATATACTGCCAAAAAGCACAAGCTTATTCTCGCTAAAAAAGATTTGGAAGAAAAAATTACCGCTTTTGGGCGAAAGAGCAATAATCGGTTCGAACTTGCCATTGCCTTTCTAAAAGACGCCAACCAAGCCGAAAAATACGCTCAACAAGAAAATCCCGAAAGGATTCGGGATTTTCTCAAAAAGATTGGTTCGAATTTCCGCATTGCCGACCGCACTTTGGTTTTGGATTTCAAAAATGCCTTCAAAATAGCGGGAAAATACCATGCCGAGGCGCTTTGCGCCGAGGCAATTCCTTACGATTTCACAAAAAGTGAAAATTGGCGGAGAGAGAGGGATTCGAACCCTCGAGGACTTGCGCCCTACGCGCTCTCCAAGCGCGCGCACTCGGCCACTATGCGATCTCTCCTTATTTGTATGCTCGGATGGAATTGGTTTGGGGCCTACGAGACCCAAACCAATTCCATCCTGCGCGCTCGCACCGTGTGCTCGCGACTTTTGTATACCCGGGTGTTTTGGTCTGAGGGCCTACGAGACCCAAACCAATTCCATCCTGCGCGCTCGCACCGTGTGCTCGCGACTTTTGTATACCCGGATGTTTTGGTCTGAGGGCCCAGCGAGACCCAAACCAATTCCATCCTGCGCGCTCGCACCGTGTGCTCGCGAGATTTACGGGTGTTGGGTCTTTTTCAAATTTCTATATCCCTTTTTTCCTAAGGATCTTTTTGAAAGCTTTTGCGTATTTGGCGGGATTCTTGGTCAGTGTGCGCTGTGCACGTGTGCTGATCTTGATTTTAACGGTCTTTCCGGTTGCCGGGTCAGTTACTTTTTTCTTGCTGATGTTTGGCAGATAGCGGCGCTTGGTCTTTCTTTCAGAGTGGCTGACGTTGTGGCCGGTCTGTGGTTTTTTGTTGGAAAGGGCGCAGACTTTAGACATGGTTTTGTTGGTAAAAATACAAAAATTTGGCTTTGTTGCGTGAGAAGTGTATCATGCTTTTGCCTTTTTTCAAGGGTTTGCGGATAAGACTGGCCGCTGGAAGGCGATGTTTGCCTGAATATGTTAATTTAAAGCCATGAATCTGGAATATCTGTATGTAATTTTAGCTCTGATAGCAGTGATTACTATTCATGAGACTTCCCATGCGGGCGTTGCTTATCTGTTAGGGGATCCTACGGCCAAGCTTGAGAAGAGGATTTCATTGAATCCTTTAAGGCATCTTGATCCGCTTGGTACCCTGATGATGTTTTTGATCCACATCGGCTGGGGAAAGCCGGTTCCGGTGAATCCCCGGTTCTTTAAGCATCCGCGTCGCGATCAGGCGTTGACGGCGTTTGCGGGGCCGGCTTCGAATCTGATTTTGGCACTGCTTTTGGCCCTTCCCGTTAAATATCTTTATGTGTTTTTACCTTCCGGGCTGCTCTATTTTATGAATATCGTGATTGACGTTTCGATTTGGCTGTTTGCCTTTAATATTCTTCCTTTTCCGCCGCTGGACGGATCGAAAGTTCTTGAAATCATTATTCCCCGAAAGTATGAGAGGGCTTATCATCGTTATTTAGCTAGCGGAACGCTTTATTTTATGTTGTTCCTGCTTTTTGATCAGCTCTTCCTGTCAAGGATCTTCGGAATGTCCTTATTAAGCCAGTTTTTAGGTTTGATTTTTACCTTTGTGAAGTCACTGGTGTTCCTGGGTACCTAAAGCTTGCGCAGTCCGGTTGAGGGATGACCCCATTACTGGGGTAATGTTTTCTAATTTATTTGGCTTACTCGTCTTGAAATTTGGTTGGTTTATCTTTAATATGGGGGTTGCTCTTTGGTGTTCGTTTAAAACCCCATATACTCTCTCTTCAAAAAATTTAAGGGATTCCAATATGCTTCCGGCCGTGGCTGTAAGACGAGGGATCCCACCTATCGGGTACGGGGGTAAGTATCCATCGGGGTTGCACGGCACTACGGAGTTTTTTTATTTTGCGTTGTTAAAAAAGCTAAAGCAGCTCGCCGTATTTTTGTATACGGCTCACTTTACTTTAGCTTTTTTGCCTAGCAAAATATCATAAACGGCTCACCGTATGTCCATATACGGCTCGCTTTGCTTTAGCTTCCCTTCCTCGTAAAATTAGGTGCTGCTTCAAATATAGTTCGCCTGCATTTTTCGCTTATTGTGCGATTAGGTCGATGGTGAAGATGGTGGCGTAGTTGCCGGCGGGTTGGGCGCCGGGGACGTTTACGTAAAAGCTGAGGGCGGTTGAGAATGTTCCAGTGTGTCCGGTGAAGGTGTTCATTAGGACAACGGGGTTGGGTTGGTTGTTGTTGTCGGGGTCGAAGCTGGAGCCGTTGGATGTGAAGGTGGTTGCTCTATTAACGGGGCCGGTGGTGTCGACGGTGCTGGAAATATCTTTGATGCCTCTTGAATAAGCTGCGTAGGCGATTTGGTGGTCGTTCTCATTTAATAATTCCGGATTATTGGGAAGGTCGTTGACTGTGGGGAGGCTTGATACTACATAAAGGTAACGGAGTGGGATGAAATCATCGGGGCCGCTGTTGAAGCGGTCGGCGGTGATGGTTAAGCGGAAGCCGTCCTGTTCAGTGGGGCCGCGCAGATCAGTTACTGCGACTATATCTTCGGAAGGGTCAGTGGTGGCGTTGCCGAACGGGTCCGGAGTTCCATTGGGGCCGGTGATGCCGGAAGGGTTGCTGAAGACATCCTGATTGTGGCGGAAAGCTGATAACGGTTTGATTGGAAACTGGAAAGATTTGGGTACGCGTGAAAGGTATAATGAGCCGGCTTTTACTTTGATGCCGAGGCATTGTTCGCTGACGGTCTGTGCGGGGGATTCCTGGTTGGAAAGTAACTGGCCGCATGGTTGCGGGGTTGTGAAGACGATGTTTGATGGCTGGCTTTGGCCGTTACGGTTGATGGCCATTACTCTAAAGCCGTAGTTTTTGAAATTTTCCAGGTTTTTGATGGTGGCGCCCGGGGTGGTATCGGTGCATTCGTCGGTTGTGCAGGTATCGGTGAATCCAGGGTTATATTCAATGCGGTAGCTGGTAATGGGCGATCCATTATCTGAAGGAGCGGACCAGTTAAGGATAACTGATCCGTTGGCAGATGTTGCCGAAAGGTCAGTTATGGCATCGGGAGGAAGGCTTTCGGCATAGGCTACGCCAAGGTTTAACAGAGTGGCCAATCCTGTGGCGATGGCTATGATTTTTATGACGCTGGTTTTATTTTTGTTTGATTTCATTTTTAGGAATTTGATTCCATTAGAGTGAAGGTGATGGTGACGGCGTAGTTGCCGGCGGCTGGTTGTACTGCCGGTAAGCCGGGTATTTTTAACAGGTAGCTGATATATTGGTAGAATTTACCATTGCGTCCGCTGGAGGTGGGGAGTGTTCCGGTCATTAATTCGAGGATATTTTGGTTACCAAGGTTGCCGCCGTTATTGTAGTAAGTGCTGGCCTGGTTAAGGTTTCCTCCGCCGTCAGCGTTTAAGTTGGCGACGATGTTCATCTGGGTTTGTCCGCTTGGGATGTAGATAACGCCGTCGATGATTTCCTGCGATTCTGAACCTGAAATTATGTAGTCGCTAGTGGTTGTTGATATGGCGTAAAGACAGGATGAGCCACTGTTGTCCTGGGTTGGTTGGCAATTAGTCAGGCTGATTTGCTGTGTGGCATTGGCGTCTTCGGTAAAATTGCCACTGGCCTGCATCTGGACTACAAAGCCGCCCTGGCTGCGGGTGTCCTGGACGCCAAGGAGGTCTTCGGAATATGGCTGAGGTGAAACTCCGGGAAGATTGTTAAATCTTTCAACTTTCGATCCGGTAATATTAATTGAGTTGAAGGTGAATGATGATGGTGTGTACAGGAAGGTTAAGATTGGATCGATTAATTGTAATTGGGCGCAGTATGAAGCCTGGGTTTCACTTTGGGAGGTGATCAGGCATTTGGCGGGAGGAGCTTGTGGATCGTTAACAAATTGAGCCAGGATGTCGAACTGCTCTGGCGTCCCTTCCGCTGAGGTGGTGTTTGTCCCTTCCCAGCTGACTGCGGCTCCGCCAATGTTGTCGCCGGCGATCTTGAGTCCCTGGATGTATCTTGGAACTGCGTCGACGGTGATTCCTTCAGCGGGCCAAATGGAAAGGCTGCTGCCGCTAATCTGGTGGGCCATGATTTTTTTGTAAGGCAGGCCATCTATTTGTGACAGGTAGATGATGATGGCGCCGTCGTTGCCGTTGGAAACGATTTGAGGAGTTTCTTTATTAAGATTATTTTCTTTGTATGAAACTGCGATGCCGTTTTGTTCCCAGTAAGCTTTGCCTTCGCTGTCGATATGCTGGGCATAGATTTCGGAAGTGCTGCCGCGGAAATCCTGCCAGGTGATGATTACTCCGTTGGTTGGAGTGACATTATCGGAAGCCAGTTTAAGGTTGTTCTGATTGCCGTTTTGCGTGACGATATATGTGCCGTTTTCCCATAACAGAGTCCCGCTTGAATCAAGGTGTTGGGCTTTGATGTCCTGATCCTGTCCGTTGAAAACGGTGTAGGCGGCGTATAATCCACCAGTCTGATCAGAGATGACTTCCATCTCTGTATCGGCCTGGCCAAGGTCATAAATGCGCTTGGCGGGGCTCCACAGTTTTGTTCCAGTTGAGGAAAGTTTGGTTACTTCTAGGTAGGGGAGTTTTGAATAAGCGACAATGACTTCGTTGGCGTTGGTGCGTATGAGTTTTACCTGGGACGCCGGATCAACCTGCGTGGCGATAACCAGGGGTTGTCCGCTGTTCCAGAGTGGATCAATGGCTCCGTCAGCTTTTCTGATGTGGGCCAGGTATAAGTCTTTGTTTTCGTTGTCGAGGATCCAGGCTGCGTAAGCTCCGCCGGCGGCGTCATTGATCAGGGCTTTTAAGTAGGTAGATCCTTCTTTCTGGATTTGGTTGCCAATTGCGTCCCATCCGGGAAGGACGTTGCCTAGCATGTCCAGTTTTTTAATAAACACGCCACCAGTGGTGCGGTTTTGGTCAGTGGCGTCCCAGGCGATGAAAGATCCACCGGTATTTTCAGGGTCGGGATCGGCTGCTATTTTTAGTTCATGATTAGGCTGGTCTCCATCCATTGATTGCATGGCAATTGGAATACCGCTGCCAGGGTTTTCCGGGTTCCAGAAAATTTTGCCCCATGGATCGGATTTTTCCGCGTAGATGCGGTAAAGTCCGCTCTTTTGATCGGCCCAGGCTACAGTAAAGTTACCGTCGCTGGTTTTTACCATCTGCTGGCGGTTTTGTTCGCCGGGAGCGTTGGCAATGATTTTTGCTTCGGGCGTGGCTGGAGTTGGCCATTGCGGCGCGGGTGCGCCAAATACTGCCGCTGCAAACAGGTTGGTCAGCATTAGTAAAAAGAAGGTTTTACCGGCAAATTTTTTTATATTTGTTTTGGTTTTTTTTGCCTGCATGCGGCAGTTTTTATATATTGTTATATTATATACTTTTTTGAGCTTGGTGTAAATAGCCCAGCTCCGGGAGCTGGCAGGCTCCCGGAGCTGGGCTAAGCTGGTCAGCATTTAACAGGTTCCAGATGGATGGAGACTTTTTCCAGTGATGTAATCTTTTCTTTGAGTTCCTGTTCAAGCTTGTCGCTCAGTTCGTGGGCGGCGTTGATGTCCATTTTGGGGTTGGCTACAGCATGGAAGGAAAGGTAGGTTTTACTGCCAAGGGTTTGCAGGGTGAGGTTATGGATATCTTTTAGTGAAGGATTTTGTTTTAGAAAGGATGCAATAATCAGATTGATGGTGAGGTGGATTTGGTTGTCGGTGTTTTCGGCCGGTGGCTGTTTTTTTTGTGATGGTTCGATGTGGATGTTGATTTCTGTGTTCTGGTCGAAATCGCGATGGAGGGTTTCTTCAATGTGATTGGCCTGACGGTGGGCTTCTTCGAGGGTGATTCCTTCTTTCACTTCAAGATCGAAGTTGATGGTTTTCCGGTTGCCCTGTGTGTTTACAAAAATGTTGTTGGCGATAAGATTGTGATTTACGGCAACAGTCTGGACGCGTTCAATGATGTTTTCGTTTTTGGGAGTGACAGCTTTGACGTGAATGACAACGTCGGCGCCGGATATTTTTTGTTGAATATTCTGTTCGAGGGTTTGGGTGATTTTGTTGACGCGTTCCAGAGGGGTTTTGCGGTTGATGTTGATAAGCATGTCAACAAAAACGGAAGGTCCGGCGGGGCGGACGCGGATGCGATTGATTTCGATGATGCCTGCAGTGTTTTCGGCGATGGAGCGGATCTGGTCGGCGATGCCGGCGGGGGCGGTATCAAGAAGAACGTCAATGGTGCGCCGGCCCAGTTCCCAGGCGGCGTGGAGTACAAACATGGCAACGGCGATGGCGGCAACGGAGTCTGCCCAGGTGATTCCGCAGGCCACAAAGATCAATCCTGCGAATACGACGGCAGAGCTGTAGATGTCTGACTTAAAGTGGAGGGCGTCGGCTTCCAGCGCCTGACTTTTGGTTTCTTTTGCTACTTTATACAGGGCTCTGCTGCGTGATATATCGATTAACATGGAAATGGCGACGATCACAAAAGCGTACCAGGCTGCCTCGACTTCAGTTCCTTTATTGATAAGACGGTGGACGGATTCATAAATGATCCAGCCGCTGGTTAAAAAAAGCAGCAGGGTTTCGGCCAGCGCAGAGAAACTTTCAATTTTGCCATGGCCAAAGTGATGCTTCTGGTCGGCGGGATTATCGGAAACCCGCACGGTCAGGTAAGTAATGAATGCCGCTACAAAATCAAGGGCGGAGTGTGCAGCTTCAGAAAGGATACCAAGGCTTCCGGTGAGTAATCCGACAACCAGCTTCATGCCGGTTAGGGCGATGCTGGCGAAGACAGAACTTAAGGCGACAGCTTTTTTCTTATGGGTGGACATAGTTGGGTAGGTTAACCCCGGGGCCTGCCGGCTCCCGGAGCTGTTTTTGTTAAAATTAATATGCCAGAATCTATAGAAAAAAAACATACCTGGTATGGAACTTATATCGGGAGATAAAAAGGCAGGCTTTTAATTTGCCTTCACGTATTTGTAGAAGAGGCGTTTGCCGATTTCTACCGTGATAAGGTAGGTGATTACAAGTGCCGCTATAGAGAGAAGTATGGCTGAATTGAGGGGAGCGAAACCGAAAAATGCGCCAATGGGAGTGTAAGGGATGAGCCAGCCGACGATGACCGCTCCGATGGTGGTGGCAGTTAATCCGGCGGCGGCGTTGCTTTGCAGGAAAGGCGCTTTGCGGGTGCGGATGATATGGATGATTAAGGTTTGGGTGGCGAGTGATTCAATGAACCATCCGGTTTGGAACATGGCCTCTGGGACATTGAAAATTTTGTAGAGCAGATAGAAGGTGGCGAAGTCAAAAAGGGAACTGATTAAACCGAAAATGAGCATGTATTTGCGGATGAACGGCATGTTCCAGCGTTTTGGTTTTTCGATGTATTCGCGATCAACGTTGTCACCGGGGATAGTGATCTGGCTGAAATCGTAGAGCAGATTGTTAAAAAGAATCTGAATAGGAAGCATAGGCAAAAATGGCAGAAAGATGACAGCGCCGATGACGCTGAACATGTTTCCAAAGTTGCTGCTTACACCCATCATGATGTATTTCATGGAGTTGCCGAAAGTTTTGCGTCCTTCCAGAATGCCGTCATAGAGTACCTGCAGGTCTTTTTGAGTGAGGATAAAATCAGCGGATTCTTTAGCGACATCGACGGCGTTTGCTACGCTGATGCCGACGTCCGCGTTTTTAAGGGACGGGGCGTCATTGATGCCGTCACCCATGTACCCTACAACGTGGCCGTTTTGGCGCAGGGCGTGGATGATGCGATTTTTTTCATCGGGAGAGAATCGGGCGAAAATAGTATTTTTTTCTACTGCTACGCGCAGGGCGTCGTCGGTCATCCCGTCGATTTCATGGCCGAGTAGGATGCCTTTTACGGGGATGTTCAGTTCATTGCAGATACGCCTGGTTACCAGCTCATTGTCGCCGGTAATAATTTTGATGGTTACGCCGGCTTTTTCCAGCTCTTCAACAATCTGGCGGGCGTCGGTTTTTGGAGGGTCCAGGAAGGCAATGAAGCCCAGCAGGGTCAGCCCAGATTCATCTTCAGTTTCATAAATATGGCGGGTGTTGCCGATTTTTTTGCAGGAAATGGCGAGTACCCTGTAGCCATCTTTACTTAAATTTTCATAAATCTGCTGTGCCTGTTTTGGTATTACCCCGGTGAAGGGAAGTGCGGCTGATATGTCTGCCCCCGGGTCATTGTCGTTGTGTTGTTTGGGATTTTGGTAATAATGGGTGCACACTTTAAAGATCTCTTCGGGAGCTCCTTTGCAGATGAGGATGCGGTCCGGCTCGGCGGGGGACTGGGAAGATGCGGGGGATTGGCCAGGTACGGGTTGGGTCGACGGGATTGGATGAATTTTTTCTACAACCACGCTCATGCGTTTACGCAGAAAGTCGAAGGGAATTTCGTCTATTTTGGTGTAGCCGGAGATATCAAGATGCCGGTATTTTTTTACAGCTTCATCCATCGGATTAACGATGCCGGTTTCAAAAAAGCTGTTGAGGTAGGCATGCATAAGAACTTCTTCGGAATCGTGTCCGCTGACATCGGTGTATTTAACCAGCACGATGCGGTCTTCGGTGAGTGTCCCGGTTTTATCGGTGCACAGGATGTCCATGCTGCCGAAGTTGGGTATGGCGACAAGTTTTTTTACAATGACGCCTTTTTCGGCCATCTTCATTGATCCGGCGCTCATATTGATGGAGAGGATCATTGGCAGCAGTTCGGGGGTTAGGCCAACTGCGACGGCGAGGGCAAAAAGAAATGATTCGATCAGGTCTTTTTTAAGGAGGACGTTCAGGAAGAGAATGGCAATAACGATGAACAGGGTGGCGCGCATGATTAAGCCGCTGAATTTGTTTATGCCTATGGTGAATTCGGTCTGCTCTTCGCGTTTGGTCAGATTATGTGAGATTTTCCCGAATTCGGTTTCGCGCCCGGTTTTGATGACGACGGCGGTGGCAGTGCCGGTGACGACGTTAGTTCCCGAAAAGACAATGTTGGTCATTTCGGAAAGGGAAGCGCCGGTTGGCAGATCAACGGGAAGGAAAGTTTTTTCGATCGGAAAAGATTCTCCGGTGAGGCTGGACTGGTTAACAAAGAAGTCTTTTGCTTCAATGATTTTAGCATCAGCGGGGACAAGGTCACCGGCGTTCAAAAAGAGCAGATCGCCGGGGACAACTTCTTCGATATTGATGTCATGCTTTTGGCTATCGCGGATGACTGTGCACCGGGTTTTGAGCTGTTCTTTTAATTTTCTGGCTGCGTTGCCGGCTTTCTTTTCCTGATAGAAGTTGAGGATGGTGCTGCAGAAGATCATGACAATGATGATGCCGCCATCAATGCTTTCGCCAAAGGCAAAGGAAATTCCGGCAGCTACCATTAAGATAAGGACCAGCGGGTTTTTGAATTCGCGAAGGAAATCCAAAAAGTAGCTGGATTTTTTTTCTTCGACCAGAATGTTTTTGCCGTGTTCAGCCAGGCGTTTTTTTGCTTCGGTAAAGGTTAATCCCCGAAGTGTCTGGCTGGATTTTTTGTTATCAGGATTTTGGGGTTCGGTTTTGTTTTGTTTTTTGGCAGGCATGGCTCTTTTTATTTTCCTTATATTATACAGTAAAACGGGGTTTAGTGGAATGACTATTTGTGCTATAATTAGTTAATTATAAATTACGAATTACAAATGAACGATGAATGAAAAATGCCGACAATTGGGGAGTGAGTTAGCAGAGGTAAAAGAGTTACGTGGTGATTTTGCGCGGGAGTTAGAAGTGGGTGTGCGCAGTGGAGATTTGAACGGTGAGGAATTGAGTAATTTAAGAGATGTGATTAATGCCTTGCTGAAGGGCGATACGGAGCTGGCAAAATTGCGTGAAAACATGGTGTCCCCGGGACTTGAGCATTTGAAACTGCGTGAGCAATATGATGCTCAGGTTAAGGTGGCGTGGAAGTCAGGCCTGTTCGGGTTGTCGCCGGAAAACCGAAAAAGGCTTCTGACAGAAGATAAAGATGGAAGATTGTCCGGGCTTTCCGAGCCGCTGTTGAATATTATTGCAGGAAGCAGAAATTCCTTGAAAAATTTGAATATTCCCGGGCTGGATTTTAAATTTGAGGTGGATGAATTGCCGGTTATTGAGCGCACTGGCCAAAAATATCCCATGCCAAGCTGGAAAGAAGTGCAAAAGATTTTGCGCAAGCCGGAAAACCGTGAAATCATCAAAGAAAAAAGCGCGCAGGGATTTACTCAAATGCTGCTTGTACCGTTTGGATGTGACTTACAAATAATGGCGCAGAAGTTTAAGACCAGGGTGAAAGAACTGGATGAGGAAGGTTTAAACCCCGATGGTAGCAGCAATCCTAATAAAGGCATTTTTGGCGCCGGCGGGGAGAAGGTTGAGTTTGGAAGAGATGATGATAATGATCCTGTCAATATCTGGGAAGGCTGGGACGAAAGCCAAATGGTGTATTACCCCAAAAAGTACGATAAAAAAGATCATGGCGGTATAACCAAGGAAGATGCGATAAAAATAAACGGAGCCTGGCAGATTTGTTTTGTGGAGGATCTGGAAAAAATGGCTGTGATATCTGAAAGAGCTGATGACCAAAAAGATGTGATTGGTGGAAGAAGTAGGATGGACAGGCAAGGAAGTTTCATTAAAGCAGAGTTTAAAGATAACCCAAATGAGCCGCGAATAAGTGAATACAAGTCTGCGATGGATGACAAAGAAAAACTAACAAATCCCAATGCATATGAGCATGAAATAGGTTTTACACCCGAGAAATACCTGTGGATGCAATTAACTTCTTTATTAGCTAAAGAAAAATCCGTCCTTATGGACTATGAAAATAATGAGTGGAGAGGTACTTACTTGACATCATGCTATAATAATGCCTTTGATCACGTGCCGATCGCATTTTGGAACGAACCTCGCCGTTGGATCATCCTGGGTGGAAAGGTTCCTGGCAGTTTGGTTTTCGATTGTGGTGTTCGCTCGTCGGTGGATATTAGCAGATAACTTCCGGATCTTATGGAAAATTTGAATGTTTTTATCTGGGCCTTTGTAATCCTGTTTATGCTGGTGGAGCTACCTATGTTTGCGGGAGGGTTTTCGGTGGCGCCGTGGGTGCCAACTTCAAGAAAAGATTTGGAGCGTATTAACAGAGTGGCTGGTTTAAAGCCGGGGCAGGTTTTTTATGATATTGGCTGCGGGGAGGGGATTGTTTGTTCCTATATGGCGCGGCATAATCCGCAGGTGAAAATTTTTGGTTTTGAAATCGCGGTGCCGCTTTATCTGGTGGCGCGGTTACGGAGACTTATAATGATAATGCGGGGTGGTAAAAAGGCCTCCGGTAAGGCGAAAAGTGGAGTGCGTGATTTGATCAGGCAAAGTTTGCAGATTCAGTTTAAGGATATGTTTAAGGTGGATTTCAGCAAAGCTGATGTGATTTATTTTTGGGGAACGACACGCGGTTTAATTAAATTGAAAAATAAGCTGGTGGAAATGAAGAAAGGGGCGAAATTTATAACGTACGCAATTGAATGGCCGGGCAAAAAGGCCGAATTAGTGGATCAACCTTCCAAAGGAGATATCCCGATTTACGTTTATAGGGTCTGATGTTATTCAATTGTTTTTTCCAGCGGCGCGTTTAAGCGGATGTGGACTTTTGACTTGTGAAAGAAATAACCGATGACGGTGAAGGTGATGACGGGTGAAACCCAGCTTGGGATTTCAACGCCGAAGCTGTCTAAAATCATGATGCCGCCAAGGAAGAGAATAGAATACATGGCGCCATTTTTGAGGAAGAGATATTTTTTGATGCGTTTGATGTTATGGATGGTGATTTCCCTTACCACAAAAGCGCCGAGCCCGTTGCCGATGAGGATAAGAGGTACGCTGAGGGTGAACGCAAAAGCTCCAAGAACTCCGTCGATGGAAAAGGTGGCGTCAATTACTTCCAGGTAAAATATTTTGCTTAAGTCGGAAAGATGTTTGTGGAGCATCTGTTTTTCCGCTTCTTCGGCGTTTTGTTTAAAGCCGTGAGTAATAAAGAAAGCGGTTGATCCAACAACGGCGCCAAAGGCCATCATGGGGTTAAGGCGCAGGCTGTACCAGACCAGGATTGTTAAAATGATAGACACTATTGCGTAGAACCAGACTCCCTGCCGCAGGAAGAATTTTTCGTGGGGAAGTCCGAAATTTTTTTCTTCCAAAAAAAGCCAGTGGAAAAAAAGAAAGATCAGAAAGGTTCCGCCTCCCATTAACAGGATAGGGGCGGATGCTTCAATGGCCTCTTTTATGTGCGGATCATTGGAAAAGGTGGCGATCAGTGCTCCCCATGGCCCAAGGGCAGGATTTACCGCCCAGATGATGATCCATGGTAAAAGTCCGCGGATGGCAAAAACAGCAAAGACCAATCCCCAGACCAGGAACCAGCGCCGGGCTTTTTCTCCCATGGTGGAAAGTACTTCAGCGTTGATGATGGCGTTATCGATACTGCTGATGGTCTCAAACAGGCAGAGTCCGACGATAGTGAGGAAGATGAAGAAGAGTGACATGATTTGATTTGCGAGGTTTAAAGTTCATAAAAAAAACTGGCTGCGCCTATTATAGCACAGCCAGTTAGAAAAAATTTTTTGGGTGAGTGTTTGTTCCAGGTTAGCTGCTCTTACATGGGAGGGGCTCCGATTGGTGGTGTGCCTGCGCCATCTGGAGGTGTCATTCCGCCTGCATCCAGTGGAGGTGTGAATTCCTGGTTGTTTTGAGCGTTTTCTTGATTGCTAGTATTTTGTACAGCGGAAGATGTGGAAAACTGCATTTGCTGTGTGCTGATTTCCGGCAGATTGGGCCTGATCTGGATGGTACTGGCGGTTACGCTGCCATCGGTATTGGTTGATCCTGAAACAACAACTTTGTCTCCGGTTTTAAGTTCAGAAACCGTTATGTCGATGTTTTTGGTGGCTTTGGTGGAGGTGGAATAAAGGATGATTTTGGAGCCGCCGTCGTTTAGTTTAAGGGTAATGCTGCCGTCATCCATTTTGATGATTTCGCCGCTGGCCATGTTGCCCCGCAGGCCGTTTTGAGCTCCCCCTTGGCGTATGCCATTTGTTAATCCGGCATTCTGGAGGTTGCCGCCGGTGCGGAAGTTTGTATTTTGGAAAGCTTGAAATGATTTAGATGGGGCGTTGTTTTCGGTGCCGACTTTATATCCGGCGTAAAATGATAAGCCGACGGAGACAATAAAAGCGATAATGATAACGAGATTTTTTTTCATGACAGGTGAGAGCGGTTAGGTATTAAGAGTTTATAAGATTGATATTGGAGTTTTGTCTGGACGGCCGCTTTTTTAAGCAGTTGTGACTGTGTGGTTATTCATAACGAAGTGCTTCGATTGGATTAAGGCTGGCGGCGCGTTTGGCAGGATAATAGCCGAAGAGGATGCCTATTCCAGTGGAGACGCCGAAAGCCAGGATAACGGAAAAAAGCGAGACGCTGGTGGAAATGGAGGCGAAGATGGTGGCGGCTTCAGCAATAAGCCAGCCGAGTAAAATGCCGATGGCGCCGCCCATGAAAGTAAGCATTACTGATTCGGCCAGGAACTGTTTACTGATATCCGCTCTTTTTGCGCCGATAGCTTTACGGAGTCCGATTTCACGGGTTCTTTCGGTGACGGTGGTGAGCATCATGTTCATAATGCCAATGCCTCCAACCAGCAGGGATATGCCAGCGATGGCGCTTAAGAGGATGGTGAAAGTTCCGGTTACCGATGAGGCCGTGGCTACGATGTCGGCCTGGTTCATGGTGCTGAAATCGGCCTGGGTGGAATCTTTGATTTTGTGCCTGCTAAGGAGGAGCGAGGTTATTTGCTGTTGTACATCGGTGAGGTTGCCGGAGTCGTTTGCCTGGACGTAGATACTGGAAATATAATCGATGTTGGCAAGAAATCTGCTGGCGGCTGATATTGGTACGTAAATAATATCATCGGCGTTATTGAAACCGCTGGATCCTTTGGATTTGGTGACGCCGATTATTTTAAAATTTATTTTATTAATTTTGATGTTTTGGCCGATGGCATTTGCGGCGGTGGCATCATCGCCAAAAAGATCAGTAAGGACAGTTGGGCCAATAACGGCTACTTTGTCACTGCTTTTTACGTTCTGGTCACTTACAAATTCTCCGGTTTCCACTTCCACATTGCGGACCTGGGGATAGGAAGAAGTTGTTCCGACAACGCTGGTGTTGGTATTGTTCTTTTTATAAACAACCTGGTAGCGGCGGGAAACTTCAGGGGCGACAGCCTGGACGTTGCTTACTGATTCAAGAATGGCGTCGGCGTCACCCTGTTTTAATGACTGCGCTGAACCCTGTCCGGAAAATACCTGTACACCGGCGCCGCGTTGCATGCCCGGTTGCACAATAATCAGATTGGAACCAATCGACTGGATGCTGGACTGGATGGAATTTTGTGCGCCCTGGCCGATGGCGACCATGGCTATGACTGAGCCGATGCCAATGACGATGCCCAGAATAGTCAGTGCGGATCTGGCCTTATTGATGGTGATGGCTGAATATGTCTCGTGAAACAGGTCACTTGCTTTCATTTGCGGAGGTCTTATGAGAAGTCATTGATGAGGGTTTTTTATCATCGCGTGCGATGATCCTTTTTTGATGATCTTTAGTGTCACTTATGATTTTGCCGTCACGGATGTGGATGATGCGGTCGGCATGTTCGGCGACGTCAGGTTCGTGTGTGATAATAACAATGGTGTGGCCGAGCTCTTCGTTCAGGCGCTGGAAAGTACCCATGACGATTTCTCCGGTTTTGGTGTCGAGGTTTCCGGTGGGTTCGTCAGCAAGAATCATTTTGGGATTGTTTACTAATGATCTTGCTATTGCTACACGCTGCATTTGTCCTCCCGAAATCTGATTAGTCAGATGGTGCCAGCGGTCTTCGGGCATACAGGCGGCAGTAAGGGCTTCAACGGTGCGCGGGATCCTTTCTTTTTCGGGCACTTCGGCATAAACGAGCGGCAGCATGACGTTGCGAAAAACGGTGGCGCGGGGCAGAAGGTTGAAGGACTGGAAGACGAAGCCGATCTTTTCGCGCCTGATGACGGCAAGTTGGTCGTCGCTGAGTTTGGAAACGTTCTGTCCATCAAGAAAGTATTGTCCATTTGTCGGTGAGTCGAGCGCTCCAAGAATGTGCATAAGCGTTGATTTGCCCGATCCGGACGGCCCCATGATGGCAACGAATTCGCCGTCATTGATTTTGAAAGAAATGTCGGCAAGGGCGATGGTTTCGGAGTCGTCTCCGCTGCGGTAGATTTTATTGATGTCTTTTACTTCAATCATATTGTTAATTTTATCTTTCGGGGGCGGCTTTATCTGCCAGTTTTACCTGCCGGGCCCTCCCCCCATGCCCATACTGAATGCTGATTTGGTTGAGGTGGTTGTGGTGGTCTTGGCAGACGTTATGGTTCTAGTAACAATCTGGTCACCTTCATTAAGTCCGCTGGTGATTTCGGTGTAGGAGTCATTGGCGAGGCCG
>Ga0302253_1001168_pt1 | contig 16914 bp, 16 predicted proteins | sample AAG_RA_Trp_MG_FD_193537 | JGI IMG/M metagenome (GOLD analysis project Ga0302253, IMG submission 193537) | Enriched activated sludge microbial communities from anaerobic digester in WTTP, New Holstein, Wisconsin, United States - AAG_RA_Trp | ecosystem: Engineered > Bioreactor > Anaerobic >...
GACACAGCACCTTGCCAGCGTCTACCCGCACCTCACAGCACGGCGGGTGGCATCCATCGTCGAGGCACTGCGCGACTCCGCATCACCGCCTGTGCTCACGCTGGCTGACATCACCGCCTACGTCGACCACGTACGCAACGACGTGCAGCGCACCGGAGAGGTTTGACCGGCATGGACGGGGAAAGAGACAGGGGGCAAGGGGGGGCATGGACACCAGGCCCCGTCACTCCTGTCCTCTCACCGACGTGCGGGCGGCACCCCGCAGTCAAGGGACAGGGCGGCCCCCCGGACTGGCACACAGACTGACGTGCCCACCGGCACCCCGACTGGCCCCTGCACTGCACTGACGGGCGCACAGACACCGCCTTGCGAAGTAGCCCGACAGCCATCAGCACCCCGCCTGCACTCCATCTGTGGGCCCTATCCACCTGACATCGCATCGCCATGAACGACTCCGCACATCACCAACGCACGCAAGACGCCACGGGCAACCGCATACGCGTCGTCATCTCCGGCATGGACTGCGTCACGCCCTTGGGCGACGACGCCAGCCTTGCCGCCCACCTGCACCACGGCACCCCGCCCTTCATGCCCGCCCCGGTGCTGCCGGGGGCCGCATGGTGCCCTGTGAACGCCTTCGACCCGGCACAGGCGACAGACCACTGGCGACACCGCCGCTATCTCTCGCGGGGCGGTCTCTTCGCGCTGGCTTCGGCCCTCGGCGCAGCACGCGATGCTGGATGGGGGGCATCGGCCCCCGACGGGGCGGCGCTGGTCACCGCGCATGGTCCCAACCTCGACATCACCTCGGACTTTCCGCACTGCCATTGCGACGTCTCCGGGACTGGCGACACACAGGGCGATGCGCCCTCTCCCTGCGCGACCTCGACGCATGGAGGCCCCACCGCCGCGCACGGCGTCAATGGCATGAATGGCGTGGATGGCCCAGATGAGGCGCGACATGGCCTCTCCCGCGATACGGCAGGACTCGACCACCCCGGACTTGATGCCCTTTGGCTGCTGCGCTGGCTGCCCAACACCGCCGCCTCGGCCATCGCGCAGCGCCTCGGCATCCATGGTGAAGGGCTGGTCGTAGGCACGGCCTGCGCCGCAGGCTTGCAGGCACTGGGAGAGGCATACCGCCGCGTGCGGCACGGTCTCGCCCCCACGGTGCTGGCTGCGGGCGGCGACTCCCGCCTCTCTGCGGGGGGGATGCTGGGCTACGCACGGGCCGACGCCCTGTGGCACTCCAAGGCGCGCCCGGCCTCCCATGCCGAGGCCCTGCGTGCCATGCGGCCCTTCGACGCCGCGCATGGCGGCTTCGTGCCCGGTGAAGGCGGCGCGGCCTTCGTACTGGAGACGGAAGCCGCTGCATGTGCGCGGGGGGCTACAATCCACGGCGAGATTCTCGGATTCGGCGCGACACTGGACGGTGCCAGCCTCACGGCCCCCGATGCCAAGGCGCACCATGCCGAATGCGCCGTGCGCAAGGCCCTCGATGACGCAGGGCTCACCCCCGGCGACATCGCATGGGTGGCAGCGCACGGCACCTCGACACCGCGCGGAGACGCCGCCGAAGCCCTGCTTCTGCAACGCGTCTTCACCGACGCGGGGCATCGCCCCGCCGTCACCGCCCTCAAATCATGGACAGGTCACCTCGCCTCCGCCTGCGGACTCGCCGAATGCGCGCTGATGCTGCGGGCCGCCCGGTGCGGCGTGCTGCCGCCCATCCGCAATCTCGACACCCCATGTTCCCCGGCAGCGGAAGGACTCGACCTCGTGCGCGAACCACGTCCCTTCCCGCAAGGGCCGGGGCTCATCCAGAGTTTCGGCTTCGGCGGGCAGAATGCCGCGCTCATCGTCATGCCTGCCGGAACAAGGGAGGGGCTGTGATGCCACGCCACGCAAGGTCGATAACGCACGACGCCATCTTCACGGACGGCACACAGTGGGCCTCGCACACGTCCCCTTGCCCCCCGCATCTCCCCGGTGAAGCACTCCCCGACGACACGCCCCCCGGTTTCGTGCTTCTGGACGCCATCACGCGCTACGACACCTCGGGGCTGACCGCAGTGCGCCATTGCAGCCGCACCCCGGCATGGCACGCGGTGGAGGCCATGGCGCAGGCAGGGGCCATGCATCTGCGGTTTCTGGGCGGCTTCTCCGACCACGCCTTCCTGCTTGGCATCACCGACTGCCCCTGGCCCGAGACGCCGCTTGACGGCTGCTGCCGTATCGAAGTGCGCCTCACAGCCCTCACACAGGGGGCGGCATCCTACGCCATGACCCTTTCCCTCGATGGCCCTGATGAGGTGACCTCGAAGCAACAGACGGTGGGGCGTACTGTAGAGCACGCGGTACGGTGGGTGGGGCAGGGTGCTATGCTCTTCGGTCGCGTCCCCTACGACAACATTTACCGCGAGGCCGTCCTCGCGCCACGCTACCGGAGACTCTTCGCATGGCTCACCCGTTCCTGCACCGCCTGACCCTGCGCCTCGACGCGCAACGCGCTGCGGGTCTCGACCGCACTGTCATGACACCGGAGACGCGTACGACTCGCCACGTCATCCTCGACGGTCAGCGACTCTGCAACTTCGCCTCCAACGACTATCTCGGCCTTGCCGATGATGCGGCATGGCGTGCCGAGGTCGCCGACTGCTTCGCCCGCCACCCTGCTTCGGGCACGGCATCACGCCTTGCCGCCGGACACTCCGCACTGGTGGCCGAAGCCGAAGCTGCATGGGCCGAACATTTCGGATATGAGAGTTGCCTCTTCCTGCCCAGCGGCTATCAGGCCAACCTCGCCGTGGTGACGGGGCTGCTGCACACGGGCGACACCCTCTTCATCGACAGGCGTATCCACGCCAGCATGGCGCGGGCAGTGCCCCTGTGCGGGGCACACCCGGTCACCTATCCCCACGGCGACCTCGCCCGACTCGACCGCAGGCTGACCGCGTGGAGACACGAAACAACCGCGGAGACGGCATCAGCCGCACCTCTCACAGAGGGGGCGCCCCTGTCGTCCCCGCCCGCGACATGTCCGACGGCATCCCCGCCGCCGCACGGGGACGCCAGCCCCGTCATACTCACCGAATCCCTCTTCAGCATGGACGGTACCATGACCTCCATGGGCGCCCTCGCCACCCTGCGGTCACGACACGGGGCCTTCGTCATCCTTGACGAGGCCCATGCCTGCGGTGCCTTGGGGCAAGGCGGGCGCGGCCTTGCATGGGGACAAACGGAGAATGCCCCCGCCGCCGACGTCATCGTGGGCACGCTGGGCAAGGGACCGGGATTCTTCGGTGCGTTCGTGCTCATGCCGCGCATCGTGCGCGAGTCGCTTGAGAACTTCGCCTCTGCCGTCATGCACTCCACGGCCCTGCCCGAAGCCCACGCAGCTGCCGTGTTGCGTCTGCTGCCCCGCATGGCGGGCATGGACGACGCACGCGCACGCCTCGCCCGCAACGCCCGCGCACTGCGCGAGGGGCTGGCCGGTTGCGGCCTGCCAGTGCATGGCGACGCCCATATCCTGTGCATTGAGACAGGTGACGAGGCACAGGCAACGCAACTGGCCCGAAGACTGCGTAGCCAAGGAGTGCTGGCCCTTCCCGCGCGGCACCCCACCGTACCGCAGGGGCACGCCATCGTGCGCTTCAGCGTCACCGCCGCCCATACCGATGACGACATCACGTATTGCAAGGAGACCGTTCACACATGTCTGCACACGAGATGAACCACGCGACACCACGTCTGCCTGCGCCCCTCTTCGTCACCGGTACGGATACGGGGGTGGGCAAGACGGTGGTGAGTCTGTTGCTGATGAGGGCGCTGTTCAGACGGGGGATGGTCCCCTTCTACGCCAAGCCCATGCAGACGGGCTGCCGCGACCCGTATGACACGGACAGCGACGCGGCCTTCGTCTACCGGCATGTGCCGGAATTGGCGGAAAGGGATCCTGCGGAAGCGGTGGGATGGTGCTTCAGGGCACCCAAGGCTCCGCTCCACGCCGCGCGGGACGAACGCAACGGCGTGGAGACGGAAGACCTGATGCGCAGGTTGGCAATCCTGCGCGCTACACATGCCTGCCTCGTTCTGGAGGGTGCGGGCGGGCTCATGGTGCCCTTCACCGCCGACGCGCTGTGCGTCGACTGCATCCGGGCGGCGGATGCGCGTCCCGTGCTTGTGGCGCGGGACGGTCTGGGAACCGTGAACCACACCCTCCTTTCCGTGGAGGCGATGACCCGAAGAGGCGTGACGCCGGCAGGGATCGTTTTCGTTGCATCCGGAAAACGCCCCACCCCTTCGGACCTTGTCCACGACAACATGGAAGCGGTGGCCATGCTGTCAGGGATATCCGTGAGCGGCATCGTGCCGCCCATCCTTGATTTTCATGCGCCGCCCGAAGCTGCGCTGACCGTTGCCGACGCCGTCATCGACGCGGCACTCGGCCTGTAGTCACCCATACCCCGCGTGGCTACGGCATGGGCCGGAAGGCCGCCCCCGCCCCGCGGCAGGAGAATGCGGTGCGGGGGCGCACTCCGGGCAGACGGGGTGCACTCCCGGAGCACCCGCGCCTTTCCGGAGAAACGTCGACGTATACGTGGCGGGGGCTAGAGCCCCAGGCCCTCGTACATGGCCACAAGGTCATCCAGCGTCTCACGGCGCCGCACGAGGCGAGGCCTGCCCTCGAGGTCGATGAGCACCTCGGCGGGGCGCATCCGCTGGTTGTAGGAGGAACTCATGACATAACCGTAGGCACCGGCGTCGAGAACACCGAGGATGTCACCCTCCTCCACCGGAGGCAGGGGCCTGTTCCTGGCGATGATGTCGCCGCTTTCGCAGATGTTGCCCACAACGGTCTGCGGCAGCAGCAGGTCCGAGGGGGCTCCGTCTTCACGGTACACCTCGATGTCGTGGTGCGCGTCGTACATGACGGGACGCGCCAGCACGTTGAAGCCGAGGTCGGTACCCACGTAGCGGTTGGCACCGTTGGACTTCACCGAATGCACCGAACCGAGAAGCAGGCCGCATTCGGCCACCACGTAGCGCCCCGGTTCGACGAGGAACCGCCCGCGATAGCCGCGCCGCTGCGCCCAGCCGGAGATGAGGTCGTCGAACTGCGCCCCCATGGCGGCGAGGTCGAGACGGGGCTGGTTGTCGTACTTGTGATAGGGGATGCCGAAGCCGCCGCCGAAGTCGATGACCTCGACGTCGTCGAAGCGTTCCGCCAGCGTGAGCAGAAAACGCGCAGCCTCGACATAGCTTTCCGGTTCGAGGAAGAGCGAGCCGATGTGCTGGTTGATGCCCGCCAGCGTGAGATTGTGCCGTGCGAGGATGGTACGCACCTCATCGATGGATGCGGGGTCGACGCCGAACTTCGTCTCCTTGCCCGCCGTGACCACCTTCTTGTGGTGGCCCGCCCCGATGCCGGGGTTGAAGCGCACCATCACGCGCCCGCCGGGGTTCACCTCGCCGTAGAGGTCAAGCTGCGAGAGCGAATCGACGCTCACCAGCAGGCCATGCGACACGGCATTGCCCAGTTCTTCGGCGGAGACGTTGTTGCACACGTAGAGAATCTGGTCGGGGGAGAAGCCCGCCCGAAGGTTCATGAACAGTTCGCCGGGCGACATGGCGTCGACCACCAGCCCTTCCTCGCGGATGATGTGCAGCAGCGCGAGGTTGCTGTTGGCCTTGGCGGAATAGTTCACGCGGAAGCCGGGATGCGACGAGAGGGCCTTCATCTCGCGGCAACGCTGGCGGAGGATGGCCTCGCTGTAGACATAGAGCGGACTGCCATAGGTCTCGACCAGTTCGGTGGGCGAGGTGAGTCCGAAGAAGCCGACGGCGTCGGTGTAGGTGGATCGTACGTTGGGCATCACTCTGCTTCCTTGCCTTCGCGGATGCGGATGAGTTCCATTTCGTGCAGGATGGCCTCGCGCATGAGGTAGACGAGATGCTCGTTGCGCGAATACAGGCACCGCCCGCTCACGCCGGGTTCCAGCAGTCCCGCTATGACCTCGCTGGTGTCGGCGATGAGCTTCACATGTCCGGTGCCAGCCCGGTTCTTCAGAAATACGGCTCCCGCGATGGCGGGGTCGGTGTCGGAGAGGATGACGACCTTGAGGCCGCGTGCCACGCAATCCTCGAACTCACGCCGGAAGAGGGCAAGATTCTCGTGATGCAACGAGGCATAGACGCGCAGCGTCGCACCCGTCAGCATGTTGCGTATCTTGTTGGCGGTGTTCGCCAGTCCCGCGACGGTGAGATAGGGCGTCTCGTCGGGCTGTTCCTCGGGCAGGTTGGCATCGAGGAAGGCAAGCGTGGCCTCCGTGTCGCGCCGCAGGTTCCCAAGCAGTTCATGCCGGGGTACGGGGACATAGCGGCTGGCATCACCGCTGGCGACCACAGCGCCCCCCTTCTCGACGAGGCTGGAAAGCGCGGCATAGGCGTTGGAACGCGAGATGCCCGCAGCCTTGGCAGCCTCATAGCCCGTCATGGCCCCGTGGCGCAGCAGGGTGACGTAGAGCAACGACTCCTGCTGCGTGAATCCGAACTTGCGTAGTGCGAGGATGGTCTCCATCGCGCGTCTCCTCTCTCTGTGCCGCACATGCGGCGGTACCTTTCCGCATCGCCGCCAGGGTACGGGCGGTGCCCCTGCGTCATGCATATCGCACGACCTGCCCGGGGCCGCACCATCGAGTCCGGCCTCCGGAAGGCCGCCACCGCACCTCTGACCAAGCAGATGGCAACGCACGCAGCATCGGCAGAACTACGAAGAAGGCGGAACTTGAAGACAGTCTCTGCCTGCTTCCAGTGCTTGCGGCCGACGCCGCCATGCGTAGTACTGATTAGCACCACTATAGCCACAAATCATTGCTGTCAATACGGAAGCCGGGTAATTCCATACGCTGCATCCAAGTCGCCCCATACCCATTCGCACAAGCCAGCCCGGCACTGGCGGCGTTCGGGTGTCCTTCTCCTCTTCACCAGTGGATGCCTGTTCCGTCGGCATCCCTCGCACCATGGCGCTGATGGACACCGGCTGCGCGTCAGGGGACGTTGTGCAGAGGGACACTGCCGCCTTACCGGCGAAGCCATGCCGAGGTGACGCGGACGACACGGCAGCGACAATACCGGAACGGGCACGCCCCGTCTTCGCAAACCGCCCACGGAGGCCAACTTGTCAGGTCATACCGCACACTCCGGCACCCGCCATCCGCACACCGGGGCAACAGTGCAACGCCTTGCCGCAGAGGTCGAGTCGCACATCATCGCGCACCGTCGTGCCTTGCACGCCATCCCGGAAACGGGCTTCGAAGAGAGGTGCACCGCCGCCTATGTGGCCGAAACCCTGTCGGGGCTTGGGCTGCCCGTCCGCACCGGCATCGCCACGACGGGTGTCACCGCCCTTCTCGACACGGGACTCGAGGGGCCTGTGGTCATGCTGCGGGCCGACATGGACGCCCTGCCCGTGACCGAGGCCACGGGGCTGCCTTTCGCGTCACGGCACGAAGGCAGGATGCACGCCTGCGGGCACGACGCGCATATGGCCATGCTCCTTGGCGCAGCCGAGATGCTGTCCGCCATCGTCCGTGAAGAACCCGGCAGACTGCGGGGCAAGGTGCTCTTCCTCTTCCAGCCCGCCGAAGAGGGCCCGGGAGGTGCCGCCCCGATGATAGCCGAGGGCGTTCTCGACGAACCGAAGGTGGATGTCTGCCTCGGTGCCCATGTGTGGCCCTCGCTGCCTGTCGGCACGGTGGGCGTGAAGCCGGGGCCGCTCATGGCCGCCATGGACCGCTTCGAACTTGCCGTGCATGGCAGGGGCGGGCACGCCGCCACCCCCCATCTCTGCGTCGATGCGCTGGAGACGGCGACACAGGTCGTGGGTGCCCTGCAGCGGGTCGTGAGTCGCATGACCGACCCGCTGGAACCCGTCATCCTCACCATCGGCGAGCTTCATGCCGGTACGGCCTACAATGTCATTCCCGGTGAAGCGCGCATGGCGGGCACGGTGCGCACCTTCTCGCCCGATGTGCGTGCCGCATGGGAGGACCGCATCCGCACGGTGGCAGACGGGGTCTGTGCAGCCATGGGAGCCACTGCCACCCTCGACTTCCACTATTGCCACGGCCCGGTGATCAACACCCCCCGAGTGGCCGAGGTGGTGCGCCGCGCGGTGGTCGAGGCAAGAGGGGAACAGGCCGTGACGACGCCCACCCCCACGCTCGGGGGCGAGGACTTCTCATGCTTCCTCGAACGGATTCCCGGATGCTTCTTCTTCGTGGGATGCGGTGGCGACGTTCCCATCCACAACCCGCGCTTCGACCTCGACGAGCGTTGTCTTGCGCTGGGGGCCGAGACGTTCGTTCGTGCCACACTCCTGTTCACGGAGGGCGGCGCAACGGGAATGACCGCGTAAAAACGCTTTGACATGCTGCAACGGGCGGGCGAGAATGCCGCTTTACCCACCCACACAAAAGGAAACATCATGGCAATACAGAACGGCGCTACGGTTCGCGTGCACTACACCGGGACCCTTGATGACGGGACCGAGTTCGATTCGTCGCGCGACCGCGAGCCGCTCGAATTCACTCTTGGCGAAGGGATGCTCATCCCCGGCTTCGAGAAGGCCGTGCTCGGCCTCAGCAAGACAGGCGATGCCGTGAAGGTCGTCATCCCCGCCGAAGACGCCTACGGCGAGCGCCTTGAAGAACTGGTCATCTCCGTGCCGCGCGATCAGGTTCCGCCGCACATCGAGCCCGAAGTGGGCCTGATGCTCCAGCTCATGACCGATGGCGGCGAGATGGAAGTGGCTGTCACCGAAGTCACCGACGAAGCCGTGACCCTCGACGCCAACCACCCCCTCGCGGGTGAGACGCTCACCTTCGACATCGAACTGGTCGAAGTGCTGTAGCCCTATACCGGGCGGCGCACCCCGCCGTCTGCCCTATGCGCAACGAACGGCGCGTACCCCACGGTGCGCGCCGTTTCCATGTCCGACCACGAAAGATGTCTAGGCCTCGCCCCGACCGCCATCGCCGTCAGCAGAAGAAGCCCCATCAGGAGCCTTCCCGGGCAGGCAGGGTCCGTCGCCATCGCCTTCACGCCACACGCACACCCTGTCACGCCCTTCGGCCTTGGCCCGGTACAGCGCTGTGTCCGCCCTGCGAAGAAGCTCTTCCAGCAGATTCCCGTCTCCGCCGTGTTCATCCAGCGAGGCTACCCCGACACTCACCGTGAAACGAATGACGTGTCCACCGAACTCCACCACAAGCGCAGCGGCATCCACACGCAACCGTTCGGCAATCACCACGGCGTCGCGAGTATCGGCATTGGGGGCTATGACCACGAACTCCTCGCCGCCGTGGCGCGCCCCTATGTCCGACCATCTGAGCCCTCCGCGGAACACCTCTGCAAAAGCCTGCAACACGGCGTCTCCGGCTTCGTGTCCATAGGTGTCGTTGATGGTCTTGAACCGGTCGATGTCAGCCATCAGGCAGCTGCACGGTCGCCCGCCACGCCAGCACACATCCACCACCTTGGCACCTTCAACGGCGACATACCGACGGTTGTGCAACCCGGTAAGCTGGTCGGTAACTGCCATGCGTTCCAGCGCCCGCATGTGTTCGCCGAGTCGGGCCGACATGGTACAGAAGTTCTTGTACAACTGTCGTATCTCGACAGGTGCGGCAGCAAGGTCGACAAACTCGCATTCCGGCTGGAAATCTCCGGCCGCAATCCTTCCTGAAAGTGTAGCCACCAGCCGCGTAGGCCGGACGATGGTTCGTCCGAAGCGCACCACGAACGGTACAAGGACGAGTACGATGGCACTGTTCACCAGCAGAACGACCAAAGCCGCACGCCGCTGTCCCGCAAGTGCCACGTCCTGCGGCAACTCGCGCACGAGAAGCCACTCCCCCCCCTTGGCAAACCGCGCCACACGCAGCACGTCAGTGCCTTCCGCTGTTTGCATGACCATGAAACGACGCCCGTCATCCCCGGCAAGTGCGCGTAACGAGGCAACTTCGTCGGTGCCGAGTGTCCGGCCCTTTGTCAGCGTGATGCCGTCGCGTCCAACCAGAAATGCCGTTCCACCATCGCGCAGGCGAAGACTCTGCAGCACCATGTTGACCCGCGTGAGGTCGACCACGCCCCCCACGGCACCGGCGATAGCACCCGCCCTGTCCCGATAGGGGGCGGCGATTACCACGATGGGCTTGCCACTGACCCGCGACTTCACGACCTCGGAAACGACGCGACGCCCATCGAGGGCGCTACGTATGTAGCTTCGGTCTCCGAGGGCAAGCCCCGGTTTCGCCTTGATGCCCGCCACCACCGTCCCATCCGGGCCAACAGCGAAAATATCATCGAAATCAGGTGTTGCACTCTGAACGACGCGAAAATGGTCCTCAAGGCTCAAGAGTGAGTCATCATGCAGCATGATGGTCGCCGCAAGCACCTGCACCCTTCCCGCATACCCGTCCAGCAATCCATCCAGGACACGGGCATGGTGGGCCAATTCGGCATTCAGGTCGGCCGACACATCCGCAACGAACGGCTGTCGCAAGAACAACAGGAACACGAGAGGGGCTACCAGCAACGGTGCACCGAACAGCAGCAGTACAAACAAGACGAGCCTGCCCTGCAACGTGTCGAAACGCTTCATCCGAACCTCTCAGGTCGCATTCCCAGCCTGCTGACTCTATCCTACCGTTTCCTCCCCCTCAATACATTAGAATATCATATGAAGAAGGGGCACCCCCTACGGGGTGCCCCTTCCGGCAGTCCTGTGTCCGGTGACAGCTATCGCAGCAGCACCAGCGTGCCGACCTGATAGACCGCTACCGAGACGCCGAAGGCCAGTACCGTGTTGAACGCGGTGCTGAAAAGCGCCCAGCCCCACGAACCGGCCTCCTGACGGATGGCGACTACGGCTACGAAGCAGGGGGCGTACAGGAGAACGAACACCAGCAGCGAGAGTGCCGTGGCGGCATTCCAGTTGGGGTCGTTCCTGATCTGTTCGGCCAGCGGTGCCGCATCTTCGGGGTCGACCTCGCCCAGCGAGTAGGCGGTACCAAGCGTGGAGACGATGACCTCCTTCGCTGCAAAACCACCCACAAGGGCGATGTTCGTACGCCAGTCGAATCCCGCATAGCGGCTCACGGGTTCGAGTGTGCGTCCGATGCTGCCCGCCACGGAGTGCTCAAGGGCGGCCTCGGCCCGTTCGGCATCAAGGGCGGCAAGCTGTTCCTCAAGTTCGGTGGTGTCCTGCCCTGCCTCCTTGCCCTGCTCGATGGAAGCGGCGACGGTGGCGCTACGCGCCTCGAAGTCGGCGACCACGTTCTCGGGCAGGCTGGGGAAGGTCATGGCCAGCCACAGCAGCACGGAGATGGCCAGAATGACGGTACCGGCCTTCTTCAGGTACTGCCAGGTACGCTCCCACGTGTGGATGAACAGGCCACGCATGGTGGGGAGGCGGTACGGGGGCAGTTCCATGACGAAGGGCGTAGAGGGCCCCTTGATGACGGTGGAACGCAGCAGCCGTGCGACAAGCAACGCCGTGGCCCAGCCCGCCAGTGTCAGACCGAAGAGCACCGACGCCTCATTCTCGGCGAAGAAGATGCCGACGATGAGGATGAACACGGGTACCTTCGCACCGCACGCCATGAACGGCACGGTGAGCAGTGTTGCAAGCTTCTCGCGACGGCTGCGGAGAGTGCGCGCAGCCATGACGCCGGGCACGGCGCAACCGCCCGCGATGCCCCCGCCCACGATGAACGGCATGACAGAGCAGCCATGAAGGCCGAACACGCGGAACACCCTGTCGAGCATGTAGGCGATGCGCGCCATGTAGCCCGAGTCTTCGAGGAAGGCGATTTGCAGGAAGATGAGCATGATCAGGGGCACGAAGCCCATCACGCCGCCCACACCGTCGATGATGCCCGATATGATGAGCGACTTCAGCAACCCTTCAGGCAGGCTGTCGGAGGCGATGCCCTTGAGCCACTCGAAGAACGCCTCGACCCATCCCATGGGAATCTCGCCGATGGAGAAGGTGACGAGATAGATGGCATACAGCACGCCAAGCATGAGCAGGGGGCCCATCAGGCGATGGGTGAGCACCATGTCCATGCGGTCGGAAAGGGCCATGCGGTTGGCGAGTTCGTCGTGCCGTGTGACGACGCCCTGCCGCAACACCGAAGAGATGTAGCCGTAACGGTAGTCGGCGATGACGGCTTCGGGGTAGCTGTTGAGTGTCACCTTCAGGTGGTCGGACACTTCACGCACCATGTCTTCAAGCTGGGCCGAGGCAGCGGCCGAGGCTTCGCGCCCGAGGTTCATGATATGTTCGTCGCTCTCAAGATACTTGAGCGCCACCCAGCGGGCGGGATACCGCCCCGCAAAGAACTGCTGTTCCTCGATGAAGTTCTCCATGCGGCGGATGACCGGGTCGAGGTCGGCACCGTAGGAGATGGAAAGCGGCGTCCACGGCGTGGCGCTACGGGCCTCGCCAAGCGCTACGGCCTGACGCAGAAGTTCCTGCAACCCCTCGCCAGTGCGCGCCACGGTCTCGACCACCGGCACCCCGAGAAGGCCGGCAAGGCGTTCCGCATCGATACGAAGCCCCTGCTTGCGCGCCTCGTCCATCATGTTCAGCCCGATGGCGACAGGTGCGCCCATCTCCATGATTTGCACGGCGAGGTAGAGGTTGCGCTCAAGGGCACCTGCGTTGACCACGTCGATGACCACATCCGGCCTGTCATCTGCCAGCACCGAACGGGCCACGACCTCTTCCTGCGTGTAGGCCGTCAGCGAATAGGTCCCGGGCAGGTCGACGATGTGGATGTCGCGCCCGTCAAGCCGGGCGTAGCCTTCCTTCTTCTCGACGGTGATGCCGGGGTAGTTGCCCACATGCTGGCGCGCCCCGGTGTATTCGTTGAACGCCGTCGTCTTGCCCGAGTTGGGGTTGCCCGCGAGGGCCACCACGAATCTGCGGCTCATGCCTTCTCCCCTCCGTCGGCTTCCATCACTTCAACGGTGATGAAGTCGGCCTCGTTGTTACGCAGCGAGAGGGTGAACCCCTTGAGTCTCAGGGCCACGGGGTCGCGCAGGGGTGCCCTGCCCACGACCTCGACTTCCGCGCCGGGCACAAGCCCCATATCGCGGACACGCCTGCCAAGTTCACCCTGTGCCGACACGGTGGCTATCCGTGCCGCCTGCCCGACGGCCAACTGCCGCAGGGAGATGGTCGAACCCATGTGATGCTCCTTCGTTGGCGGGGAACCCCACGCTCCCCGCAATTGATTTTCTTTATCAATAATGATGCCAAAAAAAAGACTCAATGCCGGCAGCCACTGCAACCGCCCGAACCGCTACCCGTGCCGCCGCTTCCGCAGCCACAACCGCAGCCCGACTTGCGGAACGCATAGCTCCACACGAGATAGCCGACAGCCGCCACGACGATGGCGGCGACGACCATTGTATCCCACGTCATGATCATACCTCCTGCCCGAAATCCGGGCTTCTTACACCTTCGCTGCCACAGGTTCGCACAGCACAGTGCAAGCCAGCGAGTCTCCCAGCACGAAAGAGGACTCGCGCACACGTACGCAACATCCACCGGCCTGCGAACAGACCTCTATCTCCGAACCGGGGGTGATTCCGAGCGCACACAACCTGCCCCTGTCACGAGGGCAGTCGCAGAGGCGGTTGACCCGAACCCGCGAACCGGCAGGAGCTTCACGGAGAGAACAGCAACGCATGGCGTATCCTTGGCATGTCTACGTTATGAAGGCAGATACCCGCATCTTCCGATGCGGACGACACACATATGCACCCGATGAAAATGATTGTCAAGTTTATCCTCAAGCACATCGCAACGCCGCAGCCAGCCTTCGCCAAAGCTGGACGTTGCAGGGCCTATGGCGCTATGAAGCGCTCAAACCACACGCCGCCAGCCCTTCAATCGTGACGGCGGCATCGTCCACAAGGAGACGCCATGTCCAGCCTTGAAGATATTCTCGCCCTCACATCGGCCCTCATCCGCTACCGGTCCACCGACACCCGTCCGGAAGAGCGCGACCGTTGCGCCGCGCACATCATGCGCTGGTGCGATGCGGAAGATATCGCCTCGTCTCGTGTGGACAACAACGGCGTCACTTCGCTCATCATCGGTCCGGCGTCGAAGCGCGCGCCTCTACTGTTCATGGCCCATTACGATGTCGTGGAAGGCCCGGACGCCCTGTTCCAGCCCGTCCTCAGCGACGGCGTGCTCAAAGGACGCGGCAGCATCGACGACAAGTACGCCGTAGCCCTCTCGCTTGTGCTGTTCCGTGATCATCTGCGCCACCTGCGCGCACAGGGCCACTCTCAGGACGACATGCCCCTGCAGCTGCTCATCACCGGAGACGAGGAGACTGGAGGCTACGACGGAGCCCGTCATGCTCTCGGCCATGTGGGGGCGGAGTTCTGCATCGCTCTCGACGGAGGGTCGCCCTCCACGGTCATCACCAAGGAGAAGGGCATCATCGACTGCACGCTCACCGCTCATGGCAGGGCCGCCCACGGTGCCCGCCCATGGCTCGGCACCAATGCCGTGGAATGCCTCATGGCCGATTATATGGCCCTGAAACGACTCTTTCCCGGACAGGACGACCCCACCGACCCCATACACTGGCACCGCAGCCTGAACCTCGGCATCGTTCGCGCCGGGTCTGCCGTCAATCAGGTTCCCGACCTCGCCACGGCATGGCTCGACGTGCGCTACACCGAACACGACGACCCGCAGGCCCTTTTCGCTGCCATGCAGGAATCCATACGCGGAGAACTGGTCGCCACGCGCACCGAGCCTGTCTTCCACTCCGGCGAGACACCATGGATTGACAGACTGCTGGCCTGTGCCCCCGGTGCGTCCACAGGGTTCGCCCACGGAGCGAGCGACGCCCGCTTCCTTTCAGAACATGGCATTCCGGGCGTTGTGTGGGGCGCAGAGGGAGAGACCAGCCAGCACGGCCCCGATGAGCACCTTCTTGTGGACAGCCTCGATACGGTCCACAAGGCCCTCGCCGCATTCGTGCGGACGGCAGGGGGCACGGCATGACCACACCCCTGCTTGAGGTGCAGGGCCTCGACGTCGTCTTCGACATCGAGGCAGGGGCCATCCACGCCGTTCGGGACGTCTCCTTCACCCTGCCGCACGGCAGAACGCTCTGCATCGTGGGCGAGTCGGGCTGCGGCAAGAGCATGACAGCCCTCGCCCTTCTCGGCCTCGTGCCCGCCCCCGGTCGCGTCACCGCCCGTCGGCTGCAGTTCGACGGGCATGACCTGACCGCACTCGATGAAAACGGGCTGCGCGCCCTGCGCGGGCACCACATGGCAATGGTGTTTCAAGACCCCATGACCTCACTGAATCCCGTCTTCCGCGTAGGCGACCAGGTGGCGGAGGCACTCCGGCTGCATCTGCGTCTCAAAGGACGTGCGGCACGCGAGGCCACCATAGAACTGTTCCGGCAGGTGGGCATCCCTTCGCCGGAGACACGCTACGACGACTACCCCCACCAACTCAGCGGGGGCATGCGTCAGCGCGTCATGATAGCCATGGCCCTTTCATGCGGCCCGCGTCTGCTCATCGCCGATGAACCGACCACAGCCCTCGACGTGACCATTCAGGGCCAGATACTCGGCCTGCTTTCGGATATAGCAGCCACGGGCCGCGCATCGGTACTGCTCATCACCCATGACCTCGGCGTCGTGGCCGAGACTGCCGACGATGTCATCGTCATGTACGCAGGAGCCATCGTCGAACACGCCCCGGTGCAAGAGCTTTTCGCATCGCCGTTGCACCCCTACACCAGAGGGCTGATGCGGTCGGCCCCGCCAGTGCATGGCGAACGTTCGCCGCGACTCGAGGCCATTCGCGGCAATGTACCTCCACTGGACGACCTGCCCTCTGGCTGCGCCTTCCGAGACCGGTGCGAGCACGCATTCGAACGTTGTGCAACGGCAGCACCTCCATTGTTTACTCTGGGAAAACAGATGGTTCGATGCTGGCTTCATGCCTGAGCCGCCCCGAATCAAGAAAGGTTTACAATTCAGGGCTAGCCAATTATACATTGCATCATAGACACATTCACAACTTCAGCACGGTGCAGCCTCTATGCCCATTACCGTCGTCATCGTAGAAGACCTCGATATCGTCCGCGAAGGCATCAAGGCCCTGCTCGACGCCAATGGCGAATTCATCATCGTCGGCGAGGCCTCGGACGGCATCGAAGCCTTGCGTATTGTCGAGAAGCACGCCCCTGACATCGTGCTCATGGACCTCACACTCCCTGTCATGGAGGGGGCCGAGGCCATCCGTGAAATCAAGCGCAGGCGCGAGACAACCAAGGTCCTTGCCCTGACGGCACACAAGAAGGACAGCCTCATCTACAGAACGCTCAGTGCCGGGGCGGATGGCTACCTTCTGAAGAACGCTTCGCGTGACATCCTCTTTCAGGCCATGCAGACCGTACTGGCAGGACGGCGGTATATCAGCCCTGAAATCTCGGACCTGCTCATCGACGACTTCCTCCGGCACGGTCGCCGCGACGAGGCTTCGATGCTCGACCTCTTGAGTGACCGCGAGAAACAGGTGCTCAAGCTGGTGGCGGAAGGCCACGGGAACAAGGCGGTGGCCGAAAAGCTGTGCATCAGCCACAAGACCGTGGAGAAGCACAAGGCCAACCTCAAACGGAAACTCGGTACAGCCAGTACGGCTGAACTTGTCACCTTCGCCATCGAACACGGGCTGACTGTCCCTGCCTGACAGCAATCGCAGACGATACGAGGCCCTTCGTACCCTTACATGTACGAGGGGCCTCGTTCTTTGTGGATGATTCATAGGTGATGAACAGACAGGAAAAGGGTCGCAAC